>MTKZ01000182.1_pt1 | contig 165711 bp, 139 predicted proteins | sample 1042781 | NCBI WGS metagenome assembly MTKZ01 (sample SAMN06212207, study PRJNA360539) | anaerobic digester metagenome | biome: Wastewater treatment plant; material: sludge; isolation source: anaerobic digester fed with sludge from wastewater treatment plant | place: Denmark: WWTP Viborg ... | reverse complement strand
TACAAATACATAAACTATAGAAAAAAACATTTCTTTTACGATGACCAGGGCAATGTGAGCGGGTACGAATATCCCGTTGAGCGCAATAAAAACGGGTCTTTCATGGATTTTCATGTTTTGCAGGACTTTTACCTTACCGGCCGGAGCAACGGAACATGGAACATATCGGCCTGGTATGCCCGCACGGATCGCGGCATTCCCCTGCTGAATGTAGATTACAAGGAAAACGCAGGTGTGGCGAACAACCAGAAGGACAACACCTTCAGGGCAACTGCCGGATGGCGCAAGATATCGGGCAACAGCAAGCTGGAAGTGCATACCGGCTACACCTATACCGACATGCTTTATCAATACGACCGTGACCTTGGCAACGGGGAACGGGCCATCATGGTGCATTCACAGAGTAATGTGCATTCCCTGTCCGCTGACGTAGAAGGAGAATGGTATCTGAAGAAATGGATGTTCTCGGCTGACATTTCATTGAACCAGCATTTTGTGACAAGCACAGACAAGGCCGTGATCTCGGTGGAAGGAGAGCAGTCTCTGCTGGGTTACCAGCAGGCGCGCCTGGAAATGTCAGCTTATGTGGATGCCAGATACCGTCCTACAGAAAGGCTCGGCCTGTCTGTCAGCCTGCGGGAAGACCTGTACGGAAAAGAACTGACACCGCCCATTCCTTCTTTTTTTGCAGAATTCCTGGTATCTCGCAAGGGACAGGTGACACTCAAGGCATCGGCCACAAGGAACTATCGCTATCCCACGCTCAATGACCTGTATTTCATGCCGGGCGGCAATCCCCTGCTCAAGCCGGAAGAAGGCATAAGTTTTGACGGAGGGTTGTCTGCACAGCACCTGGGCAGACTGTTCCGTTGGAGCGGGAACGTCACCGGTTTTTACTCCCGTATCAGCAACTGGATTGCCTGGTTGCCGACATTCAAGGGATTCTGGTCTCCCGTGAATGTTAAACAGGTGAAAAGTTACGGGATCGAATGCAGGGGTTCCCTGGAAATAATACCGGGCCATGACTGGAAAATTGGAGGAAACGGCAATTTCTCCTGGACCAGGTCTTTGAACCTGGGGGATCCCGTTAGCTGGGCAGACGAAGCCATCGGAAAACAACTGGTCTATATTCCGGAGTTTTCTGCCGCCTTTACAGGGAGGGTCAGCTGGAAAGAGTGGACCTTTAGCTACGACTGGACCTATTACAGTGAACGTTATACTACATCGAGCAACCAGACCCGAACACAGCTGGGGGTGCTGGGCCCCTATTTCATGAATGACATTGCGCTGGAAAAAAGTATCCGGCTAAACCGTGCTGTCCTGCATGTGAAGGCGATCGTTAGGAACCTCTTCAACGAAGCCTATGAAACGGTCCTTGCCAGGCCCATGCCCGGCATCAATTACACGCTTTCCATAGGGATAGTCCCTCTTTTCCGGTAAACAACCCGGTCTTCCCATGTTACCGGATCACCACATATTCACTGCGTGGTACCCCTATGCGGAATGGCGGGCCCCAGATGCCCAGCCCCGATGTGACGTAAAACCGGGTCGTTCCCCGGGTATACTCTCCATAAAAAAGATCGTTCACCTGCCGGACCAGGAGAGAAACAGGCCACAGTTGACCACCGTGCGTGTGGCCGGAGAGTTGGAAATCTGTACCAAAGTCAACAGCCTCGGCACTCCCCAAAGGCTGGTGGTCCAGGACAAGCAGGGGTAAATCCCTTTCCCGGGAGGCATAAGCCGAGGCTTCCCACACCTGGCGGAGTGTTTTCCTTCCGGCCACCGAATGGTCTTCCCTGCCCAGGATGTATGCCACACCGGGGATCCGGACAACCGAATCCCGCAAGACCACGATCCCCTGTCCAGCGATCCATTGGAGCGCCTCATCCTCGTGTGCGTAAAATTCATGGTTCCCGGGCACCGCATAGATTCCCATGGGCGCTTCCAGCTGCTGCAGCAGTGATCCCATGTTCTGTGCCTTCACCTGCTCCAGGGAGCGGTCAATCAAGTCCCCCACTACCAGGATCACATCCGGTTTTTCCTTGTTGATGGCCCCGACGAATTGCTCCAACCGTGCTGAATCCACCAGCAAGCCCAGGTGCAGATCGCTGATGGCCACCATCTTGACAGATCCGGACAATCCAAAATGAACTTCCTTCCGTGTAAAATGCCTGTACCTGAAATTCCCGGCCAGCAACAAACCCAGCAAAAGAGCCAGAACGGAAAACCATAAAACGGCACGGCCTGCCATGGGTAACACGATCCCCGTCCTGAATAGACGGAGCACCATCCCCGTCAGGTCAACAAGCACTACCAGCATCAGCGCATAGAGCAAAAGAACCATCCAGGTGTAGGAAAGCCTCATCCAAAAAGCATGTACTCCGGGCCAGGGAAGGGTTACCATATTCATCAGGGGCAAGGAGAGCATCATCAGGGCACCCCAGATAATGAAGACCCATTTCAGACAGGGTCCGTGAAACGGTGACCATTGATAACCCCGGTAAAGCACATAAAAGTTACCCAGGCCATAGATGATCAAAAGCAGTAAGAAAAAAAAAGCAAAATGTTTCATTCAGCGGGTTTGAACGTGTCCGGATCCCTGAGCCACTCAAAGGTGGTGTAATGCTCGTCGGTCATGCCCAGCTTGCGGTATGTTTCTATCGCCCGGGGATTGTTCCTGGCCACATACAGGCGAATTCCGATCACATCTTCAGATTGTTTGACCAGTTCCTGCAAATGTTTGTAGAGCGCCTTGTAGATACCCATCCTGCGAAATTTGGGAACAGTGTATACGCTCTGTATCCACCAAATCCAGGCGTTGCGCCAGTCACTCCATTCCCTTGTGACGAGCAACGAGGCGGCTATCTCTCCGTTGACTTCTGCTATGTAAGCAGTCCCACGGTTTTCATCTTCCAGGTAAGCGCAGGTTCCCTGGAAAACCGTCTGGTAATCCAACATGATGTTTTCCGATTCAAGCGCCATGTGTACCTGGTTCGTTGCCAGGACCCCGGCATCTGTTAAGGTGGCTTTTCTTATGATCATTGGGCAAATATAAGTATTTTTGTATCATGGAAAACCGTAAGGACAAAGTTCTGAAACAGCTGGAAGACTGGAACATTGCGTACCGTTTATATACTCATCCGCCCCTGCCCACGGCGGCAGATGCCATGGCTTACTGGAAAGACATTGAGGCCCAGCACTGTAAAAATCTCTTCTTCAGAAATCACAAGGGGAACCGTCATTACCTGGTGGTTTTTGACTGGAAAAGGGATTTACCCATCCACCGAATAGAAAAGATGCTCCGGCAGGGCAAACTCACTTTCGCATCACCTCAGCGGATGATGCGCTACCTGGGAGTGGAACCCGGTTCGGTTTCCCCTTTCGGATTGCTGAACGACACGGAAAATCATGTAGTCCTTTTTCTGGACAACAAACTGAAAGAAGCGGAAGAAATCAGTTTTCATCCCAATGACAACCGGTATACAGCCGTCATCTCAAAAACAGACTTCTTCCGCTTCCTGGAGCTGGTTGGCAACGCCCATGTCTTCCTGGACATTGACAGCCCGGAAATCCCGGCTTAGGAGATCCTGCGTGCCCCGTCACTGATCACCACATCATACACTTTGGGCTGATGACCGAATTTACGGGCAAACTGTTCTATTGCCTGAGCCAGAAATCCTTCATATAAATGATCTTTCACAAGATTGATGGTGCATCCGCCAAAACCTCCTCCCATCACCCGGGAACCGGTTACTCCGCATTCCCTGGCAATCTGGTTCAGAAAGTCGAGTTCGTCACAACTTACCTCATACAGGCGGCTCATGCCATCATGGGTCAGATACATCATGCGGCCTACCGTCTCATAATCGTCCCGTTCCAGGGCATCACTCACGGTAAGCACACGCTCAGTTTCCTGCACCACGTATTGGGCCCGCATAAAATCTTCTTCTGAGAGTTTGTCTTTTACCTGATTCAGCATATCCATGGTAACATCGCGAAGGAATTCCACCCCGGGATTTCCGTTCTCACGTACAACCCTGGCCGCGTTTTCACAAGATTCGCGGCGTTTGTTGTATGCCGAGGAAGCCAGTTCATGCTTGACTACTGTGTCGAGCAACACCAGCCGGTAACCCTGGGGATGAAAAGGAAAATACTTGTATTCCATACTCCGGGTATCCAGGCGGATGAGATTCCCTTTTTTCCCAAAAAGCGAAATGAACTGGTCCATTATGCCGCACTTAACCCCTACATAATTGTGTTCGGTAGCCTGCCCGATGTGTGCCAGTTCCATCTTGTCAATTCCCAGGGAAAACATGTCATTCAGAGCATAGGCATACGTGCTTTCCAGCGCGGCCGACGAGGACATGCCGGCTCCCAGGGGAACGTCTCCGGCAAAAGCGGTATCAAATCCACCCGGGTTCCCACCCCGTTTAATGATCTCACGGCATACCCCAAAGATATACCGGGCCCAGGAAGCGGCCGGAAGATCAGTTTCATCCATGGTGAACTCGGCATAATCCTGCAGATCCACGGACCAGGCACGTACTTTTTTTGTACCGTTGGCGAGAATCACCGCTACCATGCCCTTATCAATGGCTCCGGGAAAAACAAAGCTGCCGTTGTAATCGGTATGTTCCCCAATCAGGTTGATCCTCCCGGGGGAGGCATACACCCTTGAATCCTGGCACCCGAATTTGTCTTTGAACTGCTGTTTTATGATATTAATCTCCATACCGCAGTCCTTTATAATTCCCAGGCCAGCGCGGCCGAGCCCAGAATGGCTGCCTCGGATCCGGGCAACTGGGAAGGAATTACTTTCACCTTCCCCTTCCAGATAGACAGCAGGTTGTCTTCCATGGCATCAATGGTGGGTTTGAAAATCAGATCTCCGGCTTGTGCAAGCCCTCCGAATAGCACTATGGCTTCCGGAGCGCTGAAGGCAACGAAATCGGCAAAGGCTTCTCCCAGGATCCTTCCGGTGTAATTGAATACTTCAATGGACAAAGCGTCTCCTTTGGCGGCAGCCTCGGCAACATCCCTGGAAGTAATATCATCTGCGGGCATATTCCTGAGGGTGCTGGGACGCTTGGGATCCATTTCCAGCAGTTCCCGGGCTGTCCTGGCAACACCTATGGCCGAAGCATATGATTCCAGGCAACCAATCTTGCCGCAATTGCACATACGGCCTGTACGGCGGATGGATGTGGTATGCCCCAGCTCGCCTGCAAAGCCATCGTGTCCGTATACCACCTTGCCGTCGATCACAATGCCGCTGCCCACCCCCGTTCCCAGGGTTATTTCAATGAAATTCTTCATGCCTTTGGCTGCCCCATAGATCATTTCTCCCTGGGCTGCCGCATTAGCGTCGTTGGTCACAACGGCAGATATACCCATGGCCTCTTCCACATTTTTCTTCAAGTGTACCACTTTGGGGTTGCCCTGTTTGTCTTTTGCCCATTTCAGGTTGGGGGCTGCTTCGATAGTTCCTTTATAATAATTTCCATTAGGCGCCCCTATGCCGATGCCCTTGATCTTTTCCTTACCGCCGATCTCAGGTGCGGCAATCATGCGGGTAAGGCTCTTTTCCAGTTCATCCATGTAGTCTTTCAGGGTAGTGATATCACGGGTATCGAAAGTATCCTGGATAATGATATTTCCGCGGGCATCCACAACGCCCAGTTTTGTGCTCTGACCTCCAATGTCAATGCCGATTACGTAAGGTTTTACCATGATTTATTGTTTTTGGATTTCTTTATGAACAATCTTTGATCCTGCAAGGGCATAGAACAGCATATAGGCCAGGCCAAGGGCGACCACCCAGTAACTGGTTATAAAACCCGCCTTGTCAGCAACAAATCCCTGGAAAGCAGGAAGGATGCCTCCGCCACAAACCAATACCATGAAAAGGCCCGAAGCGGCAGCCGTATATTTGCCCAGCCCTTCGACAGCCAGGTTGAAGATGCTGCCCCACATGATGGAAGTACACAGACCCACCAGTACAATATACATGGCGTTGATGGGCACATCGGCCATCCCGAAGGAAAGACCGCCAATGGCTGAACGTTGCAGCACCGGTAATGTCACCATGGTGGAAGTAGAGGAGAATATGGTCAGAAGGATAAGGACAAGTCCTACCAGTGAAGTGGAGCTGAGCATGGCTTTGCTGGAAACCTTATTGCCTACCGATGCCCCAATCAGACGGCCTATCAGCATCAGGAACCAATAAGTTCCTGCCACGAAACCGGCAATGGTTTTCCCGACTTCCGGGGTGTCGGAGAGCCAGTAGATCATGATGCCCGGTGTTCCTACTTCTACACCCACGTACACGAAAATGGCTATGGCACCCAAAATGAAATGCCTGTATTTCAGGGCTCCTGCCATCAGTTTACCCAGGGGCTCCTTGCTTTCGGCCACATGGGGTTCCGGAATCTTCACTGCCAATAGTACGACAAATACAAGGGCAAATACACCCATGGCAATATATAATACGGGGAACACATCCTTGATGTTGGCTTTGGCTGCCTCACCAATCAGAATACCCACCAGGGCAGGTGTCAGCGTTGCCATAAGGGAATTGAAAGAGCCTCCGACCTGGATGAGCTGGTTGCCTTTATTTCCGCCGCCGCCCAGTGTGTTGAGCATTGGATTCACAACCGTATTGAGCAGGCACATGGAGAAACCGGCCACAAATGCTCCCAGCAGGTATATGCTGAATGCTGCGCTTTCGGGTGAATGACCCGAGAGAAACTGAATGAGAACACCCAGGAAACCAATGGCTATGGCAATGAGTGCCGTTTTTTTGTACCCTATGCGCTGTAGCATCATACCGCCGGGTATTCCCATCACGGCATAGGCAATGAAATTGGCTGCATTACCCAGCAACCCCTGGAAATTGGATACTCCGAATTGTTCTTTCAATACCTGACCCATGGGTGCTGCCAGATTGGTCACAAATGAGATCATCCCGAACAGTACAATCATCATGATGATTGGCAGGGCATAGCTTTTTTTCTTTGTTGTCATATAAGAATGATTATGAGTAATTAATTGTGCGTTTTTTAACGAAACGTGTCAAAAGTAAGGATTTCTTTTCAAAAAAAGGTCTTTCTAATCCATTATTTAAAGTCAGGACGCAGCTCCAGAGTTACTAAGGATTTAGCAGGCATAGTCAGTGTCAGGACATCGTTTCCGGCTTTTATAGCTGAGTAGGTTTCCGGCTTGACTGTATATGGACAATCAAAATCATTATAGCCCGTAATTTGTCCGCACGTAAGTATTCTGCCGGATAAGTTATTATATAGTAGACCGTTCAGATTGATCGTGACCTCACACGACTTGTCCAGTCTTACGTTGGCCAGAGAGATGTGCATCACGCCTTTTTCATTGACAGAAGCTGTAGCATAAACCGACTGAATAACTCTCTTGTCACGTGTTACGATATCCGAACTACTAACTTCCAGTGGTATAAAAGAAGCGCCCTGATGCACTTTGAACATTTCAAACACATGATAGGTGGGAGTAAGGACCATTTTGTCGTCTCTGGTCAGAACCATCGCCTGGAGCACATTGGCCAGCTGGGCAATGTTGGCCATTTTCACCCGGTCTGCATGGCGGTGGAAAACCATCAGTGAAAGAGCTGCCACAAAAGCATCGCGCATGGTATTCTGCTGGTACAGATGCCCCCGTACAGTTCCGGGTTCTTCATCCCACCAGGCTCCCCATTCGTCTACCATAAGCGCAATCTGTTTTTCGGGATCAATCCGGTCCATGATGGCACTGTGAGACTTTATCACATTGTCAATATCCAGGCATTTTGCCAGTGTCCGGTAATAATCACCGGATGTGAACTGTGTGGCCGAACCTTTGGCATTCCAGTCATGAACCGTGTAGAAATGAACCGACAGACCGTTCATCCGCCATCCTACTCTTTCCATCATGACCTCTGTCCAGTTGACGTCAAAATCACTGGGCCCCACGGCAACTTTGAATAAGCGGTTGTCTCCGAAATTCCGGCAATATGTAGCGTATCTGCGGTATTGATCGGCGTAAAACTCGGGTCGCATATTTCCTCCGCAGCCCCAGCTTTCATTTCCCACGCCAAAATATTTCACTTTCCAGGGTTTGTCCCGTCCATTTTCCCGGCGCAGGTTGGCCAGGGGGCTGTCGGCCGGGGATGTCATATATTCCACCCAGTCGGCCATTTCCTCTACTGTTCCGCTGCCCAGGTTTGCGCTCACATACGGCTCGCACCCCAACAACTCACAAAGGTTAAGGAATTCATGCGTGCCAAAGCTGTTATCCTCTACAGTACCGCCCCAGTGCGTATTGATCATTTTTGGTCTCAACTGCCGCGGGCCTATCCCGTCTCGCCAGTGGTATTCATCGGCAAAACAGCCTCCGGGCCAGCGCAGGACCGGAATCTGCAGTTTTTTCAGGGCTTCCAGCACATCGTTACGGTATCCCTGTGTGTTTGGAATAGGGGAATCGGGGCCGACCCAGAGGCCCCCGTAAATACATGTTCCCAGGTGCTCAGCAAAATGTCCATAGATTTCTTTTTCTATGCGCCATGTATCTTTCTGCGGATGCAGATCTATGATGGCTTTTTCCTGTGCAACCATTGGCAGACAAGCCAACAATGCTGCAAAAGTGATTCTAATTTTCATAATCCAAATTTACAATTTAACAGGAAAAAACCACCCCGTACGAGGTGGTTTTCCATCATAAAAACAGTTTATTGGGTAATAATCAGATCTGCGGGGTTAATACATTGTTAACGGCTTTGAAAATTTCCTTTTTTACAGAAATTGAGGCTTCAGACCGGATGTCGGCAGAAGAAGCTCCCAAACGTATCTTATAAATACCGGGTTCGGTTACCCAACCTGAACGTTCCTGGTTAAAAGAGGCCAGATCACAGGTTGTAAAAATCATTTCCACCCGTTCGGTTTGTCCGGGTCCCAACAACCCTGTTTTGGCAAAAGCTTTCAGTTCTTTCTCCGGTTTGATCATATCTTTCCCGGGAGCCGCCACATAAAGCTGTACGGCTTCTTTTCCGGGCAGGTTGCCTGTGTTGGTAACATCAAGACTTACCGTGTATATTCCCCGGCGGACCGAAATTTCCGGCTCTCCGTATTGGAAGGCTGTGTATGAAAGTCCGTAACCGAAAGGATAGGACACTTCTGTTCCGTAGTGTTCAAAAGCACGATACCCGACAAATATGCCCTCTTTGTATTCCGTATAATCAACATTGGCTATGGGTTCTCTTTCCGGTTCAGGAGTCCCGTTTTGCATAATGGCCATAAGGGGAGCTCCGGTTTTTGGTTCGTTACCTGTGGGGAAGTTCGCCGAAGAGGGATGATCTTCCCAGGCAATGGGAAATGTCATGGTCAATTTGCCCGACGGGTTTACTTTCCCGGTAAGGACATCGGCCACGGCATTGCCGCCTTCCTGTCCTCCCTGCCATGCCAGAAGTATGGCATCGGGCAGATCTTTCCAAAGGGAGGTCTCAATTACACCGCCTATGTTCAGAATAACGACCACTTTTTTCCCTTCCTGGTGAAAGATTTCAGACACTTTGCCCAGCATTTCCTTTTCGGCCAGGGTGAGCAGGAAATCATCTTCAAGACGACGGTCCAAAAATTCTCCGGAATTACGGCCTATGGTAATGAAGGCAATATCATTTTCCCTAGCCATTCTCCGGATCATTTTTTCAGAAGGAAGGTATTCTTCCAATGGCTTTTTAGGCATAAATGCACTCAACATATCCCGGGAACGGGTCTTTTCGCGTTTTTCAATTTCTTTGCTGCGATAATCCAGGTATTCTTTTTTCAGATCCTGATGCAGCTCAAAACCGGCATTTTCCAGTCCTTCCACCAAAGAAACCGTATACGCTTCGTTTACATCACCACTGCCGGTCCCCCCTGCAATAAAAGCATAGGAGGTGTTCCCGAAAGCGGCTACCTTACGAACATTTTCGGCCAACGGAAGCAGGGACTCTGAGTTTTTCAGCAAGACCATGCCTTCAGCTCCTGCCTGGCGGGTAACCTGAGCATGGGCTTCCAGATCCGGTTTGTTGCTGTAAGGATACCCCTTGAAACGGGGAGAAACGACAATCAGTTCCAATATGCGCCTGACACTCGTATCTACAAATTCTTCCTGCAGGGAGCTATCCTCAAGGGCTTTCAGGATGTCTTCTTTCTGATTGGGCCTTCCAGGCATCAGCAGATCATTGCCTGCATGGATCTGGGCAGGGGCATCTACACCTCCGAACCAGTCACTCACGACTGTCCCCTGGAATCCCCATTCGTCACGGGTAATTGTAGTTAAAAAATCCCGGCTTTGCGAGGCATAGGTACCGTTGATCTTGTTATAGGAAGACATTATGGTACGGGGATTTGATTCTTTGACAACGATCTCAAATCCTTTGAGGTACAATTCCCGGAGTGCCCTGGTGTCCAAACGGGCATCATTGCCCATGCGGTTGGTTTCCTGGTTGTTTACAGCAAAATGTTTCACCGAGGTGCCTACCCCGTTGGACTGGATCCCCCGTATCATGGCAGCTGCCATTTTTCCAGATACATAAGGATCTTCTGAATAGTACTCAAAATTTCTGCCGCATAAAGGATTCCGGTGCAGATTCATCCCGGGTCCCAGGATAATGTCGCATCCGTATTCCAATACCTCGGCACCCATGTTTTGGCCAACCAGTTCCACCAACTCAAGGTCCCATGAAGAAGCCAGCTGGGTGGCAATGGGAAAGGCTGTGCAATAATAGGTGTTTTCATCTCCTTCACGCAGGGGGGAGATGCGCAGTCCTGCAGGACCGTCTGCAAGGACTATGGCCGGGATCCCCAGACGGGGAATGGGCCAGGTAGTTCCTGCTGCTCCGGGGACCAGGTTGCGGGTTTCACCAACAACGGGATTGTCCCCTGTAAAACCGGCCATCCCCGTTCCTACGAGCAGGGAAACTTTTTCATCGGTGGTCATGGCCTGAATAATCTCTTCTATGTTGTCGGGATTCAATTGCGGAACACCGTCAATATATACGGTAGGCTGTTTACTGTCTCCACAACCTGCCAACGGCAGTAATAAGGCTGCAAGTAAACATACTCTCAAATATTTTTTCATTCTTTTAAATTTTGGAAACAATTAGCTATTTAAACAGCAAAGGAGCGAATTCAGAAAGGTACACCCTCCAGTTGGTCCAGGTATGACCACCCCGGCTTTCGCGGTATACGTACGGCATGTCGATCTTGTCAAGTAAAGCACGGTAATCAACATTGGCTTTATACAGGAAATCATCCTTCCCTATGGCTATCCAGTAAAGACTGTAGCCGTTTTCATGCTGTTTTTTCAGGGTTCCTTCCACATCCCGGTAAACGGGGCTGTCCGCGCGGCTTTGATCAGGCATGATGGCTGCCGAAAACAATCCTATATACCCGAACGTATTGGGATAATACCGTGAAATATGCAACGTGTGGTATCCCCCCATGGAAAGTCCGGCTATGGCCCGGGCATTTTTTTTGGGGATGGCCCGGTAGTTCGATTCCACGTAACGGATCACATCCGTAAATGAAGCTTCAAACTGTCCGTCCATGGTACCGTCCAGTTGCATGGTGGGCTTGTACAATCCCAGGGAAGATTCACCCGGGGCAGCTTCCTGGACCACATTCCCATTGGTCATTACCACGATCATGGGTTCTGCTTTTCCTGCTGCTATGAGGTTGTCCATAATCTGTGACGTTCTCCCCAGGTTGATCCAGGCTTCTTCGTCCCCGCCCATGCCGTGCAGCAGGTAGAAAACCGGATATTTCCTTTTACCTTGTTCATACCCCGGGGGTGTATAAATGGTTATCCTTCTTTTCTGTACATATTTGTTGGAGGGACTGTCATACCAGGTACGTGTCACCGTACCGTGAGGCACATTCTGTACCGAATACAGATCGCCCTGGCCCCCCGGCGTGATCACTATGTTGGTCACAGTAGCCACATCCCTAATCTGGTGCACATTATTGGGATCCATCATACGCAGGCCGTCTACCAGTAAAGCATACCCGTAAAGATCCGATTCCAAAGGCTTTGTGGTATAGGACCATACTCCTTTTTCATCCCTGGTCATGGGCTCGCTTCCGGGTATCCATCCCTGCGGGGGTAAAAAGTCTCCCGTAAGCTTTACTTCTTTGGCATCGGGAGCCAGAAGACGGAAAGTCACAGAATTATCCGGATTCACCTGTGGAGAGGTTATTTGGGGGCCTCCCCAAAAAAGAGCCTGTTGTGCCAACAGCACAGAGTGGCACAACAGGCAGGCCAGTGTCAGAGTTACGATTTTTTTATTCATAGATACGTTTTTTGAATTTTCCGTGAATGTAATGGTATTTGTGTTACCATCCGGGATTTTGCACCAGGTTTTTGTTTACATTCATTTCATGCTCGGGGAAAGGCAGTAATTCGTGTTTCCCGCTCTTGAATCCAAAATCGGTATTAGTCACGGCAACAGTTACTTTTCCATCGTTATGCAAGGCCGGAATTATCTTACCCTGCTGCGCCAGAACTGATGCCGCATCACCCCAGCGTACCAGGTCCTGGTAACGGGTGCATTCAAAGCACAGTTCAAGCCGCTTTTCCTTCTTGATGTCTTCCAGGGTCAGGCTTCCAAGGGGTTCCAGTTGAGCTCTGGCGCGAACCTTGTTAATATAGTTCAGGGCAGAAGCCTGGTCTCCGGACAACAGGCAGGCTTCGGCGGCAAGCAACAATACCTCGGCATAACGCATCCATCTAAAATTATTATAGCTGGAGTAACCCCAGGAATTGGTAACTACCTCATCTGAAGGAAAACGGTGTTTCCATTGCATGAATCCCTCATTGCCATAAAGAGGGGTTGTGATCTGAATTGGAACATAGACCATTTGAAATGTTTCCCAGTCGAAAGCCCATCCGCCCCCCATCTGTTCACGGGTTTTCATGGTATTGGTAAGACGGTATCCTTCAGGGCCTTCCATTGCCACAAAAGCCTCATAAAGCGATTTGGTGGGATTAAAAAATCCCCATCCCGTATTCCAGATCCCTTCCGGCATTCCTGTAAGATGGTCTGAACGCCAGTTGATCATCAGGCTAAAGAGCATCGTTCCCTGACTCCAGGCATTGTCCGGATCGTTTATGGCATTGGATTCAAAAATATTTTCAGGTCCGAAATCGTTTGCCGAGCGCAACAATTGGCTAAAATCAGCTACCAGATCATATTTGTTGGAATTGATCACCGATTTAAGGGTGGTAGCGGCTTCGGCATATTTTTCCTGGAAGATCTGAGCTTTTCCCAAAAAGGCCAGTGCAGCTTCCTTGGTCAGCCGGGCCCCAATGGCTAGCTGCCCGTCTATCCCGCTTTTTGAGGGAAGAACGGCTGCAGCTTCTGTCAGGTTCTGTTCTACCCAGGCCCACATGGTGGGAATATCCCCGTTAGGCAACTGGTATTCATCGGCACCAAGCACATGATCGGCAAAAGGCACTGGTCCCCAGAGTGAAATGAGCTCGGTCATGGCCCACGCACGTGCTGTCTTGGCTTCGCCTACTACCCTGGCTTTAATATCTGTATCAGGTTTCACACGGTCTACGATCAGGTTGGACATGTATATTATACTGTACAAACCGCTGAAAGCCCCGCTAACCACCGTACTGGCAGTGCTGAACCGGTATTCGTTGATCATTTCAAAGTTGCTGTTGTCTCCACGGCCCCCACCTCCACAATAAGTGTCATCGGACAACATGTTTTTCAGGTAGAACCAGTTGAAATACTGACCCCTCCAGGTGCTGTATACGGCTGTAATGGCTTCTGTAGCCTGTTCATCTGTCTGGTAGAAAGTATCTTCGGAAAGAACCCCCCACTGTTCAATATTCAGGCGTTCAGCACATGAATTGAGTAGCAGCAGTCCAAAAATCAAAGTGATAATATATTTTTTCATGGCTGTATTCTTTTAAAAAGTGATGTTTAAACCGAACATAGTCTTCTTGGAAAGGGGATATGCCCCTTTATCCAGACCCATACCATAGGTTGATCCATAGGACGCTGCCTCGGGATCCATACCCGGATACGTGGTGAAACAGAACCAGTCGTCCAGAGAAACATATAAGCGCAACGAATTGACGGCTATCTTGCGCATCCATTTGTGCGGCAGGGAATACCCAAGCTGTATCTGCTTGATTTTGAAATAAGATCCGTCAAAAACATTGGCGTCCGAGGTCCAGAATTTATCCTGGTCACCTCCACCAGGGCGGGGATACCTGGCATTGGTATTGGAAGAAGTCCAGCGTTCCTGATAGAACATAGCCAGCTTGTTTCCCTGCGGGCGGTCCACACGGTTAAGCAGGGAAAATATATCATTCCCCTGTGATCCCGATCCAAAGAGTGTCAGATCGAGTCCCTTCCAGGACATATTCAGGGTTATCCCATAAGTGAAATCAGGTAATGCACTCCCTATCATGACTTTATCATCGTCGCTTATGAGCCCGTCTCCGTTATTGTCCACAAAGACGGGATCTCCTGTCTGCGAATCGATGTGATCCAGCTGGTACCCGCGCATGTACCAAACGGGATAGCCTACTTCAAAAGCCGTAAGTCCCGAGTAAGTATGGTAACTGCCACCCGATATGCGGCTGATAGAAGGATCAAGGTAGGTTACCTTGTTGGTGATGGTGGAAAGGTTCCCCCTGATGTTGTAGTTGAAGTCACCGATACTTCCGGTAAAACCCAGGTCAAATTCAAAGCCGTGGTTGTGAACGTTTCCTGCATTGACCGTAGTGCTGCTCACCCCGGTTTCATAAGGAGGCGTGGTAGCCACCAGAAGGTCTTTCGTTTCCTTGGAAAAATAATCTGCAGTGAATGTTAGGCGGTCATTGAACATTCTCAGATCAATCCCGATATCAATCTGTTCCGATGTTTCCCAGCGGATATCCGGATTTGTCAGACCAGTGGGTGCCGATCCGATGTTGTAGGCAATCTCGTTGTAATAGGGATACGTATACCCGGACGCTATGGAAGTACGGTAACGGAATCCTCCCAGTGGCCCTATATTGCCGTTCTGTCCCCAGCTTGCCCTGAGTTTAAGGTAAGTCAGAACCTTGTTATTCTCCATGAATCCCTCTTTGGAAATGACCCAACCAGCCGAAACTGAAGGAAATGTTCCCCATCTTTTTTCCGTCGGCAGCACCGAGGCGTCAAAAGCATCCCGGCGCAAAACGGCCTGAAGCAGGTATTTGTCCAGGTAAGAATAGGAAACACGTCCGAAATAGGACATTTTGGCTGATCTTCCAAATCCTCCACCTATGGTTCTGTTAGCTGTCGGGTCTGAATAACTGATGTCACGGAACAGGGGCAGGTCTTTGGTAAGTTTGTCGGTCCCCGCCGAGGTATAGTCATTACGGCTTTCAGCAAAGGAAATTCCTGCCATTAAATTGATACGGTGACTGTTTAGTTCCACATCATAATTGGCAAAATTTTCCCACTGGTAATAAATGTTGTTCCCTGAACTGCGGCTTAATGTCATTTTACTGCGGTAAACCATATCATTGGCATAATACAGTCCGCCATACGTCTTGCTGTTGTTATATCCCAGCCGGTAACCAAGTTTTGAGGTGATTGTCAGTCCTTTGACAGGAGTAAAATCGGCGTAAACGGTTCCCAGGACATTGGCGCCCCAGGAATCGGACTGCGTGGCATCACGCATGATCATGGGGTGCACCTGTTCGGAAGTGACAAACTGCGATACGCCATAGTAATCTCCGCTCTCATTCTTAAGGTAATCATTGTAGAGAGCCACCCAGTCAGGATCATTCTGGTTGTTCTTCATAAACTGAGGCAGCTGGGAAGGGCTGTACAGGTTGGGGGTAAGAGGATCCATTGCCAGAACAGCTGCCAGCAAACTTCCGTATTCGGAACTTTCACTCACAGAACGGCTGTCCCATTTTTCCAGGGATGTAGTCACGCCAACTCGTAACCATTTTTTGATTTTATAATCTGCATTAATCTGCCCTGTCAGACGGTGGTACACATCGGCGTCTCCGGCAACTATCCCATCCTGATCCAGGTAATTAATAGAAGCGAAAAAATTGCCTCTTTCATTTCCACCCTGGAATCCCAGGCTGTGACGTTGCATAAGCGAAGTTTCAAAAGCCACATCAGCCCAGTTGGTATCAGTCACTCCATCGTATTTCTGATCAAACTCGGCTTGGGTAAAAGTGCCTGCTTCAACCATATAATCCATATATTGCGAAGCATTCATGACTTCCGGAATCTTGGCCAGGTCATTCAGAACATATTGAAAATCATAAAAGAAACTGCCTTCACCAGCACGTTTTCCCGAACGTGTTGTAACCAATACGGCCCCATTCCCTGCCTGGGCTCCGTAAATCGCGGCCGAAGCCGCATCCTTGAGAACTTCTATGGATTCAATATTGTTGGGATCCAGGTAACCAATATCGGAAACCTGCAGTCCGTCAACAAGAATAATGGGATCAACTGAGCCGGAATTGGAGCTTATGCCACGAACCCTGATATCCATTCCTTTTCCGGGAGCACCTGATGTGGTAATGATCTGCACTCCGGCCGTTTTTCCCTGAAGCGCTTCTTCTACACGGGCGACAGAGCGGTTTTCAATATCAGTGGTATTGATCTTTGCGATAGCTCCGGTCACATCGCTTTTACGCTGTACTCCGTAGCCTATGACCACTACATCTTCCAGTAATAGAGCATCTTCCTCCAGTCTTATTTCAAACACACGGCGATCTCCTACCGGAATTTCTACCGTTTTATATCCCACAAAAGACACGGAAATAGTAGCGTTTTGAGGGACAGAAATTTCAAATTTCCCATCCTGATCTGTACTTACTCCCCGCTGCAATCCAACAACGGCTACATAAGCCCCAGGGAGAGCCAGGCCAGACTGGTCCACAACAGTACCACTGATACTGATCTGTACCTGCTGGGCTGCAACGCTTGCCGGAAGAATCAGCAATAAGCTGAAAACCAGCAAGGAAAACCTTATCACAGGTTGATAAATCATTTTTTTCATAAAAAATTGGTTTTGGTTATTACATATTGGTTAGTTGTTTTATTTCATTTTGTTTATTTCTAGTATAAAACTGATTAACTCCCTGTCATGAAGGTATTCCATCCGGCACTGATTGTCGAATACCATCGTAGCTCCCGTTCCGGGATCGTAGGGATCCCATTCCGGTAAAGAAGTGACATTAGGATTGCCGCTCCGGGCAAAATTGATCCAGGCGCGGCTCATTTTTTCGGCAAGACGGAAAGCTTCCTCACCTCCTCCGGTCATGTGCCGGCTCTTTTTGATATTGTTAAAAACAAACGGTAATTCCATACAATGCATTGCACGCAGTGTGCCGTCAAGTACCGGGGATTCCCAGCTGAACAGATACATATATACCGGAGCCCCCTTCTGACGCACCTTCATTTCTGCCTGATGTAAAGCTCCTTGACGAAAGCGCGTATCTATATCAAATAAATCCACAGGCCTGAATCCCGGATACGCTGCAGCAACTGCTTCTATAAAAGAATCTGTTTTGTCCCCGTATTTATCATTTAGTATATCCCTTGCCTTTTGCAGATCAATATTTCTCAGATCAGGAATATAAGTACTCGCAGAGAATTCGTGAAGTGTTGTACCAATTATCATGGGAATGTTTTTCGCAGTTTTGGGAGCCTCATGACCAAAAGGCTGTTCGGGCAGAAAGATCCCGTCTGTGGTTGGGGCCCATCCGAAGAGTAGGGACTGAAAACCGTCAGCTTCTGCTTCTTTTCTGATTTTGGCAACGGCTTTTTCCCCTGCACTTAATAATGTTTGGTAAGGTATGTTTTTAATTTGTTCTACCTGAGATGGTTGTAATGCCAGTTCACGCACCACTTCTATTCCGATCTTCCTGGAATATTCAGGTTCCATGGCAGATATCATGGATCCGCTTTGTACTATAGCTTTGTGAAATAATCCCGAAGCACGCTCAGTGGCAAGTATTGTGGACACTTTCCCTCCTCCGCCGGATTGCCCAAACAGAGTTACATTCTGAGGATCTCCGCCAAAGTGTGTGATGTTGTCCCTGACCCATTCCAGGGCCATGATTATATCCAGAATACCCAGGTTTCCCGACATGCTGTATTTTTCTCCGAAAGCGGACAAATCCAGGAATCCAAGAATATTTAACCGGTGATTCAGGGTTACTACCACAATATCTCCGGACATCGCCAGGGATGCCCCGTCGTAAGCAGGTAATTCCTGTCCCGACCCTGCCGAGTATCCTCCTCCGTGCAACCAGACCATGACAGGACGTTTTTTCCCGTCTTCCAGTCCGGGTGTCCAGATATTCAGGCGCTGACAGTCTTCTCCGGGGAATCCGTCATCCCAATTAAAAGCAAAAGCCAGCTCATCGCTTTGCCATCCGGTCCTTATTGCTTGTGGACATACCGGTCCGTATGCCCTGCAGCTGCGTATGCCTTCCCATGCAGCAGGACGTTGCGGCAATTCAAATCGTTGTGCCGTAGCATAAGGAATCCCTTTAAAAATTGTGAGCCCGTTTTCAATGTAGCCGGCTACTTTACCCGTATAGGTCTCTGCTATAGCGTCCGCCGAAGAAGCTGCAATCCGGGAATCGTCCTTGCTGACAAACGTGTAACTGTCTGTTCCGCAGGAACACCCTGTCACAACGAGAACAAATAGGCACATAACAATACTGATCGTTGATTTCATAAGCATAAGGATTGTATAATTACAAAACTACAGATACACGATCGTTGGAATTTTCCGGAATCATTACATTTTTTCCGGATTTGTCCGCACGAGGTATGCTTTTGTTTCTTTTTTGTTCATTTTTTATCACATTTTATCATAATTGTCAGATTCTGTTCTGATTTCTGTATTTTCGTCTTTAATTCAAGTTTTACCCAGGTTATGACTATCCGACGTTTGGTTACAACAATTTTTTTTCTTTCCGTATTCCTCTGCGGATTTACAAACACCCTATCATCAACCGAGTTTGCCGATGGTTTTTTTTCTCTTTCTTCAAACTTATCCAATCAGAATATCAGGTGTTTTGGAGAAGACAAACACGGATATATATGGATAGGTACAGGTAGGGGGCTGAACCGTTTCAATGGTTATGAATTTAGCCAGTATTTAAGAAGCGGCGATAGTACCGCTTTGGTTGACAATCAATTACAGCATATTTTCAGGGATTCACAGGACAGGATGTGGTTCCTGACTGTAAACGGCTTGAGTCTCTATGGTCCTGACGGACATTTTACAAATTATCCTGTAGAAGGCCCGAACAGAAATTGTCTTAAAATCCTGGAAAATTCTGAAGGGACATTGTATCTGAGTCTGGGGACTTCTCTTTCTGTTTTTAATCCTGAAAGTGAAACATTCAAGCATGCATTGAATATTGAATTTTCCGGGTTCCCAAATACCTTTCATATGGACCGTCTGGACAGGTTATGGCTTGTAACTCCGGCTAAAGTGTTCTGTTACGATTCAAAAACACTTGAGTTGAAAGCTTCATGGGAAACGCCGGGATATATCGCGTACTCCCATCTGCGAAATAACGGAGAACTCTGGCTTGCAGGGGAACAAATGCTCTCCATCCTGGATACCCGGACCGGTGGTTATTCTTCATTACCCCCGGGGATTACCGGCAACAGGATGTTGATGAACTCAAGAATCACACATATACAGCCGTACAACAGAAATTCAATGTTGATCAATACAGCAGACCAGGGACTGTTTCTTTACCTGCCTTTAACAGATATATTGATCCATCAGAGAGACAAGGATTTTCCTTTTGATGTTCCCGATGCAGAAATCACCACAATATATGAAGATTCACGTTCCAATATTTTTATTGGAACTTATGACAAAGGCTTTTATGTAAGAAATCCTTCCCGCCGGTCCTTTGGTGTAAATACATTACTGTCAGAAAGGTATAACGGAATAAATATCGTTTCACTTGATACAGACAGCAGTGGGAATGTGTGGATATCCGCACGCCGTGAGGGTGTTTCTTTATATGATCGCGTTACAGATTCGATTATTGATCTCTCGGATATGATCGAAAGAGTGGTCCCCGGATTTTTGAATGATCCTTTAATCAACATCCATGTAGCTCCGGATAATACTGTCTGGCTCTATCATTTTAAAGAACTGATCGCGCTGAAATACACCCGGGGAAATATCCGTCTGGTAAAACGGTTTAAATCCCTTCCTCCAGTCATTTCAGTTACTTCAGATAAAGAGGGAACATTATGGATAGGGACTTTCAGCCACCAGATCTATTTCCTTGAAAAAGGGTCCTCTGAGATAAAAAAAATGGATTTATTTCATCCCGGGTTTGTGTATATTCCTCATATATTACCTTTATCCGATGGATCTCTTTTTATTCCGGGGTTCCAACAGAATCCAAGGATTTTGTATCCGGAGGATATGCATTTTGAAAAACTGGATATCCAACACTTTTTTCCCGATTTGCCGCTGATCCCGTCTGCCTTAATGGAGGATTCGGCGGGAATTATCTGGATGGGGACTGTTGGAAACGGACTGATCAAATATACACCTGCCACCGGGGAAATTATCCCGGTCAGGGATCTTTCCTGCAATGACATAAGTGACCTGTTGGAAGACAACGCGGGGCAGGTCTGGATCAGCACACAGTATGGATTGATCCGTTACGACAGAACCATTGACCGGTATTTTAGCTATACTGCCCAGGATGGCATATCTGGAAACCAGTTTAACGAAAGGAGTGCCGTAAGGCTGCCTGATAACACTTTGGCTTTTGGCGGAACACATGGAATCACTCATTTCAATCCCCTGGACATTGCCCAAAAAAGATCGGTCCCGCTATGTTTTGAATACCTGAAAATCCACAACAAACTGGTTTTGCCATCTGAAGATGGACCTATAAAACGCTCGCTGACAGAAACTCCGGAAATAGTTCTGGACCACACACAGAACAATTTCAGTATATCTTTTGCTGCATTGGATTACCACAATGCAGCCCCGCGCGTGGAATATAGCTACCGTTTATCGGGATATGATAAAGAGGATATTTCGGCCGGCCAGTACCGGGAAGCTTATTATTCCAACCTTCCCGCAGGCACTTATACATTTACAGTGCATATAAAAAACCATGACAACACCATTGCAGAGATATCCCGATCGTTGTCTTTGCGGATCAAGAGAGCTCCCTGGTTCTCCTGGTGGGCCTGGCTGCTTTACGGGTTGTCGGGTGCCCTAATCCTGGGAAGCATACTTGCATTGTACCTGAGGATCAAAAGAAACAAAATAAGAACCCGGCAGATTGAAATGGAACGGGAACGAGAGATCCAGCAGAGTGAGACCAACATGAAATTCTTTTCCAATATTTCCCATGAATTCCGGACACCATTGACCATGATCGCCGGCCCCATTTCTACGTTGGCCAATGATAAATCCATCTCCGAAGAGAACCGGCAGTTAGTTATTATCATTCAGCGCAGTGTCCGGAGAATGCTCAAGCTGATCAATCAGTTATTGGATTTTTATAAACTTGAAAACGACACACTTAAACTTCGGGTAAGAAAAACAGACATCATTGAGCCGGTAAACAAGTTGGTAGATATTTTCAGGATCAATGCTTCAGAAAAAGACATAACCCTGCGTACCAAAGGACTGGAAGATACATTTCTTACCTGGATAGACGAAGATAAAATTGACAAGATCATTGGAAATCTGTTGGCCAACGCGGTGAAATTTTCTACGCCCGGGAAAGGACGTATAGAGGTGACATTCGATGTGGTAGACAGTAAAGATGCAGAAAAGAGCTTTAATCTTGACCAAAGTGCCGGATTTGTATCTTCCTGGTATGTTAAATTATCGGTCGCCGATAACGGTCCGGGATTTGACAACAAAGACCTGGAAAAAGTGTTTACCAGGTATTACCAGATGGAACGTCAGAAAACCGGGTTCCTTTCCTGGGGCACCGGTATAGGATTGTATTATGCGCGACGGCTTGTTGAAACGCATCATGGTTTTATCAAGGCGGAAAACAAACCAGATGGTGGAGCTTTGTTAACTTTTATAATTCCTGTTGATGAAGCCGCCTATGATCCTTCAGAACTGGATCATTCTGAGACACCTGCCTGTGCAGATCCTGCTATAAACACTTTAGGACCCTGTCCCAACATCATGCAGGGAGACAAAGAAAATAGTAAAGAACTGCCTGTGATCCTTCTGGTGGAAGACGACACAGACGTTGCCCGTTATCTGAAAATGCTTCTGCGTCCTAATTACCACGTCATTCATGAATTTGAAGGGCAAACAGCTTTGAACTCCTTGGAGACCACATTACCAGATCTGATAATCAGCGATATCGTAATGCCGGGAATGGACGGTTTTACATTTTGCCGTAAAATAAAAGAGAATCTCAGTTACAGCCATATACCTGTCATACTGCTGACAGCCAAAACAACGACAGAAGAAAAAGTCAGCGGTTTTGAATCCGGGGCAGATGCCTATATTACAAAACCTTTCGAACCGCCTTACCTGGAAGCTGTTATAAAAGCACAACTTAAAAACAGGGAGAATTTGCACCACCTGCTTGAGAAGACGACAAAACCTCCGCTTGAGATTGATGATAAGGAACTGTTGCCCCATGACAAACAATTTCTGAAAGGCCTTTATGAGCTTATGGAAAAAGAACTCTCCAATCCGGAACTCAATATACAGCGTATGACCGAGACCCTGCAGATGAGCAGGACTAAGTTTTATTATAAAGTCAAAGGCCTTACTGGTTTGAATCCGAATGTTTTCTTTAAGAAATATAAACTAAACCGGGCAGAAGAACTTTTGTCAACCGGAAAATACAACATATCTGAAGTGGCTGATCTTACAGGATTCAGCACATTATCCCATTTCTCTGTCAGTTTTAAGAAACATTTTGGGTTGTCTCCCAGCGAATACAACCGAAAGTAAACGCTTGATTCTCAGTGCATCTACCATGGCTTGGTTCACCAAAATGTTCATGTTGTGGTTGTGTGGAAGAAACGAAAGCGTAAGGCGGTGCTCCCCAGCAGTAAGATATACCTGTAGTGTATTGGTCCAGCCCCATTCATTCCACAACTCGTTGCCCCTTTGGGGAAAAACGTGCGTACCTGTATGTTTTCCATCCACCAGTAAAGTACGTACTGCACATTTGTTTGAGGTATTTACAGGGCCGTTCCCGTTGGCATAACGCCAGTCAATAAGGTACAATCCGGATTGTTCGATGACCACCGGAATGGAAATACGTACGTTTTCAACAGTATTGATTTCTACAAATCCGCTTCCTGAGAATCCTCTGTAGGGTTTAGAGGAAGAAGGAGCATAATTTTCAGTTTCAAATATCCTGCACCACCCATACTGTTCCAGAGGCTCGGATGCAAATGATTCCAGGCCTTCTTCATTAACAACTGTTACCTGAATATCCCCTTCGTAACCGTTAACTGGCAAAAGTGTATCCGTTCTCTGACCATTAACCCACAGATTATAAGAAGATTCATTCTGTAAAGATATATCCGGTGTAGACGGACTGTACGCATTTTCGGCGAGCGTAATCTGTGACGGTCCCGTACTTTTTGATCGGAGCACTAGTCTGAGTGTGTGCTTTCCGGTGAGATCGGCCGGTATGAATGGATCATCCAGCTTCTTACCGTCCAGTGATACAGAATGTATTTTATTGCCATAACCTTCCATTTCTATGTCAAGCACCGCATTTCGGTACCTGAATCCTCCGAGGGACCGCTTTCCCTCCATTGTTTGCGGAACAAAAGGTTTGAACCTCAGGCCGTTTTCCTCAAAACGAATTCCGAACAACAGGTGATAGACAATACTCAGGTTTCCCGAAAGGCTCCATAGCATATTGGAAGAATTGATCTGAGTGCCAAACCAATCTCCGTTCTCTACCACCATGTTTTCGTAATTGGTAAGAAAAAGGGCCGCCGCTCTATAAATGGAGCCGATACTGTGCAACACTCCTTTCTCGTTTCCCGTCTCCGCCGAAGCCCACATCCAATATGCCTGAACAAACGGCCAGATGGCATCGTTATGATACGGAGGTATGTCCGGGATCTGCGGGAAAAAGCAAGAAGTGCCGTACGTTTGGTTAGGGACCGAAGCCGTAATGCGTGTCGCCCGCTCCTCCGGCGCGATGCCAAACAGGATACAAAGGGCTTCGCCAAGGGTTTCGCTTCTTGGAGAAAGAATCATGCTATTCCGCCCGTACAGGTATTGGCCGTAATAGCCTCTGTCTTCCATCCATAAATGATTGTTAATGCCGGCGGCTATCTGCCGGGCAATATCTTCGTACCTGAGGGCTTCGTCCAGGTTACCCAGTAAGGAACAGATTTTTGCCAGTACCGAGATGGCCTCGTAATGCACAGCATTTGTTCCGAGGTTTTCGCTTTGAAAGATATCCGCGGGTTGCATCCAGCGCGGATATTCCTGTTCCCTCCAGTCCAGAAAAGAAGATTCACCTTTCATGAGACCTGTTTGCGGATTGAACACCGTAAGAAGATCGTCATCCACTGAACGGTGGATAATGGGATATATGGTTTCGAGCCACAGACTGTCTCCCGTGACCTTATATATTTCGTAAGCGGCCACTGCCCATATCATGCGGTCCGTAGAAACGGGCCAGGCACCTCCGGTTCCCGTATCCTGAATGATCCGGCCCAACGTGTCGACCTTTCGCATAAGGCTTATCTTTGAAACTTGTGGTTGTAAATGAGCCATGGCCAAAATGATACTGTAGCTCACATCCCTGGTCCAGACGCCTGCCCATTCTTTACCCGTACGGAGAGTGGAATCGGGTTCAATTGCGTTTACCATTTCCTCAAGAGACATGTTGTACAGGGCGCTTTCCAGTAACAATTCACTCTCGAGCCGCGGATAGTCAGATAAATCGGATGTTGCTGTCCACTTGTTGACCTGATTGAAACTTTCCTCCACCGCATTGAGCACCATTTCAATTTCATATATATATGGATCCTCGGACGAAAGGTTAAGTTTCAGATCTTCCCGCTGATCCAGATTATCGAAATCCCAGCTCAAAGGATCACAGTTCCCTGCTACGTAGACACCCTTAAAATCTTCCTTATATATTCTGGAGCGGGCAGGTGTATCATAAAAACCTTCTTTCTCAAAGGCTTTATGCATGTCACTCATATCCACCCGGAATTTTACATTTACATTCCGGGGCATAGTGCGCCCCTGGTCAGAGAGCCCGGGTTCAGTTTTCAGTTGTACTCCAAAACGGATAAGCGGCAATTCAAGTGAAGCCCCGTCTGGTGCGAGACAAAGATACTGGTGGTCCACTCCCGAAGCACTTTCGTTATCCCGGGCATTTATACAGAATTTGAATTGTATGAGGGGAGATTTAAAATACAGACTTTTACTCCTATAATTAGATTCAATGCAAGTTGCGGATACAGCTCTTGCCGTAAAATCGCCTTCTACAACCCTGTCGGGAAATAACGAATAGGCATCGGTTGAATAAATAGGTTGTCGGGAATGGCACGAAGTGCCTGACAATATGGCTAGAACGCCGGCAATTACCGGGAGGGATCGGGTCGCTTTCATTATTTATTGTATGTAATATCAACTGTTATGGTTTCAGGCGTATCGGGGAACATAACGGTACAGACACCTTGTTGCGGATCCCAGTTCCAGGAAGTTTTCTTTTTAAGGGGGCGTCCGTTTATTTTTACCGATTTGGGACCCTTATCACAATATAACCGGATTCCCAACCGGCGTTCATATTTATTGGTATAAGTGCCTTTCCGGGGTGCCTCAATGGTAATGGCATAACCTTTATCAACTGGAGTACACGTAATACGGCGGGAAGTCCACCCGTCTTCCAGGTAATCTGTACTTTCTCCGTCATCTTCATAGAGTGTGTAGGTTGCCGTTTCATTGCCAGGTATTATTTCAAACCAGACAGGATACCCCTGTACTTCATCCAGGTATTGCATTACCGGTTGGGTGGGAATGATAGATCCTTTTTTTATTAACAAAGGAATCCGTGACAATGGTGCCTGTACAGTTATCCAGTCTCCGCCGGAATATACCGTATGCCTGTCATAGAAATCCACCCATTCTCCTTTGGGCAGATAGACTTTTTTTGTTACGGCACCTTTTTCAAGGACTGGAGCCACCAGGATCATGCTGCCGAACATGAACTGTTCATTCAGCAAGAAAGTATTCCTGTCTTCGGGAAACTCAAAAAACATACTTCGCATAATGGGCCATCCCATATCGTGTGCCTCACGGGCACAGGAGTATATATACGGTATGAGAGTGTATTTGAGTTCAATGGCGGATTTTGAAAAAGCTTCCGCAATAGGACCGAATTGCCAGGGTTCCACGGCCCAGTTGCCTTCATGATGTGCTCGCGAGAGAGGCGTAAAAACGCCCATCTGCATCCAGCGCACATACAATTCAGCCATAGCGGAATAATCTGTAATATCTCCGCAGTACCCCGATATATCACAGGTAATAAAAGGAATACCGCTTAAACCAGCCGACAGCATTACCGGAATCTGCCCGGCCATCTGTTCCCAACCCTGTGTCACATCGGCCCCGTTGCCACTGTCACCGGTCCAACTGAAAGCATAACGCTGAATACCGGCATATCCTGCCCGGGTCATCTGGAATATTCTCTTTCCGGGGTTACGTTTATTAAATTGTTCCGTAACCACTTTATCCCATGTTAATCCGTACACGTTATGAATCCGGTCGTGCATCCCGTCATAATGAAGCATTGAGATCCGCTCCGTGTTTTCTTCGTTACTCCAGGCAGGTTCACCCATGTCGGTCCAAAAGCCCTTTACTCCCATATTAAGCGGTTTCTGCTGGTATGCCCCCCACCAGTCGGCTACTCCGGGTTTTGTAAAATCAACCACACCACAAGAGCCGCCCCAAGGCCAGGGCATATCGTACGTGAGGCCGGTACAGGTGTCTTTGGTGAAATACCCCAGGGAATCGGCCTCGTTCCATTGTTTTCTGTTGTTTTGCGAAATGACAGGGTCTTGCGAAACAATCATTTTGAAACCCATTGCGGCCAGGTCACTGATCATTCCTCTGGGGTTAGTATAATTCTCTTCCCTCCATGTAAAATCCTGGAGGTATTGGGTCCAGCCGATATCCTGATAAATAACGTCGCAAGGAATTTGTTTTTCACGAAAAGTGTGTGCCACCTCCCTGGCCAATACTTCATTGGTATACAGACCGCGGCATTGGGCAAATCCAAAGGCCCATCTGGGCGGTATAATGGGCTTCCCGGTAAGCGTTACGTACCGGTTGAGTATTTCCTTATAATTCCTGCCGTAAATAAAATAATAAACCATAGAACCGCCGGGGGCGGAGAAGGAATAGGAATCAGGATTTTCCGTTCCAAAACGAAAGACCGTCTTATAGGTGTTGTCAAAGAATATCCCATAGTGGTAGCTGCTCATGAAAAAGGGGATTGACTTATAAAGCGGATCCTCCGTTGTGCTGTAACAGGGTTTATCACTGTTCCACATCTTGAATGTGCCTCCGCGTCTGGACATCGGTCCGGCTTTTTCCCCGAGCCCGAAGATCTGTTCATCGTCCCTGAGCAGTTTGGCGGATACAACATGACCCGCCTCATTCGTCGTATGTCCGTTGTCCGGAGTATCAGAAAAGAGTAATTTCTGGTATTTGTCATAGATGCGGAGCCTTACCGTTTCTTTAGATATGACAATTCTCAATTGGGACGTATAGAACTCATAAGAAGATCCTTCAGCGGATATGTTCAGCGTTCCCGCATCGGCCGGTTCTTCATTTATTACGGCATACGAAGGAACTTCAGGCTCGTACCGGCCCGATGGCAGGTAGGTGATTTTCAGAATTTCCGGACTGCAGCATTTCAAAGCCAGCGCAGCGGAATTGTCCAGTCGGAAAATAAAAGTACGGTTATCTGCCTTCTCGCAAGAGGTCACTGCCTGTGAAAAGACATAAAACGGTACCAGCAAAAATATGCTTAAAAGAAACAATCGCCTCATTTATTGAATGACTACCATAGTCCAGTACTTGAGCACAGGAACGGTAAAAGTAACGTATCCGCTCCCCTGCGTGAATTCAAGTTCACGGTACATAGCTCCTTCCGGATCGGGGGTAGCTGCCCAGATTTTATTTATTTTTTTTGTCGTTATCAACCGGAACATACCGTCCCTTATCAGACGCTGTTCGGGTTGTTGTCCGTTAAGGTCCCGCCAGCTTAACGAAGTGGCATTCGAATAGTTAAGCAGGTGAATAACCTGACGTTCTCCCACCTGTTTTGCCAGGGTGACCACCTTGCCTGTGCGCGGGGGCCAGCTGTCCAGGGAAAAAGACGAAGAAACCGCATTCAGAGACACGTCATTGAATGAGCCTCCGTCTCTTAGAAGGTTTTCATAGGCGACAAGAAAGTCATAATAGGGTACCAACCTCGTGGACAGTTGCGTGTCTATGGTCAGATTATTATTGGGAAAATATTCCCTGCACAACATGTGTTCTCCCAGTTCCAGGTGTGAGCCGCCCGAGGCAAAAATTACTGCCTCGGTCATCAGTACGCCGGGAGTATTGAATGTTCCTGCTGCATCGCCCTTGTCGTAATTCATATATGCGGCCAGTACCGTATTGAGTTTTCCCCCTGAATAATACGCATTCAGATCAATGATATTTTTAAGATCGGCATAAGAGGCCTGGTTCGACCATACTTCGTTGTAAAGAAAATCGGCTCCGGACCGGGCAATCGATTGCTGGCCGTAACCGGCTACCGCATTGAAAACATTTGTCTTCTGCGGATAATCCGAATCAATCCGGCTAAGAAATGTGCCATATCCCCGGGCCATATCCACTGTCCGGCCATTATAATCGTACCTGGTTCCTCTGTCTCCCAACTGATCTATGTGGAATCCGTCAAAGTCATAAACACTGTATACGTCGGCCACTCTGGAAGAAAAATAGTCCATCCAAAACGGGTTGGAAGGATCTGTCAGGTAAATCGAACTCCTGAAAGGAGAAGAAAGTTCACATACATCTTTGTGCAAATGATTCCTGTCCGTGAAAATATACCATTCATCATTCACTCCGTCAGCCGCTCCGTTATCAAGCACCCCATAACATAAATCATAAAACATGGAGGCCATGTTTTTCTCTCCGGCCAGGGAAATGTATCCTTCCACTGTCGTTTTATACTGGGTCCTGCCGCCTATGTCCGGCCATGAACCGGCCGGTTGTTCCACCGTTCCCGCCAGGGGTCTGTGGTGGTCATATTGCCAGTCGTAATACTGAATCCCGTTTATATGAAAGCGGCAAAGATTGTCTATCACTCCGGCCATTTCTTCCTCTTTCAATGCGCCGAAAGAGGAAAGAAATCCATACCTGGGAAACCGGGTCCATCGGCTCGATACGTCCAGTCCTGTTGACCCGGCTAAAACCAGGTCTGTTCCCTGCACCGCAAATAACTCAACCAGATATCCCCTGAAATCTTCTCCGGGAACCGTCCAGCTCCATGTATTACCTGTTACGGATTCTTCATGGACGATGGAGTCGAGGTGTCTATACCTCACCCGGTATTCAATAGACGCATCCATGGAGGGTGCACATTGAAAATGCGCGGTACTTCCCGCATCATAACGGGCTTTATCACTAGACAAGATTACAGATGTTACGGAATCCGGTCCTCCTTCCGGCAGTCCGGACCCTTGCGGATCTTTTCTGCAACCGGAGAGGAGGACGCATTCCGTTAAACACAGAATAAAAAACAGCTTTTTATTTCTCAAACTTGATGGTCTCATTCAATTGATCGACTGTGATGGTATATCTTCCGGAAGATGTGATTTTCCATTTTCTGTCCACTCCGCCCTGCGACGGATCGTTTTTCTTGTCTACAAAGGTCATCATCTGAGTTTCTCCGGAGGGCTCTTCTGCCTCGGCATAAGACATGAACCAGGCCCCCATCCAGTCACCCTGCTTATCGCAGGTGATTTTCATCTCTCCCTCGTTTAATGTACCTGTCCACGTGAAGATATAATCACTGCTGCGCGTCAGTGCGGTACCGTCGGAAATGCTCCATCCGCCGGGAGTGGCATCTCCCACCATCCACAGATTTTCAAAAGGAACAAACGGTGTCATGACCATCTTTTCTTTACCTTCTGTGATATCGAGGTACAATTTGTACGGTTTGCCGCATTCGCTTTCATTAAGCAACCATTTATTGTCATTGGGACTGGTGAAGATAACGGCTGTATGCGTGTAAGGCGCATTGGCCACGGATGGATGATACATGTTGTCCCAGCTGCCGTCTGCCGTGGCAAATTTGAACTCGCCGCCTCCGTTCCATTCAAAAACTCCGGCATGTCTGAAAATAAAGGGATTAGTGGGATCTTTTCTCATTTTAACAAAACTCCATCCGGTAAAACTGCCTACAAAATAAATGTCATTGAACCGGGGACCGGTTTCTTTTGATATAGATATTGTCATATTAACCAGATCGACTGCAACTCTGTAACCTCCGTATCCGTCTATAACGAATTTTTCGTCGGGCTGGTCGTAGCTTTCCCTGTACAATAACTTACCGGGGTTTTCAGGATCGCGGTTATACGAAGGAATATAATCTGCAGTTCCTGTCATAAACTTGAATTCACCGGCGGTAAGGGTGCCTGTCCAGACAAAATTACCGGGTGCGTTGGCAACCGAATTCATCTCTGTTATGGCATTCAGATCCCAACCTCCGGGTGTAGCGCTTCCAAACAGATATAATTTTTCAGGAAGCGGTTTGAATGTTGTATATGTCAGAGCAGTTACCCCGGCTGTCTGTTCCTCAACGGATTCATCTGCGGGAACGGCAACTATTCGGGCTTCCAGGGCCACCTGTTCTTTAATGCTCGCACCAAAAGTATTGAGCAGAAGTTCATTCATCTGCAGATGGGTAAAAGAAAGGGAATAAATACGCTTACCCAGGTCTGCGGTATAGCCTCCGGCAAAATTATTACCCTGCCTGTCCATCTGAAAAATATAACTCAGGGCACAATTGGTTCCCTTGTTGGTGCCGCTGGTCCAGGTAAACGTAACGGCATTTTTTGACATAGAAACCACATTCAGCTCCAGGCTCTGATTATCTACCGTCAATGCGAGTGGTGTTTCATCCGGGGCCAGGTCTACTATACTATCGCTGCACCCGGCAAGAAAAAGCACAGGCAAGAGCATTATCATAACGGATAATATATGTTTTTTCATTGTTTTCTCTGTTTTACGGTTTATTAATATCCGGGATTCTGGGTCATGGCGGGATTATCGTCAATTTCATCCTGGGGAATGGGATACAACAGTCTTTCTTTTGTCACATTCATTTTCCCTATGGATTTGAAGAATTCTATAGCATAATCGCCATTGTCAATTCTAATGAGATCAAACCAGCGGTGTCCTTCAAAAGCCAGTTCCATTCTCCGCTCATGGATGATGATTTCTTTCATCTCTTCCTTGTTTGTTGAGTTAACTGCAGCAAGTCCTGCCCGGGCACGCACTTTGTTCAGCGGTACCTGCGCACGGACGGTTTCGCCCAGTTCATTCAAGGCCTCGGCTTTCATAAGGAGCACATCGGCAAATCGGTAAACGACTATATTTGCTGGATTTGTGTTATATTCTTTGGAAATACTTTTAGAAACGATGTATTTACGTACATTATACCCGGTCAGAGACCAGGAAGGATCGTATTCCTTATCGTCGAACGGAGGACATCCCTTATAAAATATAGTAACATCTTTCCTTAAATCACCCTCTTCATAGGCATCTACAAACTCCTGGGTTACATGTTGCCAGCCCCAGGATCCGCCAACCCATCCCGAGTTTCGGGGACCCATATAGGTACTCAGCCAGCAAGCCTGGTTATCATTGCCCCAAAAATCATTAACGGTAGATCCGGAATATTGTACTTCAAAGAGCGATTCGGGACCGTTGTCTATTGTTGCATTAAAATTTGAGGCATAATCCATTGTAGACAAGTCATAACCCAGCCCTTCAATATTTTCGCACAGGTTGACTACCTCCTGGTAATTAGTGCCGAGCGTCAGATAGACCTTCGCCAGTTGGGCCATGGCCGCTTCACGGCAGGCACGACCAAGGTCAGAAGCACCGTATGAAGCCTTGACAGGCAGCATTTCTATTGCCTTTTTGCAATCGTCAATAATCAGCTCGTATACCTCCGATTTGGGATCTCTGGGCCTGGCCAGATTGTCACCGGCCACAAGCGGTTGGGTTATCAGGGGTACATCGCCGAACAATCTGACTAGAATAAAGTAATAATGTGCCCGCAGAAAATAAGCTTCGCCCAGCACCCGATTTCTTAAGGCTTCATCCATGGTGATTTCAGGGACCTTTGACAAGACAATATTACAGCGCAATATGCCGGGATTGGGTCCGCGCCATATGTCCAGAGCCGCCATATTGCTGGAAGACGCCGTAAAATTGGCAAGGTCCGTTGTTTCAATTCCGTCGGATGCTCCGTCTGCTCCCACATAGCTGTTACCGGCCACAATATCTGTGCTCCAGATACGCATATTATATAATTTGGGCCATTGAAGCGGTTGATAGGCTGCATTTATAAGGGCAACGGCATCTGTTTCGTTCAGTTCACTGTCTGTACTGATTGTATCCAATGGCGCTTTTTCCAGAAAATCTTCGCAATTCTGCAGCATAGCCGCAAATAAAACCACAGTAGTTAAAAATATTATTTTTTTCATTGCTGTTTCTTGTTAAAAAGTAATATCAAGGCCTAAACTTATGGTTCTGGTGACCGGATAATTTCCCAGATCGTAACCTTCAATACCTACCTCCGGATCAAAACCGGAATAATTTGTTATGGTAAACAGGTTCTGGCAGGAGAGATAGACCCGGAATCCTTTGGGCAACGTATAGCCCAGTGAAAGATTCTTGATCCTCAGGTACGAGCCGTCCTCTACAAACCTGTTGGAACTCCTCAGATTCTTGTTGGGATCGCCGTATACAGTACGGGGCATATCGTTAGATGTCCCTTCTCCCGTCCAGCGATTCAATACGGTAGCATATTGGTTGAACGCCACCGACATGCCTTCCAGGTATATCCTGTTGGCATTGTATACCTCGTTCCCACAGACTCCCTGTAAAAAGAGCTCAAAGTCAAAATTCTTATATGTCAACCGGTTATTCCAGGAGAAAAAGAAATCTGGATTGGGATTCCCAATAATGGTACGGTCGTAATCATCAATTACCCCGTCACTGTTCAGATCCAGGTATTTGATATCTCCGGCGGCCGTACCGCCTGCCACCTGTACTGCCCAGTTATCTACCTCGGACTGATTCTGGAAGATTCCTCCCATTACATTTCCAAAGAATGACCCAATGGGATAACCTTCCATATTAACACGTGTATTGCCCAACATTTCTACGGATCCGTAGTACATTGGGGTATCGCTGTTCAGACTTACGATCTTGTTCTTGTTGAATGTAATATTAAAATCGGAGGTCCATTTAAAGTCTTTGCGCGAAAAGATGTCGGCAGATAACGTCACTTCTATCCCTTTGTTATTGACCTTTCCCGCATTGATATAAGGCAAGTCAATATCAATATCTGAATAGCCCGACGAAACAGGAACAGCCATGGCAACCAGCATATCGTCCGTGTTCTTGTCGTATGCATCTACAGACAATCTCAGACGATTTTCCAGGAAGCCGAGGTCAACTCCTATGTTGAACTGTTTTACCTCTTCCCAGTGAACGTTAGGATTGGGCATTTTTTTTGCCACCAGGGTACTGACCGTTTTCCCGTTAAATACATAGAGTCCTGTACTGAACGTAGAAGCAAAGGTATAATTCCCGATATTCTGGTTTCCCGTAACCCCGTAGCCGGCGCGTAATTTCAGGTCGGAAACAAAGCCGTGACGGTTAAACCACGATTCATTGCTCATCCTCCAGGCCAGAGAGAAAGACGGAAAAGTGCCCCAGCGGTTATTGGCACCAAAACGGGACGAGGCATCTTCACGTACGGTCACGGTAGCATAATATTTATCGGCATAGGAATAATTGGCTCTGAACATAAAAGAAACCAGTGCCCATTCGCTTCCGCTCCCGGTAAACGACTTTATATTAGTGGCATTATCCAGTTGATTCACCTCGTCTTTCAGAAATTCGTCTTTTGTTCCGTTAAAATAGTCTTCACTGCCCCATTGAAGGCTGGCTCCGGCCATCGCATTGATAGAATGTTTCCCGAACGTTCTGTCATAAGTGAAATAATTATCCCACAGGTAACTGAAATACCTGCCGGTACCTTTTTCCAGTGAAGAATCCGCCACCTCGGTGGGTTTCCAATTATAGGCAGGAATAAAATTGGTGTTGTATGCAAATTTTGCCTCCACACTTCCCAGGGATTTGAATTTCAACCCCTTGAATATGGAAGCCTCGGCATATACCGTACCCAGCAGATTGTATCCCTGAGTAAGGTTTTTATTGATCTCAGCCGTTCCGTATTGGTTTCTGATGTTTCCCACCCAATATGAATTTCCTTCCGGACCGGCATACGTTCCGTCCTCTTCGAATATGGGCTGGGTAGGCAGCGACCGGAATACATCGTTAAGGCTATATGTTCCTTTTGTTTTTTTATCGTAGCTGAAACTTACATTATGTCCGAATTCAATCCAGGGTTTAACTTTATGTGTCCCGTTCAGCTGCAGGGTCAGTCGTTTATATCCGACACTTTTTACAATACCGTCAATATCTGAATAACTTCCCGATACATAATAATTGTTTTTATCACCACCGCCCGAATAACTCAGGGAATAAATCTGGGAAAGCGCCGGATTGAACATGGCATCAATCCAGTTTGTACCCTCTCCAAGCGAAGCAGGGTCCGCCCATGCCGGATTGGGAGCCACACCGCCGGCAGAAAGCATTTCGTTGCTGAGTTCCGCATATTGGGTCGCATTCAGCATCTGGGGCATATCGGTAGCCTGCGCAACACCCACATTGGCTTTCACACTTATTTTGCCGTCTCCCTGTTTTCCTTTCTTTGTTGTTATAAGGACCACGCCGTTGGCACCACGGGAACCGTAAATAGCTGTAGCCGAAGCATCTTTAAGGATATCTATGCTTTCAATATCCAGCATGTTTATGGAATTCAGGCCCATGCTCATTGGAGCTCCGTCAATTACATACAGCGGATTGCTGTCGTTTATGGTACCCAGTCCCCTGATCTTTATGGAAACATTCTCCTGAGGATTCCCGTTGTCCACAACATACACACCGGCCGCCCTGCCCTGCAGTGCCTGTCCAAAACTGGCTACCGGCTTATCTGAAAGCACATTGCCGCCAACCCGGGATACCGACCCGGTAAGATCGGATTTCTTAATGGTACCGTATCCGATAACCACCATTTCTTCCAGTAGGAAAGAATCTTCTTCCATGGTTACATCTATCGCGGCTCTGCCGGCAACTTCCACTAATTGTGTCCGGAATCCCATGTATGAGAACTCAAGCCGGGCCCCCGGAAGCACCGTTATGGTATACGTTCCGTCAAGTCCGGAAGTAGTGAGGTTATCCGGATTGTCCTTATCATAAACGGAAACACCGGGAATGACCGCATGGTCTTTGTCGTAGACTACACCTTCCACAGTCATCGTCTGTGCCATTGCCCGGGGGGACAAGAGCAAAAACAAAACGGCTGTAAGGATTGTCAGCAACCTTTTTAAAGGTACATTAACTAAGCATTTCATTAAATATTGTTTTTAGGTTATGAATTTGTTAAAAAGGGTTTGTTTCACCATAAAATTATTCGAAGAATGCAGACCTTTGTAACAAATTGATATTTTAGTAGCAAAAACATCCGCGACGCTTTTGCAAACGACTGAATTTCTGTTACCTGTAAAAAACAGTGAGATAAAAAAAGTAGTAAAAATATGAACTTGCTGTCCGTCAGATCTGACCGATTTTCATGACTTCTTCTTCGAAATTATCTCTGCCGTTAAGGGCAGCATTTCTGAATTTGACACGGTAATTGTATACTGTAGATACAGAAAAACGCAAAAATTCGGCAATTTTCACCGAATCGGTTATTCCTAAACGAATCAGGGCAAAAATACGCAGTTCAGAATTCAGAAGACGGCCTTTCTTAATGACAATTTGTTCTTCCCGGGAGAGCAAGGCATTGAATTGCTCTATGAAATTGGGGAAAAGATGCAGAAATGTTGCATCAAAATTGTTATAGAAATCACGGAGTTCGTCTTCCACGTATGTAGAGGATTTGATTTCCTTTACCAGATCAGAGGTACTGCCTCTTCTGGCAATCTCCATTAATCTGCCCCTGTATTTCTCCACACAGCCAATATAATCCGAACAACTATCCATATACCGCCCCAGATAGGCCGTTTTTATATTGTTGGTTTCCAGAAGTCTGTTGTTTATTTCACGTAAACGGCCGTTGGCTGTTTGCAATTCTTCATTGACTTTCTGCAACTTCAGATTAATGGCATGTTGCTGACTCTGGGCTTCTGCCAGGCGGCGTTTTTGTTTACTTACAACAGACATAAGTATGGTAAGAGTAATAATGATCAGGGCCATGAGCAGCAGGAGCACATTCTGCTGCATTCTTTTGTGAGCCAGCTGGTCTTCGTAAGCCTTATTAATTATGGGCAACAGGTCGGTCATCGCGGGAAGATATGTCCTGGCATTGGATGAGGTGGCATCATTTATGGCACAGTTTATATAATTATAGGCCCGGCTTATGTCTCCCCGTTCATAAATCAAGGCGGCAAGTTCCTGCAGTGAACGGTATTCTCTTACAGGCGTGGTGATATCATTAATTGCGCTAAGTGCCAGATAGTATTCAGCCTGATTATGATTATCCAGGCCCAGATAGGCCTGTGAGAGCGAATAAGCCAGAACCGCTTTTTCGTGCAAACCAATCTGGGGATCTTCATATTTCCTAAGTAACATTTGCAAGGCACTATTATATTCCCCCTTTTCAATAAGAAAATCGGTTACAACATAAAGGTGCGAAATATCATCCTCGGCAATATACATTTTTAAGGAATCGCGGTATGCGTCTATCTTGAGTTGGTATTCATCCGTTTTTTCCGGGGAAATACAAGTCCTTCTAAGCCCGCCGTAAGTACTCCTGAAAACATGGTAATACCTGGCATACTGATCTTCAGATAAGGAACCTCTGTCAATCATGTGCATCAGTTCCAGTGTTTCAACGTACATCCCAGACATATAATACAAATTGGCTATGTCAAGAACAGATTCGTTGATCCAACGGGTATGGTTAAGCTCTCGGGCCAGTTTCAACTTTTTCTCGGCATAAACCAAAGCCGAATCGGTACTGTAATTGTTGTACTCGTTATAGAGACCGACGTAAATACCATACCGTTGTTCACCTGTTACCGCCGATGCCATCAAAGATTTGATGTTGCTCAGGTAGTTTTCCTTATTTTTCTGCCATGTCGTTTTGTTGGCAATAACATTATCAAGTTCTTTAAGAATCGTCTCGTTTTCTGATTGGGCATACATTAAGAATGGCCATAAATAACAGAATAAAACAATATAGACGAAGAACGTTCTTTTCATAAACCAAAGATACAAAAAACTGAGCACCCCGGGATTAAAGGGAACGAATGGTTTCGAAAGGACCTGGTTATTCCTGCAGTTTCTTGTACTTGAACGGCTTGATCTCCGTTCCCAGGCGGCGTTTACGGTTTTCTTCGTATTCACTGTAGGAACCCTCAAAGAAATACACCCCGGAATCGCCTTCAAAGGCCAGGATGTGCGTTGCTATACGGTCCAGGAACCACCGGTCGTGGGATACGATCACGGCACAGCCTGCAAAATTCTCAAGACCCTCTTCAAGAGCACGTATGGTATTGACATCTACATCGTTGGTGGGCTCGTCCAGCAACAGGACGTTGGCGTTTTCCTTCAATGTCAGCGCCAGGTGCAGCCGGTTGCGTTCCCCTCCGCTCAATACGCCGCACAGTTTTTCCTGGTCCGCTCCCGAGAAATTGAAGCGGGAAACATAAGCCCGGGCATTCACCTCACGGTTCCCCAGGCGAATGTATTCCGAGTTTCCTGCAATGGTCTGGTAAACGGTTTTATCGGGATCTATCTGTTTGTGCTGCTGGTCTACGTAAGCAAGCCGGACGGTTTCCCCTACCCTGAATTCACCGGCATCGGGGGTCTCCACTCCCATGATCAGGCGGAACAACGTGGTCTTTCCCGCGCCGTTGGGTCCTATCACTCCCACTATGCCGGCCGGAGGCAACTTGAAATTCAGGTTCTCGAAGAGGAGTTTCTCTCCGTAAGCCTTCGCTACGCCCGTGGCTTCAATCACCTTGTCCCCCAGCCTCGGCCCGTCGGGAATGAATATTTCCAGGCGTTCTTCCTTCTGACGGCTGTCCTGGTTAAGCATTTTTTCATAAGCCCCGAGGCGCGCCTTTGACTTGGCGTGGCGGGCTTTTGGTGCCATGCGCACCCATTCCAGTTCGCGCTCCAGTGTTTTGCGGCGTTTGCTTTCCTGCTTTTCTTCCATCGCCAGACGTATGGTTTTCTGTTCCAGCCAGGAAGAATAGTTCCCTTTCCAGGGAATCCCTTCCCCGCGGTCCAGTTCCAGGATCCACCCGGCCACGTTGTCCAGGAAATACCTGTCGTGTGTAACGGCTATGACCGTTCCCTTATATTGCTGCAGGTGGGCTTCCAGCCATTGAACGCTTTCGGTATCCAAGTGGTTGGTGGGCTCGTCCAGCAACAGCACATCCGGTTCGCTCAACAGCAGGCGGCACAAAGCTACACGGCGTCGTTCCCCTCCGCTCAGGTGTTTGACGGAATTCCCTGCCGGAGGACACTGCAGGGCATCCATGGCCCGTTGCAGTTTGGAATCCAGGTCCCAGGCGCCGGCGTTGTCAATTTTCTCTGTCAGTTCACCTTGCCGGATAATCAGATCGTTCATCTGATCATCATCCATGGGTTCTGCAAACTTCAGGTTTACTTCTTCGTATTCCTTCAGCAGATTCACTACTTCCTGCACCCCCTCCTGCACCGTTTCCATGACTGTTTTGGAATCATCCAGACGGGGCTCCTGTTCCAGGTATCCGACCGAATAACCCGGTGCCCAGATCACTTCCCCCTGTGTGCCCTTTTCCAGGCCTGCGATGATCTTTAACAGGGTTGATTTTCCCGAACCGTTCAATCCGATAACCCCGATTTTGGCCCCGTAGAAAAAAGACAAGTAGATGTCTTTCAAGATGGTTTTGTTGTTTTGCGGTAGGATCTTGTTGACCCCGTTCATAGAAAAAATGATTTTCTCGTCTGCCATGATCAGAATTTTTTTATGCGGAAATGACAATAGGGATTGTGCCCTGTTTTATGGTAATAATGCTGGTGGTAATTTTCTGCAGGCCAGAAACGGGTGGCTGGTGTTAGGGCTGTATGGACCGTGTGGCCTTTTTCCCGTAGGTTCTGCATGAGCTTTTGGGCCGTCACGCGTTGCTTGTCGTCCAGGTAAAAAATCTCTGAACGGTATTGTGGTCCTATGTCCGGACCCTGGCCGCCGGTCTGTCCGGGATCGTGGATCTCGAAAAACAAACGGCACAATTCCTCAAAACTGGTCAAGACAGGGTCGAACTCCACTTCGACGGCTTCGGCATGGCCGGTGGTATGTTCCTTTACTTCTTCGTAGGAAGGATTATCCTTATGACCCCCTGTATAGCCCACCGTGGTCCGGATCACTCCGGGGGCCCTGTCCAGGTAATGCTGTACGCCCCAGAAACATCCTGCGGCAAATATTGCTTTTTCCATGGTACAAAGATAGGAAAAAGGAATGCTATCTTTGTATCATGCATCCACTTGAAAAAATGATAGGGGAAGGGGAACATGTACAGCAGGACTTCAAGTTTTTCCTGAATGATGCCCGGAAAATCGCACGCTCCCTGGCAGCTTTCGCCAACACGGAAGGAGGCCGGCTGCTTGTGGGTGTGAAGGACAATGGCAGGATAGCCGGATTGAAACACAGGGAAGAAGAAGCCTACGTGGTGGAAGCGGCAGCTCATGTGTTCTGCAGGCTTGCCGTCCGTTACACTACCCGTTACTGGGAATACGAAGGGAAGGTGGTGCTGGAAATACAGGTTCCCAAAAGCACAAAAGCGCCTCATACAGCCCCGGGTGAATCGGGAAAACACCTTTGCTACATAAGAAAAGGAGATGAAAACAAAGTGGCTTCCGAACTGGAAACCACGGTGTTGAAAATGACTCACTCGGCCAGACCGCTCCATTTTACCCTGGATAACAAACACCGCCGCCTGCTTCAGGTGCTCGGGACACAAACGGAGTACAAGGATTTTGATATAGCAGAACTGTCCCGTCTCAGCCTGATGACCCGCAAAGAATGCATCCGGGCCCTTGCCGGCCTTATAGCCAGCGGTACCATTCAGACTTCCAGATAGCCTTTGATAGCCTCTACGTAGGAGCGGAATGCTTCCAGTCCCCCGGGTGTTATACGGCACACCGTGCGGGGTTTCTTTCCCCTGAATGTTTTCTCCATCTCTATGTACCCGGCTGCATTGAGTTTGTCCAGCTGTATACTCAGGTTCCCGGGACTGGCTCCCGTTTGTTTCTGAAGGTATACGAAATCGGCCTCTTCAAGGGAGACAAGTACCGACATCACCGCCAGACGCAGCTCTGAATGCAACAGGGGATCCAGTTCTTTAAACATCGCTCCTAAGTTTTTTATTGGCGGCACACTGCAATATATGCGCCGGGACCACCATGATGATAACAAAAGCTATGGCTATGAGCGGGATTGTGTTGATCCCGTCCACCCACAAAAAGGCAAAGGACAGCAGTATCCCGATCAATCCGCAAACGATGAATGGCTTGTACAGAACCAGGAGCCCGGAAGTGCTCACCCCAATGGATACAAGCAGTGTGATCACAAAAGTGGCGGGAAAAGGGTGAGCCAGGAAGGCTGCCACTGCACACAGGAACATGGCCACGGCTAGCAGGATCCATATCCTGGCAATGACTTTGCCCATGTGTGACTGGGATGCGCCCTGCGTACGGGTCTTGCCTCTTTCCATGATCCCGTAAATGATCCATCCCAGAACCGGAATGGCAAGCCACAACAGGTTGTACATATAATCATCTGTTTGACGGATGGCAAACCAGACAGCCAGGGCCGTGAGCACACTCACATAGCCAAAAATCAGCATGGGGCGTGCTGCATTTTTCTCCATTCCCTTACGGGTATTGTCGATCATCCTGGTGATCAACTCGAGACTTTCTTTTTCATTCATGACTTTTTCCATGGCTTAATTACTTAATGTTGTCACAAATATAAAGTACTTTATTTAATTAACCAAATATTTTTTAAAAAACTTTTTATATTTGTGATGTGAATCGTCATTTTCACATATCGTCTATGATAATGCAAATGCATCGTTAAGATGCAATTCTGCCCTGTACTGTTTTCCAGTTTCTAGTCTCTCTCCATTATTTTCATTTTTTAATAACTGAATTCATGTCTGTATACAAGCATTTTGAAACCATGCAGGTCCATGCCGGGCATAAAGCGGATCCGGCTACAGGCTCCTGTGCTACCCCCCTTTACCAGACTGCCTCTTTCCGGTTCAGGGACATGGACCATGCGGCGCGTCTATTCCAGTTGCAGGAAGAAGGTTATATCTATTCCCGCCTGTCAAATCCTACGGTCAGTGTACTGGAGGAGCGCCTGGCCGCCCTGGAAAACTGTTCGGGGGCCGTTGCCGTTTCCTCCGGCCAGGCTGCCCTTTTTCTCACTATATCTAACCTGGCCGTGCCGGGAGACAATTTTGTGGCCTTTCCTTCCCTGTATGGGGGAACCTATTCCCTTTTCCGGGACCGGTTACGTGAATTGGATATCGCCGTTCGTTTTGCACCCGGAAAAGAAACGGAAGACATCCTGGCCCTTATTGACAGCCGCACCAAGGGCCTGTTTGTGGAAACAATCGCCAATTCAGATTTTTATGTTCCTGATTTTGATGCGCTGGCAGCGATTTGTCAACAAAAACAGATTCCCCTTATTGTAGACAATACCTTCGGAGGGGGCGGGTATCTGTTTCACCCGGCAGATCACGGAGCAGCAGTCATTACGCACTCAGCCACCAAATGGATTGGAGGACACGGCAACAGCATAGCCGGGATCCTTGCCGAGGCCGGGACTTTCAACTGGGATAATCCCCGTTTCCCGCAATTCACCGAAAATTGTTCTTCATACCATGGTTTGAATTTTCATGCTTCTTTTGGTAATATGGCTTTCTGCACCAGGGCAAGGGCACTGGGCCTGCGCGACTGGGGCTGCTGTCTTTCCCCTTTCAATGCACTGCTCATCCTTCAGGGAATAGAAACCCTGTCTCTGCGCATGCAACGGTCCATGGACAACACCCTGGAGCTGGCGCTCTGGCTTGGCAAACAAAAGCAGGTTTCGGAGGTGTGTTATCCGGGTTTGAAAACACATGCCTCCTATAATCATGTAAAAAAATACTTCCACGGCGGAGCAGGGGCCGTATTCAGTTTTACCCTCAGGGCAGACCGCTCCGGCAGTGCAGCTTTTGTGGACCGTCTCCAGCTGATCACCCACCTGGCTAACGTGGGAGACAACAAAACCCTGATCACCCACCCCGCTTCCACCACACACGGACAAATGCCCGATGATGCCCTCAAAGCAGCCGGTATTGGTCCGGGTACTTTACGCCTGTCGGTTGGTATTGAGCATATTGACGATCTTAAGAGTGACTTGCGGCAAGCCCTGGTTTCCTGTTGATGAAAGAGAACACTTATATATATAAGGAGCCTTTTCTTTTGGAAAGCGGGTCGGTATTGCCCGGGATACGCATACACTATCATTGCAGTCCGGGTTTTATGACCGGCAGAAAGGTGGTCTGGATATGCCATGCCCTGACAGCCAACTCAAACCCGCTTGAATGGTGGCCCACCATGGTTGGGCCGGGAAAATTCCTTGATTCCGGGCGGGAATATATTGTCTGTGCCAATGTCCAGGGATCCTGTTACGGTTCCACGCAACCCCATGCTACTGATTTTCCTGTGATAACCATCCGTGATATGGTGAAAGCACACGAGTTGCTTCGCCTGCATCTGGGTATTGAGCATATTGACCTGCTCACAGGGGGTTCCAGCGGGGGTTTTCAAGCCCTTGAGTGGGCCATAGAGAATCCCGGCCTGACAGGCAACCTGTGCCTGATCGCCTGCAATGCACGCATCAGTCCCTGGGCCACGGCATTCAATGAATCACAACGTATGGCCCTTCTGGCCGATACGACTTTCGGCCCCCAGGAAGAACCCCGGGCAGGCCGCCGGGGACTGGCGGCGGCACGATCCATTGCCCTGCTCTCTTACCGGTCGTATGAGGGGTATTGTAAAACCCAGTCAGAACAGGAGGATGATATGCTGATGGCTTCCAAAGCCTGTTCTTACCAGCAATACCAGGGAGAAAAGCTGGCAGACCGGTTCAGCCCTTACAGTTACTACACCCTTACCTTAAGCCTGGATTCGCACAATGTGGGGCGTAATCGCGGTGGCACAGCCAAAGCCTTGTCACGTATAAAAGCTCGTACCCTGTGCATTGGCATTGACAACGACCTGCTTTTTCCCATTTCAGAAATGGAAATCCTGGCCCGTCGCATACCCGGAGCTGTCCTGGAGGTCATTTCATCCGATTTTGGACATGACGGCTTTTTACTGGAACACGAACAAATAACATCTTCTTTATGCAAGTTCTTAAATTCGGAGGCAGCTCACTGGCCAATGCCTCAGCCATAAGTCAGGTTATGAAAATTATCCGGATTGCCTCGGCCAGGGATAAAACCATTGTGGTTGCCTCGGCCCTGAGTGGTGTGACCGATACGCTGATACGTGCAGGGATCATGGCCGGCAGCGGAGATACCGGTTATACTACATTGATAGACGATCTGCAAGCAAGGCATATCACAGTTATAAACGAGCTGCTTCCATCGGAACCAGGTCCCGGTGTCGGGGTTGAGTTATCGCTGTTGTTTGATAAGCTGCGTGATATATGCCGAGGGGCTTTCATGATAGGGGAAATCAGCCCTGCCACTTCCGATCTGATTGCCGGTTTCGGGGAGTTGTTTTCCACCCGGATCCTGGAAGCAACATGCACCTCCATGGGACTAAGTTGCCACTGGGCAGACGCCCGTGAAATCATCCGGACCGGTCCCTCCTCTTCCCAACCGGTGGTCAACACCGCCGTGACGCAGCGCAATGTCCGGGAATTGTTGCGCAACAACCTGTCAAAGATTATTCTTGTACCGGGTTTCATTGCCTCCGATGATCAGGGCAGGACAACCACCCTGGGAAGGGGAGGATCAGATTACACGGCATCGTTGCTGGCTGTAGCGGCAAAAGCCCGCATGCTGTGGATCTGGACCGATGTGAACGGGATGATGACGGCAGATCCACGAATCGTTCCCCAGGCACGTACCATTGAGAACATATCGTATAAAGAAGCGTTGGAGATCTCGCATTTCGGTGCGCGGGTGGTGTACCCTCCCACCATACAGCCGGTCGTTTCGAAAGGCATCCCCATCATGGTAAAAAACACCTTTGATCCTGAAGGCCCCGGAACACTCATCGAGCAGGACCCGCCCGAAGGCAAAGATAAAATCAGGGGTATTTCAGGCAGCGACCACATAGCCCTGTTATCCATGGAAGGAAGCGGAATGGTGGGCATACCGGGGTATTCAAGCCGCCTTTTCAATGCGCTGGCGCAGCAGCAGATCAACATCATTCTCATAACGCAGGCATCTTCGGTGCACACCATGCTGGTGGCTATTGACCAGGCCGATGCGCAGAAAGCCAGGAAAGCCGCCGATGAAATCTTTGCCTACGAAATTTCGCTGCAGAAAGTGGAACCCTTTAAAGTAGAAAATGGTTTTTCCATTATCAGTCTTATTGGCGACGATATGAAAAACCAATCCGGGGCAAGCGGCCGTATGTTTGAGGCCATAGGCCGCCGCAACATCACCATCCGGGCCATAGCCCAGGGATCCTCTGAAAAAAACGTTTCGGCTGTTGTGGCTACAAACGATGCAGCGGAAGCCATCCGGGCAGTACACCAGGAGTTCTTCGGATCTTCTGAACGCCGTATCAACCTTTTTATTGCAGGCTGGGGCAATGTGGGAAAAAGCCTGACCGCCATGATCTTCAGTCAACGGGAAGCATGGGCCGTGCAGGAAGGTATCAGGGTACAGATCTGCGGGATCTGCAACAGTAAAAGAATGATCCTGAATAAGGAAGGGCTGGCTCCTGACCAGATCGGACAGGCCCTGTCCTGCGACGGGGAATTGTACCGGAACGGGACTTTTATTGACAAAATCATAGAAATGAATCTGAGAAACAGCGTGTTTGCAGACTGTACAGCTGACCATTTCATAGCCCTGCGCTACGAAGATATTATAATGGCCAAAATAGCCGTAGTGACCTGTAATAAGATTGCCAACACCCTGGGTATGGATTATTATCACAAACTGCACCGCCAGGCGGTCAGTCAACATGTTCCTTTCCTTTATGAAACCAATGTAGGCGCAGCGCTCCCGGTGATTTGCCTGATCCGGCAGATGCGCCTCTGCGGGGACACCCCTGAACGGGTGGAGGCCTGTCTTTCAGGAACCCTGAACTATGTTTTCAGCCGTTATGACGGCCAGACTCCATTCCACCGGATTGTGGAAGAAGCCTCAAGTCTTGGTTATGCCGAGCCGGATCCCATGGCAGACATTTCAGGAAAGGATGTAATGCGCAAAACGTTGATCCTGGCACGCGAATGTGGAATGGACATAGAAGAAAGCCAGGTTAACACCGCCTCATTTCTTCCCCCGCAATGGCCCTGTGAAGAACACTTCAGGTCCCTATACCTGGAAAGCCGGCAAAAGGAAGGGACACTGCGATACGTTTCCACAATAGACAACCGGGGCGTTAAGGCCGGCCTGGAAGTGGTGCCCCGGGAACATCCCTTTTCAAGAATCCGCGGGACAGACGTGTCGGTTATCCTTTACAGCCGGTTATATCCCAACGGGTTGCGCGTGGAAGGAGCGGGAGCCGGCGGCCGGCAGACAGCTTCCGGATTGATCAACGACATTCTTCAATGCGTATGAACAGAAATGTAATGGTCGCAGGTGCGACCGGACTGGTGGGCAGAACCATGATCAAAATACTGGAAGAAAGGAACTTCCCGGCAGATCACCTGGTTGCCGTGGCATCGGAACGCCCGGAAGGACGAACGGTTTCTTTCCGGGGGAAAAAAGTCGGGGTGACCACCCTGCCTGCTGCACTGAAAGAGGAACCGGGCATAGCCTTCTTTTCTGCAGGGAAAGACGTTTCCGGAACCTGGGCTCCGCTTTTTGTACAAGCCGGCTGGAAGGTGGTAGACAATTCCTCCTGCTGGAGGATGTCCGGGGATGTGAAGCTGGTAGTCCCCGAGATCAACGGTAATCTGCTCGGCCCCGATGACCGGCTGGTTGCCAATCCCAATTGCTCTACCATTCAGATGGTCCTGGCGCTGGCACCCCTGCACAAAAGGTACCGGTTGCAAAGGATCGTTGCCTGCACGTACCAGGCGGTGACCGGCTCGGGACAGAAAGGCCTGGAACGGATACTGGCAGAAAGAAAGGCCTGGGTTGCAGGAAACCCGCTGCCCCTGACAGGGAGCGTTTACCCCGGCCCTATTGACCTGAATGTGATACCGGCTATCGGCACCCTGACGCCCGATGGATACACAGAAGAAGAAATAAAAATGCGCGAAGAAACCCGAAAGATATTGGGTGACGTGAAAATCAGGGTCTCTGCCACTTGCGTGCGCGTACCGGTCATAGCGGGTCACTGTGTGGCGGTCAATGCCCGTTTCGCAGAACCTTTTTCTTTGGAGGATGTCTGTTCGCTAATAAAAAGTTTCCCCGGCGTTGTGTTGAATGATACTTCAGCCGGTCCCGGATTTGCCGTGCCACGGGAAGCAGAAGGTACGGATCCTGTCTATGTAGGAAGGATCCGGAGAGATCCTACGGAAGAAAACACATTGGAATTGTGGACAGTGGCCGACAACCTTCGAAAGGGAGCTGCACTGAACGCCATACAGATCGGCGAATTGCTGTTGCGGTTCTGAATCAGAACGGAAGCAGAGGCCAGGTATACCTGAGCGAACGGAAACGTTCTATGGTCAGACTATCCATATTGTCTGCAGAGAAAGGTAAAATGTCGATATCTTGTGCAAACAGGCCTGCCATACGGCCGTATTTATATTCATAGGTAAAACGCCCCAGTGAATCGAGTCTTTGTGCGTTATCAGGATCCTTTCTTGGAACCGATACATAAAATTGCGCATTCGACTGTCCAAGCCTGTAAGTGAGCAGATTGTCCTTCAACAGCGTGTAATACAGCTCGCGTGCTGTTTCCAGCGCTGGATCTATGATTTCCACATCCGGAGCTATCAGGTCCCTGTACGGATACTGGTCACCCTGCCTGAATTGGCGCAAATGCTCCAGCATCAGTGTTAAAGTTTCCAGCTGGTAAGGATAATGGGTACACCCCAGGACCAGGTAACGCAATGGTTTTGGGTCATTGCTTCGGCGCAGTTTTTCCATAAGGCTCAACAGGTGGTACCGTGCGTAATTCTCCGCTGCGTTCAGTTGCAGGTGTGCCGGATCTTCAGGTGTGCCTTCATATAACATTTTACTGAATGAAAAATCAAAGCCATAGGCCGGCAACAGATCAAGTTCAATCTTATATTCTGGGTGATCCGGCGACGGCCCCCGGTATCCATCCCTTGGACCGGTCGCCTCTGTGCAGACAAAATCCCTTTCCCCGTCAACGGCTTCTGCAAAACCCAGAGATCCATGGCTTACTACCAGGATATTGTCACCGTAACCCCTCTCAAGGGCAAGGGCACGAAAAGTGTTTTCATACCCCCCTGAAGCCACGGTGCCCACCGTTGCCAAAACGCCCACAGCCACCTCCTCACCGGGCTTTATCCTGTCCAGCGTGGCATTGACCCCGGCATTGATCACGCCAATGACCTTGATCCCCGAACCGCTCTCATCAAGGTACGCTCTTATATCCTCCAGGCCATATGCGGTAGCCGTATTGCAGGCTACTACCAGTATTTTAACTTGCCGGCCAAGCAGGAAAAAGGCATCCTGCATGATGAGTTCCCTCAGAAAGTCCGTCTTTTCCTCTGAAGGATAATTGCCATAAGGCATATTGGCCTGGTCCCCGAAATAAATATAATTCTCTCCATCCAGCAGGCGGCTGGCCATAATGGCCTCCATTACGGTCAGCCCCCCTGTTCCCGAATCAAAAATACCTATCGGCAGATCGTTGCGAACGGCGGGATAAGCAGAAAAGTCTGTGTAGTATACAGAATTTGAATCATCAAGAGCTGTTTCAATTATGGGTATGTGTGCCGGCCTGCCCTGGCATGAAGCCAGGAAAAGTACCAGTACCGGCCAAAGATCTTTTCTGATATTCATTATGAATCAATTTTATAATATTCCGGTTTCCTGTTCCTGTAATACACCCCGTAACGGAATCCGCACTGCCGGAGTATATCTGTATAAATTCCGAATTGCTCCCCGATCCTCTCATCTCCATGGGCGTCCGATCCCAGGCTCACGGCTTCACCGCCCAACTCCCTGAAACGCCTGATGACGTTTTTATCCAGGGTCGGGGTTCCATACTGGAATTTCTGGTACGTTTTTGTGTTTATTTCAAATGTTTTTCCATTTTGGGCCAGGATCTTCAATATGGGATCCAGCACATCGCCAAAGACCTTCATGGACACTTCGTGTTCCCGGTACGGGGCATACCGGGCCACGTAATCAAAATGGCCCAGTATGTCAAAATCGGGATATGCGCTTATACAGTATAAGATATCTTCCAGGTAAATGCCGTAGGCCTGCTTGTAATCATAACCCTGGTAATACGTCCCGTGAAAAGGATCCGTACCCCGTACAAAATGCATGGAGGCAATGACTGTGTCAAAGGTATGCCTGTCCATAAAATCCTTGATTGAGTCAAGGCTGGCAGGCTGAATTCCAATTTCTACCCCTTTGAGCAGGACAAGAGAAGGAAATTTTTCCTTCAGCCCTTCGATTTCCTCCTGCTGGCGCTGCACATCAAATGTAAACAGTCTCACACCTTCAGGAGCGTCAAAGTCGTAATGGTCCGAGAAGCATATTCCGCCATAAGATCTTTGCAGGATCCTTTCGGCCGCCCTTCCCATATCCATTCTGCTGTCGGTAGAATGATGCGAGTGTGTGTGGTTATCAATATGAATCATCCGGCAGGACTTATCAGCACAGCCCCTGTCAGGCGTTTTTAAAGGCTTTTAATCCTGCAAAATGCGACACTTTACCCAATTCGTATTCAATGCGCATGAGCTGGTTGAATTTTTCAATACGCTCACTGCGGCATCCGCTTCCTGTTTTAATATGACCGGCGTTTACAGCAACTGCCAGGTCGGCAATAAAACTGTCCGATGTCTCTCCGCTGCGATGTGATACGAAGCAGTTATAAGAATTCCTGTTGGCCAGTTCAATGGTTTCCAGTGTTTCTGTTACAGAACCTATCTGGTTCAGTTTTATGAGAATGGAATTGGCCAGGCCTTTTTTTATTCCCTCTGCCAAAATGGCTTTGTTGGTACAGAAAAGGTCATCGCCAACCAGTTCAATCTTGTTCCCGATAGTATCGGTCAGATTCTTCCATCCCTGCCAGTCGTTTTCTGCAAGTCCGTCTTCTATTGAAACGATTGGGTATTGCCTAACCCAGTTTTCCCATATCTTAACCATTTCATCACTCGATACCAGCTGTTTTGTACTCTTGAAAAATTTGTATTTTCCATCTTCCCACATTTCACTGGCGGCAGGATCAAGACAAATGCTCACATCTTCTCCCGGTTTGTATCCGGCTTTAACAATCCCTTCCAGGATCATTTCCACGGCCTGTTCGTTTGTCTTCAGATCCGGGGCAAATCCGCCTTCATCTCCAACACCCGTACTCAGACCTTTTGACTTAAGAACGCTTTTCAGGGCATGAAAAACCTCGGCACCCATCCTTATGGATTCACGGAACGAAGGTGCGTTGTGGGGGGCGATCATGAATTCCTGAAAATCAACTGTATTGTCGGCATGGGCGCCGCCGTTGATCACATTCATGCATGGAACAGGCATAAGATAGGCATTGCTGCCTCCCAGGTACTGGTACAGGGGAATACCCAGACTTATTGATCTGGCCCTGGCATACGCCATGGAAACAGCCAGAATGGCATTGGCGCCCAGTTTTCCCTTGTTGGGTGTACCGTCCAGATCTATCATCAGATAATCCAGCTCTCTCTGGTTTGCTAAATCTTTTCCTTCGATAGCTTTTGCGATGTTGCTATTAACATTGGAAACGGCTTTTAGCACTCCTTTTCCGTTATAGCGCTTTTTATCTCCGTCGCGAAGTTCCACAGCTTCCCTTTCACCCGTGGATGCCCCGCTCGGTACCATGGCAGTTGCCCTTGTGCCATCTTCCAGTGACAAACGGACCTCTACCGTGGGATTACCTCTTGAATCCAATATTTCAATAGCTTCAACTTTTTTGATTTTCATTATATGATCCTCCAGAATTAAATGATTATATCTTGCAAATTTACAGTATAAAAATGAATCCGGAAAAGAACCCGCATAAAAAAACCGCGATGTAATCACGGTTTCTGGATGTGGTGCCACCGGTTACTGAACTACTTAATTTGTACTAACTGAAAAAGCATTGATTATCAGTACATATAGCAATATTTCTTAACGTATATTTTCGGCATAAATTAGCGTAAATTAGGTAATGTATGGTACAAATGTATGGTACAAGTTAATTTTTATTATATTTGTATTGTAATTGTTCCATAAAATATCTTATCAATGGCAAAAATCTATTTTGTACTGCGGACACAAAAAGTCCAACGCGATGACGAAGCACCTATTTGGGCGCGTATCGTGGGAGGCCGCCAATTTGAATACAGAGCGACCTCAACGCTGACAATACCAATCAAGCATTGGAACAGTAAAAACGGATGTGTCCGGGAATATTCGGGCGATAATAAAGCACTTGCGGAGCGTTTGCGTGGCATAGATAAGCGGTTGAATGCGATCCGCCATGCCTTGTTGCAAGCAATAACAGACAATGAAGTATTTACACCCGCCATTGCACGGGAAACCATTGCCAATTGTCTTAGGGGTTTTGAAGTCCGGGTAACGGCCATTCCTAAGGATATAGCGATGTATTGTGATTATGTCATTTCCGAGATGCAGAGCGGAGCACGTCAGAACAAGGGAAGGCAATACGCGCAGAATTCAATAAAGGCATGGCAAAGTTTCTCGAAGTTGCTAAAAACATTCTTATCAAAACATCATTCTTCCTGGGACACGATCAATGTTGAGGAATTCAAACAATATCTTATAAATGGTGGGTACCTCAACAAGACCATAAATAAGTATGTAACTACATTTAAGACGTTATGTGCATTTGCATTCGCAGACGGACTGCACCATAACGCTGACATTGCAAAGGTAGTTTACCGGGAAAAAACCGAGAAAAAAGACAAAACTTTCAAGCCATTTTTGACATTGGCAGAATTGGAGGCACTATATAAAATGCACCTTCCGGCAGGGAGCCTAAAAGACAAGGTTAGAGACGTTTTTCTGTGCGGTTGCTATATGGGCCAACGCATATCAGACTATGGCCGCATAAGCCCGGAAATGTTCAAAAAAACGGCAAATGGGTATGACGTTGTTAGTCTTACCCAGGTAAAGACAGGAACGACCGTAACCATACCCGTACTTAGTCAGTATTTGACAAAAATATTTAAGAAGTACGATTACCAACTTCCGAGGGTATGCGACCAGGTACTAAACAGATATATAAAAGAGATTCTCCGTGAATTGTCGCAAACGGTTCCGTCTTTGGCTGAAAGGTCCATTACATTGCTGACAATGAAAGAACGCGAGGCAGAGGCAGCCGGGAAAATGAAGTTTGAACGTGATGCAAAGGGTAATGTATGGCGGCCCAAATGGGAAATGGTGAGTTCACACACGGCCCGCAGAACCTGCATAACCAATCTATATATTACCGGACTATTTGACGATCGTACCATAATGGCAATATCGGGCCATAAAAGCCAAGAATCATTTGAAGGGTATATATGCCTTAGTTCAGAGATGATCGCTGAAAGAATAGCGCAAAAACTTCAAAACATGGGCAGTAATAATCAATTATAAAGGGTGCAACAATGGATAAAACAACAATCAACAAATACACGGAGCAGATGCGGGATGCGCGCGAACAATTGGAACGCAGGAAGCCGGACACAATATTGGGCATGCGTTTGGATGTGTCCGATAAATTATTGCCCGAAAAAAGGGAATATCAAAATTTACTAAATAAATGGACTTTGGACCTTCGCGAGATATACAACTTTATCAGCGATGAAGTAAACAAGGGCGGCACTTCCTTTGAATCCAAGACCTTCATACAAGAAGCGACAAAATTAGTAGATACCTACAACCGCCAATATCCGGAAATCGAAGCCCTACTAAACATTAACAAACCACCTTTGGGAGATAGGGCCACTACGTCAATGGGGATGATAATCGAGCCCTCAATAATGCGTTCACTTTTAGCATGGTACTATATAGCCGATTTTTGCGGTGAAGTTATAAGAACCTTTACCCCGCTAATTGATAAATGCAGTAAGGGCGCACCGGAGCCGCAGCCAAAAGGTGCGCCAACCCCGAAACCGGATATTAAAACATTAAAGGGATTATTCAAAGACAAAGTATGGTTTGATACATTCCTTAAACCAAAACTAGAAGCCAAAAGCAACAAAAAGCGATTGGCGGCAATTGCTTATATTATATATGAAGATAGGTATCTAAACAAAGTACCCGGAACTTTTACGGAATGGCATACAACATTTTGCCGCTTGTTGGGATGTGCGAACGGGCAATACTACCCGAATGGTATAAAAGACTTTCAAGAATACAACGCATTGTCAAAAGAATTTGAAAAAAGCACCTCTGATAAGCACAAATAATTCAGTTTTGAAAAAAATAATCCAATTTTTTTGGCGATAATCTAAAAGAATCCAATTTTTTGCCTGAATAAATATTGAATTTCTGGCCGATGGAAGGCCGTATCTATAAATTCCACAATAAGTTATAAGCCCTCAATACGGGCAACATACCCGCAAAAATTCAATTTCCGAGATTGTGGGAGGATAGCCATTTATATTTATCGCAGCAAACAGTATGAGCGGCCGCCATGCTGAATGCAGGAACGATAAATGTATAATTATGGAACAGTTTATAATGGATTTTTTGAAGCCGTTAATCAAAGATTCCTTACGCGAGGCATTAAACGAAATGGATGCGGATCGGAAAGAACAAGAACCCCGGTTCATTACCAGGGCGGAGGTGGCCGAGATGTTAGGCGTTTCACTTGTTACGGTCCACAGTTACGTGAACCGCGGTTTGTTGGAATGTAAAAAGATAGGGCATAAGACACTATTTTCAGAAGCCGATGTATTAAAGGCGATCAAGGGTAAGAAGGTATATAAATTCAAACACACGGAGGATTAGGCCATGATAGATAAGAAAAAAATACCTCTGTGGTTACGGACTACGCCAGGCCGTGAAAGGGGTTTGATGTATTCATTATTGCAACAATATGAACAATGGTGCACTATTGAAATGGCAGCCGTAATGCTAAATATTACGAATTATTTATGCTACGACTTCACAAAAAAACTCTTTGAAAGCGGTTTGCTAGATATCGGCCCCGATGGGTATAAACTGAAACCGGAATATACAAAGGAGGTGGATCATGAATAAGGTCAAGAAGCAGCCATACAAAAAGCCGCAGGCAGTCAAAGACCTGGAAGCGCTTGCATGGGAGGTGAAGCGGCAGCGATTCCCCGATGTGCCCGACTATATATTGGTAAGTGAAAAATACCGGGATGATTCGGCAAACGGACTTACCAGGTGCGTCATTGCCTATATACGGCTGCGCGGTGGCCAGGCAGAGCGCATAAATATAATGGGCCGGCCGATTGATCAGCGCAAGACCTTCACTGATGTATTAGGCCATTCGCGACAAATAGGCAGTGTCAAGTGGATTCCTGGGACCTCAACACGTGGCAGCGCGGATATATCTGCAACCATACAAGGCCGGAGCGTGAAAATAGAAATTAAGTTCGGAGCCGATCGGCAGAGCGAGGCGCAGCGACAGTATGCGCGGGACATTGAGGCAGCCGGTGGAATCTATTTCGTATGTAAGGACTTTACTTCGTTCGTTGAATGGTATAGTGCAAAGTTTGGGAGGGCAGAGCAATGAACCCAAGACATTCAATCAAATGCCTTTACACGGTTGCGGCAATAAATGCAGGCACCAGGCCGGAGGATGCGTTACGGGAATATTATCAGACATTTTGCAAGTCAAGGCCAACACTTCCAACTGACTACATAGACACAATAGGTTCTATTGTAGATAAACGCATTCGGTCCCTGCACTATATGGCAACCCACGGAGCGACACCGGAGCGGCTCAAAGCGGTAGCAGACGAAGCGCAGGTATTGCAGGACCTGGAAACCTGCATAAGTCTTACGGCAAAATATTATATCGGGAGGGTTTAGGAAATGGAATATAACGATGAAATATTAGCAGCCCTAACAAAAGCCGTATCAATGCCGCAGGATCAGACGCAGGAAGTAGACTATCATAAATACATAGTAGACATAACAAGTGCATTTGCCGAGCCGGAACCGATAGTTTCCCAGGGTGATAGAATCCTGGTGAGCCGTGGGAACATCTGCACAATAACCGGAAAGGCGAAGTCTTACAAGACGTTTTTTGTATCGGCAGCCGTGGCAGCCTTCCTGGAAGATGAAACGTTATCATTATCCGGTCCCGGTGGCAAATGTCTATATATTGATACCGAGCAGGCGGCGGCACACGTAAACAAGGTACAAAGGCGCATATATAGGCTATGCGGGTGGGATTTTGACAAGCCAAGCAGCAAGTTAATCACTTTATCACTGCGAGAATTAAGTGTCAAAAATCGCCTAAAAACAACCATTTCAGCCGTTGAGAATTTGCACCCCGATTTGGTAATAATTGATGGAATCCGAGACCTGGTAAACGACTTTAATAATATTGAGGAATCCTCCCAAGTGGTAGGTAGGTTTATGGCAATATCAACCCAGGAAAACTGCGCCATAATAACCGTACTTCATCAGAACAAGGCCGATGAGAACGCGCGCGGGCATTTAGGTTCTGAAATATGTCATAAGTCCGAAACCGTGTTACAAGTCAAGAAGCAGGATGGCATTGCGGTAATCAGCCCCGTATATAGCCGTAATCGGGATATTGAAGAATTTTCCTTCCGTATAGATGAAACCGGGCTACCTGTTCCATGCGATTGTCCGAAGGTGGAGAAAAAGCGGCACGATGTTGAGGAATTGATTAAAAAGGCCATGTTTGGTAGTAGCAAATGGAAGAAAAAGGATTTGATTGATAGCATCATGCGAGCGAATAAAAAAGGCGATAAGACCGCAAGACGGGCCATTGATTTAGCCCTGGAAATGGGAATAATTAAGAAGAGCGAAGCAGATATTTACTACTTGGTAGAACTATGGAAAGAAGAAGATTTGCCCTATTGACAAACACCTGGACAAATAGGACACGTATATATATACGTACGTGTCCAAATGTCCAATGGCCGAGTGTCCAAGTGGACAAAATCATAAGCACTGTATATCACCAACTTATAAGCCTATTTGTCAAAAATGTCCAAAGGATGTCCAAGTAATAAAAAGAGCGTTGGACAAACGCATTTTGTCCATAATAAAAAACATTGATCATGGCACAGAGAAAAGGCCCCACCCCGTTAACGGGGGAAAAAAACAGGGGCAAACGGCATAGACAACGACACAGGATAACAACGTAACACAATATGATAAAAACCGGCTAAAGCAGCGAGGAAGCCGCGACAAAGCCGCGACAAAGCCGGGAAAAACTGGACAAACTGGACACCCTATAAGTGAGAGACTATGTGCAATTTATAGCCCAGGTAGCAATAAGGTGAGCATTGGAAATGAAGTTGGCAGATGCTTGCTGCGGACCTGTGGCGATATAATAGCCCGCTCTATTAAAATAATTTTTATCTTTGCTCATGCCATAGGGAGTGATCCCCGTTGGAACAATTACAATAAATGCCCTTATGAAGTTAAATTCTTAGGGGCATTTTCCTTTGGTATGGTACAATTGTATGGTACAACCTGAAAAACTAAACCCCGCTATATCATTGAATAGCAGGGTTTTAATATTCCGTTTTTGTGGTGCCACCGGGAATCGAACCAGGGACACAAGGATTTTCAGTCCTTTGCTCTACCAACTGAGCTATGGCACCATTCTTGAATGGGGGAACAAAGTTAATTATTTATTTATAGCCGGCAAAATTTTTATTTTTTAAACTATTTATGCCTTAGTCCATCAAATGGGTACATTTGTCAAATTTTTACCTTATCATACTTTTTGAATCAATATGAAAAAGAGGAATATCATCATTTTAAGCTCTGCGGCCGTCGTAGCCATTGTGCTCATAATCATCTTTGCCAGCGGTAACAAAGACGGTTACGTACCCCAGATAGTCAAGACTCAGAAGGGTCTTTTTGAGATCATTGTTTCAACAACCGGAGAATTGGAAGCCGAAAGCAATATCAAAATTGAAGGTCCGTCCGGAATGACTGCCCGGAATGTGCGTTTGGGTGAGGTCAAGATCCAGGATCTTATTCCGGAAGGCACTGTAGTAAAGCAGGGTGATTATGTGGCTACGCTGGACAGGACTTCGGCAGACAATTCACTTAAAGACCTGGAAGATGAGCACGAGGCCCTGATTGCAAAATATGACAGGACCCTCCTGGACACATCCCTTACCCTGAAAGCTTTACGTGATGATATTGAAAACCAGAAGTTTACCATAGAAGAAGCCGAAATTTCCGTGGAACAATCCATCTACGAACCGCCTGCAACCCAGCGGCAATACCGCAACAACCTGGAAAAAGCCCTGCGCACCTATGAGCAGGCCCTCAACAACTATGACCTGAAAGTAGAACAGGCCCACGCTACCGTTAACGATGTAGCAATAGAACTGAACCGGAAAAAGAGGCAATTGGATGAGCTCCGGGCCGTGCTAAAAGATTTTACCATCTATGCCCCGAGTGACGGGATGGTCATTTATTACAGGGATTGGAGCGGCGATAAACGGCGCATTGGTTCTTCCATCAGCGGATGGGACCTGGTGGTAGCCACCCTGCCCGATCTGAGCAACATGCTCTCAAAAACATACGTGAACGAAATTGATATTGCCAAGGTCAAGCCTGGACAAATGGTCCGCATAGGCGTGGATGCGTTTCCCGAAAAGAGTTACACAGGAATAGTCAAGGAGGTTTCCAATATCGGGGAACAGCTCAAGAATGCAGATGCCAAGGTTTTTGAAGTGATCATCAAGGTGGATGGCCAGGATGAGATTCTGCGTCCGGCTATGACTACCAGCAACCAGATTGTAACTGCTTCGCTGGATTCGGCGATTTTTCTCCCGTCAGAAGCCATCTTTGAAAGAGACAGCATCACTTACGTGTACAGAACCAACGGCGTACGCCAGATTATTGTCAAAGGGGAATCCAACGATAATTTCACCGTCGTTGAACAGGGTCTTGCAGAGGACGACGAAGTATACCTGTCCCTGCCTATGAATCCTTCCCGGTTCAAGGTACGGGGGGAAGAGTATATACCCGTCATAAAGCAAAGGATTATTGAAAAGGCAGAAGCAGAAAAGAGAAAGGCGGAAGAACAGGAATCCCTCAAGCAAAAGCGCATGATCATTCGCAACGGTCAGGGACCGCAGAACATAGTGCTACCCAAAGGTGTTACTTTGCCCGAGGGAGTCACCCTTCCTCAGGGGATCAACCCGCCACAGGGAACTCCACAACCACAGGGAGTTCCTCAACCACAAGGAGTAACACTACCAGAGGGAGCTCCACAGCCTCAGGCAGTAACCCAACCTGAGGGAGCAGCAACACCTCAGGAAACCACACCGCCCCGGGGAGGCACCCGCAGGGTTGTCCGGCCTTCAGGCACTAAGTAGTAAGCATTGGGGTTTTTATGAATATCTTTTTTATCCACCGGTATATTCACGATATCCACATAGCTGTGGAATCCATCGTGCACAACAAGCTGAAAAGTTTCCTGACTGCCCTCGGGATTGTCTTTGGTGTGGGCGCCGTAATCAGTATGATGGCCATAGGAAACGGAGCGCAGCAGGAAATCCTGGACCAGATCAAGATGGTCGGGGTAAACAATATTGTGATCCTCCCCGCCACGGTTGAAGAAGTGGACGAGGAAGCCGCATCCACTTCGGCCAGTATGTCAAAAAAATTCTCACCCGGCCTGCAGTTGACCGATGCCGAAGCCATCCGGAAGATCCTGCCTTCGGTGAAACACGTGTCACCGGAAGTCGGTGTTTTCAGTTATATAACCTACAAAGGGATCCGTCAGCCGGCCAAAGTGCTGGGTGTTACCACAGAGTACTTTCAATTGTACGATATCGGACTCCAATCAGGGAATTATTTCAGCAGCGAACAGGAGCTCAATTCTATGGCCGTATGCCTTATAGGGCACAATATAAAAACCCGTTTCTTTCAGCAGAATGACCCCATCGGGCAATTCATCAAATTCGGAGCCAACTGGGTAAAAGTGGTGGGGGTTCTGGAACAGAGCACTTCTGGGGCCTCCAAACCCAAAGAAGAGGAGGAATCATCAGGTACGGCATCGACTGCGCGGTCCGGGTCACTGGGAACCATTGGTTCGGAAAGCATGGGGATGCAGGGATACGACGACCAGGTGTTCATCCCCATCAGGACCATGCTGCTTAGACAGGAAAACAGGGCCCTTGCCATAACCAATCCGGGTTCTTCCAGTGGAGGTTCGGTTATTATGGCAGGGGGAGGCGGACGTCACCGGATTATTGTGAGCGGCAGTTCTTCCTCATCCAGTACCTCGGACAATACAAATTACCACCAACTGGACAGGATCACCGTGCAGGTTCACGAAACAGACCAGCTGACTTCATCCCAGGAAGTGATCACCCGGATGCTCAAGCGACGCCACCAGGAAGTCCCCGATTATGAAGTGACCGTTCCCGAACTGCTGCTCAAGCAGCAACAACGCACCAAGGATATTTTTAACATCGTGCTGGGAGCCATCGCCGGGATTTCGCTCCTGGTGGGAGGCATCGGCATCATGAACATCATGTTCGCTTCAGTCATGGAACGGACAAAGGAAATAGGCACAAGGCTGGCCATTGGCGCAAAAAAAGCCGATGTGATAGCCCAGTTCCTCTCGGAAGCCATCCTGATAAGCGTGGCCGGAGGTGTGATTGGCGTGTTTGTGGGAGTCCTGCTGTCCTTTCTGATCCGGTCTTTCTTTGATATCACCACCATCATTTCTTTTTCATCCATTGTAATTTCATTCGGCGTATCGGCTGCAGTAGGGGTGATATTCGGTTACTCCCCTGCAAAACGCGCCGCCGAACGCGATCCCATAGAATCTCTCAGATATGAATAAAATTATGAAGATCAATACCTGTCTTCTGACATGCATCATCTGTATGCTTTTCCCTGCCCGGGGCATGTGGGCACAAACCAATCAGGAAACAGCAGATCCGGATTTGCAGGAGTACATCCTGTATTCGTATAACCTGACGCTGGAGGATGTACTGCACCTTGCCGCTACACAGTCCAATGAAGCCCTGAGGGCCAGGAACAGTTTCCAGGTAGGGTATTGGCAATACCGGTCTTACCGGGCAAATTTTTTACCCTACCTGTCGTTTACTTCCCAATTGCCGGAATTTTCGCGCAAGATCGTGGACGTTCCCAGCATTGATCCTGCAACGGGAGAAGTGCGGCATGATTATTCATCGGAATTCTACAATGTTTTCAGCGGCGGTCTGTCACTCCAGCAAAACCTGCCTACCGGAGGTTCGGTGACTATTAGTTCATCCTTGCAGCGGGTTGACCGTTTCAGCGGGTCTTTCAGCAACCACCAGAGCACGGAATATCTATCCACTGCATTGAATGTCAGGCTCAGGCAATCCATTTTTGGCGTAAATGAAATGAAGTGGGACCGCAAGATAGAGCCTTTGAAATATGAAGAAGCCCGGCGCACCTACATAGAAAACATGGAAAATGTGAACCAGAGGGCTATCCAGTTTTTTTTCAATATGGCCATTGCTCAGCAACGGCTGGCCATTGCCGAATTCAACCACGCCAACAACGACACGCTGTACAATATTGCAGCAGGAAGGTATGAACTCGGCACCATTGGAGAAAACGACCTGCTCCAGTCCGAGCTGGCCTATCAAAATGCACTATCTACCTTGAATGAAGACAGACTGAACCTTGAAGATGCAGAAAACCGTTTGCGTTCCTATCTTGGATTCAATGAGCGTGTGAAACTGAATATTGTTATACCGGAAAACGTTCCGGATGTAATCATGGATGTGGAACAGGTATTGCAGCTGGCTTTGGATAACAATCCCGATATGATCTCGTATGAGAGACAGCTGATCGAAGCCCAGAAGAATGTTGCCCAACAACGTGCCAACCGGGGATTCCAGGCCAACCTGAATGTCGCTTTCGGTCTGAACCAGCAGGCAACCGGATTGTTGGATTCCTATAAAGACCCCAGGGACATGCAGACAGTCAGCATAGGACTGACGGTCCCCATACTCGACTGGGGAAGGGGCAAGGGACTGGTGAAAATGGCCCTTAGCAACGAAGAACTCGTACGGCGGCAGGTTGAGCAGTCACGGCTGGATTTCATACAGGATATAAACCTCAATGTCCGTCAATTCAACATGCAGGAACAGCAGTTCTTTATTGCGGCCAAAGCAGACACCATTGCCCAGAAACGCTATGATGTTGCCAAACAGCGCTACCTTATTGATAAGATAACGGTGACAGACATGAATAATGCCCAGCTTGACAGGGATCAGGCACGGGTCGGATATGTCCAGGCCTTGTTCAACTATTGGCGTTACTATTACGAGCTCAGGAGCATTACCCAGTACGATTTTATCAACAACAGGCGGCTGGATGCCGATTTTGATTCCCTGGTAGATTAGAGCGGGCTGTCAGACTGAACGTTTGCCGTGTAGCATCTTCTGCGCCGGTGCTGCCGGTGTTCAAACAATTTCCACTGGCTCTGGATTTTAATGTTGTCTTCCAGTTCAGGACCTGTCTCGGCATATTCCACTCCTGACTTCATGGCATTGATTATACTGTTGTATATGATAATGGCATTGACGCCCCGGTTCTGGTAAGTGGGCCATACCCCTATGTGATACATGTCCAGTACCCGGGACTTTCTGATATCCCGCATAATTCCCAACAAACCCAGGGGAAAGAGCCTGCCTTTGCCAAGACGCACGCCACGGCTTATAGAGGGGGCCATAAGACCATATCCTATGATCTGACCGGTCTTGTTCTGTACAACGGTAATGTAATCCAGTTTGCAAATGGACATGAGCAGGTTGGCAAAATCCATCAACTGTTTCTCAGAAATGCGCACCACGCCGAACAATTCAGAAAATGCCTCATTCATAAGCGGAAGGGCTTCCCTGAAAGCGGGCTTCAGGTCCTTGACCTTATTGAATTTTCGTATAGTATAGCCGTACCGCTCCATCGCGCCCAGGGCCAACCGTTCCAGGACAGGGTCCATCCGGGAGGGAAGTTTCACCTGATACTCCAGCCAGTCCACTTTCTTTTTCAGGCCCAACTTTTCCATATGGTCAATATAGTAGGGATAATTGTATATGGTGATATACATGTCCATTTCTTCAAATCCCTCTATGAGCATCCCCATCTTGTCCATGTCGGAAAAGCCCAGGGGACCTACAATCTCTTTCATGTCCAGGAATAATGCCCATTCCCTTATTTTTTCAAAGAGTGCAGCTGAAACCTGGTAATCGTCGATGAAATCAAAACGTGTAAAACGCAACTGGCGCACGTTCATCTTGTAATTATAGGCATTGTTCAGTATGGCAGCAATTCTGCCGACGATTTCCCCATCCCTGTACGCCAGGAACATTTTGCAGGACGCATATTCAAAAGCCGCGTTCTTTAGGGGATTAAAATCCCTCATTTCCTCTGATATCAATGTCGGAACAAACCAGGGATTATTTTTGTACAATCTGACAGGGAATTCAAAGAATTTTCGTTTATCCCTCCTGGTGTTGATTTCTTTTATAGTTACCATACCTGGAACAAATATAAAAAAACTCTACATTTGCACATTGATTCAATATTCACTTACACAGTTTATGGCAACTACAGCAGACTTTAAAAACGGAATGTATATTTCTTTCAACGGGAAACCCTGTTCCATCATATGGTTCCAACATGTGAAACCAGGCAAGGGCGGTGCATTTGTCAAAACCAAACTCCGCAACCTGGAAAACGGCCGGGTCCTTGAGAACACCTTCAATGCCGGAGAAAAGGTGGAAACCATCCGTGTGGAAAGACGTCCCTATCAATACCTATACAAAGACGATATGGGGTATAACTTCATGCATACAGAAACATTTGAACAGATATCACTACAGCCGGATCTGGTAGAAAACCCGGATCTGATGAAAGAAGGCCAATATGTGGAAATGATGTTCCTGGCAGATGAAGAAAGGGTTCTGACCTGTGAACTGCCTCCCTTTGTTGAAATGGAGATCACCTATACAGAACCGGCTGTCAAAGGGGATACGGCCTCTACCAACGCCCTGAAGGCTGCCACCCTGGAGACAGGTGCCCAGATCATGGTCCCCCTGTTCATCAACCAGGGAGAACGTATTAAAGTGGACACCCGTACACGTGGCTATGCAGAAAGGGTAAAATAATCCGGCTGTGAAAAAAATTCCTGCAGCTTTTCTGGCACTACTACTCTTGGTTTCCTGTAATTCAGGAGAAAAAGAAACGGACATTTCAGCTATAAAAGATCTTATAAAACAAGGTAGCTTTGAGGAAGCAGAAACCAGGATCCTCCATTATTCAGCTTCGAACAGCCAGAGTGCCGAAGAAAAAATTTCCTGGGCATGGGAGGTTGACCGCATGCATAGAATCGCCCTGGATTTTAACAAGACAGAATCGGAAGCACTGGAATACATCCGGCAGTACTTTCCGGAAGTAACTCCTCAACAGATGCGATCATGGGAGGCATCCGGAGCCTTGGAATGCATGATGATAAACGGGGAAAAACGGTATTTCTCAAGGGCTTTCAGGAATCTGTTCAGGATAGACAGCCTTTGCCTTTCCCGATACGAAGAAGTAAGCGGTCCTGCCGTGGATCCCAAAGCTTCCCTGTTGCAGGAACACCTGCCCAAAGTTGCTGACCTTACAAAGAAAACAGGTGCTTCAAGAGTAGAGCCCAGAACCTATACCATAACCTATACCCTGACCGTTCCAGCCAATACGGTTCCCGACGGAGAAATCCTCCGCGCCTGGATGCCCCTTCCAAGAACGGATATCCCCCGGCAATACGGATTCAGGCTGCTCACAGCCTCGGAACCTGATTATATCATATCCCCGGATTCCTACATCCACAAATCCATTTATATGGAAAAACCGGCTATAAAAGACCGGGATGCGGTGTTTGAATATACCTTCACCTACACTGCCCTGGCCGAATACCACCACATAGATTATCAAAAGGATGTGCTTCCCTACGACACTCTTAGCCCCGTATGGATGGAATACACCAAACAAGTCCTACCGCACATCGTTACTACGGGCGCCGTAGCTGATCTGGCAAAAATAATTACCGGAACTGAAACCAACCCATACCTGCAGCTGCAGAAAATATTCTCGTACATCAGCCTGAACTACCCATGGGCCGGAGCCAGAGAGTATTCCACCATAGAAAGCATTCCGCTCTATGTCCTGGATAACGGACACGGTGATTGCGGGCAGGTAAGTCTTTTGTTTATTTCCATGTGCCGAAGCCTTGGCATTCCCGCCAGGTGGGAAAGTGGCTGGATGCTTCACCCGGGCGAAGTGAACCTTCATGATTGGGCCGAAGCCTACCTGGAAGGGGTCGGATGGATCCCTGTGGACCAGTCATTCGGCCTGCAACCTGAACCATTACCCCTGTTTTATGCCGGTGGGCTTGACTCATACCGCATGGTGGTCAATAGCGGGATTGGGGGCGCATTTTTCCCGGCCAAGACCTATCCCCGTTCCGAAACAGTTGATTTCCAAAGAGGTGAAGTGGAATGGCGCGGAGGAAACCTTTATTTTGATAGTTGGCAGTACCAACTTCAGGTCCATCAATAATAAACCAGCGTACCGCGTCTTGAGGTGTCCCATATCTCCAGGGCAACATCCATTATCTGGCCAGGAGTGACAGCGTTGATCTGAGAGATCATTTCCTGGTGTGAAATAACCTTGCCGAACGACAAAAGGCTTTTTCCCATGGAAAGGCATTGCACTTCATGATTGTCTTCTGTAATGGACATTTGTCCGATCAGTTGTTTTTTTGCCCTTTCAAGTTGCAACGTGGTCAGTGGTACCCTGGCATACTGGGTGGTGACTTTTTCTGTCAATTCCCGGCAGCGGGACAGGTTGGGCCCATCGGTTCCAAAGTAAATCCCGGCAAATCCGGTATCCATATAGGGAGCATAGGAAGCCTCTACAGTATAGACCAGGCCGTATTTTTCCCTGAGCAACATATTCAGACGCGCATTGGAGGCCGGTCCTCCGATCATGTTCATTAACAGGACCAGCGGAACACGGCTTTTGTCATGCAGGCCGTAAGCGGCAGAACCTGTAAGGCAGTGCGTCTGATAAGTACCCCTTTTTTCTGTAATGTCAAAGCAGCTTGCTGATTGTGACGTGGGAACAGAAACCGTCATTTTGGCGGGACAGGGATTTTTCTCTGAAAAGGCACCGATCCCAAAATATTTTTCTGCCAGCAGGATCGCCCTTGCCGGAGTAATATTTCCTACTACACTCAAGGCCATGGTCTGGGGGATAAAGCGCTCCCCCAGGTACTGCTTCATATGCCGGGAAGTGATTTTGCTCAATTCCCCGGGTATTCCCAGGATGGGCGTAGCCATGGGCGTGCCGGCAAAAAGTTTTTCTTCAAAACTGTCATAGATCAGGTCCATGGGAGAATCCTTGTAGGACCTGATTTCGTCCAGAATGACATCTCTTTCCTTTATCATTTCGTTTTGAGGAAAAACAGAATGAAATACCAAATCTGACATCAGTTCCAGGGCTTTACCCAGATCTTCCCTGAGGACTGTTGCATGCAACACCAGCTCTTCTTTAGTTGTAAAGGCATTGATTTCTCCGCCTAGCCTTTCCAGGCGGTTGTTTATGTGATATGATTTTCTCCGTTCCGTCTCCTTAAAGAGCATGTGTTCGCAAAAATGGGCAAGACCGGCCATGCCGGGAGGTTCGAACCGTGTACCGGCCAGGGTGCTCAATGCACAGTAACTCACAGCAGAAGCAGTGGAAAGCACGGCACATTGCATACCGGATGACAAAGAAGTCACATAGACAGGTCCCATAGTATTTCAGGAGTAAAATAAGGCCGCAAAAATAGGGATTATTTTTTATCTTTGTGGTTTATGGATCATTTTGTAGTTTCTGCCAGGAAATACCGGCCACAGCAATTCAATGATGTTGTTGATCAGGATAATATTGTCACAACCCTGAAAAATGCAATCCAGAGAAAACAACTTGCCCACGCCTATCTTTTCTGCGGGCCGCGCGGGGTGGGGAAAACCACGTGTGCCAGGATCTTTGCCAGAACCATTAATTGCCTGAATCCTTCTGCGGGTATGGAAGCCTGCGGAACCTGCGAGTCCTGTGTTTCTTTTGCCCAGGGCAGGTCTTATTCAATTCACGAGCTGGATGCGGCCTCCAACAACTCAGTTGATGATATCCGGGAGCTGATAGATAAAGTCCGGATTCCGCCTCAGGTCGGAAAATACAGCGTATACATCATTGACGAGGTGCACATGTTGTCCCAGTCTGCCTTCAATGCGTTCCTTAAAACACTGGAAGAACCGCCGTCCTATGCCCTGTTCATACTGGCTACAACCGAGAAACACAAAGTGCTGCCCACCATTCTGTCACGTTGCCAGGTCTTTGACTTCAACCGTATTTCCATCAAGGCCATGACACATTACCTGGCAGAGGTTGCCGGAAAGGAAGGTGTCACCATAGGCCAGGATTCCCTGCATGTAATTGCACAGAAAGCCGACGGGGCCATGCGCGATGCATTAACACTTCTTGACCAGTGTATAGCAGTCAGTGGCAAAGAGGTGACCTATCAGCAGGTGATCTCCAATCTGAATGTGCTGGACCGGGAGTATTATTTCCGGCTCACAGATATGGCGCTGGAAGGCCGTTTTGACAGCATGCTGCTGCTATTGGACGAGGTGCTCACCCGTGGTTTCAATGCGCTGCATTTCATATCGGGACTAAGTTCACATTTTCGTAACCTGCTGGTATCCAAACAACCTGGGAGCCTTCCGTTGCTCGACTACGGCCAGGAAACAGCCCGCAGGTACAGTGAACAGGCCGCTGCCTGTCCTCTTAATTTCCTGTTCAGTGCACTTGGAATCTGCACACAGGCCGAGGCCGGATACAAACAGAGCAACCAGCCCAGATTACATATAGAAATGGCTTTGGTCAGGCTGAGCCGGATCGAGAGCCAGGACACCGCCAAAACCCCGGCGACCGATAAGGCTCCTGCAACCAGGGTTCCGGAAAACGGTCCGGACCCAACCCCGGTTCCGGCCCCTGTTCAGGCTTCTGCTCCTGTTTCCACCCCGGCTTCTGAAGCGGTCCGGCCTCCTGCTGCAGCTCCCGTTGCTGCTCCTGCCGCTACCGCATCCATTAAAAAACTGATGCATAGGAACCAGAAGGAAAAGCAACAGGAACCTGCCGGGGAGATGACCGGGGACAGGGAGCTGACCATTGAAGGCCTGGAAAAAGCTTTGCCCGGGCTAATCAATCTTTTTAAAGACAAGCCAAACCTTTCAGCTACCCTTTCGCGTTGCCCTCCCCTGATAGTGGACGGGTGCAAGGTGCAGTTCACTGTAGTCAATGAATTGCAGAAAACCTGGATTGAGGAACATTATGGCAGGGTTATTGATACATACCTGCGCAACACCTTGCACAATAAACAAGTCTGCGTATCACTCATTGTAGAGGATGCGCCTGAAAGCGTACCCGGCAATTCATGCTATATGCCGGAAGAAAAAGCAAAATTTATTGCGGAAAATAATCCGGAAGTGGCCGCCCTTCGGGAAGACCTGAATCTGGATATCAGTTAACTCCGATCCTATGCGTTTACATTGTCATAACCTGGTTAAAAGATACGGTTTGCGTACCGTGGTAAAAAACGTTTCCATTCATGTGGAACAGGGAGAAATCGTGGGTCTTCTGGGTCCCAACGGAGCCGGCAAGACCACCAGCTTCTACATGATCACAGGCCTGATCAGACCCAACTCGGGAAAGATATTCCTGGACCAGGAGGAAATCACAACGTACCCCATGTACCAGCGTGCCAAAAAAGGGATCGGATACCTGGCCCAGGAAGCTTCTGTTTTCAGAAAGCTGAACGTAGAAGACAATATAATGTCTGTCATGGAACTGTCAACTTTTACCAAAGCTGAGCGCAAGGAAAGAATGGAGCGGTTGATTGCGGAATTTGGATTGCAGAAAGTAAGGAAAAGCTACGGGATCCAGCTTTCGGGAGGAGAACGCCGCCGTTGTGAAATTGCCAGGGCCCTGGCGCTCGATCCCAGGTTCATTTTGCTGGACGAGCCCTTTGCCGGTGTCGATCCCATTGCTGTAGAAGACATCCAGCAGATTGTGGCCCAATTGAAAATAAAGGATATCGGGGTTTTCATAACTGACCACAATGTCCACGAAACGCTGGCCATTACAGACCGGGCTTACCTTCTTTATGAAGGCAGCATTCTGGAAAGCGGGACGGCGGATGAACTGGCTTCCAACCAGGAAGTCAGACGAAAATACCTGGGACAGAATTTTGAGCTGCGTAAAATAATCCCGGTTAACACTGAGGATTTTTCTCGTCCTCCGATATCAGAGGATTATGAAGGGGAAATCATGCCAGGGGAGTATTCAGATGACGCACTGTCCCGGGAAAAAGACCTTAAGTAAAACGTACCCCGGCAAGTTCGATAATCTCCAGCGCAATTCTTTTATAAAATTCCGGTTCAAGCCCCCTTCGGTAAGGAGCAATATACTCCCTGAAACTTTTCATGTTAGCTTCATGAATGGGATCGGCAGGAGGAGATTCCATGGTCAGGGCATTGATGGGTTTCCCATTCCTCCAGACCCGAAAATCAAGATGAGGTCCCGTGGATGATCCCGTACTCCCGACATACCCTATGGTTTCTCCCTGTGCCACTTGCTTTCCCACGGTAAGTCCGCTGGCAAATCGCGACAAATGAAGGTAAGCGGTAGTATAAACACTGTTGTGTTTGATTCTGACTGTATTGCCCCCAGCCCGCGTATACGTTCTTTCTATGACCTTGCCTTCCCCTATGCTCATCACGGGAGTACCGGCCGGGGCTGCATAGTCGATACCCGTATGGGGACGTACTGTTCTTGTGATGGGGTGCCTTCGGGCATAACTGAATCCGGAACTTACACGGGAATATTTCAGGGGTGCTTTTAAAAATGCCCTTTGCAGGTTCACCCCATCCTGATCCCAATACCCGGGAACACTGTCCTGCATATACCGGAAGGCCTTCTGGGTGTGGCCGGCACGAATGAACGATGCCGCCAGGATGGGACCGGCCTCCACTTCTTTGTCTTTAAGCAGGTATGCCTGGTAGGATGCCCTGAAAGTGTCCCCTTTTTGAAGCCCGAAGAAATCCACTGTCCAGGCGAAGACTTCGGACAGTCCATTGGCAACCAGAGGATTGTATCCCGCTTCTTCCAGATCCTGCCACAATGAACTGGAAATGGTTATATCAACGAACTTATCCTCTATCTCCAGGGGGATCTCGGCCCTGCGTACCCAAAGACTGTCGGTGAGAGAAAAGCATACATGCGTCCTGTAATTTTCTTCATAGATGAAATAGGACGGTTCTGAGGCGCCTGGAGCGTAGAGCAATGAATAGGGATTTCCGGCCCTGAGCCTGCGCATGTCAAAAACACCACGTGCAATTTGTGTGACAGAATAGACCTGCTGGTAATCAATCCCCCTGCCCTGCAGGATAGAGGCCAGGTTCTCATTTTTTCTGATCACCTCATTTTCCAGGCCGTAGTCCATCAGCGGTAAAGCAAACAATCCGCATAACTCGGCCACTTCTCCATCGGGAATTGTTTCTACCGATGGTTCAGGCAGCACTTCAGGTTCTTGCCTTGACCCTGCGCAGCCACCGATTAACAGGCCGCTCATCAGAATTAGAATTTTTCTCAAATACATTTCATGGGATTCATCAGATACAAAACTATAAAAAATTGTCTCAAAGTGGAAATATTTGTAATAAAATGGAAAATAGTGGAAAAGTTTTTATACTTTTGTTCGAAAGAATTATCCGACCCGATATGGCAAAATTTATTGGAGAATACAATGCAAAACTTGACGACAAAGGACGTCTGGTGTTTCCTTCTGCCCTGAAGGCACTGGCAGATCCTGACCGTCCGCTTCGTTTTGTAGTGAAGAAAGATTTGTTCAGTCCATGTCTGGAAATGTATTCCTATGAAGAATGGGAAAAACAGTCTGAAGCGGTGAAAGCACGGTTGAACCCTTCCTTCAATCGTGAACATGCAGTGCTTTGGCGTGCCTACATGAGCAACAGGGCTGTAGTCGAACCCGACGAAAAAACCGGAAGAATATTGATTCCCAAACATTTGCTAAACATGATAGGCGTGAATAAAGAGGTGGTATTTGCCGGAGCCGATTTTAAGATCGAGTTGTGGTCCAAAGAATCCTATCATGTCAGCCTGATCAGTGATGATGATTATGTATCGCTTGCCGAAAAGATCCTGTCATAATAATTGCTCCTATGGTTTTCTATCATATACCGGTTCTTTTGAGAGAAAGTATCGAATCCCTGGCCATAAAGCCGGAGGGGGTATACGTGGATGCCACATTCGGCGGCGGCGGACACTCCCGCGCTATCCTGGAACAGCTGGGTCCGCGGGGGCGCTTGCTGGCTTTTGATCAGGATCCGGAATCACAGGGTAACCTGCCGGATGACAAAAGAATCAACTGGATTCATTCCAATTTCAGGTTTATCCATAATGTTTGCAGATACCATGGGGTGAACAGGGTCGACGGCATTCTGGCCGACCTGGGGGTATCCTGGCATCAGTTTGATACAGCCGAACGAGGATTTTCTTTCCGGTTTGATGCGTTGCTGGACATGAGAATGAACCCGGCTTCGGATAAAACGGCTGCTTTGGTGGTCAATGAATATCCCCGTGAAGACCTGACTGCTCTATTTTACCGTTATGCCGGAGTAAGCAACGCCTCTGCCCTTTCCGGTGCCATTGTCAAAGCCCGGACCATCAAACCCGTCAATACAACCGGAGATCTTCACCATGCACTGGAGGGACTGATACCCCGGAATGCAGAACATAAATTCCTGGCCAAAGTATACCAGGCCCTGCGCATAGAAGTCAATGATGAAATGCGTGCCCTGGAAGGACTGCTCGACCAGAGCCTTGCCCTGCTTAATGCCGGAGGCAGGCTGGTCATCATTACATACCATTCCCTGGAAGACAGGATGGTAAAACACTTCTTGCGTGAAAAGGCAGCCGCCGGTTTACTAAGGCAGGTCAATAAAAAACCCATCCTGCCGCAGGAAAATGAAATCAGTGAAAACACAAGGGCCCGGAGTGCCAAACTCAGGACGGCTGAGAAAATAAGGGAGCAAGATTATGAGTAAAACCAAAGGTGAACAACTCATTTCCACTCTTTTTGGCGGACGTGCCCTGCTCAGCGGGTTGCTTTCCGGGCACCTGAACTTTATTCTCTATATATTCTTCCTCCTGATTCTTTACATCAGCATAAACAATGCCGTTGAAAAAACATTGCTGGTCAATTACCAGGTGGAAAAGGAACTTAAGCTGCTCCATGCAGAATACACAAGAAAATCGGCCGATTTGATGCAGTTGAGCCAACAACAGGAAATTGAAAAACAACTCAGGAACAGGGGTTCGGAATTAATGGCTCCCGTTAATCCGCCTGCCTGGATAAAAAGTGGACGATGAATACATCAGGCAAAATGATGATTGTCTATATATGCTATCTTCTGACGGCCCTGCTGGCCATCGGGCAGATCGTACACCTGCAGTTCTTTTCAGACTACAAGGACCAGCTGGATGCCATAGTATACAGGACTATCGATGTTCCTGCCTACCGGGGCAGCATCCTGGGTTGTGACGGACGGGTACTGGCCAGCACCGTTCCTTTCTACGAAGTGCGTATGGACTGTTCCGTGCCGGATGATTTGATGCTGAACCGTTACCTGGGAGATCTCTCGGTTGCCTTATCCCGTTTATTTGAAGATAAATCCGCCGCAGCCTATGAGCAGGAGATTACGCGGGCCCGGGTGGAAAAAAAGCCTGGATACCGCAACCTGGAACTGGGAAACCGCCTGGTATCTTATGATGAATTACAGAAAATCAGGGAATTCCCCATTTTTAACCAGGGACAATTCAAAGGCGGGCTGATTGTCAATCAAAAGGAAAAACGTATTTACCCCTATGGACGTATGGCTTACAGAACCATAGGATATATAAGCGAAGATGAACAAACGGGTGTAGGCATTGAATACGCTTATAATGCTTATTTGAAGGGAAATCCGGGTAAAGACCGGGTCCGCAGGCGCTCAGGCGACGATAAGTGGGTCCCCGTATCCAGTCAGCCCGAAGTGGCTCCCAAAGACGGCCTGGACATAGTCACCACAATAGATATCAGTATCCAGGGAGCTGCCGAAAGTGCCCTCAGGGAACAGCTTTCCATAGACTCAACGTTTGAAGGTGCAACGACAGTGGTGATGGAAGTCGGCACAGGAGCCATCCGGGCGATCGTAAACATGAAAAGAATGCCTGACGGAACCTATGACGAGACCTTCAATTATGCCATCAGCGAATCAACCAATCCGGGATCCACATTCAAGCTGGCCACCCTGATAGCGTTGCTTGAAGATGGTTTTGTGCGCCTATCCGACAGCATCGCCACAGGCAGGAACGGATGGCATTATTATGGGAAAACTTTTACCGAGGCCAGCGGCTCATATGGAACAATCACCGTTCAGCAAGCCTTTGAAAAATCTTCCAACGTGGCTTTTGCCAAGCTGGCAGTAGAAAAATACGGAGAGCGAGAAAAACAGTTCATCAACAGGTTGTACAACATGAAGCTCAACGAGCGGCTCAACATTGAACTGATTGGCGAAGGACGCGCACAGATTCCTTTTCCCGGAGAAGAGGGCTGGTCACGCTTGTCGTTGCCCATGATTGCCATGGGATACGAAATGAAACTCACCCCTTTGCATGTGCTGACTTTTTATAACGCCATTGCCAACAACGGCCGGATGGTGACTCCATATTTCATAGAACACTTCACGCAACATGGCCGGCTGGTTGAACAGCCCGAACATACCCTTTTGAGCGGGACACTTTGTACTCCGGCTACGCTCAGAGCCGTCCACCAGGCTTTGCGGGGGGTTGTAGAACACGGCACTGCCAGCCGCATAAATGACCCGCGTTACAGCATATCGGGAAAGACAGGAACCGCACAGATCGCCTATGACGGGGCTTTTGTACACAACGGATACAGGAAGCACCAGGCCTCCTTTGTGGGCTTTTTCCCTTCTGAAAATCCAAAATACAGCATGATCGTCATCTTGTATTCCAGCCCCACCCGGGGTAATTTTTACGGGGCATCCTGGGCAGCCCCGGTGTTCAAGAAGATAGCAGACCATATATATATCACGAATCCTTTCTGGAATGCTCCCCTGGTAGCGCCGGAAAAAACCTCATAAATATTACCGGCATGCAATTGTCAAGGCTTATAGAAGTACTGGAAACGGGGAAGGTCACGGGATCACAGGCCCGTGAAATTGCTTTTATATGCCAGGATTCACGCAAGGTTCTTGAAGGATGTCTCTTCGTGGCTGTACCGGGAACTCAGACAGACGGACACCTGTTCATATCCCAGGCGGCCAGGCAGGGAGCCGCAGCGGTGGTTTATCAAAAAGGGTGTCTTGCAGACCAACAGGTGATATCCGGATTTTGTGACAGCACCACCTTCATCGAGGTACCGGATTCATACAGGGCACTGGCCTTGCTGGCCGATGCCTGGTATGGACATCCTTCGGCAAAAATGATACTGGTAGGAGTCACCGGAACAAACGGAAAAACAACTACGGCTACCCTTTTATACCGTATGTTCAGCCAGCTGGGACACAAATGCGGACTCATATCCACCATTGCTTATTACATAGACCGGGATCAGGTGCCTGCCACGCATACCACCCCCGACGCTTTGGCTATCAACAGCCTGCTTGACAAGATGCTGCACACCGGATGCACCCATTGTTTTATGGAAGTCAGCTCACATTCCGTGGTTCAGGAGCGCATCACAGGGCTTCGTTTTGCGGGCGGAATCTTCACCAACCTGACCCACGACCACCTGGATTACCATAAAACATTTGCCGCATACCGGGATGCCAAAAAGCATTTTTTTGACATGCTCCCCGCCGGTGCTTTCGCCCTGACCAACCTGGATGACAGGAATGGGCCGGTAATGGTACAGAACTGTGCGGCACGCAGTTACACTTACGCTTGCAGGACAATGGCCGATTTCAATGCACGTGTCCTGGATCATTCGGTGGACGGAATGCAATTATCCATTGACGGAACTGAAGTCTGGACCTCTTTCATAGGAATGCATAATGCTTACAATCTGCTGGCAGTTTATGCCTGTGCAGCCATAATGCGGCAACCCCGGGAAGAAACGCTCCGGATCCTGAGCGCCCTCGGGACAGTCAGCGGAAGGATGGAATACGTCCGGGGTGGAGATAACCTGACGGCCGTGGTGGACTACTCACACACCCCCGATGCGCTGAAAAACGCCCTCCTTACGCTCAGGGAACTGATCCGGCCTGGTCAGGAACTGATCTGCGTGGTGGGCTGCGGAGGGAACCGGGACACCACAAAACGTCCCCTGATGGCCCGGATCGCAGACCAGTATGCCGATCTCTGTATTTTTACTTCTGACAATCCCCGGTTTGAAGACCCAGAGGCCATACTGGACCAGATGATCGCCGGCCTGAGCTTTGAACAGCAAAATCGTCACCTGCGCATCACCGACAGGCGTCAGGCTATCAGAACAGCTGTGAAAATGGCACGTCCCGGAGCCATAATCCTGGTAGCCGGCAAAGGCCATGAAACATACCAGGATGTGAAGGGGATAAAAAACCATTTTGACGATAAAGAAATCCTAACAGAAATTTTAAAGACCGGATGATATGCTATACCATTTGTTTGAATACCTGAAAGAAAACGTGGATTTCCCGGGAGTGGGACTCTTCCGTTACATCTCTGTCCGGTCAATCATGTCGGTTATCATAGCCCTGATCATTTCCCTGATCGCAGGAAAATACATCATTGCCCGGCTTAAAAGAAAACAGATCACCGACACTTCTGTCAAAACAGGAGATAACGGAAAAACCGGGACTCCGACCATGGGCGGAATCGTGATCATCATTTCCATGCTGGTTTCGGTGCTACTGTTGTGTGACCTGTCCAACCTCTATGTCCAGCTGCTGGTCGTATCCACCCTGTGGCTTTCCATCATAGGTTTTCTTGACGATCTGCTCAAACTCAGGCATAAAGCCGGCAAACAGGACACCGGGTTTGTTCGTTTTCTGTCCAGGTTAAGGCGCCAGGACAAGGATGGCATGAAAGGCAAACTCAAGGTATATGGCCAGATAGGCCTGGGTTTGATTGTGGGAATTGCCCTGTATGTGAGTGACAAGGCCGTTATTGTGGAAATGATCCAGGTTCCGTCAGATGCCGGTCAGACAGAGCAGGTGGAAGAGCCGGCTTACATCCGTCATGTTAAAAGTACCAAGACAACCATTCCCTTTCTGAAAGACAACCTGTTTGACTATTCCTGGCTCACACCCTTCAAGGGAGCAGCAGGCAAGAAGGCCGGCTGGATCGTATATATCCTGGTAGCCATCTTTATAGTAACAGCTGTATCCAATGGGACCAATCTCACGGACGGGAGGGACGGACTGGCCACCGGCACGGTGGCTATTGTGGGGGTTACCCTGGGTGTGCTTGCCTATTTGTCCGGTAACATTGTCTATGCGCGGTACCTGAATATAATGTATATACCAAATTCCGGAGAAATGGTCGTCTTTATGGCAGGACTGATTGGAGCTCTCATTGGCTTCCTCTGGTATAACACCTATCCGGCACAGGTATTCATGGGAGATGTGGGCAGCCTTACCCTGGGTGGTATCGTGGCCGTGTATGCGCTGATGATACGGGTGGAGTTGCTGCTGGTGATCCTTTGCGGTATTTTCCTGGCAGAGAGTTTCTCTGTAATGGTACAACGGTTATGGTACAAGTATACCCGTATCCGTGCCACAAGAAAACTGATGGCACAGGGAAAATACCATCCGGGTGATGTCGTGAAGGGAGAGCGGGTGTGGGTAAGGGCTCCCCTTCACGACCATTATATATATGACCGGAAGAAAGTTGACACCCCCATATTGCTTAAGAGACCCACGGAACCCATTGCAGAACCGAAAGTGGTTGTGCGTTTCTGGATCATCAGCATTCTATTGGCTGTTTTAACAATTATAACATTGAAAATCAGATAATCACAATATTTCTATGAGTAACAGACTGGTTATACTGGGAGGAGGTGAAAGCGGTGTAGGAGCCGCAGTGCTGGCTAAAAAAGAAGGATTTGATGTGTTTCTTTCCGATTCGGGGGTCATACAACCCGGAGCAAAATCCCTGCTCCATGAATACGGCGTGGCCTTTGAAGAAGGAATGCATTCCCGTTCGCTGATCCTGACGGCAGACCAGGTAGTCAAAAGCCCCGGGATACCCGATTCTGTACCCATAGTGGAAGATTTAAACAATGCCGGGATACCGGTCATTTCTGAAATCGAGTTTGCTGGCCGGTACACCCAGGCCCGCAAAATATGCGTCACAGGAAGCAATGGCAAGACCACAACGGCTTCTCTGATCTATTACCTGCTCAGGAATGCGGGACTGAACGCCGGACTGGCCGGGAACGTGGGACAGAGCTTTGCCTACCAGGTCGCCACACAGAATTACGATATATACGTTCTGGAACTCAGCAGTTTCCAGCTCGATGGAATGTATGACTTCAAAGCCGATATTGCCATTCTGCTGAACATCACCCCGGACCACCTGGACCGGTACCATCATGATTTGAACGAATATGTGAGGGCAAAGTTCCGGATCACACAGAATATGAACCAGGATGATTGTTTCATATTTTGCCGGGACGATGAGATCTCTATGGATCACCTGAACCGCATCGTTTTGAAAGCCAGGATGCTGCCAATATCACAAAAAGTCTTTGTACCCCAGGGAGCCTACACATCCCAGGACAGGATGCATGTAAGCTACGGAGAGGAAGATTTTGAAATGTTCCTCAACGAACTGGCCCTCCAGGGGAGACACAACATTTACAATTCCATGGCGGCAGCCCTTTCGGCCAAGATCATGCACATAAAAAATCCGGTGATCCGGGAGAGCCTGACTTCCTTCAAGAGCATTCCGCACAGGATGGAACAGGTGGCCAAAGTCAGGGGTGCCTTATACATCAACGACTCCAAAGCCACTAATGTCAATTCTGTCTGGTATGCTCTGGAAAGTCTTCAGACCCCGGTCGTATGGATCGTGGGCGGGCAGGATAAGGGAAATGACTATACCCCTTTGTATGACCTGGTATCGGATAAGGTAAAGGCATTGATTTGCCTGGGAGTTGACAATAAAAAGATCCTGGAATGCTTTGAGGGCAGGGTACCCTGCCTTATTGAAACCCGTTCGATGAAAGAAGCCGTTCACCAGGCTTATACCCTAGCCCGGCCGGGAGACACCGTCCTGCTGTCTCCTGCCTGTGCCAGTTTTGATCTTTTCAAAAATTATGAAGACCGGGGCGACCAGTTCCGGGAAGCAGTTCGGAAATTATAAAGAGCAGATGGAAGAAAAAAGGAAAATACGGCTGAAAGGTGATACGTCCTTGTGGGCGCTTATCATAATATTTTCATTGCTGTCTCTGGTTTTCGTATATTCATCTTCCAGCCGGGTAGCCGTCCTGCAGCATACCACCACCTTTTCCATCATGCTCAAACAAATGGGACACATCCTCCTTGGCTTTGGTGTGATCTATGTGTTCCACATCATATCACTCAGGGTTTACAGGGTTGTGGCCTATTTCGGATATGTAGCCGCGCTGGCACTGCTTCTGCTGACCCTGTTTCTTGGAGTAACGCGCAATGAGGGCACCCGTTGGCTTTCCCTGTTCGGATTCAGTTTCCAGACTTCGGAGTTTGCCAAGGTCGCCCTGGTGCTCTTTGTTTCCAGGGTACTTGAAGATAACAAACTGGAGACTTTCAAGGATTTTTTCCTGCGTTTATTTCTTCCTGTTGTGGTCTTCATCCTGCCCATAATCTGGGAGGGCTTTTCCACCGGGGCGATTCTTTCTCTTACCATATTCATTATGTTGCTCATTTCCGAAGTTCGTTTTAAACATATTGCCAAAGCGGCCGGCATTGTTGTATTGATGGCTGGTTTGGCCTACGGCGGACTGGTGCTGAAGAGGACATTGAGTAAGGAAACAGATTCCTCCATTACCTCAACTTCGCGCCTGGAAACCGTAGAAAAGCGTGTGAGCAGTTTCCTGGGATTCGGCCAGGCAGAAGAGGAAAAAGAAAACGACCAGGTGATGTATTCAAAGGTAGCCATTGCCACGGGGGGAATTGGGGGGAAGATCCCCGGCAACGGGGCTTTACGTCATGTCCTGCCTTTGTCAAACAGCGACTATATCTACTCCATCATAGTGGAGGAAACCGGACTGATAGGCGGAGTATTTGTTATTGGCCTGTATTTCTGGCTCCTGTTCAGTGTCATAGTCATCGCGAAAAAATGTAAAAAAACCTTTGCAGCCATGCTCGTATGCGGATTGGGGATTCTGATAGTTTCCCAGGCCATGATCCATATCCTGGTCAATGTGGGCCTGCTGCCTGTAACCGGCCAGACGCTGCCCATGATCAGTTCGGGAGGTTCTTCTGTGCTGGCAGTGAGCGCAGCGTTCGGGATGATGTTATCGGTCAGCAGGGCATTGCAGGATGAGCAGCTGGACGCACCCCTGGCTGCCGAGGAAGAAACGAAAAAAATCATTGCAAAATGAAAACCGGAAGCAGTCACAGGATCATCATCAGCGGAGGAGGAACCGGAGGCCATATCTTTCCGGCCATATCCATAGCCAATGCCATCAGGATAAAGGATCCCGGGGTGGAAATCCTCTTTGTGGGAGCCCTGGGAAGGATGGAAATGGAAAAAGTCCCGGCAGCCGGGTACCGGATCATCGGATTGCCTATTGCCGGTCTCAGAAGGGATCTGTCGCTGCGGGGCATCATGGCAAACCTTATGTTGCCTGTGCGGCTGGTTCAGAGTGTAAATGCATCAGGCAGGATCATCCGGGATTTCGGCCCCACTGTGGCCGTGGGCGTGGGCGGTTATGCCAGCGGGCCCCTGCTCTGGGTGGCCGGAAAAAAAGGTATTCCCTATATCCTTCAGGAGCAGAACAGTTTTGCAGGAAAAACTAATAAAATGCTGGCAGCAAAAGCTGCACACATCTGTGTCGCCTACCCGGGAATGGAACAGTTTTTCCCCGCCTCAAAGGTGGTCCTGACAGGAAATCCTATTAGAAAGGATATCCGTCCGGCAACGGAACAGGAAAAAGAGGAAGCCCTGAGGCATTTTGGCCTGGACCATGAGAAAAAAACACTGCTGATCACAGGCGGAAGTTTGGGAGCCGGGACCTTGAACAGATGCGTAAGGGAATACCTGCCCCGCTCGGGGGATCGTCGCGTGCAGATACTCTGGCAATGCGGAAAACACGGATTGTCTCAGGCAGAAGCGGTCTTGAAGGAACACCCGGGCGTACCGGTCTATGTATATGAATTCATTGCCAGGATGGACCTGGCATACGCTGCGGCAGACCTGGTGGTATCGCGGGCCGGGGCGGGTAGTATCTCGGAGTTCAGTGCAGCAGGAAAAGCCTGTATTTTTGTGCCTTCTCCCAATGTGGCCGAAGATCATCAGACACATAACGCCATGGCCCTTGTTAATGAAAACGCTGGCTGGATGGTGACGGACAAGGAAGCCCCTCTCTCCCTTATGGATAAGGCACTGGAGCTGATTTTCAATGATAGCGAAAGGAATAGATTATCGGCCAATATTTTAAAGCTTAGCCGGCCGGATGCAGCGGCACAAATTGCATCCATGGTACTGGGATTATGACAGAAAACGTATATTTACTGGGTATAGGAGGTATTGGAATGAGTGCCCTGGCAAGGTATTATAAACATGCCGGAGCCTCTGTACAGGGTTACGACCTTACCCCTTCCGCTCTCACACACAGGTTGGAAGAGGAAGGCATAGAGATCCATTACCAGGACGATCCTTTGCTTATTCCCCCCGCTGTTGCACAGAACAGGGATAACACTTTGGTAATCTATACACCTGCCCTGCCGCCAGGCCACAGGGAATTGCAATGGTTCAGGGAAAAAGGGTACCATATTATAAAGCGTTCCGTTGCCCTGGGACACCTTTCGGCAAACCATACAACGCTTGCTGTGGCAGGAACGCATGGAAAAACAACCACCTCCACCCTGCTTGCGCACATCTTGCATCATTCGGGAACCGGGTGTACTGCTTTCCTGGGAGGCATATCGAAAAACTACGACACCAACCTGCTTCTGGGCAACAATCCTTTTCTTGTTGCCGAAGCCGATGAATTCGACCGTTCCTTCCTTCAACTGCATCCCCATGCAGCCCTGATTACTTCTGCCGACGCTGACCACCTGGACATATACGGCTCCCACCAGGCCGTTAAGGAGGCTTACTCGCAATTTGCTTCACAAATTGAACCCGGCGGGATGCTGGTGATCAAAAAAGGTGTCGAAATCCCATTGCCTTTACAACCGGGAGTAACCGCTTATACTTACCATTACAGGGAATCATGTGATTTTCATGCTTTGAACCACACCGTACAGAAAGGAGGATACTACACTTTTGATCTGATGCTTAAAGGCGAAAAAGTGAGGGGATGCCGGCTTGGAGTGCCGGGCTGGATCAATGTTGAAAATGCCGTGGGGGCCTCGGCCCTGGCCTATTTAAACGGAGTGGTTCCCGCTGCAATTAAGGAGGCACTGGCCTCATTCAGGGGAGTTTCCCGCAGGCTGGACGTCTGCTACTCAGGTAAACAATGCTGTTATATTGATGATTACGCCCACCATCCGGAGGAAATCCGCGCCGCCGTACTTTCTGTCAGGGAGTGGTTCCCGGGTGAAAAAATAACAGGGATATTCCAGCCCCACCTGTACACCAGGACCAGGGATTTTGCCCCGGAATTCGCCAAAAGCCTGGACTTGCTGGACCAGGTTGTGCTTATGCCCGTGTATCCGGCCAGGGAGCTGCCCATCCCGGGTGTGGGATCAGAAATGATTGCCGGAAAAATGACGTCGAAAAACGTAATCATACTGGATTCACAACAAATAACGGGCTTTGTCCGGGATAACAAGCCCAGGATCCTGCTGACCCTGGGTGCGGGAAATATCGACCGGCTTGTGGGACCGATAACAGCCACCCTGAAGGAGATGAATTTATGAGTAAATGGAAAAAAGCACTGCAGATATGCGGATACCTTCTTCTGACAGGTATCCTGGGTGCCTATTTCTATTTTGCCACCATCCTTGTCCATCAAAAAAGCCAGGACAGATGCCAGCAGGTTCTGATCATAGTAAGGGACAGTGTGCAGAATCCGCTGATAAGGGCCGGGGAAGTGGCTTCTTTTCTGGAGCGGAGTTCCATCGTATTGCCGGGCAGGGATTTCTCATCCATTGACATGTACCGGCTGGAAAAAGAAGTGGAATCATTTGCATCTGTCAGGCAATGCAACGCCGTGAAGACAATAGATGGAACGCTAAAACTTGAAATACAACAACATGCACCACTTTTCCGACTCGAGACCCACGTGGGATCCTTTTTTGTATCCGGGGAAAATTTTATTTTTCCGGTAGTCAATCCCCACCGGTCGGCAGTACTGATAGTTCGTGGCAATGTCCCGTTTTCCTACTCCCCTTCCTACCGGGGACAGATGGACACGGCAGATACATGGCTGGCCGCCATGAGCCGGATGACAGGATTCATGGCAGAACACCCCTTCTGGAGCAAAAAGGCAGAAACAATAGTGATTGATAATTATCAGGATATCAGTATCGTTCCACAGGAAAAGGACCTTGAACTGAAAATCGGGGACCTCAGCCGGTTTCAATACAAGCTGGATAAGCTGCAGGAATTTTACCGGGTGCTGGTGCCCCTTGGGGGCAAAGAAAAATACAGCGTGGTAGACGCACGTTTTGGAGACCAGCTTGTTTGCACACTTAGAAAAGATGAAAAAAATATATAAAACCTAACAGACCCATGGAAAAAATAATATCTGTAATCGATCTGGGGACCACCAAAATGGTTTGTCTTACCGGAAAAAAAACAACAGAAGGCTATCAGGTGATTGCCTCGTGTGAATCCCCCTCCCAGGGGATCATGAGGGGAGAAGTGGTCAACAACCAGAGCGTGCTCAATACACTCAAACCACTTATGGAAGAGCTCGAGAAAAGGACAGAACAGCCCATATCGGAAGTTGTGGTAGGAATAGCAGGCCAGTACGTCAAATGCAAATCGGTAAGCAGCATTATAAACCGCTCCGACCGAAACGAAGTGATCTCACAACAGGAGATTGACCGCATGTGGCGCAACATGTACAATTCAAGGGTGGATCCGGGAGAGGAGGTCCTTCACGTGGTTCCGCAATCCTATCATGTAGATGAATACAGAAGTGTCGCCAACCCCGTTGGAATGTATGGCAGTTGCATTGAGGCCAATTACAAGCTTTTCATAGGAAAAAGCGTATCTGCAGAGCATACCAAACGAAGCATAGAAGGGGCCGGCCTGAAACTGACCCGGCTTATCCTGGAACCCCTGGCTACTGCCGAGGCAGTTCTCCAGGAAGACGAAAAAGAGCTGGGCGTTGCCATGGTGGACATAGGGGGCGGAACAACCGATCTGCTGGTTTATCACGACAATATTGTCCGTCATACGGCAGTAATCCCCTTTGGAGGAAATGTCATCACAGAGGACATCCGCCAGGGATGTGAAGTGACTTCACGGCAGGCCGAACAGATGAAAATCCAGTACGGATCCTGTTACGCAGACCTGGCCCCCGAAAACAAAGCCATCGTGATTGCCGGAATAGGGGGACGAGAATCCAGGGAAATTCCCTTCCGCTATCTGGCCCACATCATAGAAGCCAGGATGGATGAAATCCTGGAAGCGGTTATGTATGAGATCCAGCAAAGCGGCTATGCCGACAGACTGCCGGCCGGGATAGTCCTGACCGGGGGCGGATCCCTGCTCTTTAACCTGCCGCAATTCATAAAATACAAAACAGGCTATGACGCACGTATTGCCCGTCCCCACGGCATCATTACACGGGATTGCGAAGAGGTAAACCAGGTTACCCATTCCTGTGCTGCCGGCATGCTCATTTGCGGTATTGAAGCCCAGCCTCATTTTGCTGCCGAACAGAATGTAGATCTGACCGGTATATTTTCCGGGGTGGATGCAGGGGAATCCTCCAAAACAAAAAAAACCGTAAAAACAGTGTCGACAGGTAAAAAGCAAAAAGAAAAATCGATCATAGGGGATCTTTTTAAAAACCTGGACAAAATTTTTGAAGCCTCAAACGAAGCATGAGTGTCATGAAAGAAAAAGAAGAAGAATTCATTCCCCTGAACTGGGAAAACAACAAGTCAATCATCAAGGTGATCGGGGTTGGAGGCGGAGGCGGGAATGCAGTCAGCCATATGTACCGTTCGGGACTGAGCGACGTGGATTTTGTGGTTTGTAATACCGATGCGCAAGCTTTGGATTTAAGCCCGGTTCCCGATAAACTCCAGCTGGGCAACGTGCTCACCCGCGGAAGAGGAGCCGGATGCAATCCCGATATAGCCAAACAGGCTGCTCTTGAAAGCGAGGACCGTATAAGGGCCTTGTTTGAAGGTGCTACAGAAATGGTATTCATTACAGCAGGCATGGGAGGCGGTACTGGAACTGGAGCAGCCCCCGTCATTGCAAGGATTGCCAAAGAAATGGAGCTGCTTACCGTAGGAGTAGTTACCCTTCCGTTCAGGGACGAGGGAAAAGATTTCCTGAAACGGGCCCTGGACGGGATACAGGAAATGCAGCAATATGCCGACTCAATGATAATCATTGACAACGAGAAATTGTACAGGGCTTTTGGGGACCTGCCGATTTTTGAAGCATTCCAGAGAACAGACGATGTTTTAAACAATGCCGTAAAGGGAATATCAGAGATCATCACCCGTCCCGGGTTCGTGAATGTCGATTTCGCCGATGTAAAAATGGTCATGACACAAAGCGGCATGGCCCTTATGGGCACCGGATCAGGCTTTGGAGAAAACAGGGCACTGAAAGCCGTTGAATCGGCTTTTACCTCGCCCCTGCTCAACGATGCCGATCTGACACGCGCCCGCAATGTGCTGATCAACATAACCTCGGGAAAAGAAAAGGCCTTATCTATGGCCGAATTATCCCAGATCATGGGATATATTGCCGATTACACAGGCGGTGTTTCCAATTTCAAGCGGGGTGTCATATGTGATCCCTCTATCCAGGATGAGATCCGGGTGACGGTGATAGCGACGGGGTTCAGTATCCATTCGCTTCCTCCGATTGCCGTGTACGGAAATGATGCGGCAAAGGAGATGGAGAAGGAAAAGAAAGAATCGGTTTACCTTGATGGAGAACCTATGCGGGACCAAATACCCGCTTTTGTACCCGAGCAGGTCATGCCCCTTCCTGAAGGGGGGAATGATGAATTCCGGATTACAAACAAACCCAGTGTATTAAAATTTCAGCCCGTGGCTGCGCATGAACAGGCTGCTCAAAGGAAAAAACCGGTCTTGATCCTGGATGCAGACCAGAATATCGCTGAGCTGGAAAAAATCCCTGCCTATAAAAGGCAGGCAGCAGGGCTCAAAATGAACGGCACGGCCGATATTGCCAAACCTTCTCCCGTAAAAATTGAGGAAAAAAACGGCCAGCAACGGCTTAGTACCGATAACGCCTATATACATCAAACACAGGATTGATATGTCAACAGAGAAAGTCAGGGTACGTTTTGCCCCCAGCCCTACCGGGCCGCTTCACATGGGAGGCGTGCGAACAGCGCTTTTCAATTACCTGTTTGCCAGGAAGCAGGGAGGAACTTTTGTACTCCGTATTGAAGACACCGATATGCAGCGTTTCGTGTCCGGGGCGGAAAAGTACATCATAGACGCCCTTCTCTGGTGCGGCATAGTTCCCGATGAAGGTGTAGATGACAGTGGAGCGGTTGTCTGTGAACCTTCCGGTCGCCATCCCTACGCTCCTTACAGGCAGAGTGAACGGAAAACCCTGTACGAAAAATATGCCAACCAGCTCGTAAGCCAGGGAAACGCCTATTACGCCTTTGACGCACCCGGGGAGCTGGAATCCTACAGGCAGGAAGCAGAAAGCCATGGGGAAACCTTCATTTACAACCATTCTTTCCGGAAGAAGACAATAAATTCCCTGAACATGGAGCCGGAGGAAGTATCACGCAGGCTGCGGGAAAACAACAACTGGGTTATCCGGTTCAAGGTCCCGGAAAACAAGACTGTAGAGATGTATGATCTGATCCGGGGTGAGGTCAGTGTTCAGACAGACACACTGGATGACAAGGTATTGTGGAAGGCTCAGGACGGGCTTCCCACCTACCACCTGGCAAATATTGTGGATGATTACCTGATGCACATTACCCATGTAATCCGGGGAGAAGAATGGCTTCCCTCGCTGCCGCTGCATTATCTGCTGTATGAATCTTTCGGATGGCAGGATCAAAGGCCGCAGTTCGCTCATTTGCCCCTGTTGCTCAAACCCGATGGCAAGGGCAAGCTCAGTAAAAGGGACGGAGACAGGCTGGGATTCCCGGTCTTTCCGCTGGAATGGACCAGCCCTTCGGGAGAAAAATCCAGGGGATACCGCGAAGACGGCTACTATCCGGAAGCATTTGTAAACATGATTGCCTTGCTGGGATGGAATCCGGGAATCGAGCAGGAGATCTTTTCCATGGAAGAACTCACTACCCTGTTTTCCCTGGAACGGGTAATCAAATCAGGAGCCCGTTTCAATCCGGAAAAAGCAAAGTGGTTTAATCAGCAATACCTGAGAAACAGGTCAGACAGCCTGCTGGCAGAGGATTTCATGCCCCTGTTGCATGACAGGGGGATCACAACAACCAGGCAGAAAGCAGAACAGGTGGTTTCACTGATAAGGAACCGGGCAGATTTTGTGCATGATTTCTGGGATCTGTCGGATTATTTTTTCATTCCGCCCGAATCGTACGATCCTGCCATGCAAAAAAAAATCTGGAAACCGGAGATCCCTTCAATCATAACCGGAGTCAGGGAGGTTCTGACCCTCTGTGAACCTTTTGATACAGCATCCCTGGAACAGGCATTACACCAGTGGATCGGGGCCAGGGAACTAAAAACCGGCCAGGTTATGAATGCCCTGCGCCTGTGCCTGGTGGGAAAACCGCAAGGTCCTGGCCTTGCCGATATCATGGCAGTCATCGGCCGTGAAGAAACAATAAAACGCATAGATCACGCACTAAATACGCTGTAATATGTCCGGGAAACCCCGCTGGTGGCCACTATTGGTAACGAATTTCCTGGGTGTGCTCAACGATAACTACCTTAAAACACTGGCTTGCTTTATTGCCGTAGGATGGGTGGGTGCACAATACGAAGCCCCTCTCGTTTCCCTGGCCGCCGGATCCCTTGTGGTGCCCTATGTCTTCCTGTCTCCACTGGCAGGCAGATGGGCTGTGGTTTTCAATAAACTTTCGGTAGTCAGGATATCCAAGCTGGCCGAGGTTCCCATCATGTTGCTGGCTTCGGCGGGTTTCCTGCTGCGCAGTGTGTCGCTGGTGATGATCTCCATCCTGCTGATGGGGGTTCAGAGCAGCCTTTTCTCGCCTTCAAAATACGGGCTTATAAGAGACATAGGCGGTCCTGATCACATTGCCTTCGGGACCGGCAACATGGAAATGGTGTCTTTTCTGGGCATGATCATGGGAACCATGATGGCTTCCTTTTTGGCCCGGGTGGTCCCTGCCTGGGGCCTTTCACTTACTTTTATTGCGATTTCCCTGGGCGGGGTTATCAGTTCTCAGTCCATCAGGGCACAGGAAACACCTCCCGAAGAAGACTCCCGGACCATCCGCCCTGTCCTGTTCCTGTTACAGAGCATAAGGCAGGCAAAGAACTACAAGGGTCTGAACAGCGTAGTGGTCGCCCTGTCTGTATTCTGGTTCATTGCCGGGTTGATCCAGATGACATTGCTGGTGTATTGCAGGCGTGATTTGGGAATGAGTGATTTCAGCACCGGTCTGGTTCTTACGTCTGCTGCCGTGGGTACAGGAGCCGGGTGTTTCCTTTCGGGATCTATTTCAGGGAAAATCGACAGCAAGATATTGGTTCCCTCCTGCGGTCTGGCCATAACCCTGTTGTTTTTTAGCCTGTATGCATTCCGCATCGGCGGCTTCTATTTCGGACTGCTGTTCTTTATTACCGGTTTTTTATGTGGTTTGTACAAAGTACCCTTTGATGCGGCCATCATCCGGAAAGTACCGGGTCGTAACCTGGGCCATATGCTGGGCTACTCCAACCAGCTTTCTTTCCTGTTTATCCTGGCAGCTTCGGCGGCCTTTGCACTGATCACAAGATTTACAGAAATGCGTGTCATGTTCCTGTTCCTGGGAGCGGTCATGGGCCTGACCACCCTTTTTATTGTTTTTTCTAAGTATCTTTGGAGTACAAAACAGGAATAATGGTATTTGAACAAGCCACAATTAAGGGTATCTGGATAATTACACCGCGTGTAATAGAGGACCAGCGGGGTTATTTCATGGAGTCGTATCTTAAGGAAGCACTGGAACAACACGTGGGGCCCGTTGATTTTGTACAGGAAAATGAATCCCTCTCGCGTTTTGGTGTGACCAGGGGCCTTCATTTCCAGAAAGAACCCTATGTCCAGTCCAAATTTATCCGGGTGGTTGACGGGGAGATCTTTGATGTAGCCGTTGACATAAGAGAAAATTCTCCCACAAGAGGTCAGTTTTTTCATATAAACCTGAGTTCGGTGAACAAAAGACAACTGTTCATACCAAAGGGTTTTGCTCATGGTTTTTGCGTTCTCTCTTCCAGGGCAATCGTCCAGTACAAGACAGATGAGCGCTATAACCCCGCTTCTGAAGGCATCTACCGCTATGATTCCCCGGCTCTGGCCATACCCTGGCCCCTGTTCCCGGATCAGATGATCCTTTCTTCCAGGGACCGGGATGCCCGTCCCTTTGAATTGTGAAGAATATGCTGGTTATTGACCGACATACGCTATCAGGTCCGGTTCCCGATCCTGGCACTGTCCTGGAGGAAGGAATGATCCTGTGCATTGACAAGCCCCTGGAATGGACTTCTGCAGATGTGGTCAGAAAAATCAGGTTCCGGCTGCAGCGACGCTGGCAGGTAAAAAAGCTCAAGGTCGGACACACAGGGACCCTTGACCCCTTGGCCACCGGACTGCTGATCATATGCATAGGTAAGGCTACCCGGCTGGCAGACACTTTTCAGGCACAGGACAAGGAATACCTGGCGGGGATCACTTTCGGTGCGAGCACCCCGTCCTGTGACCTTGAGCATGAAATTGACACTTTCTATCCCTGGGAGCATATAAACCGGGAGCTGCTCGAAAAGGCCCTGGAAGGCTTCCTGGGTGCGCAGTTTCAGTTGCCTCCGGTATACTCGGCCAAGATCATTGACGGCATGAGGGCCTACGAATTCGCACGTCAGGGTCTGGAAACCCCTGAATTGACAAAAAACCTGGTTCAGATTTATGAACTGGAAATAAAAGACTTTGTACCTCCCCTGTTAACGTTACGCGTTAAATGCAGCAAAGGCACTTATATCCGGGCCTTGGCCAGGGACCTGGGGCTGGTCCTGGGTAGCGGTGCCTATCTGTCTTCGCTTCGTCGCTCGGGATCTGGTAACTATAAAGCAGATGATGCCATCACGATAGAAGAATTTGAAAATTTCTTCAATTAAGTGAAACTTTTTTATTTTTTTTACGTATAATACGTCGTTTATCTACTTACTAAATACGACTGTATGAAGCTTTCACAATTCAATTTCGACCTTCCGCAATCTCTTATAGCCAGCCGCCCCGCACCCAATCGTGATGAATCCCGCATGATGGTTCTGAACAAGAAAACCGGAGCTGTTGAGCATATGATGTTCAAGGACATAATAAACCTGATGGAGGAAAAAGATGTTGTAATTTTTAATAATACAAAGGTTTTTCCGGCACGCCTTCACGGGAACAAAGAAAAAACAGGGGCGGAAATTGAAGTCTTCCTGCTTCGTGAACTCAACCGGGACCAGCGCTTGTGGGATGTTTTGGTAGATCCGGCACGCAAGATCCGCATTGGCAACAAATTATATTTTGGTGAAAACGACGCATTGGTTGCAGAAGTAATAGACAACACCACGTCCCGTGGCAGAACTTTACGGTTCCTGTGCGACGGGACCTATGAGAATTTCAAGGCTACCCTGTTCCGGTTGGGAGAAATGCCTGTTCCCAAATGGATACGGAAGCATACAGAACCTCTGGACCAGGAACGGTACCAGTCAGTCTTCGCCAAGGTAGAGGGTGCCGTAGCTGCTCCCGACGGAGCACTTCATTTCAGCAAAGAACTTCTCAAGCGGATGGCCATAAAAGGTGTCATCAGCACAGAGATCACCCTGCACATGGGTATGGGACATTTCCGTGCTGTGGATGTAGAAGACCTGTCCAAGCATAAAATGGACTCCGAACCGGTTGTTATCCAGGAGTCCAGTGCCCGGATAATTAATAATGCCAAAGCCATGGGTAAGCGGGTCTTTGCAACGGGAATCGATGTGTTGCGGGCTGTTGAAACCCCGGTCACGACAAAAAGGGAAGTCACAGCATTTGAGGGCTGGACCAATAAATTCATTTTTCCCCCATACGATTTTTACATTCCCAACGCACTTATCAGCAACTTCCACCTTCCACAGTCCACCATGCTCATGTTTGTTGCCGCTTTCGGCGGTTATGAAACTGTTATTAACGCTTATCGGATTGCCTTGAAGGAAAAATATCATTTTGGCGCCTATGGCGATGCCATGTTGATTATTTGATCTATTTCCACTATATTTGAGGATGATCTGTGCAGAAGAGGATATCGGGATTTGTGCCCTGAGTCTGTGTTTGAGGTATGAAGGAGGGCTGGCGCGAAGGCTGTATGATCATTACGGAAGTGCCTGTTCCGTTTTTAAACAGCCACTATCGGAACTGGTTCGTCATAAAGGCATGCGCAGGAGTATCGTGGAAAAGATGATGGATCCTGCTCTGCTCAATCAGGCCGCTGGTATTCTTGAATGGCTTAAATCTGTAAATATCCGGGCCATACCCCTTTATCATGAAGACTACCCCTGCCGGCTGCGGGAGTGCCCCGATGCCCCGTTGTTGCTTTATGTGGCGGGACAGGCCATGCTGAATGAAGGCCCAGTATTGTCGGTGGTTGGAACGCGCAAAGCCACTCCTTACGGGAAATCTGTATGCAGGGAAATCATATCCGGTTTCAAATCACTGGGAATCAAACCCGTAATTGTAAGCGGGCTGGCTTTTGGCATAGATATTACCGCCCACAGGGCAGCGCTTGAGAATGATATGCCCACCGTGGCTGTTTTGCCTACAGGTATTGATATCGTCTACCCGTCGGCCCACCTGGATATAGCTGCACAAATCCTGGAGTGTGGTGCCGTGCTGAGTGAATTTCCCCCAAAAACCCAGGGGCACCGACACAACTTTCTGCAACGCAACCGGATCATTGCCGGACTGGCAGATGCCACCCTTGTGGTTGAATCAAAAGTCGACGGAGGGGCCCAGATCACAGCCCATCTTGCCCTGGGTTATTCAAGGGATGTGCTGGCTGTTCCGGGCAGGCCTTCCGATATTTGCTCACAGGGATGCAACAACCTCATCAGGATGAACAAAGCGGCCCTCGTTACCTCGGCCCGGGACATAGCAGATGTGTTGCAATGGGAAGTCAGGGATAAAGATATTCAGGCTGTACAGCAGAAGCTCTTTGAATCGCTGGACGACAGGGACAGGCAGATTATCAACCATATCCGGGAGAACGGAGGCGATATAAATGCCATGGGGGAAAGCCTGAACATGCCTTTTCCGGAGCTCTCGGCCCGCCTGGTTCAGCTCCAGGTACAGGGCTTTGTTGATTGCCCGGGAAATAATGAATACATATCACGTATATGATAGATACTCACGTACATCTTTACGATCAGGCATTCGACCCGGACAGGGATCTGGTTGTGGCAAGGGCTAAGCAGGCCGGGGTGAGCCACTGCATTCTTCCGGCAATTGACAAAAGCACCTTCAGGGCACAGGCAGTATGCCTGGAACTGTATCCGGGATTCTGCCATAAAGCCTCGGGTCTCCACCCTACTTCCATTGGCCGGGATTACCGGCAGGAACTTGATTTCGCGTACAGCACGCTGCAAGGGGCGGTTGCCATAGGGGAAGTGGGGCTGGATGCCTACTGGTCACGTGAATACATGAGTGAACAGATCCTGGCACTTGAAGAACAGGTGCAATGGGCCCGCGAACTGGATCTGCCCCTGATTATTCATTCACGCTCTTCTTTTCCCGAGCTGCTGGCCACCTTGAAAAAATGCAGTTATCCAGGCATGCGCGGCATCCTTCATGCCTGGTCGGGAAGTGCCGAAATTTTCCGGGAAGCAAACCGATATGGTCATTTCCTGATGGGGATCGGGGGCGTGATCACCTACCGCAATGCCCGCCTGGCCGGAGTGGTAAAAGAAATTGACCTGACAGAAATCGTACTGGAGACAGACGCACCCTGGCTGAGCCCTGTTCCCTTCCGCGGGCAAAGGAATGAAAGTGCCTACCTGGAAAATATTGCCCGGGAACTGGCCCGGGTGAGGGATGTCAATCCTGAAACAGTGATTGAACATACTACCCAAAATGCATTATCTTTGTTTTTTCTTGAAAAACATGAATAACTCATCCGTTCTTGTCATTTACACGGGGGGGACCATAGGCATGAAGGCACACCCCCTGACCGGGGAACTCGTTCCCTTCCGCTTTGAACACGTGCTGGAGGAAGTCCCGGAATTAAGAAAATTCGGATTCCGGATCGACACCCATTCATTTGATCCATTGATAGACTCTTCGGATATTTTCCCTGAATTCTGGGTAAAACTGGCCTTGCATATTGAAAAGGAATACAACAATTACGATGGTTTTGTGGTTTTGCACGGAACCGACACCATGAGCTATTCTGCATCGGCACTGAGTTTCATGCTTGAAAACCTGGAAAAGCCGGTGATATTTACAGGCAGCCAGCTCCCCATAGGATTGCCGAGAACAGATGGCAAGGAAAACTTCATATCAGCCGTAGAGATCGCAGCCGAAAAAGACACGGGCGGACATGCCATAGTTCCGGAAGTGTGCATTTTCTTTCAGGATGAATTGTTTCGCGGGAACAGGACCTTTAAGTACAATGCAGAGGAATTCAGGGCTTTCCGGTCACCCAACCACCCACCCCTGGCTGAAGCAGGAATTCACATAAAATACAACCAAAAATACATCCGGTATCCGGAAAGCTGGGGAAAACAGCTCCGGATCCACACGCAGCTCGGAACAGATATTGCCATTTTGAAGATATTTCCCGGCATAGAAAAAGGTATTGTGGAAGCTGTCCTGGGCATTGAAGGATTACGCGCCGTTATCCTGGAAACCTACGGACAGGGGAATGCCCCGTCTGTCAAGTGGTTGCTTGATTTGTTATCCGGCGCCGTGAGCAGGGGTATCATCATTCTGAACATTACCCAGTGCCCTGCGGGAAGCGTTTCCATGAATTCGTATGCTTGTGGTGCAAGACTGCAGGAAGCAGGTGTCTTGAGTGGTTATGATATGACGACAGAAGCGGCTGTAACAAAAATTATGTTATTAACAGGTCTTTTTCATGATAATGAGCGCGTTAAATATTTTCTTTCACAGTCTTTAAATGGCGAATTTTCCTAAAGGTGCTTGGAATAAAACTTTTTTCAGTAACTTGCGCTACTTTTTTATTAACACCTAATTTAAAAGGAGAGGTGGCCGAGTTGGTCTAAGGCGCGCGCCTGGAAAGTGCGTAAACTCCAAAAGGGTTTCGCGGGTTCGAATCCCGCCTTCTCCGCCAGCTATAAAAAACGTTTGACTACTATAAATTCTTAACTCTAATTATTCAACAGAAATGAAAAAACTTTTCGTATTTTTGGCAGTTCTTGGATTCATTGCCATCTCTGCTCAGTACGCTGCCGCACAAACAGAAACCCCGACGGGTGAAATTGAACAGGTTGAGATACCCATTCACCAGCAACTCAAAACAAAATACATTGAGGGTGGTCCTGGTTTCATGTCAACCATTCTGCTCTGTCTTGTATTCGGACTTGCACTTGGAATTGAACGTATTCTGTACCTGTCCCTTTCCGAAACCAACACCTCAAAATTACTGGCAAAAGTGGATGAAGCCATGAAAGAAGGCGGCGTACCTGCTGCTATGGAGATTTGCCGTAACACCCGCGGACCTGTAGCCAGCATTTTTTACCAGGGACTCAGCCGTGTTGACCAGGGCCTGGAAGTCGTGGAAAAATCAATTGCTTCCTACGGTTCTGTGCAAATGATGGAACTTGAGAAAGGCTTTTCATGGATCCAGCTGTTCATCGCCATTGCTCCTATGTTTGGATTTTTGGGAACAGTTGTCGGGATGGTTCAGGCATTTGATGCTATCGAATCTGCCGGAGACATTTCTCCTACCATCGTTGCCGGCGGTATCAAAGTTGCCCTTATCACTACGGTGTTCGGTCTTATCGTGGCTATTATCCTTCAATTATTATACAACTACCTGATTTCAAAACTGGATGGCATTGTAAGTAGTATGGAAGACGCCTCCATATCCATGATCGACATTTTGGTTAAATATGAAAAATAAGACATTGCGATGAAGAAAATTCCAAAAATAGCTTTATGGGTACTCTTTTTGATCAGCATTGTCATTTCCGTTTTATATTTCCTAAACATTAAGAGTGAAAACCTAGATGCATGGACCTATACGTATTTGAACTGGGCCTATGTGACTTTAGGACTGACAATTCTTGCGATCATTCTGATGCCAATACTTACCTTTAAGCAAAGAACGGTTAAATTGCGCTCGATTTTGCTGGTGATAGGCATAACTGTTGTCCTGGTAGGAGGTTCATACCTTTTGGCTCCGGGCACTCCTGTAACCCTGGCAAACGGAAAGGTTTTTGAAGGATCTGTGGTAAAATTGACAGACGCCGGTCTGTACCTGACCTATATTCTGGTTGCTTGCGCAGCGATTGCCATAATTGGCGGGTCTGTCTATAATGCCCTGAAGAAAAACTAATAAATTTAAACACTATGGCAAGACCAGCAGGTGATATTAATGCAGGCTCAATGGCAGATATAGCTTTCCTGCTTCTTACTTTCTTTATGATGGTTACAACCATGGATACCGAGACCGGTATTCAGCGCCGTCTTCCTCCCATGCCCGATGAGAATCAAATTGAGCAAGCCGAGCAGATCAACAAACGAAACATTATGGTTGTACTGATCAATAATAATGACCGTTTGTTCGCGGGGGGACAGGAAATGCCTATCGTGATGCTTAAGGACAAAGTCAAGGAATTTCTTACCAATCCTGCAAATCTGCCCGATTTACCAGAAAGACGGGAAAAGGAAATTGAAGGATTTGGCCCTTATATGGTATCGCGTGCGCTAGTTTCGCTGCAAAACACCCGGGGGACTTCATACAAAGCCTATATCGAAGTACAAAACGAACTGGTAAAAGCCTTCAACGAAGTCCGGGACGATTTTGCGATGCAGAATTTTGGAAAGAAGTACGATCTCCTGGATGAGGATCAGCAGCGTATTACCAGGGATGCAGTTCCAATGAACCTTTCCGAGAGGGAACCAAGAGAAGTAACCAAAAGAAGAAGATAGGAGGCATAACTATGGCAAAATTTAGAAGTAAAAACAGTAAGAAAAAAGTGCCTGCCCTGAGTACAGCCTCACTCCCAGACGTTGTGTTCATGATATTGTTCTTTTTCATGATCTCGACCAGTTTCCGTACTTCAGAACGCGTGGTCATGGTAAAGCTCCCGGAAGCAACTGAAATTGCAAAACTGGATCGCAAGGACCTGGCCAGTTATATAAATATTGGCCCGCCCGTTGCGGCTTTCCAGGCACAATACGGAACCGACGCCCGGATTCAGCTTAATGATGCATTCAGCACAATTGAGGATATCCGCGATTTTATTGCGGCATCACGTGAATCCATGTCAGAGGCTGACCGTCCCTTAATGACAGTTTCCCTTAAGGTGGATGAAGATGTGCGCATGGGGATTGTGACCGATGTAAAGCAGGAACTCCGTCGTTGTTCCGCTTTGAAGATCATGTACTCTACCCGCCGCAAGGCTGAAGAAAAACGAGGTTTATAAACCGGTACACCTAACAATGTAAGCCGTAGAATGGACTACGGCTTTTTTTTTAACTTTACATTTGAATTTTTACTGTATCTATGAAACGTTTATTATCCATTCTGGCAATTGCAGTCTTGATGGGTTGTCAGCAGGCAGCACCACAGGCAAAATATGTATTCTACTTTATTGGGGATGGTATGGGACTTGCCCAGGTCGCTTTGACAGAAGCCTGGCTGGCTGATTCCGCAGAAGTAATCGGATTTGAAAAGCTGTCCTTCACGGAATTCCCGGTTCTCGGTATGGCCACAACATTCAGCGCCGGCAATATCATAACTTGTTCCTCTGCAGCCGGAACTGCTTTGGCCACCGGCACAAAAACCAACAACGGGATGCTGGGTGTATCCCCCGACTCTGTCAGCCTTGAAGCGATAACCTACAAAATTAAAAAAGCAGGTTACCGGGTCGGTGTCACATCTACCGTGACATTAGATCATGCTACACCGGGATCATTTTATGCGAATGCCAGCTCCAGGTCTGATTATTATGATATTGCTGTCCAGTTGCCGCAAACGGGATTTGACTTTTTTGGAGGAGGAGGATTTGTACAGCCCGAGGGGAAAGACAAGGATCAGGTATCTGTTCTCTCTCTGATAGAAGAGGCAGGATACCAGGTAGCTTACGGGATTGAGCAGGTTGAAACATCGGCCGGAGCAGAGAAAATGCTGTTGCTTCAGGATAAGGAAAGGGACTATATGGGTGCCCTGCCCTATGCCATTGACCGGAAGGAAGGCGATATGACGCATGCCGATATCATAAACGTTGCGGTAGATTTCCTGGACAATGAAAAAGGGTTTTTCCTGATGAGCGAAAGTGGTCGAATTGATTGGGCCTGTCACTCTAATGACGGAAAAACATCCATCCTGGAAACCCTGGACCTGAATGATGCGGTGCAGGTTGCCCTTGAATTTGCACAAAGGCATCCCGGGGAGACCCTGATCGTAGTGACGGCAGATCATGAAACGGGAGGCCTGGCCCTGGGCTCGGCAAGCGGTTATTCCTTGTTTTTTGACGCGCTGGCGGAACAAAATGCCTCCAAAGATATGCTGTTACAGACCGGGAATAAAGAAATGACAGGCCAAGTGGCAGAGATGAACGACAGGGCCTGTATCGGGTGGACCACTTCTTCCCATACCGGGATACCGGTTCCTGTATATGCAACAGGGGCAGGAAGTGAACTCTTTTCGGGAAGGATGGACAATACTGATATACCAAAGAAGATTTGCCAGGCAATGGGAATTGCTTTTTAACCCGGAAAATCATCCGTTCGTCGGGCCTATACCTTGCTTTCACCGATTTCCTGTTGCCATATGAGGGGGTTGCCGTTACATTTGCGGCAGTACAACTTTTAAAATTTATCAATTATGGAAATTTTGGACAAACAGGAACCCGATTCCCCGGTCAGCCAGGGACGCAGGAAGAATTTTTCCGGAGGGATATTCATAGGTCTTATCATGATCCTTGCCGGAGCTATCTTGATTTTTACCAATGTAGGATGGATTTCATGGGAGGCACGACGCATTCTCCTCTCCTGGCAAATGCTTCTGATCGTTATCGGGCTCGTTTCCCTGGTAAGGAAACAGGTCACATCAGGTGTAATATTACTGGTAATAGGGACCATATTCCTCTTGCCACGCATAGGTGCCCTGGATATTTTCCCCGGCATGGAATGGTTTACAAAACTCAATTGGGGCAATTTATGGCCTTTGTTCCTGGTGGCTGTGGGCATATTGATTTTCACAAAAGCCAGAAAGGGCGATCAACACTGCTACAGGTCCGGGAATCAAGCCTGGCATCACAACCCTTCAGGCGGATCTACACGCTTTGACAACGGATATGTAGATTATTCAATGGTTTTCAGCGGTTCTGACACCGTCTTTCTTGAGCCGGTATTCCGCGGAGGCAATATTGAAAGTGTATTTGGCGGGGTTACCCTTGATTTACGAAAAACAGACCTGCAGGAGGGAGTGTCCTATTTGAAGGTTTCCACTGTTTTCGGAGGTGTGACGTTATTCATCCCACCCTCCTGGAATGTTGAAATTCAAAGTGATTCGGTATTTGGCAACTTCAAGGACAACAGACCTTATGCTGCCGGGGTGGATAAAAATTCCAAACTGATAATTAAAGCAGAATGCGTTTTTGGCGGTGGTGAGATCAAGTAAATACAACATAATGGCAACAGGGAGCGTTGTTCTTGTAATAGCGCTCCTGTTTGCCTGGCTTACCGGATCGCTCATTTCACTTGCCTGGTTCGAAATACTGGCGGATGGCCTCATAATTGCCACATGCATGACAGGGCTGGGGCTTTTTACGTATAAAATGGATGCCTACGGAATGCCCCCTTATGTTCAAAGCCTGATCTTCTGTGCCGGGGTTGCCGGCATACCTGTCCTTGCCATGTACCTGTACCTTGATCCGGCCGGATTTCGTCATTTCGTACGCATCATTCCTTTACGGGTATTTATAGTCGCCCTGATATGCTTGGTTTTATTGTTCCTAAAAAAAGCCGGCAAAACCGGCAAAACAGAAGATCCACCCCTGGCGGATAAGCCATTGTCTACCACTTTGTCATCACAGGAATACCAGGATAAGATCATAGTCCGGTCCGGGAACGGCATAAAAGTCATTCCTGTAAACGATCTGTTGTATATACAGGCCGACGGGGATTACATATGGCTTGTTGCAAAAGACGGCAAATGGCTGAAGGAGGAAACCATGAAACACATGCAGGAAACACTTTCACCATCAGGTTTCGTGAGGATCCACCGGTCCTTTATAGTGAATGTCAGCGCAATCAGCCGGATTGAACGTTACGGGCAACAACAGCTGATCATTCTGACAAACGGGGACTCCATCAGAATAAGCACTTCGGGTTACAGAACTCTGCGGGATGCTTTGGGATTTTGAAACCTGATTTTGTTTTTTGCTTACCTTTGCAAAAAAAAGATGGACTACAAGATCAGGGACCTTGAGTTTGCCGGCTTTGGGAAAAAAGAGATTCTCCTGGCAGAAAAGGAAATGCCGGGACTTATGGCGCTGCGCAATCGTTACAAAGATCAGAAACCCCTAAGAGGAGCACGTATAACCGGAAGCCTCCATATGACCGTACAGACAGCCGTTCTGATAGAAACACTCAGGATGCTTGGAGCTGATGTACGCTGGGCTTCCTGCAACATATTTTCCACACAGGACCATGCCGCCGCCGCCATTGCCGCTGCCGGAGTTCCTGTCTTTGCCTGGAAAGGAGAAAGCCTTGAAGATTACTGGTGGTGTACCCTGCAAGCCCTCTCTTTCCCCAACGGCAAAGGCCCTCACCTGATCGTGGACGATGGCGGAGACGCCACCTTACTGGTACACAAGGGGTTTCTTGCCGAGAAAGACCCTTCCTCCCTGGATGCACTTTCCGGGAACGAAGAAGAAAAAATCATTGCCTCCCTGCTGCGGAAGACACTGCAGGAACGTCCAGGCATGTGGTCACATATTGTCAGCGAAATGAAGGGTGTCAGTGAGGAGACCACAACCGGGGTTCACCGGCTCTACCAGATGTTTGAGAAAGGAGAATTGCTATTTCCGGCCATCAATGTGAACGATTCTGTTACCAAATCCAAATTTGACAACCTTTATGGATGCCACGAATCCCTGGCCGACGGCATCAAACGTGCCACCGATGTAATGATCGCCGGAAAGGTGGTGGTAGTCTGTGGTTACGGAGATGTGGGTAAAGGATGTGCCAGGAGCATGCGTTCCTACGGTGCCCGGGTAATTGTCACCGAAATTGATCCCATTTGTGCACTCCAGGCTTCCATAGAAGGATTTGAAGTCCGCAGGCTGGAAAATTGCCTGGACCAGGGACGGATATTTGTGACGGCTACAGGCAACTGTGATATCATACGCCTGGAACACATGGAAAAAATGAGGGACCAGGCAATCGTATGCAACATTGGTCATTTTGACAACGAAATTCAGGTAGATGCCCTTGGAAAATATCCGGGCATCAGAAATGTCAATATCAAACCCCAGGTGGATCAGTTCTTTTTTCCGGATGGTCACTCCATCATTTTACTGGCAGAAGGGCGCCTGGTGAACCTGGGCTGCGCTACAGGACATCCGTCTTTTGTCATGAGCAACTCATTTACAAACCAGGTCCTGGCGCAGATAAACCTATGGACAGAAAAACACGAACTTGGAGTTTATCAGCTGCCCAAGAAACTGGATGAAGAGGTGGCGCGTCTGCACCTGGATTACCTGGGTGCTGAGCTGACTCCTCTTACAAAAAAACAGGCAGATTATATTGGGGTGGCTGTTGACGGCCCCTTCAAACCGGAATATTACAGATATTGATAATTATGATAAAATCACGCACCAAAATTGTTGACCTGCTTAAGATGCAGGCAGGGATACCTGTACTTGTCAAAGGGTGGGTCCGCACCAAAAGAGGTAACAAAAACATTACTTTCATTGCCTTGAACGATGGTTCCACCATTCATAACGTACAGATCGTATGTGATATGAATCTCTTCACAGAAGACATGCTGCGTGGGGCAACAACCGGCGCCTGCCTTCGGGTGAGCGGGCAGCTGGTCCCTTCCCCGGGAGCAGAGCAGGCAGTAGAAATAAAGGCAGAAGAAATTGAAATTTACGGAACTGCAGACCCTACTGTTTATCCCCTTCAGAAAAAGGGACACAGCATGGAGTTCCTCCGCGAGATTGCCCACTTAAGACCCAGGACCAATACCTTTGGATGTGTGCTCAGGATTCGCCACGCGATGGCATATGCCATACATAAATACTTTAACGACAAGGGATTTGTTTACCTTCACACCCCAATCATAACCGCTTCTGACTGTGAAGGCGCGGGTGCCATGTTCCAGGTGACTACCCTGGATCTGAACAACCCGCCTAAAGAAAAAGACGGAACTATCGACTACTCCCAAGATTTTTTCGGGCGACAGACAAGCCTCACCGTCAGTGGTCAGCTGGAAGGAGAACTGGGCGCTATGGCCCTTGGTGAAATTTATACTTTCGGACCTACCTTCAGGGCAGAAAACAGCAACACGCCAAGGCACCTGGCTGAATTCTGGATGATTGAACCGGAAATGGCTTTTTATGACATAAACGACAACATGGACCTGGCGGAAGACTTTATCAAATACCTGGTCCGTTACGCTCTGGAAAATTGTGCCTCTGACCTGCAGTTTCTTAACAATATGCTGGACAAAGAGCTGATCAACAGGCTGGAAAGTGTTTGCAACATAGATTTTGTCCGCCTAACCTATACAGAAGCAATAGAAATCCTTACCGGCAGTAAACAGGAATTCGAATTCCCTGTGTACTGGGGTGTCGACCTGCAAAGCGAACACGAACGGTACCTGGTTGAAAAACATTTCAAACGTCCAGTCATACTGACCGACTATCCCAGGGAAATCAAGGCTTTTTACATGAAAGAAAATGAGGACGGTATGACTGTAAGGGCCATGGACATTCTTTTTCCTAAAATAGGAGAGATCATTGGAGGGTCACAGCGCGAGGAGAACCTGGATAAATTGCTGTGCAAGATACAGGAGATGAATATGTCCCAGGAGAATCTGAACTGGTACCTTGACACCCGCCGTTATGGAACAGCCCCGCATTCAGGCTTCGGACTGGGATTTGAAAGATTACTACTTTTTATAACAGGAATGACCAATATCAGGGATGTCATTCCATTCCCGCGTACCCCTAAATCTGCAGAGTTTTAATTATGTTAGTCATTGGGATAGCCGGTGGAACCGGTTCGGGAAAAACGACAGTCGTTAACAAAATCCTGGAACGTCTTGATGAAAAACAAGTTACGGTAATTCCACAAGATTCGTACTACAAAGACAATTCGCACCTTCCGCTGGAAAAAAGGCAAGAGCTGAACTTTGACCATCCACAATCCATTGACTGGGAACTGATGGTGGAGCACCTGCTCATGCTGAAGTCCGGGGCCGCCATTGAGCGACCCATGTATTCCTACATCACCTGCACCCGTCTGCCCGAATCCATCCATACAGAACCAACCCAGATCATCATTGTGGAAGGGATCCTGATCTTTACCGATCCTCCACTGAGGAACTGCCTGGACATGAAGATATTTGTGGATGCCGACGCCGATGACAGGTTATCACGGGTCATATCAAGGGATATTGTCGAGAGAGGCCGCTCGGTGAACAAGGTTCTGGAACGTTACGAGAAGACTGTAAAGCCCATGCACCTGCAATTCATCGAACCCACCAAGCGTTATGCCGACATCATCATTCCCCAGGGCGGACACAACACGGTAGCCATCAATATGCTCATATCCACCATTGAACGAGCTTTGCTCTCAAGCTAAGCATACCCGGTCATGAAACAGGAAATACGAGTTGGACTATACCTGACCATTATCATACACCTGGTAGCCCTGATTGTATTTTTGTCGCTTCAGATCTCTCTCATCGTAAAAAAAGAGTCCTCCTTTATCCTTGACTTTACACCCCAGGAAGAACTGGAACTGGAACAACAGAAGGATAGGATCAGGGCCGAAGTAAGTGCCGGGCTGGACGATCTGATTGCCGGTATTCAAAGGGAATCAAGAAACGTGGCAGTTGACGCCACCCTGAGAAACCGTCCCCTGAAGGATGACCGTCACGCAGATCCTTCCCAGGTTTATAAAGAAGCGGAAGCATTGCAGGAACGTCTGGATGCTTCCCGCAAAGAAATTGAGGAACAGGGCGGTGTGGAAGAAATGGCCGTTGCAGACAAAAAGGAAAACAAGCAGGAAACCACCCCGTATACCGGCCCTGCCGTGCTCGAATACACGCTGGAAGGACGCAAGGCCATGAGCCTTTCCATTCCTGTTTATAAATGCCTGGGCGGAGGCGATGTTACAGTCTCTATCCAGGTGGACAGGAAAGGCTATGTTCAGAAAGCAGCGATTGTTTCATATTTCTCTTCTCAGGACCATTGCCTTCAGGAATATGCCCTGCGTGCAGCGCGTCAAAGCCGCTTTACCGCATCTGTTGATGCCCCGCCCCTGCAATCGGGAGAAATTGTCTACCGATTTATTCCTCAGTAAGCATTTTTATAGTTATTTTTGAATTGTGAACGAAAGGGAATACAGGGAAATAAAAGAATTGCTAGCCAAGCTTACCGCCAGGATCGATGCCTTGTACACCCCGGCTCCGGTTCCTGACATACCCGGTGATTTTGAACTGGAGACCATTGCGGTCCCTGTTTCCCCTACCCTTAAGGATAAGTTTTCCGGACTGGACCAACGCCCCACCCTTGCTGAATCTCTGGCAAAAACAAAAAACAAGGGTCCCCTGAAAGAAATCATTCCCCTTAACGACAGATACCTCTACCTGAAAACCCTTTTCTCTGAAGACAGCAGCCTGTACGAAAAGACAATAACCGACCTGCAGTCCTTGAAAAACATGCAACAGGCCGAAACCTATCTTGCAGAACATTTTCCCTCCTGGGAATTATCTACTCCCGCAGTTCAGAAATTTCTCAGCCAATTGCAAAATGTGTTCTAAGCTGATCATAGTGCCCACCCCCATAGGGAACCTGGAAGACATCACACTGCGTGCCCTGAAAGTGCTTCAGGAGGCGGACCTGATCCTGGCCGAAGACACCCGGACCAGCAGTATCCTGTTAAAAAAATTCGGGATCACCACACATATGGCTTCATACCATATGCACAACGAACACAGGCAGGTGGTGACGGTTCTGGAAAAGATCCGCCAGGGAAAGCTCGTTGCCCTGATCAGCGATGCAGGGACACCGGGCATCTCGGACCCAGGATTCCTCCTGGCCAGGGAATGCCTGGAAGAAGGAATTCCTGTTGAATGCCTGCCCGGGCCAACCGCCCTGATTCCCGCCCTGATCAATAGCGGTTTTCCTGCAGACCGTTTCTGTTTTGAAGGATTTCTTCCCGTAAAGAAAGGAAGGCGAAGCCGACTGGAATTCCTTGCAGCTGAAACCCGCACCGTCATCTTGTATGAATCTCCTTTCAGACTGCTCAAAACCCTTGAACAATTGAGCCAGTACATGGGACCGGACCGCCCGGCATGTGTCTGCAGGGAATTAACAAAAATACATCAGGAAACCAGGCGGGGAACTTTGTCAGAACTCTGTCAATGGTACGGTCAGAATACTCCCAAGGGAGAAATTGTCATTGTGTTGAAAGGTAGAGGGAAGGATCATGAAACAGAGCAATAGGCATCATTATGTAGTTCATGCAACGGGGATTGCCGGAATCGTTATTTTACTCTTAATCAGGATTTTTTGGGGACATCTGGTTCCCGGCCGCAAGGTCAGGCAGGATTCATTGTTGTCAGAAGAAATGTCAAACCGGTATGAAGAACCACCGGCAATAACACCTATAAAGAGTACGGTGACTGCCAGGCAGGGGATGTCCGGGGCAGCCGCACCCGAGGAATCTGTAACCCTCACGCAGGAAAATCCTGTTCCTGACAAACAGGAACGCCCTGCAACAGTCTTGCAGGAGAAAAGCCGCGAAGCCGGGGATATTGTTCCTGCATATACCAAAAAGAGACTGATCCCGGATGATTACCAGCCGGTGATTCCCGTAAAAATTGAACTCAATACGGCAGACAGTGCGGAATTGGTAAAATTATACGGAATAGGCCCGTATTATGCCGTCAACATTATTAAATATAGGGAAAAACTTGGCGGCTTTGCCGTTCCTGAGCAGCTGCTGGAAGTCACCGGCATTGACAGGGAAAGGCTGGAAGGATTCTATGACCGTGTTTTTGCAGATACTTCTTTCATTGTCAGGATGGATCTGAAAACCGCTACCGAGGACCAGCTGGCGCAGCACCTCTACATTGGCAGGTACCTGGCCCGTTGCATTGTAAGGTACAGGGAAACGGCCGTATTGGATTCCTGTACCCTGGAACACCTGGTCCGGGACAAGATCCTTGAAAGCGATCAGGCCCGCAAAATCGGGTGGTATCTTTATTAAGTGGTGATTTTTCCTATATTTGCCTGATATAAATTTTTCAAATCCCGATTAGTTATATGAATATACTGGAAACCAAAAATGTGGTGAAAAGTTTTGACGGGCATCTGGCACTGGATGATGTTAGCATCTTCGTGCCCAAAGGAGTGGTCTTTGGATTGCTGGGACCTAACGGAGCCGGGAAAACCACCCTTTTGAGGATTGTCAATCAGATCACAGCACCTGATTCAGGAAGTGTCTCTTTTGACGGCCATCCCCTGGTCGCAGAAGATGTCTTTAGCATAGGATATCTTCCGGAAGAGAGGGGATTGTATAAAAAAATGAAAATAGGCGATCAGGCCATGTACCTGGCCAGGCTCAAGGGCATGACACATGCGCAGGCGATGGCCAGCCTTAAATCCTGGTTTGTCCGTTTTGGGATTCAAGCCTGGTGGAATAAAAAGATCACCGAACTGTCCAAGGGGATGGCTCAGAAAGTGCAATTTGTCACAACAGTGATGCACAATCCCAAATTACTCATTCTGGATGAACCTTTCAGCGGTTTTGACCCCATCAATGTGGACCTTATCCGGAACGAAATCCTCCGGCTTAAGGAAAACGGCACCTCGGTCATTCTGTCAACCCACAATATGGAATCGGTAGAAGAAATGTGTGATCAGATTGCCCTGATAGACAATGCACGGTTGGTCGTAACCGGAAATCTTCATGAAATCCGCCGCATTCATGGAGACAACCACATTGAAATTCTGTACCGGGCTTCGGAACCCATTGATCCTTCCTCCCTGGGTGTCCTGCCTTTCCGTGTTGTTTCCCAGGGAAAGAAAGACGGGTCATACCAGATGGTTGTAGACCCTGCAGAGAAAAATGACACCAATGCCGTGATCCGGGCACTCATGCCTCATGTTAGTATTGTTGGCATGACCGAGATCATTCCCCGCATGCATGACATTTTCATTAAACTGGTAACGAATAAGGAGGATAGATAATGAATATCAAAAAGATAAATCTTATTATTGGCAGGGAGTTTTCCATTCGCGTCAGAAAGAAATCTTTCATCATTGCCACTTTTCTTACCCCCCTTATGATGGCTGCGCTCATCACCGTTCCCATGCTCATGACGGGGGTCAAGGACAACAGGGAAAAAGTCATTCACGTGATAGATCCCTCAGGTATAGGACAAGCCGTGCTTGAAAATCAGGAGTATATCACTTTCACCTTCCGCCAGGAGGGGGACCTGGAAGAATACAGGACCAACTTTGACACCAAAAACATCCATGCCGTATGTGTCATTGAGGACACCGGAGACAACCAGGTGGATATAAAACTCTACAGCACCGGCCAGATCGATTCCGAGGTCCAGCGGTATATCTCGCGCCAGGTGAGCCAGGAAGTGGAAAGGCGCAAACTCAACTCGTACGACATACCACAACTGCAGCAGATCATGCAGGACGTGAGGACCAATATCCAGGCAAAGGCCTTTACCTGGACCGATACCGGAGACGAAAAGGAAACCATCACAGAAGTGTATATGGCCATCGCCTACCTGAGCAGCTTCCTGATCTATATGTTCATCTTTATGTACGGATCCATGGTCATCAGGGGTGTTATTGAGGAAAAGACAAACCGTATTGTGGAAGTCATCATTTCATCGGTTAAACCGATTGAACTCATGCTGGGCAAGATCGTTGGGATTGCCCTGGTTGCCTTGTTGCAGTTTCTGCTGTGGATCCTGCTTACTGTAATCATCCTGTTCATTGTCATGGCCCTGGTGGGAACCGGGACCATTGCCGAATTGGGTCAGGCAGCCCCCCAGATTCAGGGCGGGCTGGCAGGAACCATCGCATCTTTTGATACGGGGAACGGGGTACTCACAGGCATTGCAAGCACCTTGTCACAAATACAGGCTGGAAAATTCCTTTTGAGTTTTATACTCTATTTCGTGGGGGGATACCTGATGTATGCCTCGATGTTCGCAGCCATAGGTTCTGTTTCCGATTCCGAAACCGACACGCAGCAATTCCAGTTGCCCATTACCATACCCCTGATCCTGGGTTTGTTCATCATGATGCATACCTTTCAGCACCCGGACAGTTCCCTGTCTGTATGGGCTTCCATGATCCCTTTCACTTCGCCTATGGTCATGCTGGCAAGGCTTCCCTTTGGAGGGGTTCCGCTTTGGCAGCTGGTGGTTTCCATCCTGCTGCTCTTTGCAACTTTCCTGGCCGTGGTATATTTTTCGGCAAAAATATACAAGGTGGGAATACTCATGTACGGGAAAAAGGTAACCTGGAAAGAATTATGGAAATGGATGCGCTACAAAAACGGCTGATAAAAGTTGTCCTCTTCTCTGCGCTGTTGCTTATCGCGGGGATGACCACCTCCCCGGCCCAGACAATCAAGGCATCCCGGGTGCTGATGGACACTTCGGCTTACCAGCCCAAAGCTTCCGCGGCTGTTAAGAGTATCATCAATGCCTACTCCCCTGAGCTCAACCGCAAGATGGACGAAGTGGTCGGTTATACCACGGTGGCCATGGACTCCTATGCTCCCGAGAGCCCGTTGTCCAATATGGCAACAGATGCCCTGCTGGCCATCGCCAGAAGGCATTATGGTCTGGACCGGGTGGATTTTGCCATGACCAATTTCGGAGGCATACGTACTTCGTTTCCAAAGGGAGACTTGACTCTTTACTATGTTTATGCCGCCTTCCCATTCGAGAATTCTCTTGTCCTGGTAGCCCTGAAAGGCGAACAGGTAAGGGCTTTGTTCGAACTTTTCGCCCGCAGCCGCACCGAGGCCCTTGCTGGTGTACGTCTCCGGATTGACAATCACAAAATCACCGAATTGCTCATTAATGGGAAGCCTCTTGACGATGAACGAATCTATTATCTGGCCACCATTGATTTCCTGCTAACGGGAGGAGACAGGATGACCGCCTTGCGGGAGAATGTGGGTGTTGACTATTCGGGCATTACACTCAGGGATGTTATACTACAGTATATCAGTGTGTTTACAAAAAACGGAGAGCCTATACCGGCCAAAAAAGATGGACGGGTGGTTATCAACAACCCGCGTGAATAATGAAAAAGTATTTTTTATACGTCTTTTCTCTTATCTTGCTTACAGCCATTTCCCGGCCCCTTTCCGGCCAGGATCTGGTGATCGTGCATACCAATGATTTTCACAGCCAGATCGAGCCTTTTCAATCGGGGCGTAATGCCGGGACAGGCGGTCTGTTAAGTTTGTCGGGTTACCTGGAAGATATGAGAAAAGAGTTTCCTGATCTGCTGTACCTGGATGCGGGAGACTACAACCAGGGGACTCCCTATTTCAACCTCTTTGGCGGAAAGGTGGAAGTAAACGGCATGAATAAGCTCGGATTGTTTGCCACCGCGTTGGGGAACCATGAGTTTGACAACGGACTGGAAGACCTTGTCAGCCGTCTAAAAATGGCGGATTATCATATTCTTTGTGCCAATTATGATATTTTGTACAGGCCGCTCAGAAAATTGGTCAAACCCTATGTCATAACCCGTGTCAACGGGAAAAAAATCGGCATCATAGGCCTGACGCTGAACCTGAATGGTCTTGTCTCCAGCGAAGTGTTACGGCTCATGCAATACCGGGATGCTGTGCAGACAGCTAACAACATGGCATCACGGCTAAAAAGAAAAGGTTGTGACCTGGTTATCTGCCTGACACACCAGGGCCTTGATGCAGATATAAAACTGGCTGCCCAGGCCAGGAACATACACCTGATCATCGGAGGGCATTCACATACTTTTCTTGAAGAACCTGTAAGTGCCACAGACCTGGACGGACATGAGGTGGTCATTGTCCAGACAGGAGCTTACGGAGTATATGCCGGGCGTGTTGATATAACTTTTTAACGAGGAAGCATCATGTTTCTGGAAACTCAAAAATGGAACGGGAGGATTGAAGTGATCTGCGGATCCATGTTCTCGGGAAAAACGGAAGAACTCCTGCGCCGGCTCAAAAGGGCCAGGTTTGCGAATCAGCGGGTGGAAATATTCAAACCCCGCATTGATGTGAGGTATTCCAGGGAAGAAGTTGTTTCCCACGACAGTCATTCTTATCCCTCAACGCCGGTTGACTCGGCAGAAAGCATTCTTTTATTGGCCACCAACGTAGATGTTGTGGCCATTGACGAAGCACAATTCTTTGACCAGAATCTTGTAAGGGTCTGCCAGATACTGGCCCAAAACGGTATCCGGGTAATCGTGGCCGGCCTGGATATGGATTACCTGGGAAACCCGTTTGGTCCCATGCCCGACTTGATGGCTGTGGCCGAACATATTGTAAAAGTCCATGCCATATGTGTTCGTTGCGGGGATCCGGCCCAATATTCCCATCGTTTAAGCGATAGCACCCGGCTTGTGGAACTTGGGGAGAAAGACATATACGAGCCCCTTTGCAGACATTGTTTTAACCAGATAAAAAAATGAGCGCAAACCTATTCACCCACCTTGAAATCAGCATTCCAAACATCCGGTATAATCTGAATTATTTCCGTTCGTTTCTCAATAAAAAAACAAAGCTTCTAGTCTTGGTCAAAGCCTACGGATACGGCCACGGTATTGGTGAGTTTTCCCGCATCCTGGAAGAGAATGGTGTAGATTACCTGGCCGTTGCATTTCCCGGAGAAGGCGTTGCCATACGCGAGGCAGGCGTAAAACTTCCTGTCATCGTGCTTTCGGCCGGCATGGAGCATTATTCCCTGCTGATAAAAAACAAGCTGGAACCAAGCCTTCCCTGCCTGGATGCTTTTAAGCGTTTTGCAAGTGAGGCAGCTGCCCTGGGGGAACAGGCTTATCCAGTGCACATCAAACTCGACACAGGGATGCACCGCCTTGGTTTTGAACAAGCCGAGCTCCATGCCCTGTCGTATGAATTGCCTTTGGCGCAATCTGTGAGGATCGCATCCATTTTTTCCCATTTTGTAGCTTCAGGAGATCCTCAGCATGATGATTTCACCAGGGCACAGATAACCCGCTTTGAAGCCCTTTCTTCTTTTTTAATGAATCACCTGGATTACAAGCCTATCCGCCATCTGCTCAATTCCCCCGGAATTGAACGGTTCGCAAAAGAAGCCCAATATGATATGGCAAGGCTTGGAATCGGGCTTTACGGAATGTCTTATGTGGACAGGAGTCTGCTACGGCCTACAGCTTATCTCAAAACACCGGTTTTACAGGTAAAAACCGTTGCCAAAGGAGAAACCGTCGGGTACGCAAGGGCAGGGAAAGTCACAGCTCCTGACACACGTATAGCTACCCTGGCCATTGGCTATGCAGACGGGGTAAACCGCCATCTGAGCGGTGGCAAAGCCTGCTTCTCTGTCAATGGACACAGGGCCCCCACCATTGGAAATATCTGTATGGACATGTGCATGATTGACGTTACCGGCATTGATGTCAAACCCGGAGACATGGTAACGGTTTTTGGAGAAGACCCCTCCATCTTTGAACTTGCAGATATTCTGGGAACTATTCCCTACGAGATCCTCACAAGTGTCGCACAACGGGTTCCGAGGATCTACGTGTCCTGATCAGGCCATCATTTTACAGACCATTTCCATGAGCAGTTCCCCGTCCGTGGCTTCTCCGCGGTCCGAAGATTTATACAGGCTGTCGTAAATGCACAACAGCTCCATGGCCCTTACTGTCCTCCTGAATGTAAAGAAACGGGATGCCCGCAGTGTTTCTTTGAAAAAATAGTAATTGCTTCCCATGAGTTTACCGACAGCGTCTTCCGTCAGGGAGGGATTCTCCATGCGCAGTGCATGGTATTTAAGTATCCGGGATAAATGCGTATATAAAAGGCTGATTATCATAACAAGGGGATACTTTTTTTCATTATCCGAAAAGTATTGCACTATGGGTTGCACACCGGCAAAATTTCCGTCAGTAAGGTGCCTGAACATGGTAAAAGGACTGAAATCCCTGTTAATACCCACCGAGTTTTCAACCATGTCCGTTGTGATGGTTAGTGTTCCTTCCGGGATAAGTATGAATAATTTGTCCAGTTCCATGACGACCCGTTGCAAGTCTGTACCCAGGAAATCCGCCAGCAGGCTGGCTGCCTGTGGTTCAATCCGTGTGTTCATTTCTTTCAGGTATGCGGTTATCCATTCCTGCATCTGGTAATCCCTCAGTGGAACCGATTCCAGGATTTCACAGTATTTGAGAGCTGTTTTCCAGAGCTCGGTTCTTTTATCCAACGATTTCCCCATCAGGCAAAGAACCAGCACACAAGAGGGATTCATGGCCTTGAAGTATGACACAAGGCCCTCAATTCCTTTAAGCTGCTGTGCTTCCTTTACTATTATGACCTGCCTGGATGCCATGAGAGGATACCTTCTTGCATTATCGGCAATCTGCATAACGGTGGCATCCTGTCCGTAGATTACCATCTGGTTGAATGCCTTTTCATCTTCTGTAAGTGCATGGGCGGCAATAAACGAGGTGATCTGATCCACATAATAGGGTTCCTCTCCCATGAGCAGGTAGCAAGGTTTGTATATACCCTCTTTCAAATCCTTCATTATCCGGTTGTAGGTGGACAGGGTTTCTGCAGGTGTTGTTTTAGCCATATGACAAATTTACATAAATTTGCACTATGAACAGTCCGTCTGTGATATATTGCGCAGTAAGAAAAAAATGGGTGGAACGCACCCCGGAAGAGGAAGTACGCCAGCATATCATTAAACACCTTCATATTGTATGCGGAGCTCCCCTGCACCTGATGACCTGTGAATACCCCGTTCAAATCCTGGATCACCGCGCTGATCTGGTGCTCCATGACCGGGATGGAAAACCTCTTGTGCTGGCAGAGTTCAAAGCACCCTCGGTCAGTGTGGACGAAAAAACCATTGCCCAATTGCGAAGGTATAACGCGGAGATCCTGGCACCATACCTTCTTGTCAGCAACGGTTCGCAAACATTCTTCTGGAAATTAAGCCGGGAAAACGGTATTTATGAGTCCATGAAAGAAATACCTGCATATCAGGAACTGATCTAAACATCCGTTGTAATGAAAGCTCCCCTGAGATCCAAGATTTTCAAAATCGTATCCCTGCAGGCCGGGGCCAGAAATGTGCGCGCCTTTGTTATCGGAGGTTATGTACGTGATTTTTTTCTTAAACGTCGTTGTACTGATATTGATATTGTTGTAGAAGGTAATGGTTTGGAAATTGCCTCCGACGTGGCCTCTGTCCTAAATGTTAAAGCCACTCTGTTTAAAAATTTTGGTACAGCCATGTTACGCTACCGCGGGATGGAAATTGAGTTCGTCGGGGCCAGAAAAGAATCCTATAGGTCCGATTCCCGAAAACCGGTTGTAGAGAACGGGACTGTGGAAGATGATCAGAAAAGACGTGACTTCACAATAAATGCAATGGCATTCAGCCTGCAGCAGGAAGATTACGGCACCCTGACAGATCCTTTCAATGGCCTTAACGATCTTGTTAATAAAATCATAAGAACTCCTTTGGACCCGGACACAACATTCAGTGATGATCCCCTGAGGATGGTTCGTGCAATCCGTTTTGCAGCACAACTGGAATTCACAATAGATGAAACGGCTTTCGGGTCCATTACCAGGAATGCCTCCAGGATTCAGATTGTGTCACAGGAGAGGATTACGGCTGAATTGCAAAAAATCATGGCCTCACGCAAGCCTTCTTTGGGATTCTGCCTGTTGGAGAAAAGCGGTCTTCTGCCTATGATCCTGCCGGAGGTATCCCAGCTGCGCGGGGTGGAAACAATGGAAGGGAAAGGGCACAAGGAAAACTTCAGTCATACGATGGAAGTCCTGGATAACGTTGCCCTGGTCAGTGACAATATCTGGCTTCGCTGGGCAGCCTTGCTTCACGATATTGGAAAACCGACCACCAAGCAATTTGACAAGGAGGCGGGATGGACTTTTCACGGACACGACTTTATTGGCAGTAAAATGATCCCGGGGATTTTCCGGCAGCTCAGATTACCCTTGGGAGAAGAAATGAAATATGTCCGGAAATTGGTACAGCTACACTTAAGGCCTATTGCCCTGGTAAATAATGTAAGTGATTCCGGGGTTCGCAGGCTGCTGTTCGATGCAGGAGAAGATATTGATGACCTGATGCTGTTGTGTCGTGCAGACATTACATCAAAAAATCCCAGGACTGTAAGGCAGCACTTCGGGAATTTTGAATTGGTAAGCAAAAAGCTGATCCAGGTTGAAGAAAAAGATGCCATCAGGAACTTTCAGCCTCCCATCTCGGGAGAGGTAATCATGAAGACCTACAACCTGCCCCCCTGCCGCGAAGTGGGACTGATAAAGGATTATATCAAGGATGCTATCCTCGATGGAAAAATCGGCAACAATTATGAAGAAGCCCTCGAGCTGATGAAACAAAGGGCTGCTGAACTGGGAATCAGTGAAGCAGGTGCATGAGTTCTTCCCTGGTTCGCATATCCTTGAGGAATGTTCCTGTAAAGGCAGAGGTAACCATTTTTGAATGTTGTTTCTGGACCCCCCTTATCTGCATGCACATATGCTCGGCCTCGATGACAACAGCGACACCCATCGGGTTGAGTGTTTCCTGGATGCAGTCGCGGATCTGAACCGTTAGGCGTTCCTGTACCTGAAATCTGCGGGCAAATGTTTCCACTACCCTGGTAATTTTACTGATCCCTGTTATAAAACCATCGGGAATATACGCCACATGAGCTTTTCCGTAAAAGGGAAGCATGTGGTGCTCACAAAGGGAATACATTTCGATATCCTTTATAAGAACCATTTGCTGGTATTCTTCACGGAATTTTGCGGAATTCAGAATGGCAGCCGGATCTTCCTGGTATCCTTTTGTAAGAAACTGCATAGCCCGTGCAACCCTCAGCGGAGTTCTGACCAGGCCTTCTCTTTCTGTATCCTCTCCAAGGAGTTTCATTACTTCTTTGTAATGTTCTTCCAGCTTTCTTGTCGTTTCGGGAGTATAATGGTCGTTGTTGGTATAAGACATGGATTATCGGATATGGATTAAAGTACAAAAATACAAAAAAAAACATCTCGTAATTTACCTTAAACTTTCAGGACCTGAAGGAGTCAAATGGAAAATCGGTGTGTTGACTAATCATATTTTTTGTACATTCGCAATCATGGAAAAAGAAGTACTTATAAAAATCAGGGGAATCAAGAAGATTTACGAGATGGGGACCCAGCAAGTGCGTGCACTCAACGGTGTTGATCTGGAAATCAGGAAGAACGAATACGTAGCTATCATGGGGCCGTCGGGATCGGGCAAGTCTACTTTAATGAATTTGCTGGGATGCCTGGACACTCCAACAGAAGGAACATATATCCTGAACGGGACGGATGTAAGCCAGATGCGGGACGACCAGCTGGCCGAGGTGAGAAACAAAGAAATTGGATTCGTTTTCCAGTCGTTCAACCTGTTGCCCAGGTATAATGCCCTGAATAATGTAGCATTGCCCCTGATATATGCAGGGTTACCCCGGGCGGATAGGGAGCGCGAGGCTAAAAGAGCCCTGATAAATGTTGACCTTGAGGACAGGATGAACCACAAACCAAATGAATTGTCTGGCGGACAAAAACAAAGGGTGGCCCTTGCCCGTGCCATGGTCAACAATCCATCAATAATTCTGGCCGATGAACCAACAGGAAACCTTGATACGAAAACATCGCTGGATATAATGGAGCTTTTTGAACAAATCTATTCAAAGGGAAACACCATTATTATCGTAACCCACGAGGAGGACATTGCCCACTATGCAAGACGGGTCGTCCGCCTGAGGGACGGGCTGGTAGAAAGCGACCAGCTAAACAACAATCCTGTGTTGAACAATTCATGAGTAAGATCTACACTGGTACTGGGGACAATGGTTCTACCTCCCTTCAGGACGGGAGCAGAATATCAAAGGCTCATCCACGTGTTGCAGCCTATGGAAAAGTAGATGAGCTCATATCCTGGCTGGGACTTATCCGTTCTCATCCCTTATTTTCCCCTGACCAAAGGTTGCACGAAATCAATTCCTTCCTGCGCAGCATCCAGGAGGATCTCATGCTCCTGGCAAGAAGGCTGGCATCAAAAGACCCCTCTCTTGATACCCGCTACGATTTCCTTCCCGCAGCTGCGGCCCTGGAAAAATCGACTGATAATTTGCATGACCAGTTGCCGGTCCTAAAATCTTTTGTACTCCCATATAATCCAGACATTTCATCACAGGTTCATATTGCCCGTACTATCTGTCGTGAAACTGAACGTCATATAGTAGCTCTTGGCACGGATATTGCCAGCGCAGATATTTTAATATACATTAACCGGCTTTCTGACTACCTTTTTGTTCTTGCCCGGTTCATCACCGTTACTACAGGTTGTGCGGAAGACTATTTTGTATAACTTTGGTCACATTTTTTAAATTCGTTGCATAAATGTACTGGACACTTGAATTGGCATCAAAACTGGAAGACGCTCCCTGGCCCGCTACCAAGGAGGAGCTTATTGATTATGCCACACGCTCGGGCGCTCCGCTGGAGGTAATTGAAAACCTGTCAGATCTTGAGGATGATGGGGAAATATACGACAGCATTGAAGACATCTGGCCTGATTATCCCAGCAAGGAAGATTTTTTTTTCAACGAAGACGAATATTAAGGTCCTTGAATGAATATAATTATTGCCGGTGCGGGAGAGGTTGGTTTTCATCTGGCAAAGATGTTGTCCGATGAAAACCATCAAATCACTATTATAGATAAGAATGAAGCCCGTCTGCATCAGATAGCAGAGACTTCAGATGTCGTTCCCGTACCCGGAATAGCCACATCCATATCCACTCTTGAAAAAGCAGGAGTAAGCCGCTGCGATTTATTCATAGCGGTCAGTCCTGCCGAAGAACAGGATGTGAATGTTGTGTCGGCACTGCTTGCCAAACAACTGGGGGCAAAACGAGTTACTGCCCGCATCAACAATAAAGAGTATCTCAAAAACGAGAACAGGGTCATATTCACTGAATTGGGTATTGACCTTCTGTTTTACCCGGAAAGAATTGCAGCACACGAGATCATTGACCTCCTGAAACAGTCCGGGACATCTGAATTCATGGATTTTTCCGGAGGACGGCTACAGCTTATCGTGCTTAAGCTTCTGGAAAGCTCATTGATCGTCAACAAAAGCCTGAAACAGGTCGCAGAAGAGAATGGAGGTGATATTCCCTTCCGGGCAGTAGCCATCGCCCGCGAAGGCATTACCATTATTCCCCGCAAAGACACAGTCTTCCAGATGCATGACCTGGTGTTTGTCATAACCAAAAGAGAGGCGGCTCACGCTGCCATGATTCTTAGCGGCAAGGAAAACATGATTGTAAAAAACCTGATGATCATGGGAGGCGGCAGGGTCGGAGAAATGGTTGCACACAACATGGAATCCAGAATTGAAAAAGTCCGGGTAGTTGAAATTGACAGCAACCGCTGCAAGGAATTGGTCGTTTCCCTGCCGCGTTCCCTGATCATTAACGGCGATGCCCGTAATACGGACCTTCTGCTGGAAGAAGACCTCTCACAGATGGATGCATTTGTTGCAGTCACACCCAGTGCTGAAGCCAACATTCTCTCCTGTATGGCTGCTAAAAGGGCAGGCGTGAAGAAAACCATAGCACAGGTTGAAAATCTTGATTACATCAAACTCGCCGAAAGCGTGGGAGTAGACGCCACAATCAATAAAAAACTCATCACTGCAAGCAGGATATTCCGCTTTACCATGACCGGCGATGTCCCATCCATGAAATGTCTGAATGGGTCTGATGCAGAAGTCATGGAGTTCATAGCTAAGCCCAGAAGCCTGGTCACCCAGAAAAAAGTCCGCGATCTGGATTTTCCGCGTGATGCTATCATAGGTGGCATAACCAGGGGAAACACCAGCCTTATTGTCAAGGGTGATACCGAAATCAAACCTTACGACAGGGTGGTTGTTTTTTCACTTCCTTCTGCACTGCAGACAATTCATAAATATTTCATTTAAAATCACTTCCTGCGGTTTTTTTAAAGTACTGCCGGGGCGTGCAGGATTCCCTTGCCTTGAAGACCCTGCAGAAAGAACGTACGGAATTGAAACCGCATTCCATTGACAAATCCTCCAGATCGATTTTTTTACCTGACTCTTTTTCTATCAGTCGCTTGGCCGTATCAATCCTGAAAATATTAACCCATTCGCAAAAATTGGTTCCATACATACGGTGAATTGATCTAGAAAGGTAGGAACGGTTGGTGTGTGTTTCACGGCACAAATGCCCGATGGTTAAAGATGGATTTTTATAAAATTCATTTTGGGCCATCATTTTATTCATGTACAGAATAATATCTTCCGGATTTTCCGGGTATGCCGCATCTTTTTTTGTGAATAAAACAGGATCTGTCATTAGCCATCCCTGTGTATACCGGGTAATCCTTCTTAAAAAATTACTGCTGTTTTTCATGATTATTTTCTTTATTAATTTTCTGTAGTTCCATCCTGCACCATTCTCCCGGAGTCATTCCAACATTGGCGCGGAACGCCAGGTTTAAGGCTGTCAGTGACCTGAATCCCGATTCATTGCATAATTCTATAAGGCGGGCCTCCGGGTGCTTCCGGAAATAATCCTGGGCATGCTTTACTCTGTAGGCATTTATGAATTGTTTGAAATTCATACCAGCATATTCATTAAGAGATCTTGATACATAGGTGATATTTGTACCGATATTTGCCGCCAGTTCGTCTCTTGTAAGTGTAGGCGACTTGTATGCCTGTTCTTTCTCCAGGTATTTTTTGATCCTGTTATATATATCCAAGCGGAAATGATTCTCATTGGTACATTCTTCTTGCAGGTCATGCCATGCTGTGCTGTTGGGAATCTGGGTTTCTTCCACCCACCTGCCTCCATAAACCAGGGTTGTATCTTTCATAATGATGGCCATAATGAAAAACAAATGAACAGGAACAAATACAGCAAAGAAGATACCTGCAGGCCAGGTTATCCCTGCCAGCACCAGTATGTATGCAGAAAGCGACATTGCCGGAAGGAAACCCATCAGTGCCCTGAAAGAACCAATCTCTTTTGTCCGTAGCTCACTATGGTTCTTTAATGTTTTATTCAATACAAAAAACAACATGAAACCCGACACAGTGCAGGCAAGACAAAGGACATGGAATAACCCGGAAAAAAGCAGGCCCGGGGTAATCCCTTTCTGTACAATCCCTGCTATGATGAGGTATAAGAGAAAAAACACTGTCAAAAACAACAGGCTTCTTTTAAGTAACATTTTTCTGACTTGACCGGATGCGATTGATGAAAAAGAAATACAATAAAGTGGAAGGCTTGTAAGTGTGATACGCAGGTAATAATCTTCTTTAAGAAAATTATAAAGGATCCCGTAGCGTCCATAAATGATGATTGCCCTCAGACAGTAGATCGTACCCAAAGCCAGTAAAGAAAAAATAAGGCTTTTGAAAGGAATCGAAGGTGAAAAATGCAGGACAGATTTTACTCTGACCTTAGCCAATAAAAGAGATGCCGCCACATAATATACAACAGTGGCCATAAAATTTGATAAAAAAAGTAACATTATTACAATAAAATGATTAATAATAAATTAGGTGTATTCAAATTTACGAATCTATTGCTTAAAGAAAAAGAGTTGAACCCTTTGAATGGAAATAATAATTGTCCGGAATAATTGTCCTTTTTATAACACTTATAATCACGTGTTTATATAATAATTTAAAAAAATAATTTTGAAGAATTATACGTTTTGCTATTTCCCGTCACCTTAATTCCTGTCTTCCCCCTGAAAAAGGTTTTTATTACCTTTGTGCCTTTACAAATCACAGGATCAAGATGGAGTATAATTTTTCTGAAATTGAACAGAAGTGGCAATCTTTCTGGTCGTCTCACAAGACCTTTAAAGTCGAGGCAGATTCCTCAATCCCAAAATTTTATGTTTTGGACATGTTCCCCTATCCTTCCGGAGCAGGCCTGCACGTAGGCCACCCCCTGGGCTATATTGCCAGTGACATATATACACGTTATAAAAGACACAAGGGATACAACGTTTTGCACCCCATGGGTTACGACGCGTTCGGGTTGCCTGCAGAACAGTACGCCATCCAAACAGGTCAACCTCCCCAGAAGACAACCTCACAAAATATTAAACGGTACCGTGAACAGCTGGATAAACTTGGCTTTTCATATGACTGGGACAGGGAAATACGCACATGTGATCCATCCTATTATAAATGGACCCAATGGGCATTTCTGAAAATGTTCAACCATTGGTACGACATGGACCTGGAAAAAGCGCAGCCTATAGATAAACTTATTGACAGGTTCAACTGTCAGGGTAACAGCGGAATAAAAGCCGCACACAATTGCAAAAAGGAGTTTGGCGCTACGGAGTGGCATGCTTTTTCGAAAAAGGAGAAGGAAGATATCCTGATGTGCTACCGCATAGCATACCTTGGAGAAACGACAGTGAACTGGTGTGCGGGACTGGGGACGGTGCTGGCCAATGACGAGGTCAAAGAGGGATATTCCATACGTGGCGGCTTTCCTGTGGAGCAGAAAAAAATGAAACAATGGCAATTGCGTGTATCTGCTTACGCTGAAAGGTTGCTCAAAGGACTGGAGGAAATTTCATGGTCCGATTCCCTGAAAGAGATGCAACGCAACTGGATAGGGAAATCAGAAGGTGCCCAAATGGAGTTTTTGGTAAAGAACGGCTCAGGGACGTTTTCCATGACTGTCTTCACAACCCGTGCAGACACGATTTATGGTGTTACCTTCATGGTCCTTGCTCCTGAAAGTGAATGGGTCAATATACTTACCAGCCCTGGACAAAAGAAAGAAGTAGAAGACTACCTGGCCTATGTCAAAACCAAGACGGAACGGGAGCGTATGAGCCAGACACACCATGTAACCGGGGTCTTCAGCGGGTCCTATGCAATCAATCCTTTTACTGGAAAAGAAATCCCCGTATGGATCAGTGAATATGTAATGGCCGGTTATGGCACGGGAGCTATTATGGCTGTACCTGCTCACGATAGCCGCGATTACATCTTTGCCAGGCATTTCAACCTGCCTGTCATTCCCTTGATTGAAGGCTGCGATGTGAGCAAAGAAAGTTTTGATGCCAAAGAAGGCATAATGTGCAATTCCGGTTTCTTAAACGGGATGACCGTACAGCAGGCAATACCTGCAGCCATTGCAGAAGTTGAAAGAAGAAAATTGGGCATCCGTACAGTGAACTACCGTTTGCGTGACGCTATTTTTTCCCGGCAACGCTACTGGGGAGAACCTTTTCCCATATATTACAGGGACGGTTTGGCTACCCCGCTTGACGAGTCGCTTTTACCCCTTGAATTGCCACCGCTGGATTCATTTCACCCTTCCGCCTCGGGCGAGCCACCCCTGGCTAACGCCAAAAACTGGAAATATCAGGGATATCCCCTGGAAACGAGCACCATGCCTGGATTTGCGGGTAGTTCTGCCTATTACCTGCGGTATATGGACCCGCATAATTCAGAACAGCTTGTTTCTGCAACCGCCAACAAATACTGGCAGGATGTTGACCTGTACATCGGAGGCACCGAGCACGCAACCGGTCACCTGATCTATTCCAGGTTCTGGAACAAATTTTTATTTGATCTGGGGATTGTATGCAAAGAGGAACCTTTCCGCAAACTGGTTAACCAGGGCATGATCCAGGGACGTTCCAATTTCGTTTATCGTATTAAAAACACAAATACGTTTGTGTCACTCAATCTCAAGGACAACTACCAGACCACTGAGCTTCATGTAGACGTTAACCTGGTCGAGAATGACCGCCTGGACCTGGAAGCCTTCAGACGTTGGAGTCCCGAATACAGCACCGCCCAGTTCATTCTGGAAAACGGGGAATACATCTGCGGATGGGCCATTGAGAAAATGAGCAAATCCATGTATAACGTGGTCAATCCAGATAAAATCTGCCAACGGTACGGGGCAGATACCCTGCGCATGTACGAAATGTTCCTGGGACCCCTGGAGCAGTCCAAACCATGGGACACCAATGGGATAGACGGAGTACACCGGTTTTTGAAAAAATTCTGGAGGTTGTTCTTTGACAAAGACGGGAACCGGACAGTAAACAATCAGGAACCTGAAGAAAAAGAACTTAAGATACTGCACACCCTGATCCGGAAAGTGGAAGAAGACATAGAAAACTTTTCCTTCAATACCACCGTCAGTGCGTTTATGATCAGCATAAACCAGCTGACCGATCTGGACTGTCATAAACGAATGATCCTGGAACCGCTGGTAATTTTGATATCTCCCTACGCTCCGCATATTGCCGAAGAATTATGGTCCCTGCTGGGGAACGAGCCATCGGTAGCCAATGCCTCCTTCCCCGTGTTTAATCCGGAGTTCATAAAAGAGCAGACTTTTGATTATCCGGTATCTTTCAACGGCAAGCTGCGGTTTAAAAAAACCATTGAGCTTGGTCTGGCAAGAGAGGAAATTGAACGGCTGGTAAGGGAAGATGAAAGGACCATAAAATACAGCGGTGATAAAATTATCCGGAAAATAATCGTTGTTCCTGAAAAAATCATAAACATCGTGCTATGAGAACAAAAATGCCGTCCCATCCGGTTACTGCCATAAAGGAATACCTGCTTATAACGATCGGATTGCTAGTTTATGTGGCATCATGGACTACTTTTCTTATACCCAATCAACTGGTGGGTGGTGGTGTCACAGGAATAGCAACACTGATCTATTATACCACAGGACTGCCCATCAGTGTCTCTTATCTGGCCATGAATGCCGTATTGATTATTATAGGATTGAAGACCATCGGTTGGAAATTCGGGATAAAAACAATCTACGGTGTTGTTTTGGCAGGGATCGCTTTTCAGTTTATGCCCCGGATCATCCCTGCTGACCTTATCCAGGCAATGGCTCTGGATAACGGAAAACTCGTTTCCTCGCTGCTTGGGGCTGTTTTGTCCGGAGTTGGAGTAGGTACAGTCATAGCACAAGGGGGAAGTACCGGGGGTACCGATATCCTTGCACAGATCATTGGAAAATACAGGAACATTTCACCGGGCCGGATCATGATGTCCTGTGACCTGGTGATCATTGGTTCATTATTCTTCATTTCTGATGAACCCACCATAGGACTGAAGCTTGCCGCAGTGCTATATGGCTACCTGATCATAGGTCTGGCTGGCTATACGGTTGATACGATTTTATCGGGTGTCAAACGTTCTGTTCAGTATTTCATATTCTCTTCCCGTCACCAGGAAATTGCAGACCGGATATCAAAAGAGCTCCAAAGGGGAGTTACTGTTATCAGTTCACAGGGGTGGTATACCAAGTCTGAACAAAAAGTACTGCTGGTGATTGTACGACGGACCGAATCAAACGCTATTGCCAAAATCATAAAGGAAATAGACAGGGAGGCCTTTATTTCCATGGCCAGTGTATCTGGTGTTTATGGGGCAGGTTTTGAGGTGCTTAAAACATGATCAGCGGGTGGGAGCCAACTCAAAGTATACAGGTATTGAGATCTTTACACGTACTTTCTCCCCGTTCTTTTCACCGGGTTTCCATTTTGGAGATGCCGCAATGACACGGATCGCTTCTTCGTCCAGTAATGGGTGTACTCTACGCGTCACTTCAATTTGTGATACTTCCCCGTTTTTCTCTACAACAAAAGCAACCATAACACGGCCACTGATACCCTGGCGTACCGCTTCCTGCGGATACCTGCGGTATTTGTACAACCACCTGTCTACAAAAGACTGAATATCCCCGTTCATAAATTTCGGAGGAACATCCACTTCCGAATAAGCATAAACAGCTTCATCTCCGGCCGGGTACATAAGCGTTTTCTCTTTCCTGAAAAGGTCTCCCGGGTCGTTGGCCGCTTCCATAATAAACAACGAGATATACTGACAAAAAGCTTCCATCCTTTCATAGTCGAGCTTGTCGGGTGTGTCACGCAATGTCTGGTGGTGTGGATGCAAGCCTGTTGTGAAAAGACAGACCGGGATTCCCTGTTCTGAAAAAGCCTGATGATCAGATAGAAAGCAATCTGTCCCATAAACCTGTACTTTTGGCATAAATGGATTGTAAGTCAGACGGGTAAGAAGATGCTCCATTTCATAGTGAGGCTGTCCGCTATAAGCTGCGGGAGAATTCTCCAGGGAAGCACCGCCTACCCGGTCCAGGTTTATCATCATTTTAACGGAAGAGGCAGGAAATGCCCTGTTCACAAAATACCAGGAACCCATTGCCCCTTTTTCACCTGCTCCGAAAGCGACAAACAAAAGGCTCCTTTTGTACATGAAATGCTGGTTCCGGGCAGCCGAGGCAAGTTCAAGCAATGCCGATACGCCGGAGGCATTGGCATCGGCTCCGGGATAAATGCATAGGGAATCTTTCCCGTTTACCCGCATGGTGTATGTTCCCAGGTTATCGTAGTGGGCACCTATGACTATGTATTCTTCTCTCAGAAGGGGATCGTAACCAGGTATTACAGCTACCACATTACGCGAATAAAGTGTATCCGAAGTAGCCTCGTCAATAAAGGAAAAATCCTGGTATCCCTGCGGGTACAACAATTCAAGGCCTTTTTCAGAAAATTCGCGGGAAATATAGGCAGCTGCATCCGACTCTCCTTTTGAACCGGCTTGCCTTCCCATAAGTTTATTGGCAGTCAGCTCCTTTACGTGTGTTCTGAGTGCGTTCTCAAAAGAATCCTGAGCCTGCACGGTGGCAAGGCCCAGGATCAAAGTAATGAGGGTAGTGATTATTTTCATTGTTTTTTGTAAAACGGTGGCCTGACCACCACGGCCTTGAGCAGACGGTCACGGACTTTTATGAACAGTTCCGTTTCCAATCCGGCAAATGCTGTTTCTACATATGCCATTCCTATGCCAATCTTTAGCACAGGCGACATGTTCCCCGATGTAACCCTTCCTATTTCTATTCCATCTGCCGTGCAAACGGGGTATTCATGACGAGGGACGCCTCTGTCAATCATTTTGAATCCCACAAGTTTACGTGTGACGCCAATGGCTTTTTGTTCCTGCAGGAAAGCCTTGTCAATAAAATCACCTTTCGTTTCTGAAAATTTTGTGATCCAGCCCAGACCGGCTTCCAAAGGCGAAGTGGTGTCGTCTATGTCATTCCCGTAAAGACAGAATCCCATTTCCAGGCGCAATGTATCGCGGGCTCCGAGTCCCACCGGGATCATACCAAACTCTTTCCCGGCTGCGAACAATGCCGTCCAGAGCTTCTCTCCGTCCTGGTTGGCCACGTAAATCTCACATCCTCCTGATCCCGTATAGCCGGTAATGGATAGGATTGCCTGAGGGATTCCTGCAACTGTGCATTTCTTGAATGTATAGTATTCCATGTCCATGATATTGGTGTCACAGATCTTTTGGACAATCTTCATGGCATTGGGGCCCTGGATGGCCAGCTGGCATATCTCTGACGAGGCGTTATAAAGTTCCCTGCCAGGGGTAATCCCGAAACGGGGCGCATGGGTGCACAGGTGTTCCCAGTCTTTTGCCGTGTTGGCTGCATTGACTACCAATAAATAAGTTTGCACATCTACCCGGTATACCAGCAAATCGTCCACAATACCTCCCCTGCCATTCGGGAAACAAGTGTATTGCACTTTTCCGTCGCGTAACAAAGAAGCATCGTTCGATGTTACATATTGAATAAAATTCAGGGCATTGGGGCCTTTTATCCAAATCTCCCCCATATGGCTGACGTCAAAGACGCCTGCATTGTCACGCACCTGCATGTGCTCTGCTGTGATTCCCTGGTATTCTATGGGCATTGTAAATCCCGCAAAGGGCACCATTTTGGCACCCAGCTCTTCGTGGAACCGGGTAAAAGCTGTTCTTTTCATAGATCAGAAGTGTAGGTTTTGGTTGGTGTCATATACCCAGATATCGTAAGGAGTGATATCATGGGAAAACATTTTATACATCATATTATAGGCCTCGTGAAGCGAATTGGACTGGCAGGCCGAAATGACCGAATACCCGTTCCTGAATTGCAGCCGTTGGGGCTGATAACCCAATCCTGTGAGTGTTTCCATCATCCTTTTTGCATTGTTGTCCATAATGAAACTTCCCAAAACCACGTGGTATCTCTTAAGAGCAGCTCTCGCGGCCTCAATCCTGGCCAAGGAATCCAGCCGGAACTGCTCCAGGAGGGCTTCCTGCTCTTTGGCCGCCTTCTCGAGAGAATCCTTTATGATCTGTTCCTGCTTCTGTTTTAACTCTTCAGATGTAGGCATTCCGAATTTGGAACGTATCCAATCGCAGGAATTCAAACTGCCCAGCAGAATGATTCCAAGGAGTAACGGGAATATTTTCTTCATAATAAAATGATTAGATAGTTTTCTTATGACAAATATACATGAAAAAAACGGGAACAATAAAAAAAGGGGTAACTTGCAACCTGTAATATGGCAAACAAGATCAGGACAGCACTTGTCTTCACCATGATTTTCCTGCCCCTGATGGTTTTTTCAAAAGATGGGGCCCGGGTGCGTTTCTGTTTTGCAGGAGACCTGATGCAACACGGATCACAAATCCGGTCAGCCTATCAACCTGACGGTACTTACCTGTATGACACCTGTTTTTCATTTGTCACGGATCGGTTTTATGAGGCAGACTATACTGCTATGAATATTGAGACGACTTTCAGCGGGCCTCCTTATACAGGGTATCCTTCCTTTTCTTCTCCCGGCCAGCTTGCTGCAGCCGTGAAAAAGGCTGGTGTCAATGTCTTTCTCACCGCCAACAACCATATACTCGACAAAGGTGTCCGGGGTGCTTATAAAACCCTTGAATTGTACGATTCTTTAGGCGTTTATCATATTGGGACGACACGCCCGTGGATTATCCTGGAAAAAAACGGGATCAGAACAGCCCTTCTCAACTATACTTATACTGGCAACAACAACAACAGGAAAGATTCCTTTAGGCTTAACCTTACAGACACCTCTCTGATCAGGGAACACATCCGCCAGGTCCGGGACAAAGGGGCGGATTGCATAATCTGTTGCATGCACTGGGGCGTGGAATACCAAATGTATCCGTCACCCGGACAGCGCCAGCTGGCCCGTTGGTTGCATCAGGAAGGGGTGACTGCCGTAATAGGATCCCATCCGCACGTTCCCCAAAGTATTGATATTGTTACGGACCCTGAAGGGAAAACGAGCTTTATGGCTGCCTATTCACTCGGAAATTTCATTTCAAACCAGCCCGAACCTTTTACCAGGATGGGAATGATCCTGTGTTTTGATATTGTGCTCACCAAGACAGGTCCCCGTATTGAGTCGGCCTGGTATGAATGGATCTGGACCTGGCGCCCTGCCGGGGACGGGGAAAAAACCTATCTGGCACTTCCGGTATCGGATGAGCGTCTGTACAGGGAAGCAATTAAAGATCGATCCGACTCGGAGCTTATTGGTAAAACTTTAAAAACACTTCGTAACTTTATGCGGGAGACATCTCCCGGCATAGTTGAACGCAAACGATATCCTGCCTATGAACGAAAAAATCTTTATTTTGGAATCCATCCCTCCATCCTCCCTGTATGGACCCGACAGCCCATTGATCCCCCTGTTAAAACAAAACTTTCCCCAATTAAAAGTTATAGCCAGGGGAGAACAAATCAAGGTCCAGGGACCGGCGGAAATAATTGACCGGTTTGAGGAAAAGCTGGAACGTGTTGTTGCTTTGTATGAAAAGAGACAACACCTTTCACGGGAAAGTATCCTTTCCATTCTCAATGCCGCCGTACAGGCTGCAGATAACGAAAAGACAGAAGAGGACAATATCCTGGTATATGGAAACAACGGAGCCCTGATAAAGGCCAAAACAAAAAATCAGGAACTGCTGGTAAAATGTTACCAGGAACATGACCTGGTTTTTGCTGAGGGCCCTGCCGGAACAGGAAAAACCTACACAGCCATCGCCCTTGCGGTACGCGCCTGGAAAAACAAGGAAGTGCGCAGGATCATCCTTACGCGTCCGGCGGTTGAAGCGGGGGAACAGCTGGGCTTTCTGCCCGGAGACATGAAGGAAAAGCTCGATCCTTACCTCCAGCCATTGTACGATGCGCTTAGGGATATGATCCCCGGGAAAAAACTTGAATCACTTATGGAGGAAGGTGTGGTGCAGATAGCTCCACTGGCATATATGAGAGGAAGGACCCTGGACCACGCCTGTGTGATACTGGACGAAGCTCAGAACACAAGCCTTTCACAGCTTAAAATGTTTTTGACCCGAATGGGCAAAGACGCAAAATTTATCATAACCGGGGATACAAGCCAGATAGACCTGGTCAGAACGGGTGACAGTGGATTGTCCCGTTGCATGGATCTTTTGCGGAACATTAAAGGTATAGCTTTTGTACGGTTTGATTCGGGTGATATCATACGTCACCCTCTTGTAAAAAAGATCGTGGCTGCTTTCTCGGGTCTACCAGCTGCCGGAAGCCCCGCCGCCTCCCCCAAGGCCTCCTCCAAAGCCGCCAAAGCCGCCACCACCGAAGCCGCCGCCTCCGAACCCGCCACCAAAACCTCCGGTTCCGAAACCTCCCCGGCTCCTTCCTCCCAGGAGATTGGCTAAGATCATCAATTCCAGCATGCTGGGTCCTTTTCTGTTGCTTCCTCCCAGGTTGGTCGGGCCTTTTCTTTTATTGGCAATATATATGATCAGGAAAAAGAAAAGCAGGATTGATAACAAAGTCAGTACCGCCACCGCTCCCGCTGTTTTGTCATTTCCTTCCCTTGCTGTATTGTATTCACCCACGACCACTGCCCTGATGGAGTTTATCCCTGCCCTGATTCCTTCATAATAACGATCTTCCCTGAAAAAAGGGATCATGTCATAGGTAATGATCCGTTTGGATAATGCATCGGTCAGCACGCCTTCCAGTCCATAGCCTACAGAAATGGCCACCTGCCCTCCCGGCAATCCGGGCGTGTGCTCTACCAGCAACACGACACCGTTGTTGTTCCGGGCTGTACCTACCCCCCATCCAACCAATACCTGTTGAGCTGCCATATTGATATCTTCGCCCTGGAGGTCGGAAACCGTAACTACGCAAATCTGGTTGGATGTGGAGTCGTCTATACCGACAAGTTCCGTTTCGAGCGATTCTTTCTCCGCAGGTGTGAACAAACCCGCAAAATCATTTACAAGGCGCTGAACTGCGGGGCGTTCCGGTACCTGTGCTTCCAGGGATAAAGATACTCCCAGGACACAGACTGCCATAAAAAGGATTCTGCGGGATCTTTTCATGTTCCAAATGATATATCGTTAGGCAATTCATTTACATCCCCCGGTTCGCATGGAAAATAAAAGGCAAGTTTTTCGCCTATTTCTTTCACTGCAGCACATATACCTTCAACAAAGCGGCCTGTGACAAAGGATTCTTTCATTATCTCCTTAACAGTCTCCCAGAAGCCTTCAGGAACAACAGCGTTAATCCCGGTGTCGCCAAGAATGGAAAATTTCTTTGATTCACTGGCCAGGTATATCAACACAGAATTCCGGTCCCTTGTTTTGTACATTTTCAATTGGTTAAATACAAAAACTGCCCTGTCAAGCGATGATGAAGGACAATAAGCCTCTATATGCACCCTGATTTCCCCCGAAGTTTTGAGCTCGGCGCTGGTTATGGCTTCTACAATACTTTTTTTATCCCTGGATGAAAAGAGCTTTGCCATCTGGTCTCATTCTTATTGGGAATTATTATCGGCTTTCCGAACACATCTTACAGAAGCATATACTGAAGACTTGTCGGTAGTGGCACAGGAAAACCTGTCCACTGCATAATGTATCAAACGGTAGTAACCCTGGTTGCCATCTGCGCAAGAGGCCCACCAGAATGAAGTCTGGCCATACCCGGAAAAAGTTCCTCCCGAAAGGATTGCATAACCGGCAGGCAATGCATTCCAGCCTGATAAATTTGTCTTTTCGTTGTCGGGATGATACTTCCAGAGTTTGTTCCCATTGATTTTTGCATCTACAGAAAAGACCTCTCCCAGGCCGTTCCATGGATCTAGAAAACCCATCGGCTTACCGCTGACTGCTGATGCCAGATCGGCCCAATCCTCGGCTGTGGGTATGGCCCATCCCTCGGGACAAACCCCTTGCGGCCCGGCGCCAAGGCCACTGACCGGCTGCGGCGGTGAAGGAGGTGTGTTTTCCCCTGAAATGGCCTGATTCCAGGTATACAAACCTCCAAGCATGTATCCCAGTGCCGGAATATCGGAATAGGTCAGGCCAGCCCCGTTCCAGTTCAGATTCTGAATAAACCAGTCAAGGTTACCGTATCTTTTGTAATAATATACATTATTGTCCCTGGGATCGGTTATCGAATCCATGGATGGTACAAATCCTTCCACCATAACAGAAAAGACCCTGTGTATGATCGTTGTGGAACGGCTCGTCGAGCTTTTTGTGTATCCCTCGGCTGACGCTATCAGTGTAAGTGTGTATGTTCCCAGACTGTCTGGCATGGTTAGGAGGACAGATTGGGCGACCACTGAATCAGGCGTGAAATATTTGCCCTTAAAAGTGTAAACGACCGAGTCTCCATGTGGTCTGGTTACTCCTGAGGCCTCGACCAGTATTTTTTCACCCGGGAAAGTATAAGAAGGAAGATTAAAAGTCAGCGCTCCGGACATATAGAGCGGATCGACCTCCTCTTTTTTACATCCCGCCACAAGGGCAAGAATGAACACTGACAAGAGAAAAAAAAACAGGTTTGAATTTTTTCTGACCATATCAATTATAATCTGCAAATGTAGGTAAAAATTTGTAGCTTTGCGTTAATGACAAAAAAACCATATCCTTTTATTTTCCTGTGCTTTCTGTTCCTTTTCACTGCCAGTTGCAACCAACGGGCACATTACATGTGCCTTGAAGGGAGTGCCCTTGGAACAACGTATGCCATCACATTCAGGATACCTGAAGGGGCACCGTCTGCTTTTCCTGACATAGTAGAACAAACACTCGCATCGGGTTTTGAAAGGATCAACAACTCCCTGTCTATATACAACAATCATTCCTTAATTAGCAGGATCAACAAGAATCTCACACAGGAAACAGACAGCCTCTTCAGGACCGTGTTCAACAGATCCATGGACATTTCCATACTTACCAACGGAGCTTTCGATATTTCGGCAGCTCCTTTTTTTGATCTGTGGGGATTCGGATTCGAAAAAAGAGATATCCTCAGACAGGATAGTCTGGAACTGGTCAGGCAATATACGGGTATGGACAAATTCCGCCTGGAAGGCACAGCACTGTACAAGGCAGACCCCCGGTGTAGTTTGAGTATGAATGCTATAGCTAAGGGTTATGCCTGTGACCTGATTGCCGGAGAGTTGTCAGAACTGGAAATCACGGATATGTTGGTCGAAATCGGAGGAGAGATTGTATGCCGGGGCCTGAATCCCAAAAAGAGACCCTGGAGAATAGGCATTGACAGTCCTGTTGACGGGAACATCCATCCGGGCGAGAATATTCAGGCAGTGATCACCATGACAGACAAAGGTCTGGCCACTTCTGGAAATTACAGAAACTATTATATTGAGAACGGTAAAAAATATGCACATATCATTGACCCGCAGACCGGACTTCCGGTTAAGCACAACCTTCTGAGTGCCACTGTTATTGCTCCTGACTGCATGAGTGCAGATGCCTTTGCCACCGCCTTAATGGTAATGGGGCTGGCAGCCAGCATCGACTTTCTGAATCAGCATCCTGAACTGGGCGCATACCTCATTTATGAACAGGGCGGGGTTTTCAAAACATATGCTACCGATAATATCATCATAGAATTATGAAACGAACAGTGGTCCCTGCAACAATCCTTTTATTATTCCTCTTGGTCTTTGCAGGTTGTAATCCAGGCAAATCATACCAAACCATTAACGGTGTAGTGATGGGATATTCATACCAGGTGGTCTTCCAGATCCCCGAATATGCACCATGGACTTTTAAATCCGATATCAAAAAGGCGGCCAGAAAATGTACCTATGAAATTGACAGGTCAATCTCCCTGTATGAGAAATCTTCCGTGATCAGCAATATTAACAGCAATACCAGCATGGAAGCCGATTCCATCTTTACCACAGTACTCATGAAAACAAAGGCTACGGCTGAGCTCACAGGAGCATCTATGAACACCACAACAGGACCGTTGCGGGATCTGTGGGGTTACAACCTTGTCAACGCTCATAACATTACTCCGGATCAAATAGCACAGGTTCTCGAATATACTGGTATTTGGAAAGTATCTGCCCAAAAAGGATTGGTCGTGAAAACAGATTCGCGTATCCAGCTAAATTTCAACAATACGGGGCTGGGTCTTGCGGCAGATTACCTTGGAGCAATTATGGATATGCACAACATATCCAATTATATGATAGAAATCGGAAAAGTTGTATTGTGTAAAGGTCTGAACCCGTCCGGTACGCCCTGGCGCTGGGTGATTGATCAGGCTTCCGGCAATGTGATCTACCTGAGTGATAAAGCAATTTCAATATGCGGCAACCTCTCTAATTTCACTATCAGGGAAGGAAAGATATTCAACCAGATGTTTAATTCCAGTACCGGCTACCCTGTTCAGGACCCGCTTCTGAGCACGTTGGTCATTGCAAACAACAGCCTGGATGCAACTGCTTACAGTATTGCCTTCTATTCCATGGGAGTCGAAAAAAGTATTCAGTTCCTGGAATCGCACGGTAACATCCAGGCAATCCTGTTTTATTACAATGATAATGAGATAGTGACATACACAACACCAAATATCACCCAACGCAATGAAATCCAATATTTCCCGTAGGGCTTTCCTTAAAAGAAGCGTATTGGCCGGCGCCGGCCTGGCAGCAACCGCAGGAGGACTCTCCGGGGCTTCTTCCGTTTTTCGTGTTTCACAGCCTTTTGATACAATAATCAATAACGGACTTATCTATACCGGTGACGGAACAGCTCCTTACCGTGGAGATGTTGGCATTAAGGACGGACGGATCGCGGCATTGGGCCGTCTGGGAAACTATGCCGATCATATGGTAGATGTCAACGGTCTGGCCGTTTGCCCCGGATTTGTGGACCTTCACAGCCATACCGATACCAATCTTTTTCAATGCCCACGGGGCGATAGCCGTATCTTTCAGGGGATAACCACCGAGGCCGGAGGCAATTGCGGTGATTCTCCTTTCCCCGTGAAGCCATATCAGGACGCAGCATCCTTCCTGGAAGCATTAAGGAAGCAAAAAACGGGGATCAACTACTATACATTTACTGGTCAGGGATCCATACGTTCTGCTATCATTGGAGACTGGAACACAGCTGCCTCCCCAACACAGCAAGCTGCCATGCAGGATCTTCTGGAAGCCCAGCTGGAACAAGGAAGCATAGGAATATCGTGCGGACTGGAGTATGCCCCGGGAGCCTATGCCTCCAATGAAGAGCTTGTTGGGTTGCTTAAAGTTGTGGCAAAACACAATGGTCTTTTTGCCGTTCACATGCGCAACGAGGACGACCGCGTGGAAGAAGCCGTATCAGAAGCTATTGCAATGGCGCGGGAGTCAGGCGTGAGACTCCAGATTTCACACCTGAAAGCCCAGAATTTTAATAACTGGCACAAGGGTCCTGCGCTGATAGAGCTGATAGAAAAAGCCCGGCGCGACGGGGTTGATATTTCGTTTGACCGTTACCCTTACATTGCCTTTTCAACCGGCCTTACCAGTTTCATACCCCTGAACGGCAGACAGGGATCAACAGATGATGTTTTGTCCCGGCTCAGGGAAAAAGACACTGCACTGGAATTCGGGAAATATGCACTTTCGCGCTTTGCCCGTTTTGGCGGAGCTCAGAACGTGATCATATCTGCCTGTTCTTTGCCCCGCAACAAAGAGACATACATGGGAAGGAACCTGGAAGAATGTGCGCGCCTGTCCGGAAAAAGTGCATGGGATTTTGTAAGGGATCTTTTAATCGAAGAGCGCCTGCAATCAAGCATTGTTGTTTTTGCCATGACAGAAGACAATGTCCGTCTTTTCCTTTCTCATCCCCTGGGGATGCCTGCCTCCGACGGGAGCGTTTATTCTCCGCAGGGCACCCTGTCTGAAACTATTCCTCACCCCCGTTCCTATGGCACCTTCCCCAGATTTCTGGGCAAGTACTGCAGGGAGGAAAAACTCATGAATTTTTCTGAAGCGGTGAAAAAAATCACTTCCTTGCCAGCTTCGCGCCTTGGCCTCAGGGAAAGGGGCCTGCTCGTTCCGGGATATCATGCCGATATAGTTGCCTTTGACCAAGCCATCATCATGGACAAGGCCACCTTTGCAGACCCTCACCGGTTCCCGGAAGGTATCCCGCATGTTTGGGTCAACGGGATTCATACCATCCGGAACGGCTCACATACCGGGGTGATGGCCGGGATGGTCATTTAGGGATTGAAATACAACAACTTGCTTTCCACCTGCTTGTAGCCCATTCTGCCGAGGGCTGCCACATAGCGGTCCATTTGCCTGTGGTGCAATGGATCAGGTTTCCCGAACTTGTAATCCAGGACTACAGTCTTTCCGTCTTTTTCCATAACCCTGTCAGGACGGAGTTTTCCTGACGGACCCAGTATGGAGGATTCGTTCCTGACTTTCCAGGAACCATCAAACCATGGAGAGACCTGAGGATCCGACAAGGTCTTCTCTATGATGGCAGCATATTGGCTGACTGTTTCTTTATTTCCTGTAAGCTCACCTTCCATCACCAATTCTTCCAGGACCCGTGGGATGTCTGCCTCTACGTCCAGGCGCGAGAGTGCTTTATGCAAGACAATCCCCCATTGCCTCATGGAATCTTCAGCGGCATATTCAAAATCATCTTCCCGGTATACGAGTTTCAAAGATTCCCTAAAATCGTGCGATGGATAAGCCCGTGGCCGGAATCCCTCATTTATTTCTTCCCGGATCTTCCTTACAGGGGGCTGTTGCAGGCCACAGGACCAGACCATATCACCTTCTGTATGATTCTGAAAAAGGGCTTTCCTGATATGAAAAGAGATATCTTCCCGGGAGGATGCGTCAGCCTCCGGAAGAAAAAGATACAACTCTTCCCTCGCCCTGGTTATGGCAACATAAAGCAAATTCAGTGAATCAAGGTATCTTTGGGTGTATTCAAGAAAATAATCCCTGACAAAAAAAGTGTGCAGGAGCCTGTCGTTGTATAAAACCGGCAATTGTTCCGGCTGGTTGAAGGGTTCACGGGAGGTGCCTGCCCAGATAACCTGGCTGCCTGTGCGCGGGTCGAGCGGCCAGTTACAAAACGGGACTATGACAATCCTGGCTTCAAGTCCTTTGGCTTTGTGGATAGTAAGAACCCTGACAGCCTGACCCGGAAGCCCCATGGAGAGCATTTTTTCTTTACCCCTATCCTTCCACCAGTTGAGGAATGCGTATACGCCACCGCCATCTTTGCCGGCAAACAATAATAACATATCGTGCAATTCCTGCAGGTAAGGCAAAGCTTCAAGATCACCAGTCCAATCCATTCTTTGTACAATGGCCTCAAAGGCATCTGCCAGAGGCAAAAAACGGAGTCTGTCAAGGAATTCGTGGTCATCCATGATCTCGGGTTTTCCAAAATCGGACAACATGGACTGTGCTGCCCTTGCATGGCAGGCATCTTGCCTGTAATGTACCAGCCTGAGCAATGAGATCACCAGGTTAATTGCCGGAGATGATGCCAGATAGAGTGAATCTTCTGAAACTACCTGGGGCAATTGAGATCCTTCCCTGTATTGGGAAACAGGACTTTGGAGAAAATGCCGGGTTATGGTGCGGGCGTGTTCCCTTGACCTTACCAGGATCAGGATATCGGAAGGTTCATACCCCCTTGTAAGCAGTGACACCAGTAAATCCTGCAATGCTGACAGCGCCTTTTTTGTTGCGCTATCCTCCCCTTCCTGAGAAAACGTATTGACCTGGACATAACCGGGCGGATCTTCAGCATCACCCGAAGGTGTTAGCAGGGTGTGATTCAGGTAGGCATTGCAGAGAAGGTGCTCAAAATAATCGCGATCCCGTTCCTCCAGGTTGTCGCAAGCTGTTGTTTTTTCTTTGATTGAGTCTGTAAGAGTACCCAGAACTTTGTCTATCAGCGTATTAACAAAACCGATAATTTCCCTGTAACTCCTGCGGTTTGTGTTAAGAGAAAAAAAATCCACCCCCTGCCTGACTAGTTGCGGGTCCTTTGCGATTTCCTCTCCCAGGATCTTCCAGTCGCTGTTTCTCCATCGGTATATGGCTTGTTTGACATCTCCCACAATAAGTGAATCTGCCCCCTGCGACAGTCCGTTGACCAGTAGCGGATGCATATTTTTCCATTGAAGATAAGAGGTGTCCTGGAATTCATCCAGAAGAAAAGATTCATAACCGGCCCCTATCCGCTCGTAAATGAAAGGCGTGTTCCCGTCTCCTGCCAGCTGGTTGAGCAGGTAAGTTGAATCACCTATGTCCAGTGTGTTGTCTTCCTCCTGGACCTTGCGCATGGTGGTGATCACATCTGCCATCAATCCCATCTGGGGCAATTGTTCCCTGACCGCCACAGCCGTCGCATACAGGTGGTAATGGCTTTGGTAATGATCGTATATGCTGCCGAGTACGGGCATCAGGACCTGTTGCATTTTTTCCAGGCCCGCAGGGGAACTCTTGTTATACCACACTGCCGGTGTCCCGCCAAGAGCATCCAGTACACGTTTTCCGGGGATGAACGAATCCACGGCAGGATGTGGATCTGTTAATTTCTCAAAATAACGGGCAAAGGAAGACCCCTTGTTGGGAAAATCCGTAGTGGAAAACCCCCCTGCCGAGATCAGATCCAGTGCCTTTTTCCCCCAGGTGGCCATTCTTTGTTCAAAATCCTGAATGATTTGCTGGTATTTACCAATGAAATCCCGTAAAAAATCACGGTCCGAGATTTTTGCTGCAAACGATTCCCCCATGGTCCTGAAAGACTCCCGGGTAGCCTGGTACCCCACCTGCCTGAGTAAACGGAAGGCATCCCACCGATCCGATCTGGCAATCTTTTCATTGATCAGGTCTGTGAACCACTCACGGAGCGAGTCATCCTGCGGAATGCGGGTGATCATACGGCGGGCGGTCTTATCCAGCAGATACTCGGTGTCCGTATCCACGGAATAACCGGTGTCCAGGCCTGCTTCCATGACAAAGGAGTGCAACACGCGCTGGAAAAAAGCATCCAGCGTGGAAACAGAAAACCAGGAGTAATTATGAAGGAGCGTCTTATGAACTGTGGCAGCGCGGCAGACTAATTCTTCAAAGGAAAGGCCTGTCTCCTTGCACAGATCGCTTCCCATGGCCGGGGTTTTTCCGGCAGCCAGTGATTCCAGGGTATCCAGGATCCTTGCTTTCATCTGGTCTGTCGCCTTATTGGTAAAAGTCACAGCCAGTATCCCGTAAAAGGCACGTGGGTCAAAACGCGCAGCGTTGCCCAGCAACAGGGTGAGATACATCAGGGTCAGGCGATATGTTTTGCCCGTTCCCGCCGATGCCCTGTATACTTTAAGTGCCATCTGCGTTTCCTCCCAGAAGGTACGAGTGGATGAACCCGTTCAGATCCCCGTCCAAAACAGATTGCGTATCTCCTGTTTCATAACCTGTCCGGTGGTCCTTAACCATTTTATAAGGGTGAAGTGTGTAGGACCGTATCTGGGAACCCCACTCAATTTTCTTCTTTTGTCCTTCCAGCTGGGATTCCTTTTCCCTGCGTTTCTCCAGCTCTATTTCATACAGATGGGATTTGAGGATTCGCAGGGCATTCTGCCGGTTGTCAAACTGGCTCCTTGTTTCTGTATTCTCTACAACAATCCCTGTGGGAATATGCCGGACCCTTACCCCTGTTTCCACTTTATTCACATTTTGCCCTCCCGCTCCGCTGGAACGGTAAGTGTCCCACTCCAGGTCAGAGGGATTGATCTCAATTTCTATTGTGTCATCCACAGCAGGATATACAAAGACAGAAGAGAAAGTGGTTTGTCTTTTCCCCTGGGCATTGAACGGTGATATGCGCACCAGGCGGTGCACCCCGTTCTCGGCTTTAAGGTAGCCGTATGCGTAGAGGCCTTCAAATTCCAGGGTGCAGGACTTGATACCGGCCTCTTCCCCATCAAGGATGTTATGAACCCTTACCTTGTAGCCGTTCCTTTCTCCCCAGCGGATATACATCCGCATGAGCATCGAAGACCAGTCGTTGCTCTCTGTCCCCCCGGCCCCTGAATTGATCTTAAGCAGTGCCCCCATGGTATCGCCTTCATTGCCGAGCATGCTTTTCAATTCCTCTTCCTCAATCCATTCAAGCAACTTGGCAATCTGGTCGTCGAGTTCTTCCTGGGGAGCTTCCAGCTGGTCAAGAACCTGCAGATCGTCCAGCCCTTCCCGGATCCTGTAATACGCTTCCAGGGGTGCCCTGAGCAGGGACTGTTTCCGCAGGAGCGTTTCTGCCTCTTTGGGCTTATCCCAGAAGCCGGGCTGTTGCGAGGCTTCTGTCAAAGCTGCCAATTCTTTTTCCCTGGCTTCTACGTCAAAGAAACCTCCTCAACCGTTGCCCCCTCTGCAACAGGCTTTTATAATTATCTTCGTTATATACCATAATGTCACAAAGTTAAGCTTTTAATTGTTTTCTTCTTGTTTTCCAGTCCGGAAGTTCCTTTTCCAGCAAGGCATAAAAATCTTTGCCGTGGTTGGGGTGAATCAAATGACACAATTCGTGTACCACTATATATTCAATACACGCATCGGGTTTATTATACAACTTCAGATTCAGGGTAATCCTTCCGGTGGCCGTGGAACAGCTGCCCCAGCGTGTGTTCATTACCCTGACTGTCCATTTTTTGGGGGCTACTCCATAGCGAATATGAAAATGTTCCTCCCAGGGAGCAGCAATCGACCGGAACTTCAGTCCCGCCTGTTTTTTAATCCGGTTCAGTTCCGGGCCGGGAGCGGGCATTTCCTGTTCGTTTTTCAGAGCCTGTTGCCTTGATCGTATCCAGGAGGCCTTTACCAATACCATTCGGTTTATTTCTGCTACGGGAAGCCAGAATGGTGCCCTTACGTGTACAGACCCATCCTTCCGTACGGTCAATCCCACGGATTTTCGCACACTTCTGGAAATGGTAAAAACTATGTCACCTGCATGTAAAGTTCCCATACATAAAAAAAGCTGTCTTCGTACGAGACAGCCTTAATACTCAGTAACTGATCAGTTTAATTTTCTAATAGTGCCTAAACAAATTCAAGAATTATATAATTGTTAGTTCATGAATTATGAAAGTGAATATATTCTGGAAAATATCCCAGATCTGGTTCAAGATCACATAGAGCTCATCAGCCCATGTTCCTGCACTACCAAAAAGCATTTCCCAGAGGCCTGCCAGGAAATCATAAACCGGTTGCAAAGTGATGTCTAAAATTGTCATGACGTTATTATTTTAGTTAATAAATTAAATGGCTTACTTTACAAGACACAAATATAACAAGATTTTCAATTACACAAAAAATTATTGATTCGCCGTTTTGTTAATTTTTGCAAGACACTCAACAATTTGAGAATAACTGTAACCCCTGCCCAAACCAAAACGCACCAGGGCCGCGTGACGTTTTCGGGAATCTTTTTCCCTGAAACTCCGGTGCTTTTGAAGGGCTTCAGTGAGCTTTTGCCGGACCCGCTCCTCCCCCAATCCGGACAAAGCCTTCTCTATCACTTCCTCTGGTATCTCTTTAATTCTTAACATGTTGTAGATCTTTCGGGGGCCCCATCCCTGCAAGCTGGACTTATCTCTTGCGTATGCTGTAGCATAACGTTCCTGGTCCAGAAACCGGTCCTTTTCCAGCTCATCCAGGATTTCTGCCGTCTCTGCCGGGGGTATGCCTGCCTGCTCCAGTTTCAGACGGATATCTGCCCTGCATTTTTCACTGCGGCTGCATAAAGCCTGCATGCGGGCCAGGTGTTTTTTATATTCCTCTTGTTGCATCAGGATTCGTTTTTTTCTTTACGCTCAATTGGCCACATGCGGCCAGGATGTCTTCTCCCCTTGAGGCGCGTACCGTCGCCACCTGCCCGGCTTTGTTCAAACGGGCCATGAAGGCATTGACTGCCGGCTCTGAAGACGGCCGCATGGGAAAATCCTCTATGGCATGAAAACGGATCAGGTTGACACGGCATTCCAGACCACGCAGGAGTTGCAGCAGGGCGGCTGCATGCCTCTGTGTGTCGTTAAAACCTTCAAAAAGAATGTATTCAAAACTGAGTCTTCGCTGGCCCGAGAAATCATATTGCCGCAATTTCCGGATGACACTGCTTATGGGATATGCTTTCTGAACCGGCATGATCTGTGCGCGCTGTTCGTCATAGGGACTGTGCAGGCTTATGGCAAGGTGGGCCTGTGTCTTAGCCATAAAGTCATCCAGCACAGGCAGGATGCCCGAAGTGGATACGGTGATACGCCTGGGACTCCAGGCAAAACCCCAGTCAGAGGTAAATATTTCAAGGGACCTGAGCACCTGGTCCCAGTTGTTCAGGGGTTCTCCCATGCCCATATAGACTATATTTGTCAGCCTGTCCGTTTCTCCGGTTCCCAGAAACTGGCCCACGATTTCCCCTGCAGTCAGATTGCCTGCAAAACCCATGCGCCCCGTCATGCAGAAACTACAGCCCAGCTTGCATCCCACCTGGGAAGAAAGACACAGGGTAGCCCTGTCCCCTTCCGGGATCATAACCGCTTCCACCCCGATACCGGAGCCACATAAGGTTGGAAAAAGATATTTTTTTGTACCATCTGCGGCCACTTGCACCTGTAACGGCTCAAATCCCCCCACTTGGTATGTTTCGGCCAGTTTTTCCCTTGCCGTCTTGCTCAGGTTGGTCATTTGCTCGATCTCCCTCACGTGCCTTCCATAGACCCAGTTTGCAACCTGGCCTGCAGCAAAAGAAGGCAGGCCGTAAGAAGCAGCTATTTGCTTCAACTGGTCCGGATTTTTCCCCAGCAACCATTCTTTCATGCTTCAAAGATAGGGGTTTTTGTCAGTGAATTTGTATATTTGTTGTCTAATCATTAATCAAAATATTATGGCAAAAGTTAGTGCAGAAGAAGTAAAAGCGGGAGGAGTAACCGCCAGTCAGGAAAAAATGAAAGCGCTCCAGGCAACCCTGGACAAGATTGAGAAGGATTTTGGGAAGGGAACCATCATGAAATTGGGAGACCAGCCCAAATGGGACGTTTCTGTGATACCGTCCGGATCCGTTGGTCTGGACCATGCCCTGGGCATTGGCGGATATCCCAGGGGCCGTGTAGTTGAAATCTATGGCCCCGAGGCAAGCGGGAAGACCACTTTAGCCATTCATGCCATCGCAGAAGCACAGAAACTGGGTGGCATTGCAGCCTTTATCGACGCAGAACACGCCTTTGACCGCAATTATGCGCAACAACTGGGCGTCAACGTGGATACCCTGCTCATATCCCAGCCTGACAACGGAGAGCAGGCCCTCGAGGTGGCAGACCACCTGATCCGCTCCGGGGCCATTGACATTGTGGTCATTGACTCGGTAGCCGCCCTGACTCCAAAAGCCGAGATAGAAGGGGAAATGGGAGATTCGAAAATGGGGCTCCAGGCCCGCCTGATGTCACAGGCCCTGAGAAAATTAACCGCCAATATCAGCCGGACCAATACATGCTGTGTATTTATCAACCAGCTCAGGGAAAAAATCGGGATCATGTTTGGCAACCCGGAAACCACCACCGGCGGGAACGCCCTGAAATTTTACGCTTCGGTACGCATAGATGTGCGTCGCACCACCCAGCTCAAGGATGGGGAAGATGCCACGGGCAACCACGTCCGGGTAAAAGTGGTCAAGAACAAAATGGCCCCGCCCTTTAAAAAAGCCGAGTTTGACATCATCTTTGGAGAGGGGATATCGCTCATTGGTGAAATCATTGACCTCGGGGTGGAATTTGAAATCATCAAAAAAAGCGGGTCCTGGTTCAGCTACGGGGAAACAAAGATTGGCCAGGGAAGGGATGCGGTCAAACAAATGCTCAAAGACAACCCGGAACTCAAAGAGGAGATCGAATCAAAAGTTCGTGCTGCGTTGCAGCAACAAAAATAACTATCCGTTAAGCGCTGGTGATCACCAGGTCTGCAATGACCATTGCAGTTACTGCTTCTATAACTACGGGAACACGGAGTGCAAAGCAGGTATCATGCCTGCCTTTGCCTCCTACCGTGGGGGTAGGTTTAATGGCTACCTGGAATGAGACAGTATCCCCGTTTGTAATGCCCCCGGCTATGCCCCCGATATGGGGATTTTGTGATCCCATAAGCAGGGCTTCGTCAAAGCCCAGGCCAAAAGTGATCCCTTTGATTCCCGGTATGGAAAAAATACCATGGGATAAGAGCGACTCTACCGAGTCAAAAAACGGGTTACCCAGGCCGGCAGGAACTTTAGTGACTTCACAGGAAATAACAGCGCCCAGGGAATCACCTTTTTCAACTGCCTGTGCAAGCAGGGTGTTCACTTCCTTTGGAAGCGGTCTGTTGCGGATCACCGGGACACCGCCTACCTGGGACAGAAAAGCGGTGATAGCCAGTTTTGGACACTTGCTTTCAAGGATCTTCTTTGCAACCACCCCGGCAGCAACCAGGGGCAGTGTCAGCCTGCCGGAAAAATGCCCCCCTCCTCGAGGGTCCTGAAAACCTCTGAACTTGACATCCCCGGTATAATCTGCAGTTCCCGGCCTGAAAGGCAGTTTGCGTGCAGGGTCGCTGTCTTCTGCCGCAAGATAATCCTGAGGACGGGCATCCCTGTTTAAAAAAGATATGCACAGGGGACTTCCCGAGGTGTATCCCCTGTATACGCCGCTACGGATGAAGGGCTCGTCGCCCTCCTTACGTTTGGTGGTGCCCGGAGCACCGCTTTTGCGGCGTGCAATATCTTCCATAAAATCAATTTCCGAAAGCAGGATCCCGGGCGGAACCCCGTCTATGAGCACCCCGACTTCGGGCCCGTGTGATTCTCCGTAAACGGCAACCCTGAAATTCCTTCCAAAGACATTCATGATACCGGTTTTGTTACTTTATTCAATTCTTCCCAAAAATCAGGAAAAGATTTTGCAACAGTATGCTTGCCTTCTATCTCGATGGGATTTTCAGCGCCCAGGGCGGCAATGGCCAGGGACATGGCTATGCGGTTGTCTCCCCGGGCAGAAATCCTTGCCCCTCCCGGAAGAACGCCTCCCTCGATTATCATATTGTTCCCTTCCAGGCGGATATTGGCCCCCACTTTTGAATATTCTTCCAGCAACGCAAGGGCCCTGTTGGACTCCTTGTGGAAAAGCCTGTCAATCCCGTGAATGCTTGTAGTTCCCTTGCAGTGTACAGCCAGTGCGACCAGCGGGGGGAACAGGTCAGGACACTTCTGTGCATCGAAAGTAAAACCTTGTAAATTCCGGCCCTTGTATACTTTTAACTGGTTGGACGCTCCCCATGCCCATGATCCTCCAGCTTTCCCGACGGCTTCCAATATCGCCTTATCTGCCTGCAGGCTGTCCTTCCATAAAGGTCCCATACGAAGGTCTCCAAACAAGGTTGCCCCAACTATGAAATTCGCCCCCCCACTCCAGTCTCCCTCAATGTCAATCTTGCGGGCGCGGTAGGTCTGTCTTCCCGGGATATGGAATACTTTGTAATTATCGTGTGTTGCCCGGACGCCAAAAGACTCCATCACATTCAGCGTGAGGTCTATATATGGCTGGCTTGCCAGGTGTTCCACCTCCAGGATGGAGTCTTTCCCGGCCAGAGGCAAGGCCATCAGCAATCCGCTCAAAAACTGGGAACTGCCTCCGGCATTTACCTGGTATTTTCCGCCTCTGAGCGGACCTTGCACCAGCAGAATGGGACGTGACAGGCTCAGGGAGGTGTCGCGTGGTTCCCACCGTCCGGTTTCTTTCAGGTTTTCAATGATGGAAAGGGTTGGAAGGGTATTCAGACTTTCACACCAACAGCCCAGTTCCCGCAGTCCTTCTATGACAAAATCAACAGGCCTTGTTATCAGGGTAGTGCGGCCTCGTAGGCAGTAGATATAAGACGACAGGGCCAGGATTGGGGCAAACATCCTAAGGGCCAGGGCCGATTCTCCGCAATCCAGTTGCCTTCTTGAATGATCCCTTCCGGGAGGAACCTTATCTGGCCATATATCTTCTTTGGCAAACTGTGATCCGACAGACCGTACCACACGGTAAGCCGCCTGTACGTCTTCACAGACCTGGGTCCCGTCTTTGGGCCAGGCCCCTTTGAGCAACGTGTCGCGGCCAGATAAAAAAATTGCCGCCAATACCCTAATGCTCATGCTTTTAGATGGCGGCAAAGATACTTTGCCTTTAAGGTGTCCTTTAGTAATGGTTATCATATTCTACAAAGATAACATTTACCCAAAAAAGACTAACTTTGTAAGCTGAATTTTGAATCTCTCCTTTATGAAAACTGTTCTGAGCGGCATACGTTCCACAGGCCACCTGCACCTGGGTAATTATTTTGGGGCACTCCGGAATTTTGTCCAGTTGCAGCATAAGGCCAAATGCTACTTTTTTATTGCCGATCTTCATTCCCTGACAACACATCCCAAACCGGTTGACTTCCATTCCGGGGTGAAAACAATCCTATCCGAATACCTGGCCTCTGGCCTTGACCCGGAAAAATCCACCCTTTTTGTGCAAAGCAGTGTTCCACAGGTGTGTGAATTGTATGTATTGCTCAACATGCTCACATATAAGGGAGAACTGGAACGCACCACCTCTTTCAAAGACAAGGTTCGCCTGAATCCGGATAATGTCAACGCCGGTTTGCTTACCTACCCGGTGCTAATGGCAGCTGATATTCTGGTCCACCGAGCCGATTGGGTACCCGTGGGGAAAGACCAGGAACAGCACCTGGAAATCACCCGTTTGCTGGCAAGAAGGTTCAATAAATTATACGAGGTACCGGTTTTCCCGGAACCCGAGGCTTACAATTTCGGCAGCGACCTTGTCAAGATCCCGGGACTGGACGGTAGCGGGAAAATGGGCAAGAGCGAAGAAAACGGCATCTACCTGGTTGACGACCAAAAGACCATCACAAAAAAAGTGATGCGTGCCGTAACAGACAGCGGGCCCGTAGTCCCGGGAAGCCCCATGAATCCAGGGGTAGCCAATCTGTTTACAATTCTGGGCGTTGTATCCGAGCCTGAAGTGGTCAGGTATTTCCGCGAACAATACGACAATTGCACCATACGTTACGGTGATCTTAAAAAACAGCTTGCAGCCGATATCTGCAGGCATACACTGCCCATCAAGGCAAGGATAGAGGAAATTTATAACAACGGGCCCTATCTGAAATACGTTATTGAAAAAGGAACAGAGGAGGCCCGTACATCTGCACGTGCCACCATGGAACTGGTGCGTGATGCGGTCGGATTCAAATCATTCTGATGATAAGCCAGGCCACAATAGAGCGTATCCTGGAAGCTGCTCCCATTGAAGCAGTCATAGGCGAATACGTCACCCTGAAAAAACGGGGAGCCAATTATATGGCCTGTTGTCCTTTTCATAACGAAAAAACCCCTTCTTTTTCCGTTTCTCCCTCAAAAGGCATCTTTAAATGCTTTGGTTGCGGCAAGGCCGGCAATGTGATCCGTTTTATCATGGAACACGAGCAGCTCACTTATGTGGAAGCCTTGAAATATCTTGGGAACAAATACAACATCCCCGTGGAAGAGAAAGAGGAGACCCCCCTTGAGGCCGAATCACGGCTGCGAAGGGATAGTCTTATGATAATCAACGGTTACGCGAGGGATTTTTATTCCAATTATTTGTGGGAAGAATCCGCCGGGCGGGATGCCGGGCTGAGTTACCTCAGGGAACGCGGCTTTTCTGAGTACGTGATACGGCATTTTGAACTGGGTTTTGCCCCTGCTGCAAAAGACACCTTCACCAGGGCTGCCCTCGCCGCCGGATACAATCTCGATCTGCTCACCACTACAGGGCTGACCATTCATTATCCTGAACGGGAAAACAAACCGGATACCCTTTTGGACCGCTTCCAGGACCGTGTCATGTTCCCAATCCACTCTCTGAGCGGCAGGGTGATAGGTTTTGGCGGAAGGACCCTGCGGAACGAAAAACAGGTGTCAAAGTACCTCAATTCCCCTGAAAGCGAGATCTATAACAAAAGCCGCTCTTTATACGGGCTCTATTTCGCAAAGCAGGAAATCGGCAAGACTCAGAAATGTTACCTGGTAGAAGGTTATACAGATGTCATTACCCTGTTCCAGGCAGGGATCAGGAACGTGGTGTCCTCGTCGGGCACTTCGCTCACGGCAGACCAGATACGGCTGATCAAGCGCTTCACCCAGCAGGTTACCGTGCTCTATGACGGGGACGATGCCGGGATCAAAGCCTCCATACGGGGGATCGACATGTTGCTGGAAGAAGGGATCCAGGTAAAAGTGGTCAGGTTTCCCCAGGGAGAAGACCCCGATTCATTCGCCCGCTCCCACAGCGCAAGGGAAACACTCGATTTCCTGGAAAAGAACGAAACCGATTTCATTCATTTCAAGATTGCCCTGATGGCCGATGAGATAAAGGATCCCCTAAAAAAATCGGCACTCATACGGGAAGTGGTTGAAAGCATCGCCATCATTCCCGATGCCATAACAAGGACCATCTACATTGAAGAAAGCAGCCGCCATCTGGATATAGAAGAAATGATCCTGACCCGGGAAGTGGCCAAAATCCGGAAAAGAAGAACTGAGTGGGCAAATCGGCCTTCTTTCAATACACCGCCCCCCCCCCTGCCCCCCGGTGAAGAAATCATACAGGAAGAGGAACTAAAGCCTGGAAGCGGTGAACTGAGCCGTTGCGAGCAGGACATTCTCTATTACCTGATCAAATTCGGGCAAACCATGTTGGAAGACGTGACCGTATCTGAATTTATTCAACAGGCCCTGGAAGAAGACGATCTTGAATTCCAGGATCCGTTTTATGAGGCAATATTCCGCGAATACACAACACTAACGGGAGATGACACCTCAAGAAAGAAATTTTTCATCAATCATGAGGATCCTCTGATATCACAACACGTGCTGGATTTGTTAAGCAATCCGCATCCCATAAATCTGAAGGTATTACGGGAGAGCCTGCCCCTGGAAGAGCCCATGTTGAAGGAAAATGTAACAAAGTCCCTGCTTGTATATAAACTTAAAATCATTTCGCTCTCCTGTGCGGACCTGACAAGGGATCTTAGGCAGGCACAACAGTTGGGCGAAGAAGATAAAATCCAAACCATTCTGAAGGAGCTTACGGTCATGATGGATGTGAGAAATTCATTTGCCCGCGAGTTGAACAGATTGAAATAAATAAACAATTTTGCGATGAAGCAGAAAGAATTCAAGCGTTACCTGGTCACATCGGCCTTGCCCTATGCCAACGGGCCTATTCATATCGGACACCTTGCCGGTGTGTATATTCCTGCCGACATTTATGTACGTTACCTGCGTCTGGCGGGCAGGGAAGTCTGTTTTATAGGGGGATCCGATGAACATGGCGTTCCCATTACCATCCGTGCCAGGCAACAGGGGGTGACACCGCAGGATATCGTGGACAAGTATCACTTCCAGATAAAAGAGTCATTCCAAAGGCTGGGCATATCTTTTGATATTTATTCCAGAACCAGTTCCGGGATCCACCACAAAACCGCCTCGGCTTTTTTTAAAAAACTCTACGACAGCGGAAAACTCCTTGAAAAAGAGACCGAACAATTCTATGACCCCGAAACCCGTACTTTCCTGGCCGACAGGTATATTGTGGGAACATGCCCCCGCTGCTCTTACAGCGATGCGTACGGGGACCAGTGTGAGAAATGCGGATCCACACTCTCTCCCGACGAATTGATCAATCCGCGCTCTTCCATCAGCGGAAGCATTCCCGAAAAAAGAATGACAAAACACTGGTACCTGCCTTTGGATAAGTACGAACCCTGGCTCAGGGAATGGATCCTGGAAGGTCATAAAGAATGGAAATCCAATGTATACGGGCAGTGCAAATCGTGGCTGGACAATGGCCTGCAGCCCAGGGCCGTGAGCCGTGACCTGGACTGGGGCGTACCTGTTCCCGTGGAGGGCGGACAGGGGAAAGTCCTCTACGTCTGGTTTGATGCCCCTATAGGCTATATTTCCAATACCATAGAACTTTTTCCAGATACATGGGAAACTTGGTGGAAAGACAAGGACACCAAAATGGTCCATTTCATAGGAAAAGACAATATTGTGTTTCACTGTATCGTGTTCCCGTCCATGCTCAAGGCGCATGGGGATTACATCCTGCCCGAAAATGTACCGGCCAATGAATTCCTGAACCTGGAGGGGGATAAGATCTCTACCTCGCGCAACTGGGCAGTGTGGCTACACGAATACCTGGACGAGCTCCCGGGAAAAGAAGATGTTTTGCGCTATACCCTCTGTTCCACGATGCCCGAGACCAAAGACAACGACTTCACCTGGAAGGATTTCCAGGCACGCAACAATAATGAACTGGTAGCCATTCTGGGCAATTTTGTGAACCGGGCCGTTGTTCTTACACACAAGTATTTCAACGGGCTCGTTCCAGTTGCCGGTTCCCTGACAGATTATGACAAGGAAGTGATGCGGTCTGTCCCGGGGATGGCCTCGGCCCTGGAAGGCCATCTGGAGAACTACCGTTTCAGGGATGCCTTGAAAGAGGCTATGAACCTTGCCCGCATTGGAAACAAATACCTGGCCGATACCGAACCCTGGAAAGTCGCCAAAACAGATATGGAGCGCGTAGCAACCATCCTGAACTTTTCATTGCAGCTCTGTGCACGGCTGACCGTTGCGCTGGATCCCTTCCTGCCATTCTCCACGGCCAAACTCAGAGACATTTTGAATATGCCCAAGGCCCTTCGATGGCAGGACCTTGCCCTGGAAACCCTGTTGCCCGGGGGGCACCGGTTGAACGAGCCCGTGTTGCTTTTCGACAAGATTGATGATGCCACCATAGAAGCCCAGGTGGCAAAATTGAAAAAATCCGAACCTGTTAAAAAGGATGTTGCCCCGGCCCTTGCGGAATGTACTTTCGCCGATTTTGAAAAAATGGATATCCGGATAGCCACTGTGCTGCAGGCAGAAAGGGTTCCCAAAACGGAAAAACTGCTCAAACTTACCATTGATACGGGACTGGACCAAAGGGTCATCGTCTCGGGAATTGCCCAGTATTACACTCCTGAAGACATGATTGGCAAACAGATCTGCATACTGGCTAACCTGGCCCCCAGGACCATACGAGGCATTGTGTCACAGGGAATGATCCTGATGGCTAAAGAACCGGGAGGTTTCATGCGGGTAATTTCTCCCCTGGAAAGCATATCCGACGGCGCCGTAGTAGGTTAGAAACAGATCATTTCATCCGCGACTATACCTGTTACCTATTGAAAATCTTTTGAAGCTGTTCTGTGGTGTTGAAACGCGTCAGGGCAAGCATCAACAGGATCCTTGCTTTTTGCGGACTGAGCATGCCGCTGACGATTTGCCCGTCAAAAGGTTTTTCCACATCAAACGTCACTCCGCCGGCCAATACACGTGTCGCACGGACAACAAAGACGCCCTGTTCCAGGCAGCGCTGAATACCCGTTTCAATTTCCTGTGAATAATTCCCGTGTCCAACGCCGGCAATGACAATCCCGTCCATTCCGTTTTTCAGCAACGCATCTATAAGCCCTGCTGTGGCCCCGGCATAGGAAAGGATAATTTCTACCCTGGGAAATGCTTTGTCACGCAGCTTATCTGACAGTTCCTGCAGTTCCTTTGTATTGCATGTCAATTGTGTCCGGAGGCGACCTGCAGGTCCCCTGAAAAAGTGTGGATTCCCTCCTCGTATTACACCTAGAGGACCGCGATCAGGGCTTGCAAAAGCATCTGGATTGACCGTGTGCACTTTTGTGAATTCAGCCGCGGCATAAATATAATCGTTCATCACGGCCATCACCCCCCTGTTCCGGGCAGCAGGATGGGCTGCCAGGCACACGGCATTGAACAGGTTGACGGGGCCGTCAGCGCCCAGTGCATTTGCAGGCCTCATGGCTCCTGTGAGCACCACCGGATTATCATGGCCAAGTACCAGGTCCAGGAAGAAGGCTGTCTCTTCCATGGTGTCGGTGCCATGAGTTACAACTACACCGTCGCAAATGTCGTTTTTGAATAGAGAATCTATTACAGAACCCAGCCGTATCCATATCTGCGTTGTCATATGCTGGCTGGCTATGTTGCATAGTTGCAATCCCGTGATGGTTGCCCTGGCCGATATTCCGGGTGCCTGGGCCATCAAGGCATCCACGGTGAGTTGGGCCGGATCGTATGATGTGCCGGTGGCAGAAGAAGCCGTTCCGGCTATTGTCCCGCCTGTGGCGACGATGGTTACCCTGGGCTTTTGGACGCCACACAAGGCCGGGAGGGTCCAAATGCACAGGGTGGCCAGGATTAGATATTTCTTCAGTGACATGTTCAATTTTCTTATCTTTGTAAGCAGTTAGGCAAAAATAAGGAATTTATGCGTTCCATTATACAAAAGGGCCTGTTCCTTCTTGCAGTCTGGGTATACTTCGCCTTTTGTGTCAAGGCCCATCTTCTGTTTGTCGAAGGAATGCAATTATTCCTTTATACAGGTGATTATGCACTGGACACCTGCCTGCGTCCCGGAGGCCTGTGCAATTACATAAGTCGTTTCATAATCCAGTTCTATCATGATCCCTGGCTGGGAGCGCTACTGACCGGCCTGTTGTTGCTTGCCTTGCAATCACTGGTATCCAGGCTCGCAGGAGAGAAAAGGAAAGAGGAATCAGGCCTTTCTTTCATACCGTCTTTCTTTTACCTGTGCCTGCTCTCTGATATGACTCTTTACACAATTAACGGGCTCGTGGCCCTAATCTTTGCCCTCCTGGCTGTACTTATTTACTGCAAATCCGGGAATCCGTGGCTGCGTTCTGCCTACGGACTTTTCTTCCCGCCCCTGTTATGGTTTACAGTGGGGGGTGTGGCCATACCTGCCGTGATTCTGATGATATCCATGGAATGCCTGAACAGAAACACGCGCTGGTTCATACCTCTTTTTTCTGTGGTTGCCGCGGGTGTGCTTACCGTGTTAGCAGCCCCCCATGCAGCCCCTTCACTGAACAATCCTGCCTTACTCTACGGAAGCGGCTACACACGCTTTATTGAAAAGTGGCATCCCGTTTTCTGGATTTTGTGGGCTGTACTGATACTTGTTATATTGGGGCTCCGTCATGTAAGGCCTGTAAAAAAGACTGCATACGGCATCTTGCTGACTGTCGTGGTGTTTGCTATGGGTGCAGGAGCTCTTGCGGCATGCCATAAAACAGCCAGAGAAAACGTTTTGCGGTATTATTTTGCAATCCATCAGAGCAAATGGGAAAAAGCCATATCCATGGCAGAAAAAAAGATCCCTTCCGACATACTTTCCCTCAACGCGCTAAACCTGGCCCTGGCTGCTACGGACCAGGCGGGATCCCGTATGTTTGAGTTTCCCCAGAGTACATCCACGCTGAAGATCTTTTCACAGGGTGAAGGATTGCTTTTCTCGGCCGAGACGCTCTTCCACCTGGGTTTTATCAATGAAGCCCAGCGACTGTCCCACGAATACATGGAATCCATCCCGGACCGGCAGTTAAGTTCCCTGCTGGTGGCTCAGATGGCAGAAACCAGCCTGATCGCTGGACAAACTGCCGTGGCACGAAAATACCTGGGCCTGCTCCAACACACCTTGTTTTACCGTAAAGCGGCCAAAAACCTGGACCAGCTTGCCCGGGATCCCCGGCAGGTTGCCTCCCACCCTTTCTATGGTGCTAAACAGGATTTACAGCCAAGAGAAGATTTTTCATCGGATTTTGCCAATCTGGATAATATGCTGGCCCGGATGGTCATGCAGCGTCCCGGCAACCGGATCGCCGTGAACTATTTCTTCATGTACCTGATGATCCATAAAAAAGTGGATGCGCTGCACCAGTTATTCCCTCCCCGGCCTTATGTCCCCCGTCATTACCAGGAACTGATTGCCTGGGCACGGACAGTGCAACCGGGGAGGTATCCTGCCTATGAAATTATTCACGTAGACACAAGTGTGACTACCGGGTTAAACCATTTGCTATCAGAGATCAAAAGCGGGAACAGCAGTCCCGAAGCCCTGGGCCCGCGGTTTGCCCATACTTACTGGTTTTATTTGCTGTATATGTAATGAAAGTAATAATATTAACGGGACTGTTCCTTTTTCTAACTTCTTGCACGATACCCCGGGATCCGGTTTCTGTCGGGGAGTATCCCCCCATAATCCCGGATTATATCAATGTGACCATCCCCCAGTCCATAGCCCCCCTGCATTTCATGGCCAATGACGGTGCCCGGGTCCGCGCATCATTTTCGGGCAAACACATGCGTTTCACCTCCAGGGGATCCCGTACTGTAAGGATCCCCCGGGGTAAGTGGCGAAAACTGCTGTCCGTGGAAGATTCCGTGAAGGTAACCGTATTTATCAGAGAAGACAGAAAGTGGCACCGTTATGATAGTTTCACCCTTACAGTTTCTCGCGACCAGATAGATCCTTTCCTTTGTTACCGGAAGGTAGCTCCCGGATACGAGTCGTTTGGCAGCATGGGCATTTATCAGCGTGAGTTGGGCGGTTTCAGGGAGTATCCCGTCGTGGAAAACACTATTGAGACCAACTCTTGTGTCAATTGTCATGCGTTTGCCTCGGGCGATCCTGAATTGTTCCAGTTCCACATCAGGGGCCCAGGGGGAGGCACCATCCTGAAGACAGGGAGCCAAATCACGCATATTGAGAACAAAATCCCGGAGACCATCTCGGCCTGCGTATACCCCTACTGGCACCCTTGGGGAAGCCATATTGCCTACTCGGTCAACAACATCATGCAATGGTTCCACAATGTGCCAGGAAAAATCATCGATGTGTTTGATACCCGTTCAGATGTAGTGATATACCACACTGCCACGGGGAAGCTCCACCTTTTTGACCAGCTTTGTGACTCAACACTCCTGGAAACTTTTCCCTCTTTTTCGGCCGACGGGAAGACACTTTTTTTTACTGCGGCACCGGCACGGCCTGTTAACAGCATAGCTACTCTGGACAGTATTCAATACGCTTTGTACCGTATCCCGTTCGACCCCCTTTCCAACACGATGGGTCAGGCCCCTGAAAGGATCTGCCCTGATAGCGATTCCGCCGGTTTTTCGGTCTCTTTGCCGAGGCCTTCACCCGATGGACGTTTCCTCATGTTTACCCGGTCGGCTTTCGGGAATTTTACCATTTGGCACCCCGACGCAGATCTGTGGCTTATGGACCTGGAATCGCTCCGGGCACGGGAAGCCACAGGACTAAACAGCCCCGATGCGGAAAGTTACCACAGCTGGAGCTCTTCCTCGCGCTGGGTGGTTTTCAGCTCACGCAGAGATGACGGAAGGTACACCCGGCTTTATCTTTCTCATATGGATCAGTCGGGAACGTTTTCAAAACCCTTTATACTTCCACAAAGGAATCCACGTTCGGATCCCCGCCTGATGCAATTCTACAATATCCCTGAATTTATAAAAGCGAAAATATCTTTCCGGCCCCGTGACATCCACAGGGCTGACCATGTAAAAGCTACAGGATGGAAACACTGAACCTGATCTTTATGGCCATAGGCCTGGCCATGGACACTTTTGCCGTATCTATTTGCAAGGGTATGGGACATGCCCGTATGAATTGGGTGAATGCCCTGAAAGCCGGCCTGATCTTCGGTTCATTTCAGGCATTCATGCCTTTGCTTGGTTACTGGGCAGGATCACGGTTTCAAAATCAGATAGAATCGGCCGATCACTGGATCGCCTTTGGATTACTGGGTTTCATAGGAGGAAAGATGATCGTGGAATCTTTCCGGCATGACAAGCCCATGGACTGTTCGTTCGGGTTTCGTTCCATGTTCCCACTGGCCATTGCCACCAGCATAGATGCACTGGCCGTAGGCATCTCCCTGGGATTTCTTCAAACCAATATAGTCAAAGCCGTTATACTGATCGGCTCGGTCACTTTTCTCTTTTCTTTTGCCGGAGTGAAACTGGGACATGTGTTTGGCTCCCGCTTCAGTACAAAAGCCGAGCTTATAGGAGGGGTCATCCTGGTCCTGATAGGTGTGAAGATCGTACTTGAACACACACAGATCCTTTAGGCAACGGTGTGTGCCTATTTGTTATCTGATCTCATTTTTCTGCGAAAAAAGATCACGGCAAGAATAAAAAAAACAAGAGCATACAGGCAGACCACTCCAAGGTGACCCCAGGTATCATCCGGCCGGCCGGACAATACGATACGGGAAGCTTCTATAGCGTGTGAAAACGGCAAAAGATCCGTTATTTTCCTTATTGTTTCTCCCATGATACGCAGGTCCATCCATGCGCCGCCCAACAGCGTACTGGCAATGATGTAAATATTGCCCACAGCCAACACCTGTGTCTCACGGCATGTTATACCTAGGAATATCCCGAAAAAACCGGAGAAAAGCACGAAGGGAATGTAAGAAAGAAATGTGTAGAATAGCTTTGCTGACAGTGGTATCCCCACAAAAAGACCGGTGATAAGGCAGCTCACTGCTATGATGGCAGCCATTGGCAATACAGGGATGAAATAGCCCAGAATGAAATCACGGGCTTTCAATGGTGATATGAACAAACGCGTCAGGAAAGAAGAACTTTTATCTTTGGCTATGAGTAATCCCAGAGACATGGCAATAAAGGTAAATCCAAACACTGTAAGCCCCGGGACAATATTTACCGGTTGGAATACCTCCATGGGGACGTTGCGGGATATGATTGAAAACAGGATAATAAAGACAACGGGTAATACCCCGGCCAGGATCAGGGATAAGGGATCCCTGAGTATTTCTTTGGAGTTGCGCCCTGCAAAATAGGTGTATTTCATTTATGCCTCCTCCTGATTTAGCAAAATAAAGGCATCTTCCAGTTTATGGGTGTTGGTCCTTTCCAGTAATTCCTTAACTGTTCCCGAGGCTATGATCTTTCCCTTGATCATCACTGCCACCCTGTCTGAAAGGGCTTCCGATTCTTCCATATAATGCGTTGTCAAAAGGATGGTGGTCTTTCCTTTCAGTCTTGTTATGATTGCCCACAACTCCCTGCGTGCCAATACATCCAGGCCCAGGGTGGGTTCATCTAAAAAAAGGATCTCCGGCTCCGTGATCAGGGCCATGGCAATGCTTAGGCGACGCTGCATACCGCCCGAAAGCAGTTTTGCTTTTTTGTTCCGCACTTCCTGCAGGCTGAACACCTCTATCATTTCATGTGTCTTTTCCTGCATGCTTTTTTTGGGAAGATCGTAGATACCTGCTATCATTTTCAGGTTCTCCTGAACCGTCAGATTAAGTGCAATAGCCGTTTCCTGCGGCGATACGTTGATTATCTGCTTTATGTGCTGAGTGTCTTTGGTCAGGTCCCATTGCTTTATCAGCGCTTTACCGGATGTTGGCCTGATCAGGCATGATAACATTTTTATGGTAGTGGTTTTTCCTGCCCCGTTCAATCCCAGCAGGGAGAATAGTTCTCCCCTTGCAATCGAAATATTCAGATTATCAACGGCAGTAAGATCTCCGTATTTTTTTGTCAGCCCCTGGGTAACGATCATCAATCCGGAATTTTCAGGATATAAAGATATACTATTTACCTGAAAAGCAACCACAACTGCCTCAGTTGTTACATTACACAGGTACGGGCCATAATCATTAAGGAATAATTTGTAACTTTCAAAATTGTACTATTATTTTGTAATTAAAGTACATTCATAACATATAATACAAAGATCATGTAACCACATAAAAGGAGAATCTATGCCTTAATAATCATGAGTGTTTAACCCAATAAAAAAACGGGGCGATTTCTGAAAAGCCTTATTAGCAAGGAACTAAAACTAATTATTATGAAAAATGTGCTTTGTGTTAAAAATCTTGTTAAATTTCAATTAGCTATTCTCATAATCCTTTTAATTTCAAGTTGCAATAAGCCACTAACTCTTGATGTAGCAAAGGATTTAATTATTCAAAAATACCAATACCCACAAGTGGATATTCGTAACTATGAACTTTCTACCACAAAGGAATATGACCTTATTTCTACAAAAGAAAAAATTAGTACTTCAGATTATACGCCACCTAAACTTAAATTTCTAAGTGAATTGGAAAATGCCGGATTTATTACTTATTCTTTTGACCTTTTATCTGCTAATGTTTATGGTAGCAGATGGGATGGTGTTGGCGATGAAGCAGGCCCGGGTTTTACCCGGGAAATTAAATATTTCACTGGTAAAAAAACTGGTAGAAGGCATACATATCTAATTAAAGCAATATACAAACATAGTGGAATATTGACAGAAAAAGGGAAACAGGATTTTATAGATGAAAATAGATTTAAAGTTTCTAATACTGCTTTTGGTGAAATAACCGGTAAGGTTGAAAGTAAGGAATTAAATATTACGGAAGTTAAGTACACTACAATTGTAACACCTACTTCTTTTGGACAAGCCATATTCAACATTCAAGGACAAACAATAGAGGATTCTGTGGAATTTAGAAAATATGATGACGGTTGGAGAATTGAAAAAACCAACCCATAACAAAGTGTAGCATCCACGTGAGGCAAACCCGGAGTGCCGCGCAAGAGAAATTTTAAGATTTTCAAAAGCTTGATTTTCTGGCATTTAATTTTCACAAATTAGGCCTTGCGCGGTAATCCGGGTTTGCCTCACCGGATGAGGAAGGTTCAGCAGGCCCGGTAGCGGCTTGCCCGAACTCGGCGGATCCGGCTTGTTCAGGTTCATCAGAATCAGGAGCGTCGGCCTCGGCCTCGGCCTGGGAACTTCCGGATTTTTTGCCTTTGGGGAACAAAGACCCACCCATCATGACAAGGGCCGAGATAATCACGACCTGAACCATAAGCGATTTGTTTACCAGTGCCGAGGATTGCTCCATAGGGATGGAAAGGAAAAGCAGTATGGTTATAAGCCCCCTGGGAGCAATAAACCATAACTCCCGGGCGGGAAGTCTGAAGATTTTGAGGAGCAGGTAGCGGAACAGAAAGATGCCTGCAGCAATCAGAAGGGCCCACACAATGGTGTGTGAATTGAGCAACTCGGAGGTTTCAAGAAGAAAGCCAAAGAGAAGGAAGAACGATGCGCGTACCAGGAAAGTGAATTCAGTGATCAGTTCATGAAAGCGCTTTACTTCGGCACACAGCGCATCGGGTTGTAAGCGCCTGATCAACCGGTGGCGTCTGAGTACATTAATGTTACCAATAATAAGTCCAAAAAGGATAATGAACAGCAAAGCGGGCAAATGCCAGATCTCGGTCACGGCATAGATGAGAATGATCATTAGAATAATGGGAACAAACTTCACATGGTGCTTTATTTTGCTCAGAAGGAAGACCAATCCGGCAGTAGCTACCACGGTAACCAGCAAAATGATCAGGAATCCCGTGAGGGAATGGATCACAGATCCGGCATCGATTACCTTATTGAAAACAATGAAGTTGAACAGGACAACACCCAGGATGTCGGAGAAGCTGCTTTCGTAGGTTACAAATTCACGGTTGGCAGCACCCAGATTCCTGGAACTCGGAATAGCAATGGCACTGCTGATAACGGCAAAAGGAACGGCATTGGCCAAAGCATCCTTAAATGAAACGATCCCGTCTATCCGGTAAATTATCCAGCCCAGGAGTCCGCTTATAATAACCATGGACAGCAGGGCCATAAAAAAGGATTTACCCACCAGAGGAAGTTTGGACCTGTCCACCTCCAGTTCCATGGCTCCGTCCAGGACAATGAGTATAAGCCCCATGGTGCCCAGGACAGGCAACAGGGGCATGAGGTTGGGGATCTGCAGGTCAAGCAAAATCGTACCCTGTCTGACTCCCCAACCCAACAAGAGCAAAAGAACAACCGAGGGAATTTTTGTTCTTGCAGCGCTTATATCAAAAATGTATGCGAAAAGCAATAGTACACAAAGGGTGATAATAAGCTGAACGGTCATAGCATAACATTCTTATGTGCCATAACAAATATAAATAATTATATGTCAAAACGGATATTCATAATTACGCTCCCGGGCAGTGAGGGACCGTAAATATAGTCCGGGTCGCGTTCTGAACTCCCACGTGTAATTGCATTTTAAATTGTTTACAAAGAGTTATTTCGCAGGCACATTTTGCGTTCATGCCACAACACAGGTAGCTGAAGTTTATTGAGTCTTTCTCCGGGCAGTTTCTTCTTGGCTTATTTTTGTTAAAATCCCAATAATCAGGCTTTAAGGAGATTTGAAGGCTTGAATATTTCCTCTTTCCTTCCTTGGTTAATCTCAGCATTAGTGGCGATTCACCATTTGATAGGATTTTTGAGCGCTTGCATACAACATCTATGATCGTGTTCATCAGTTGGTTAAGTGTTGTGTACCGGTTTACACATTGGTTTACATAACACCCTGTTTTGGCCCAAAATTGAGTGATTTTTCAATGTAAAAAGCACTCACAACATTACGCTGTAAGTGCTTTATTTTCAGTGGCTCCTCATCAAGGACTTGAACCTTGGACCCCCTGATTAACAGTCAGGTGCTCTAACCAACTGAGCTAATGAGGAATGTTTTCCTGTAAGGGAGTGCAAAGATAAACGGTTTTTCCTGAAAGAGCAAAATCTTATTAAAAAAAGTGTAAATTTGCTAAGATTATGAACACATCCCTGCTTTCATCCCATTGTATTGAATTGCTCCGCGTACACAACCGGGTTTCTCTGGGAAGCATGGGAAGCTTCATCGCAGAAGACACCCCGGCTACTCTTACCAACAATGGACATGTGCTCATGCCTCCGGGAAGACGCATTTCTTTCCGGGAAAGCGAAACCTGGAATGACGGACTGCTGGAAAAAGCTTACTCGTCTAAGGAGGATCTTGATGCTTTGCTTGCCGAGGTTTCCAAAAAGCTGGCCAGGGAAAAATCAGTGACACTGGATGGTTTCGGGAAGCTTAGAAGGACGCGTGAAGGAGACGTTTTTTTTATCGTGGACAAGAACGTCTCTGTAAATCCAAACGGTTTCGGGCTGGTTCCCTTGTCCCTGAGACCGCTGCTAGTTCCATCCAAAGTCAGGTGTGCAATTTCAGCCCAGGCCGGCGATCCGGAAAAAGCTGTTCAGGCAGGAGATAACTCGCCGGAGGTATGCACTTCAGCAACCCCGGAAGTCCCGTCCATGCCTAAACAGGCTGTTGTCCAAACAGATGAAAAGGTTCAGCATGAAAGCATCCGGAAACCCCGTAGAAAAATTCCCAACGGAGTCATGATCTTTCTTCTGATAATCCTGGTCCTCGTGCTGTGCCTGATGCTGGTCTATGTCTTCCGGGATTCGCTCAAGCCTGTTCTGGAGAAAATCCTCTATTCTGCAGAAGAGCGTCAGCTGCTAAGGTAACTATTATTGCAGGGCGTTGGGAGAGAACATTTCCTCCCCGGATTTGGTTTGTGTTTCCACCTTGTTTACCACCATTTCAGAGATACGTTTGTTCTGCACATTTTCCATGACGGTTCTATAGGAAAAGAAGGTGCTTTTTGTCACGTTCTTATAATCATGGGACGTCAGGATCCTGTGCAGGTTTCCCGACAGATCATAGTATTCCACTTTATAGCACAGGTAACTGTTTTTATCTATATAGCTGACTGATTTACTGTAACCGTTCGCTTTACTGATGGTCTGATCCTTGCCTTCTGACTGTACCATCCAGCATTCCTTTCCATCATATATCGTTGTGCCCAGAAGGGAATAATTGAAATCTGCCTGGTTGGGCTTGCTCATGTCTGCGTTGGTAAACTCAGATCCCATAAAGCTTTTACCTCTTTCAGAACTGATGATCCGGCGAACTTTCTTCAAAGAAGGCATATAAATCCACATATCATCCTCTTTGTCCTTGTTGTCGTAAATGAGCAGTGTTGTACCCTGCACATCGGAAGGCGCTGTAAAACGTACGAGCGTTTTGCCTACATCATTAAAGACTGCGGATATCATGGTCAATTGCCTTACCCGCTCATTTCCTTTGTTATCCCTGATGTATATGGTAAAATCCATTTGCGTAGAGCCGAGGTCTATAACCTCTCTGGATTTTCTGCTGATTTCAGCAGCCGATTGTCCAAATAACCCGTTGGCGCAAAAAAACAAAAACAACCCGGTAACCAGCGATTTTAACAGTAGTTTCATAATATTATCATTGTATTTATTTTTCTAAAAACTTAGGCCTGACCCAGTAGCATATGGCAGGGATCAGGATCAGGGCACTGACAAGACATAGGAAAAGAGATAAAACGATCAGAAAGGCAAAAGAACGGATCAGAGGAAAGGCGGATAGGAAAAGGATGGCAAAACCCAGCATCACAGAACTGGCGTTAATGACGATCCCCCGTCCAATGGTCTTGAGCGTTGCCTTGATACTCCGGCCGTAATTGTTGCCGTGGGCCAGCTCCCATTTGATCCTCCAGAACACATGAATGGTAAAATCCACCCCAAGTCCTATCGAAATAGATGATATTAAAGCTGTTACAATATTCAGTTCCAAACCAAGCCAGCCCATCAACCCAAAGGTGCAAAATACGGCAAAGGCCAAAGGCAAGCTTCCAATCAAACCGGCTTTAGTGCTTTTGAAAATCAGGCTTAGTAAAAGGAATATCGCGACAAAGGCCACCAGCAGTGAATAGTACTGACCCTTTTCTACAGATTCGTTAATATCAATATCGGTGAGTGTAAAGCCGCCAATGACCGGTTCCAGGGAATCTGCCCGGGCCATTTCTTCGATTTTCGTAAGCAGGCTCCTGATTTCCCCTATGCTCCCGTCTTTGAATTGCACCGTGAGCAGTGTATTGGTATAGTCAAAATCCACATATTGCTCCAGATCTTCGGGCTCGCCGCTCATGGAATAGAGTTCCAGGTATTGCGCAACGCCCTCCCTGGTTTCTGGAATGCGGTCATAGCCTGTGTCGGTGGAGTCGTTCAGGGCTTTACTGATCTTCCTGATAATGGAAGAAAGTGAGGTGACGGTTCCCACGCGGGGTATTTCTCTGAGTTCCTGCTCATATCTGTCAATACAGTTAAGCAGGACGGGATCTGTCACGTCTCCCTGAAACATCACATTAAACATCTTGCTCCCGCCAAAGTGGCTGTCCAGAATGTTAATGGCCTTGTTGAAGGAATGGTTTTGCGGTAAAACATCGTTGGAATCGGGGGCTGTCTTGAAAAAGAATAGTCCTACCGAGCACAATGCCATAAAGAGTATGAAAAAGCTTACAATTCTTTTGGGATGTCGTGTAATGCTCTCCCCTGTACGCTCCAGCAAAGAAGGAATGAAACCTTTTGACCCGTCTTCCAGGTCTTTATGAATTCTGCCCTTCTTTAGCAGGGACAATACAGCCGGGATGAACAGCAGGCTCACCAGCAGCGCAAAGGTAATACCAATGGCCGAGACTATCCCCATCTGCCTGGCAGGCCTGAACAAATGCGCCACCAGGCCCAGGACTCCCACAATGGTGGTCAGCCCACATAAAGTGACCGGGGTATATAGATAATCGGAAATTTTTATGGCCAGTTCCCGGGGTGAAAGATTGGGTTCCGATGCCCGCAGGTCCTGGTATCGGGCTGCATAATATACCCCGTAATTATTGGCAATGGCAAGCATCATGATGGGTATGATCACCCCTATCAAACTGAGTTCCCATCCGAAGACCGGGATCAGGGCCATAGAAAAAACGATGGAAAAAAGCACCACAGAAAACGGCAGCAATACACTCCTGAACTCCCGGAACGATACAAGCAGGATCACAAACATCACCAGCAAGCCAATGGGTAACAACAGCAGTGCATCACGGCCAATTTTCTTGCCCGACTCATCCCTCAGATATGGATTCCCGCTGATATACACGTTTTCATCTCCGGGGTATTTCTGCATAATTTCATCTATCAGTCCAATGAGCTGGTCATCATTCACTGTTTTTTCAGAACTCAGGATGATCAGTGCGTTTTTAAAATCATCGGAGACAACAATTTTATACACCAGGTCGTTGGCACGGATAGCCTCCCTTAAGATCTCCCGGTCTTGCTCATTTTCCGGGATGCTCGTCACCACAGGATTTACCACCATGCTCCCCTCCTGAGACCGGATATCCTTTGCCTGAAATAATGAATAGACACGACCGAATTGTGGCATTATGGACAAGGTGTCTGTTATCAGCCTGATCCGGTTCAGCGTTTTTTCATTAAGTACGTCTTCTGTTTGAAAAATAATCAGTAATAACTCATCATTCCCGAAATACTCTCCAATTTTTTTATTGTTTTGTATGGAAGGCATGGTCTTTGGCAGGTAAGATTCCAAATCCGGATTGACACGGATTTTTGTCAGGGGAATAATTCCCAGCAGTACTAGTACCAGGGTGACAATAATGATATACCACCTGTATTTTATGATAAAATTTGATATTCCCATGTTTTTTAAAAGATCACTTTAAGTTCTGCAAAAGCCCCGTTCATTACGGCTGAAGAATAGCCGTACAATGTTTTTTCTCCCCCCCTCATATAATTGCCACCCACCACTGCCATCAGGGCATCCGATATCCTCCAGCTCAACTTGGGCCTGACAAACCATTCTTTTGATGTGATATTGTAATAGCCTGTACATTCAGCTGACAGGACATCGTAAGCAAAAGACCTGGTTATGGTCAGGGAAACTGCATGGTTGGTCCTTTCCTGCTGATTGAAAACTTTGCGGTTAAATAACCTGTTCTCATAATCTATATACTTCTCTGCATACTGGACAAGTGACGCCGGGTCATTAGCATCGGGAGAGACAGGGACAGATAATGGGAAAAAATCAAATGTATATTTTCCAATGTATTGGCCTATGACGGTACAACCCAACACATTGGTTTCTATACCAACAACATAGCTTATATCCGGATTGGGTATGAACATTTTTTTGTCCGGATTTTTCGTGTGGTTATAGGCCGCTTCGGCCCTGACTATCATCAAATTACCAACGGGTATGGCAACATCTGCGCCTATCGCGGTTTTTCTGTAAGGCGTGGAAGCAATGCGTACAACGGGCTGGGCCGATGCCCAATTCACAGAAACCACATTGAATCCATGGTAGGGATCATACCCCTGGAACCAGGAAACGGAACCGCCGAATGCAGGGTAGTCAAAATTCGCCCGCACGGCATAGGTCCCGTTGGCCAGTATCCTTTCCGGAAGCATATCATCGCCGAACAGCAGGTATTTCCCCAGTTCCCCCATGTCAAAGAGATCAAACCGGTAACTTGACATTTTGTAGAATGGAATGGCCACCAGCTCAAGATCTACTCCGGGAAGGGGTCTGTATTGCATTTTCAGCATGAAATTGGATTGCTGCTGATCGGCCGGATCCGATGAAAGAAAAAAGTAATCGCTGGGGGTTATGTTGTTTGTTGGATTGAATCCGTCCATACGCCCCCAGATGACTATCTGGTTCCCAAGGAAAATATCAAATTTCTGGCTTTTATACCCTGCGTAAAGCTCCCTGATCCTGAACCGGGCATCTTTTTCATTAAAAAACATGCCTGTGGTGAACCTGATATCCGACTCAAGGATGGCTGGTCCTTTTTTGAGTGAGGCCTGCAGGGAAAGTTCAGCAAAAACAGAGGTCAGATCATATGCCTTGCTGCCTCCGTAAACAGACCCTCTTCCAAAACCATGGATACTGAAGTCCGTATTTCCGCTCCATTGGGCCCTTACCTGCAAAGTGGCACAAATCAGTATAGTGAAAAAGATGATTCGTTTCATTCGTTGTAAAATTTGTGCAAATGAAAGAAAAAGGAACCGATAATCCTTCATTTTTTTAAAAGATGGACTACAAAAATCAGATGGCCGAGATTCTTTTCTTATACTCCGATGGCGTTTCCCCTACTGTCTCTTTAAAAATCTTATAAAAAGATGATTTATTGGAAAATCCGCAATCGTAGCCGATCGCCTCTATGGAATAATGATTCGTACTGTCTGCCAGCATTTTTTTTACTGCTTCAATACGGTATGAATTTACCAGGCGAAAAAAGTTTTTACCCAGCTCGGCATTCAGCACTTCGGTAAGCTGGTGTTTTGGTATTTGCATGTCTTGTGAAAGGATATCCATGCTTAGGTCTGGATTCAGGTACGCTTTTCTTTGCTCCAGGTAAACCAGGACCTGTTTGCCGATAATCTTTCTGGTCCGGTCGTCCAGGAGGTTTTTTTTGTACCTTGGCTTTTCGTTTGGAATTTGTAATTCTTCGGGTATGTGCTTTTGTCTCAAACCGTAAAAACTCAGCGCATATAGCAGCACAAGCAGTATGGAATAATTAAATATTCCGGGAAGGATGGAGTCGTAATCTCCCTTTATGATCAGGGTAAAGGATATGATGTAGGTTATAAAACAATACACAACGTAAATAATGGTAACAGACATAAGCCAGCGGATGTTCTCGTTGGTGTCGATACGGGAGGTTTCATTCTGCAGATTGGCCCGGTAATGATAGACCATGGTCAAACTTAAAGAGCTGTATATCAGCCATGAAATCAGGCTGGCCATGGCAAAGGAAAAGCGAAACAAGTAGTTTTCCTGATAAACCAGATAGTCTCCCACCATAAAGGGCGCCTTGATGATGTAGGCCAGCACTTTGAAAATCAAGAATGGCAGCAGGTGCACCAGATGTAAGTATTTCAGGCGAAATCCGGATCTGGTAAGGGCCCTTACATACAAATAAAAAGACGCATTGGATAATAGATGAGAGCCTGACAGCAGGGGGGTTTCATAGAACTGGTAGTCCATTCCTGCGGTCAGAAACTCCAGGGCCAGCAATACAAGCCATGCGGACAGTATTTTATCCGATACGGTCCGTTCATTTTTTGTGAACATGAGTATGGAAGCAAACAATGCCTGGCAAAATCCTATCCAGACCAGCGTATTCATGTATTGCATACACAAAGATAATAAAACAGCAGACAGTCACCGCCACCACAAGAGCCGGGAGCTTTATTATACAAGCCGAGGCTCCCTGTACTTGTGGTGGCTGCGGCAGTGCTTGGAAAACAGTTCGGGCAAGTATTGATTAAATTTTTTGATAATTTGGTGGCAGATACCATGGCAACAGGCGGAACCTGTTTGCTGCCGGCTGCGCATAAAAAAAACGCGGCAATAATTTGTCGCGTTTTGTGGAGATAGACGGAGTCGAACCGACGACCCCCTGCTTGCAAAGCAGGTGCTCTAGCCAACTGAGCTATATCCCCGTAGCCTTATGCAGTAGTCCCGAGCGGAGTTGAACCGCTGACCCCTACATTATCAGTGTAGTGCTCTAACCAACTGAGCTACGGGACTGAATATTAAAAAAAAAGGAAGAACGAGCAGGACACGTAACAGAACTTGCTCCAAAAAGGAGGTGTTCCAGCCACACCTTCCGGTACGGCTACCTTGTTACGACTTAGCCCCAGTTACTTGTTTTGCCCTAGGTCGCTCCTCGCGGTCACGAACTTCAGGCACCCCAAGCTTCCATGGCTTGACGGGCGGTGTGTACAAGGCCCGGGAACGTATTCACCGCGCCATGGCTGATGCGCGATTACTAGCGAATCCAACTTCATGGAGTCGGGTTGCAGACTCCAATCCGAACTGAGAAGGGTTTTGGAGATTAGCGCTCCGTCACCGGATGGCTGCCCTCTGTACCCCCCATTGTAACACGTGTGTCGCCCCGGACATAAGGGCCGTGCTGATTTGACGTCATCCCCCCCTTCCTCACACCTTACGGTGGCAGTCTCATTAGAGTCCCCAGCTTTGCCTGATGGTAACTAATGACAAGGGTTGCGCTCGTTATGGCACTTAAGCCGACACCTCACGGCACGAGCTGACGACAACCATGCAGCACCTCGATACATGTCCCGAAGGACTATCCAATCTCTTGAACATTCATGCACCGTTCGAGCCCGGGTAAGGTTCCTCGCGTATCATCGAATTAAACCACATGTTCCTCCGCTTGTGCGGGCCCCCGTCAATTCCTTTGAGTTTCAACCTTGCGGTCGTACTCCCCAGGTGGATAACTTATCGCTTTCGCTTGGCCACCGACTGTGTATCGCCGGCAGCGAGTTATCATCGTTTACAGTGTGGACTACCAGGGTATCTAATCCTGTTTGATCCCCACACTTTCGTGCCTCAGCGTCAATCTTGGCTTTGTGAGCTGCCTTCGCAATCGATATTCTGTGTGATATCTAAGCATTTCACCGCTACACCACACATTCCACCCACAGCAACCAAATCCTAGCCTGGCAGTATCAACGGCACTGTTACAGTTAAGCTGCAAAATTTCACCGCTGACTTACTAAGCCGCCTACGCACCCTTTAAACCCAATAAATCCGGATAACGCTCGCATCCTCCGTATTACCGCGGCTGCTGGCACGGAGTTAGCCGATGCTTATTCATATGGTACTCTCATCGGTCTACTCGTAAACCTTATTGCTCCCATATAAAAGCAGTTTACAACCCATAGGGCCGTCTTCCTGCACGCGGCATGGCTGGATCAGATTTCCATCCATTGTCCAATATTCCTCACTGCTGCCTCCCGTAGGAGTCTGGGCCGTGTCTCAGTCCCAGTGTGGGGGGTCTTCCTCTCAGAACCCCTAGACATCATAGCCATGGTGGGCCGTTACCTCACCATCTAGCTAATGTCACGCGAGCCAATCCTATACCACCGAAGCTTTAATTTAGTGAAGATGCCTCCTCTAAATGCTATGGGATATTAGACCAAGTTTCCCTGGATTATCCCCCTGTATAGGGCATGTTGCTCACGCGTTACGCACCCTTGCGCCGGTCGCCACCAGGTATTGCTACCCGTGCTGCCCCTCGACTTGCATGTGTTAAGCCTGCCGCTAGCGTTCATCCTGAGCCAGGATCAAACTCTTCATTGTAAATTTGTTATAATGTTTGCTCGTCCTGTTACGCTTTCTTATTCCTTCCGAAATTAACGTTCTGCTCTTGTACTCTTTGTTGTACTTGTTCTTCCAATTTGTCAATGAACTTCTTTATATCCCCCGTGAAAGGGGTTGCAAAGATAA
>MTKZ01000555.1_pt1 | contig 168528 bp, 154 predicted proteins | sample 1042781 | NCBI WGS metagenome assembly MTKZ01 (sample SAMN06212207, study PRJNA360539) | anaerobic digester metagenome | biome: Wastewater treatment plant; material: sludge; isolation source: anaerobic digester fed with sludge from wastewater treatment plant | place: Denmark: WWTP Viborg ... | reverse complement strand
GCCTCGTAGAGGCTTTCGATGAAAACTAGTGCCGCTTGATGCAAAGGAGGACCTTTGCATACCAAGACCTTTGCATACCAAGACCTTTGCATACCATAAAAAAAATCAAAAAAATTAGAATCGTTAATTTCCCAATTTCTAACGGAACAATATATAAATCTTTTTGAATTGATGATATTGGCTTGCCTTAAAAAAATATTTAAAACTAATAGAATTAATTTTTTTTCTTCTTGGATGAATAGCATATTCTAATTTTTCTCGCTTTTTTATATTTAAAAATAGGAAAATATATATTGAGTTAATTTATTGTTATTAAGTGTGTTATTAAATAAGGTCACAAAATCTACAAAAATTTATTAAAAAAATGTGATATTATGCTTGACATCATTCTCAGAATATTTAGGTTGTAATTAGATAAGAATGGTTAAAATTATAGTGTGTAATGTGCGATGAATAAAAAAGAAAGGTTGTCGTAAATAAGCCCGGTAAGTTTTTTACCGGATAGTTTTTTAATCTTTGAGAAAGTATCAAATTTAAAGCTAAAGCTGTATGATGCTTTCTAAACTAACTAATTTAAGTTTATATTTTCAGGAGGAATGTTATGAAAAAGTTAATTATTCCGCTGCTGTTCATTTTTGCCATCGGCATCTTAGCAGCAGTAGAATCGGAACCTTCCGAAGTCGTCGGATATGTTAAATACCCCTGTGTAGCAGGTTTAAATCATATTGCCTTACCAATGGACCAGGGACTCACTATGGCAAGCGACTTTGCTGCTCTTTATCCGGATATGTTAGATAATATGAGCTACTGGGATGCTGCAAGCCAAAGTTGGGTAACTGCATTTAATATTGGTTATTGGCAAGGTGATTTCCCGATACAATCTGGTTCTGTTATGATGATTGCTGCCTTAGCACCTTTTACTGCTTATAGTATCGGTAATATGCCTGCAACTAATGCCACTTATAATTTATTAGCAGGATTAAACGATATTATGATTCCCTTAAATCGTTCCGATATTACTATGGCAGGACAAGTGGGAGATGAAATGCAGGTATTAGATGCTATTAGTCGTTGGGATAATGCTAGCCAGTCATGGGTTTCAGCTTTTAATTTAGGCTATTGGCAAGGTGATTTCCCAGTAACTATTGGCTTCCCAATGCAGGTAGCAGCATTAAGTCAGACAACCTGGCCCTCTCGTGCTAGTTCAACTCCTGTAATGACTACAAAACAATCTAAGTGAAGGAGTCAGAAATGAAAAGAAAGTTATTTATAAGCCTTATGCTTATTCTCGGAATTACCTTATTATTTGCAGGGACTCCTCGTATTTATATGCAAAGGTGTAGCCTTGCCGATGGTAGTGAAGCACCAGTCACAAATACAGGTGCTACAACTTCCCCGGATTATATACTTCATGCTACATTGATAGGTCCCCCCACAGGACCAGAAACCTTGGGAACTGATTTAGGAACGCCTGTTACTTCCCTCTATATTGCAAGAATGGGAACAGGTACTACTATTCCTTATTATACAGGTATAGCACTTCAGTTAGGAACTTTTCCTACACAGTGGCAAGCAGGTTGGACCATTCATATGTATGTAAAATATATACCAACACAGGAAGTCGCGGAATGGGATTTGGTTATTCCCCCTGGATTTACTACAATTAATATTCAATCTCCAATTCAGGTAATCCCTCCCTATCCTGTAACTCCTCAAATTCTAACCATAACTTCCGATCCCACAGGTCAACCTATCTGGATTAATGGAGTAGATAGTGGTTTTATCACTCCTCATGCCTTTGAAAATCCTACAGTTGGCGATGTTTATACTATTAATAATCCTGCATTTACTTGGAATCCACCGAGCTATACGGTTCCTGAAGAATTTACTACTACAACCATAAATTTTATAGGGACTCCCGTAATCGTTGATACCTGGGCATTGACGGTAAATTCTACACCAGCGGGAATTGAAATTATAAAAGATGGAAATCCAACCGGTCAGGTTACACCTTATACTTTTACGAGCTCAACAGCAGTAACTGAACTAACAGGCATTTATTCACTTGCAACCACAACCCTCACAGGTGGTCAATTCTGGGATCCTGCTACTATTACCGTTACGGCTGAAAACTTTGTAGAAGTACCTGGCGGTAAAGGAACAAGCTTGAAAGTTGCTTCTTTTGGTTCCAAGAATGGTCCAAAAACAGATTATGCTTATACTATCAATTTCCAGATGAAGACTGCTTATACTTTGACTATTAACGGTCCAGCGGAAGCAGCAACGCTAGGAGCAAATACAGTGACCGGTCCTTCAGGAACGGTAATAGGTAATATTCCTATTACGCTAGTAGATAGTAATGATAATATCAACGATCTGATTGGACCTTATACTATTGCAGCCTTACCAACAGACTTAGCACCCTTTACTGCTGCAGGACTAACCTTAAGAAAGCACTGGGTAATCAATCCTATTAATGTTACGGAAGCCTTATTTGTGGATGATGCAACTAGTATAACTTTCCAGTGGAGAGATTATCTTGCCAGATGGGATATTCCTGCTGTACCAGAATTACCCGAAGCACATCTCTTCTTTGTCCCAAGTGCTGCACTTCCTGTAATAGATTATGGTCTTTTACCTGTAACTCTTTATAATCATGGAACTAAAGAGACCTGGGGTGAGTGGAAAGATCCCACAGAAGGTAGTTATTATGTTGAACCTGAACCCGAAACTTTCGATCCAAGTGCTCCAGAAGTACCTCCTCTAAATAATCCCGGACCTCAGCCTGAAGATAAAATATCCTATACATTAACAATCCAGGCTTATGATAGTGTAACTTCTGCTTATGTTAATGTCCCTATAACAATCAATGGAGTGTCACTCAGCGGTGCAACAACTCCTTATACTTGTATAGATCCTGTAGGAGGAACAGTATTCTCCATCTACGATCCCACTCATTTATATTCGTGGACACCTATTGACTACACTGTTCCAGCAGGTGGATTAACAGATAATATCACAGTAACCTTTACTCTTTCTCCCTACAGTCCTCCACTACCGGTTGAACTATCCAGCTTCACAGCTGTTCTCACTAATGACTTATATGTACAGCTTACATGGGTGAGCCAGTCTGAGACCAATCTGAATGGCTATAGAGTATATCGTAATGAAGAGAGTTCTTTGAATGATGCTATCTTGATAACTCCCACTATGATTCCTGCAACCAATACCAGTCAGGAACATAACTATACTATTGAGGATAGAGAAGTAGAAAATCATAGCACTTACTATTACTGGCTGGAAAGTGTTGATTACAATAATTCTCAATTCTATGGCCCAGTTATTGTAGTAGTAGAAGGTAATGTCCCTCCTGTGATGCCCGAAATTACAACTTTGAAGAGTGCATATCCTAACCCCTTCAGGGCTAACGGTAGTACCAATATTGAAGTAGCAATAAAGGCTGGCGAGACAGGAACTATTACCATTTACAACATTATGGGCCAGGTAGTAAGAACCTACAAAGTTAGTGAAGGTATTCATACCATTCAATGGAATGGAAGAGACAGTCAGGGTAATAATTGTGGAAGTGGAATCTACTTCTACAAATTAACTACTCCGAGCTTGAACCAAACTAAAAAGATGGTCATTGTAAAATAAACAATTACTTTAACTGACCTATACCCCGGGCTTACAATAACTCGGGGTTTTTTATTATATCCGGCTTGAATACTTGCAAGGTTTTCTATCATATTTAACAAAATTTAATTTTCTTTGGCTCGTAGTAATATGACTTTGCTTTATCAGGCAGTAAAGAAAATGAGAGAAAAAGAGATGTGTTGTCTTCTTCTTATAAAACTGAAGTCATTGATAGGGGTAGGGAGGATAGTTTCAGGCTTATTTAATAAAATAAACAAGCTCCTGCAGAGCTTAGTAGACGAGGACGTCTACTACCCCATTGCCTGACGAGAATAACTACTACCTTATTGCCTGATGAAGATATCTACTACCGTCGTTCTATTGTTTCATAAAGCTGGAGGCTTTCACAGCTTAAATGTATAGTTTAAGGTTTATTTAATGAATTTAACAAGCTCCTGCGGAGCTTAGTAGACGAGGACGTCTACTACCCCAATTATATGGAAACTGATTAATAATTCAGAACTTAAAGATGTAATAAAAAGTGTCTCAAAAATCCTTGACATTATAAGGCTTTCAAAAATCTTGTATTTTTAATCTAAAAGTTGTAAGGAGATGAGATGAAGACCCTAACTCCCAAACCAGGTGATATAGAACGTACCTGGTATGTTGTAGACGCTACGGATCAACCTCTGGGTCGTTTATCCAGTAAAATAGCTTCTATCCTTTGTGGGAAGCACAAACCTTATTATGTTCGTAATATTGATACGGGTGATTATGTCATAGTCATAAATGCTGAAAAGGTTAGAGTAACTGGTTTAAAGAGCATTCAGAAGGTTTATCATAGTTTTAGTGGCTATCCCAGTGGATTGAAAGATATTCCCTATTCCAGGATGCTGGAGAAAAATCCAACTAAGATAATTGAGCATGCCGTTAGAGGTATGATGCCCAAGACTATTCTGGGTGATGCAATGTTTAAAAAGTTAAAAGTTTATGCTGGTAATGAGCATCCCCACAGTGCTCAGAAGCCTGTGGAATTAAAACTTTAAGGAGAATCAAGTATGCAGACTTACGATGCAGTAGGCAGAAGAAAAAATGCTGTAGCACGGGTTCGTCTTATGCCGGGAACGGGAAAACGAATCATCAATGAAGTGCAGATGAAAAAGTATCTACAACGAGAAACTCTGGCTATGATAGTAGAACAGCCCTTACAGGAGCTTGGATTGAGCGATAATTTTGATGTATATGTGAATGTTTCTGGAGGAGGTCTAAGCGGTCAAGCGGGAGCTATTCGTCATGGTATTGCTCGTGCCTTAGTGGAATTTGATGAAAATCTGCGTCCTCAGTTAAAAGCAAGAGGCTACTTAACCCGTGATCCCAGGATGGTGGAACGGAAGAAAAGCGGTAGACCTAAAGCCAGAAAAAGATTCCAATTTTCCAAACGCTAATACTAAAAAAGGTAAGTGGTATACTTTAGAATTACCATTAACCCAAAATACACGCACTGAGAGTTGCAAGGCGGTGAGGATACTTTTCCTCTGAATTGCTTAGATCTCTGGTGCGGAAGAATAAACCGTAATATTTAGAAAGGAGAAATGATGTCCGTAGTTACTATGAAACAATTGCTGGAAGCAGGAGTCCATTTTGGTCATCAAACCTATAAATGGAATCCCAAAATGAAAAAATATATCTTCCTGAAAAGAAATGGCATTCATATCATTGACCTAAAACAGACCGTTGATGCCATCAATGAAGCATATCAATTTTTAAGAGAAGTAGCCAGTCGTCAGGAATATATCCTTTTTGTAGGCACCAAAAAACAAGCTCAAGCTGCTATCAAAGAAGCAGCCGAAAAAGCTGGCGTTTTCTATGTTAATCAACGCTGGTATGGCGGAATGTTGACTAATATGCAAACCATCAGGCAGAGCATTGAGAAGATGAAATACTATGAATCTATCGTAGCAGATGGAACTATCAACAAATATACAAAGCTGGAGCAGCTTAAGATGAAGCGGATGCATGATAAAATAGAGCTCTATTTAGGTGGTATCAGGGATATGGATGCCTTACCTGGCGCTATGTTTGTAGTAGATGTAGGGCATGAAGCTATTGCTGTTCATGAAGCTCGCATTTTGCATATTCCTATCATTGCTATGGTAGATACTAATTGTGATCCTGACCTGGTGGATTATGTTATTCCGGCAAATGATGATGCCACTCGTGCCATACAATTAATTTCCGATATAATGGCAAATGCTGTGCTTGAAGGTAAAAATATCGCTACTGAAGGTGAAGGAGCAACTTTAGAGATGGCCGTGATAGGAGATGAATTCACACCTGAGATGATTGAAATGGTATCAACTCCTCCTAAAGACGAAGAAGAAGACGAAGAAGTAGTTCCAGCTGAAGAATTAACCGAACCCATCTCTCAACCAGAAGTCTAACACTTATAGATAAAGGTCTAATACTGTCCTAATTCAACTTTAACCATTACAAAGGAGTATCAATGCAAGAAATAACTGCAAAACAAGTGAAAGAACTAAGAGATAGAACTGGTGTGGGAATCTTAGAATGTCGTAAAGCACTGGAGGCAACTAATGGAGACCTGGAAGCAGCTATCAAATATTTAAGAGAAAGAGGCATTGCTAAAGCTGAAAGCAAGGCTAATCGCCAGACTAAGGAAGGATTAATACACGCTTATATACATTTTAATGGGAGACTTGGCGTTATGCTGGAATTGAATTGCGAAAGTGATTTCGTGGCTCGCACTGAACAATTCAAAAAGCTGGCTCAGGAGCTTGCACTTCAGATTGCTGCAACCAATCCATTGGCTATAACCAGTGACCAGATAGATCCGGTAATAATTGAAAGAGAAAGAGAAATTGCAAGAAATAAAGCTATTAACGAAGGGAAAAAGCCAGAAATCGTAGAGAAAATAGTGGAAGGAACCCTTAAAAAGTTCTGTAGCGAAAATGCTCTTCTGGAACAGGAACTGGTTAATGAGCCAGGTGTCACTGTTCGTGACCTAATCAATAGCACCATAGCTCAGACTGGAGAAAATATTCAGATTTCCAGATTTGTGCGTTACGCTCTGGGCGAAGAATAATCCAAATTTTTCTATAAAAGCGGAAATGAGGTGATATTATGCTTTTTCAGCCTGAAAAGATTCACCGAGTGATGCTAAAAATCAGTGGCGAAATCCTGGCAGGACCTCAAGGATATGGTTTTGACGATGAGGTTATTGATCGGTTAACTGATGAAATTATTAAAGTTCGCCAAAAAGGTTATAGTATAGCTATAGTTCTGGGTGGTGGAAATATATTCCGGGGTGGAACCTGGAAAAATCAGAATCTTGATAGAGTGGTGCTTGACCATATTGGAATGTTAGCCACCATTCAAAATTCACTTTATTTAGCTGAAATACTTAATCTTAAAAACTGTCCCGCCATAGCTTTTTCCTGTCTGGCAATGGATAATATCACCGAACTTTACACTCCTTCCAAAGCTTCAGAAGCGCTGGAAACTGGTCAAATATGCTTTATCGGTGGAGGCACCGGAAATCCTTTCTTTACCACTGATACCGCTGCTATTTTACGAGCAATAGAATTACAATCAGATTTGGTATTGAAAGGCACCAAAGTAGATGGACTTTACACTTCCGATCCAAAATTAGATTCTAATGCTCAATTCATCAGTTCAGCCAGTTTTAGTCAATGCCTGGAACAAAAGCTGGGAGTGATGGATATGACAGCATTTTCTTTAGCTCGGGAAAATCAGATACCTTTAAAAATATTTAATCTCACCCGAGCAGGTGGAATAGAAATGGCTCTCACTCAACCTGATTTTGGAACCTATATTTATGCTTAATTCCCTAGGGAAACAAAAGAGAGGATATTATGGATGAAATTTTAGATGAATGTAAAGAAAAGATGAAGAAAACTTTTGATGCTATGTTGCATCAATTTTCCAAAATTAGAACTGGTCGTGCCAGTGCTTCCGTTCTGGATGACATTCGTATAAACTATTATGGACAGTCTACTCCCATCAAACAGCTCTGTAATATCTCCATACCAGAACCCAGAATGATTATTGTCCAACCCTGGGATAAGACCACTCTGGCTGATATTGAAAAAGCTATTTTAGCTGCTAATCTGGGGGTAACTCCTGAAAATGATGGAAATGTTATCCGTCTTCCTTTTCAACCTCTAACTGAGGAAAAGAGAAAGGAAATCGCTAAGAATCTTAAAAAAATTGCTGAAGATACCCGCGTTGCTATACGTAATATCAGAAGAGAAGCCAATGAACAGGTGAAAAAACTGGAAAAAGACGGTGAAATCAGCGAAGATGAACAGAAAAAGATGCTAAAAGATATCCAGGATATTACTGATGAATGGATTAAAAAGATAGATGAAGCTGAAAAAAGTAAAGAAAAGGAGATTTTGGAAGTCTGAGCTGCAGGCTGAAAAATATTAAATTTTTAATCCTATATCATCTATCCTTTCAAGGCAATTAATACCTATATATTTTAGGAAATTAGTGCTCAGGGTCTGCAGGCAATCCGCTATGATAGAATTAGAAGAGATACGAAAGAAGATTTATGGTGCTATAAAAGGCACAGAACTGGAATATTGTTGTTATTTTGCTGGTGGATGTGTCCGAGATATGTATCTAAATAGAGAAAGAACCGATTTGGATATCTGTGTGGAAAAGGAAGAAGGCGATAAACTTCTGGCTAATATTCTGCAAGAGAAAGGATTAATCAGAAAAGTTGTGCGATATCAGAGAACTGATACTTTAATGACTAAAATAGATGGTTATTCACTGGAACTTTCTCCGACGCAAATTCGGACTGAGGTGGATAATGGTAAAGTCCATAAAACCTTTGTCCCGGTGGAAGAAGATGCACGCTCCAGAGATTTTACTATTAATGCCTTGATGATAGCTATTCATAGCGGTGATTTACTTGATTTCACCCAAAAAGGTATAAAAGATTTAGAAAGCAGATTAATTAGAGCCTGTGAATCGGAAGGAAAGGGCTTTGTAAAAGACCCCATAAGAATTTTGAGAGCAGTGCGCTTAGCTGCAGAACTGGATAATTTCACCATTGAAGAAAAAACGGGTGCTGAAATCCAGAAAAAAAGCTTCCTTCTTGAAGAACTTAATCCCCTGAGAATAACCCGAGAGCTTGAGAAAATTCTCCTACTTAAATCTTTCTTTAAAGCTCAATATCTCCTACAATCCTTTCAGCTAATGAGTCATTTATTATCTGAATTTAAGAACATCACTCTGGATGAAAAGACCTTGAACTGGTTGAAACATCCTGAACTAAGTAAACTTATCCAGACCTTGGAAAGCTTGGAGGGAAGATTTTGCTTTCTCTGTTTACCATTTTATTTGAACAGAAAGGATTCTAACTCAGAATTTAAAGTTAATCTTGAACCACTTAAAAGTTATCATCGCTATTTTTCAAATAAGCAAAACAGACACATTGATAATCTACTCTATGCTATAAGAGTCTTTCTAAATGAGTTTTATCTAAAATCTGAAATGGAACTCAGTCATCTTCGTGAAGCTATTCATATAGTTAACGATGATTTTGAAGAATTCGTGATTTTATTACAATGTGTGGATAACTATAAAGGATGGAGGTCAGGAACCAATTCTGCTCTGTCAAAACTGGCAATAGAACTGAAAAATGAAATGGATGCTAATCCTTTCCATATAACTGGCACTGAATTTATGGAACAATATCAGATTAAAGAAGGTAAAGAGATTGGTATTTATCTTCAAAGAGCTCTAACTATCTGGTATCAAAATCCGAAACTTTCTATGCCAGAGATTATGGATTTAGCTATAAATCTACCTATAGAAAAATGAGCCCCGAAATATATCTCGGGGCTTTATTATTTATTTGACCTTAAGTGGTTCAGGCAATACGCCTCTTTCTCTGAATTGATTTAGAGGCATATACTCAGTTTTTGATTCATCGGGATGATTAGCAAAATCAAGCATTTTTTTAAGTTCTCTAAATCTCATTAAATCCCAAGGATTTTCTGTATTTAAAATATTATGCTTTTTTAAAAGTTCTTTATAAGCGTCCAAATATTTAGAAGGATCATCATTAGTATATCCAGTATCAATTAGATTGCAATAGCGCTTCTTAGGGTCAAGGATACTTAAAGTTGCCGTTATCTTAATTGAGCCTAATCCAAGAGGTTTTCCCATTCCTATTTTATGACAATAGCCTTCGGGTAAATTTAAAACAAAAAGCAAAGCCCCTAATTCTTCTTCACTTAAATTCTCAAAACGAATGGAACCTTCAAATATAGCTCCTGGCTTTATAGGAGCTATTAAAGTATGCTGCGTATCTTTTTGAGGATCAAAATCGGGTGAGTCTTCTTCAAACTTATCACCTTTTTTATGCCAGTATTGTTTATAGCCTCTAAGCTTTGCATCTGGACTATCATAATGTCTGATAGTATCAAAAGTAACATCTGATGGTTGCTTTAAATATAACTGGAAGGAAGTAGGTTTTGGATTGGCAAGAATTTTTGGATAAATAGGTTTTTCAAAAGCAACTGCCTCTTTGGCTACAGCATCATCAAAATAGATTCTTCCATTGATTGTATCTTCTTGTTTTTTCATAACTCTTCCAAAAAGAGCTTCTGCCATATCCAGTTCATCACTTTTATGATTTTCAGGAAGGAGCTTTCCAATAGAGTTTTTATAGCTAATTCGGAAAAGAGCGGTATTACCAAAAGCAGTTACTTTGCCATCCTCATATAAGAAAAAGCAGGGGATACCATCCTTATATTCCTTTTTATTCCTATTAAGATAATCTATCAGGTTAATACTATTTCGGTTTTTATCATTATAATAATCATCCACCACTTTCTCCTCTAAAGCATAGGAGATAGAAATAGGAGCACCTATAATCCAGTGTTTTTTCTTCCCTCCAGATTTAGATGGCATCCATCCTGAAAAAACTAAATAACCTTCCTTATAATCATCTTGTAAAGCAGAATCATATTCTTTAACTTCTTCCACTAATGGAACGGGTTCTTGGTCTGAAGCAGAAGTAGGACTTTCCCTGAACCAAATATGTTTAAAAGGATGTTTCTTATAGAAATCATCGTAATCTTTATTCTTTTCCCATCTTTTTTTCACATTATTATAAGTTGCCATACTATAGGGAACTAATTTAGCTTTTAAGACATCTTCTTCTTTAACTCTGTAGTACTTTATTGCTTCAGTTATTTTATAATCTTTTCCATCCTTTTTTAAGAAACCAGCTTTAACCTTTAAGGGTGAGTTCCATTGATTGGGGTTTTCAAATACCCTTTCTGCGTAGTAAGTTCTTAAAGTTATAGCTTTATCAGCAAAGGACCGAAAATAGAGTTTATGGTCATCCAGATAACTTATTTTACTGTAAGTGGCTATCTCATAGAGATTACGAACCATACCCCTTAAGGAAGAGCCAGGAATTTTAAACTTACCTGAAGCTGGACTGAAGGACTGGTTAATATTCTTATTAAATTCTCTCATCTTGTCCTTATTATTCTCTTCTTTTTCAATTTGGGTTAGTTCTTCCACTTCTTTTTCAGTTAGAGTTCTACGAATATAAAGAGGAGTTTTTGTCTCAATGGAAAGATTAATTCTACCTGTTAAACCCGAAAAGGAGTTTTTAGGCGGCAAAGTTTCTTTATAATAGGAGATAACTTTATCATCTAAAGATATAAAATTATAAGGAGCATAAGCTTCTTCTGGAATATTTGCAGTTTTAGATTCCTTTTTTCCAGTTTCCGATTGATATTTTTGAACAGGTTTGTTTTCCGGTATTTTAATTATATAACCATCCAGGCTTAATGCTATAATCTTTTTACTATTTTCTTCCAGCTCAATTTCTACTTCATATTCTCCAGGTTGGAGACTTTTTATTTTTTCATCTTCACGAAACACAGAATCGCTTAAAGGTCTTTTTTTTGCAATGTCCGATTCTATATCTAAAACTACTGATCCTTTCTTGGAACGACTTACATACAATGTTGCCTTAATCATTATTCACATCCCTTAATGGATATAAAACGGCTATCACAATAGCTCAATTGTCCATTATCCCATTCTTCCAGATAGTTACGGGTACATAGATACAATCTTGGATTATCTTTTAATTCTGATAATAGAGAATCAGGAACAATCACTCCAAAACCTCTATCTTCTTTAAGAAAGGTAAAACCTTCTTTAAAAGGCTCTGGTTTATTCCCAAAAAGAAGCTGTTCTGCATCACGATAATAACTTAGTTCTGAATCATTTTTATCTATATTATCTATTCTCAATCTTCCTTTCAGAACGGAACCACCTTTGCCATCAGATTGTCGCCAGATATGCAGTTCTCGTTCCTTATCAAATATTCTTAGTTCTTCTAATCTATCCAGTTTTGTTATATCTTCAACCAGCTTAAACTGATAATTACTAAATTCACCAAAACTGATGCCTGAAAGAGTTATGGCATACACCTGGTATTCTTTATTTTCCAGATAGTTATTTATATCTTCAATACTTTCAATTTTATTAATAGACCTGATTTTACTATATATTTGTCCAATCTTGGGTAATTCTTCCATCATTTTTACTCCTCAATCTTTTCTTTCTTAAACCTGGCTATATATTTTCCGATTGCTTTATTATCACTCTTTGATATAAGTGCTTCTATATATTCATTAAAAAGCTTTTGTGATTCCTCATCTATATCTTTAAAATTACTAAAATTAATTGAATTTTCACCATTAGTTATTCTTGCTTTAGTCCCTTTTAATAATCCTCTTCCTACATTTTTTTCACCTCCCATAGGAAGTTCGGAGCTATATAAATCTTTTAGGAGAAGGAGTAATAATCCCTTTTGAGAAGGAAGTGGTTTATGAATGGTTAAAGTGAGGTCAATAAGTTGGGCTTCTTCTGTAGCAGGATATACAGGCATTGAATCAAAAAGAGCGCTTTCAATAGTTCCTCCAGTAAAGCGATCTATCTTAATTCTGTTTTGCAATTCGCTTTTAACATTATCTATAACTGTTTCTGAAACATAAAGTGAGGAAGGAACAGAGTAAGCATTCTTCTTCTCCAGAGAAATAGTGCCAAACAAAGCAGCTATAAACATATCAACTTCATCTTTTTTGTTTTCCCATAACAGATTTAATATCTTTTGTGCTCTAGCTCTTAAGGCTCCTCGCAAAGAAGTTCCGGGAAACACAAATTTATCTCCACATTTCAGTTGAGCGGCATCTGACCCATAAGGAGTTTTGGAATAGGAACGGATAATAAAAGAATTAACGATTTGAAAAGAGGCATTGATGGAAAAATCGTCAGCTGGGATGAACTTTTCCTCTGTATATTCCGAAATTAGATTTTTCAGCTCTTTCTTCAAGAGAAAAGCTGCTGCACACTTTTTATCTATGAAATCATATTCCATTACCTTGATATTTTGTGCCTGAAGATTGCCAAATCCAGAACTGATCTTTCCACCTAAGGCAAATTGCTTATTACTAAGCACATTTACTATATTCTTCATCAATTCCTTACAATCATCATAAGTGCCTGATTCTACATTCAGACACATTTCCAGTGAAAAATGATTTCCCGGTTCCAGGACCTGATAATCAAACTTGGCACCTTCTTCAACTATCCCTGTTTCTGGATTAATTCTTATCCCATCTCTTATAGCAGTATTTGTACCTGGACCTTGAATTAATGGTAAATCATCACAAATAATATAAGATTGATGTTCAAACTTATTTTGTTCTGGTTTGTTTTCTTCTGCATTTTTATCATTTTCCCCTACTTTCTTTTGACCAAAATACTTTTTCTTTTTATCTGTTTGAAGTTCAGTGTAAAGTTTACCTATAAAAGAACTAGCCGGAATATAAGGCATTCCCTTTTTATCTAATAAAATGTCACGATCACATATTTCAGATTCACCACTGCCAATCATTAAAGGACTAATCAATTCCAGATCGGCTTTTAAAATTATCTTGCCATAGTTCATTTGTTTTCCTCCTTCTTGACAGGAACTGCAATTTTTTTTCTCAAAAACCAGAAGAAATTTGATAGATAAACTTTATATGCCTCTTCTGGTCTTATCTCTTCAATCTTAAATTCTTTCCGTAAATCTAACAAACTTGAAGAACCACTTAAAGTATTTTCTCGCGTACTTATTATATCATTAGTTAATGAAGTTATATTATTCCTGGACAGAAATTCATATAAATTCATATTCCCTATATAAGTTCTTTTCAATTTATCAACTGAAGTTTTATTTAATTGGTTTATCATATTAAAAAAATCATCCTGCAAAGAGAACCCTTCCAATTTAGCCGCAAGGCTTTTACTTAGTGTAGTAGATTCCAATGTATTCGCTTTTTCCATAGCTTTATGTTTCAATTCCCTATATATAAGATTCTTATATATATTTCCAACTATTTCTTTTAAAAAAAGAGGAACATCGGTTTTAGGTTTTGGTGTTTTTATCGTTTTATATTCATTCAGTATATAAATTTTTTCTGGTATTTCCTTAAATTCCACCTGACCAAAACCTTCCCAGGTTCGTTCTCCTAAACCAAAAATCTGTATATCTTGATAATTATCTGGAAGTTTTTCTAATAAGAAGACGGAACCTGCTTTTAAAGTGTAATAGGAAGGTTTTTTGGCTTTCCAGGCTGTTATCGTAGATTCAGTTCTTCCAATGTCTGTATAAGCTTCTAATATATGGACTCCTAAAATCTTTTCTATTTCTTTAACTGTAGTGACAGGAAAACCAAATTCATTTAGAAGAATTAGATCTGAGACACAATATAGATAGATAGGTGTGGAAAAATCTTTTAAGGCAGGAAGGTCTTCTAAGTGAGAGTCAATGATTATAGCATTACCATATTGAGCAGTTTTAGATTTACCAATTCTAACCTCTTTTTCTTTAAGAAATTCACTTATTAATTGCAGATCTTTTTCTTCACCGATAATCTCTCCGGCAAATATCTGGTCAGGTTTTAGTGCTTCGTAATTGAATACTACATTTTCTTCCGGTATTCCAGTTACATAATTTCGCTGATGATGAAAGTTCATACAGAATTCAGGTTTTTGAAGTTTAATATAACTATCCCTAATATTTACATATGAAATTACTTCTTTATATTCCAGCAAGTTTTCTGCATTATTAATAGTATCCTCATTAAGAATGATTATATCTTTTTCATCTTTTTTGTTTTGAAATATATTCTTTGGGCAGGGTATATATGATAACTTATCTTTTTGTAGATATAAATTCCTAAACAAGAGACCTCCCCGAAGAAATAATCTTTCAAATTCTGAATCTGCCTTATATTGTTGCAGATATCTACCTGCCAGCATTCCTAAAATAGTTGTACCAGGTATGTAGGAAAGACAGGAATTAGTTACCGAATCCCCAGAGGGCCCTGAGATAATGGTTGGTGCAGTGAGTTTGATGCTATAATTTAGACTTTTCATAGGTTTTTCTCCAGTTTTTCTCTTAGCTTATTAGTTAGGGAGTTCCCGCTTTCATCTAAGATTTCTACTTCTATTTTCCCGAAACCGCGATTGCGTTTACTTCCCATTCTATCCAGATACAAGGAAATAAAAGCTAATAATTTTTCGGTGTTTTCATCTTCATAATTAACAGTTAGATTGCCAATAAATTCATATTGCCCGCTTAATACTCTTATTGTTCTTAAAGAATGTTCTTTAGCAATCCTGGTTTCTGGATCAATAGCAGTTTGATGACGCACATCAGTAAAATAGTCTACTATCAAATTATAATTAAAAAAGCTCGGATATTTATCTTTTAAATAATCACACCACTGATTCAATTCTACCCTATCAAAAATATATAAATTATCAAAGATAATATTAGGAACAGCCTCTGTGCTTCCCATTTCACCAAAGAGTTTATCAATGATATTTATTTCTTCTGGAAGTGAGATAAGTTTTTTAAATCCTTCAATTGATAATAAATCTTCAGCAGCATTTCGGAACAGACCCTTAATTCTTTTCGCAGGAATATAGGGAAAACCATTATCATCAAATACAATGTCATTATCTATTATCGGTCCAAAAGCTTCAGGAGAACCAATTATCGTATCGGATAGCGTCTTTATTATAACTTTATACTTCATTTGAACCCTCCTCTGGTAACAAATCCAAGAGCTCTATTATATCAAGATAGATAGTTTTCCCACCGAAAATAAAATCGTCAGAGTGTTTATAATTTTCAAAAGCTTTACCTTTATAAAAAAGTTGTAAATCTCCTCTGGTTTCCAATTCTTGGAAAAATGCTTTTCTTTCACTGGAATCCCTATAAAGCACTTCTCTAAATTTTGCTAACTTGGATGTGGGCCAGGTCTTGGCAAAATTTTTTGCATTTTCTATCTGATCTTCTAAATCTTTAATTTTATAAGGACGATAAAGCAATTCTAGACCATCACTGGATTTATATTGAACCTTTCTAAATTCCTTAAGATCAGAATAGATGGAAGCATTTATCCTTTGAAAATCAAGATAGCTTTCTTTCTCGTTCTCATTAAATCTTTTATTTTTTGCAGAGTGACATAATGCTTTCGCTGCTTTGTAAGTCTGAAAGAAAGGAAAATTGGTTTTCGCAACTGCAATTCCTGCACAGAAACTTAAATCTTTACTATTTAATATATTAATAACCTGGTCAATATAGGTGCAAGCAAGGACTATTCCCAGTTTTCCTTCGCAAACAAAGGTGATATCATCACCTCCAATATAAATAGGACGCAGAGGAATTGGCAAGGATTCAGCATTCTCAGAATTTATTTCTTGTTCATAATATTTCCATTTACCTTTACGAATATTATCTGCAAGAATTTTAATAGTGGCTTTAAGTGCATCAGACATTGCATTATCCATTTTCCGGGATAAGTTCTGATATTCTGCTAATGATTTTTGACCTTTATAGAGTTTACCTATATCATTACCATCAATATAAACAACGGCAAGATGAGAATCTTCACCTTCTTTTTGACCAAGTTTATTAAATTCCTCACTTAATACAAATTCTTTGCCCATAATATTCTGATATTCTATATTTATTTTATCTTTCGCTTTGTCAGCAGCTAATCTTTTAGCTTTAACAACCTCGGAGATATATTTTCTACTACCATCAGAATAATCCACATATTGAGCACTGAGAGGTCCAGAACTACATTGTGCATTTACCCCATAGGAACGCAAAGTAGTGACTTGCTGATGAGTTTGTTTTTCTTCTTGCAGTTTTTGATGTAATCTTTCCATTCGTGAAGAAAAGTTCTCTTCTTCCCTGGTTTCCTCAATAACAGCGTTAAAACTTAATCCAGGAGCAGTTTCAAATATTGTTCTGGATAAATTTTTAACAATTTCTTTAGCTTGCGATTCGCTATCACATTGACGATATAAATTTCCTCCTCCACAAAAGCCTTTCTCTTCATCTTTAAAATCATCAAAGATGTGAGAGACAAGATGGGAAGCACCTAAATTGTCTTTCAACTTATTGGAGGAAAAAATATAATCTTGAATAGCTCTTAAATCAATTAATACATCGTAGCTCATATCTCCCTCTTTTTATATTTTAATATGTTCAACTATCATTTTTCGTATTTCATTCTTGTCCATAATTAAATCTTCTAAACCAAGACATAAGAATTTAGATTCTAATGAACCAACCTCTATAAACAAATCATCCATCAAGTCTTGATTATTGTTTCTGTTTAATAAAGATACTTGAATAATTTTTGATTCATCACCACCTAATTGATGTGCTCTATGTAAAGCTTCAAATGCTTTAAGTTTTACAGTTCCTTTATCCTTAGCAGTGGTTATAGAAATAACATTTAATTGATATCCATATACTGCACATATATCAAGTTGAAATTCTATATTTTTACCATTAATGGGTTTTACAAGACTATCAAAATAAAAAACAATATTTTCTGTAAGAATATTATTCTCTTCTACTAATGCGTCTTGATTAATTAATATATCATAAATCCAGTATTCCAACCAGGTTCCACCTAAAAATTCAAGTAAATGCTTAACTTTATCAACACCTTCAATACTTTCCCAGATAGGTTTGATAAGCTCGTTATTAATTAAAATACTTTTTTCCTCATCAGTGATTTTTTCTTTAAAACTATTGGTTCTTCCCTCTTTCTTTTTAAATTTTTCCGCATTAAATCCAATCTGAGGATTGTAAAAATTGTCTATTCTGTTATTATGTAAATACTCTTCAAATATATTTAACTCAGGTTTATATTGTTTCAGTTTTTCAAAGTCATATGCAGATATATTTTTACATTTAGAATCGGGAAATTTACTTTCTACTTTAAAATTATGTAGATAACCAATTTCTGCTAAACTTAAGTTAAGATAATATACATCCCTGAGATCTTCACTTGGGTTATATGATTGCTCATTATATAAAATTAATCGATGAGTGCGTGCATCAAGATACGAAGATGAAAATTGATCTTTATATTTGTATTTACATTCATCATAGAAGAATACTGACATAGATTTTGTTCCACCCGTGAAATTAAGACCAATACTATTATTATTACTATTACTTTTAATGATTTTGATAATATTAATAACACAATCTTTATCTCGTACATCACTCAATTATTTTATATTCTTACTTATATTTTGATTTTTTAATCCCTCTAACTCATTTTCATCTAACAATTTTATAATTCTTTCAGCGATATCTATGGTTTTATCTTGTTTATTAGCAGAATTTTCTAACGATGCTATAAAATATATGTTGCTAATTCGTTCTTCCTTATAATAATTACATAAATAAACTGCACTTATATAACACGGTAATGGATTTGTGCCTACAAGAATTATTAAATCTATCAATTTTGACTCCTTTAATTTGATTATTGTTGATAAATTTGTTGCTGGTATCTTAAGAAAAAATTGGGAAAAGGCGTAAATGAAATCATAGTAGTTTAAAATTTACTAAAAACAATGAAAAGAAAGATAAAAAAGGGTATAAAAGATTGATGCCGATCATCTTAATTGTATTTTAGAAAGTTAAATTTAGTTTCTGCATATTATGCTGTCTTTGCTTATGCTTCAATCTTCTACCTGAAAAGGCTCAGGATATACCAGAATAATTTGTTTTAAAACCATAATTATAGACCCTGCTCTGCTCTTAAAATGTTATTAAAAAACAAACTATCACTAAGCACTTTGATTTACTACCTCCTTATTAATTGAAGAACAAATTCATAGCAACAAGTTTAAAAACCTTGATTTTAAACCTACATTAATATGTAACCTTTGAGATAAATTCATAAAATTCTATTAAAATAAACTAAGAAAAGATGTCAATAAATTTTTTATCATTTTTAATCATTAAAAAAAATCTCCTCATCACCTTAATTTTAAATATTTGAGCTAATATTGTTCTATTAGCAAATCTAACTATATGTATAACAGATAGTTATCCCTATTTTTGAGGATTTAAATAAAATTTATCTTTTATTTATTTATATTTATCCTATGTCCGGCTTATGTCTAACTTATGTCCAGCTTATGTCCAGCTTATGTCCGAAATTGGACATAAGCTACTCTTATGTTGGATGTAATCTTGATATCTACTTTAAATCAAAGGAGATTAGAATTTTAAAAATCAGCACAGAGAAATAAATCTTGATATCGCATTATGATGTAAATACTTTACAAAAAGTGATGAAATTACAGGTTGTAAAAACAATGTAAAATATAATCGATGTTTGAGGGTCAAAATTGTCTTGACAAATTAACAAGGTATAAGGGTTTTAATCTAAAATAAGGTATAATATAATATTAAGATTTAAAATAAGATATAGCTCTCATAAAGCAAAGAGACCGAAAATATGCCAGTAAAGAAATTCATAATTCTGTTTATAATCCTGATTCCTGCTCTTTTAGGTGCAGAAATATTGGTGCCGATGGATTTTACTCAGAGTAATCATCTCAAAGCTTATGGTGTTGCTTTTGAAGCTTTAAAAGAGCAGTATACAGTCAAATGGCTGCTCAATTATAGAGGTGGAAGTTTTCTTATGCCAGAATCGGAATCTCTTGCTGCTCTATGTAATATTCGTGGAGTTCGGTTTGAACTGGTCTCTTCTGCGCAGGTAGCTTCAATTATGCAAGAGATTCAGGAATCTAATATGGAAACAGTAGTTCTGGAAAAAGAGCCAAAAATTGCAGTTTATATACCGCCCAATGCTCTCCCCTGGGATGATGCTGTCACTCTCGCTCTGGATTACGCAGAAATAGATTATGACCGCGTCTGGGATGATGAAGTTTTAGCAGGAAAACTATCAGATTACGATTGGTTACATCTTCATCACGAAGATTTCACTGGTCAATATGGAAAATTTTATGGTGCTTATAGAAATACTGCCTGGTATCAAAATGATATTCGGGTGAATGAAGCAATGGCAGCAAAACATAATTACGCAAAAGTGTGGCAGTTAAAACATACAGTAGCAGAAAAGATACGCGAGTTTGTTTTAAATGGAGGTTTTTTATTTGCAATGTGTGCGGCAACCGACACTTTTGATATAGCTTTATCTGCCCAAAATGTGGATATAGTTGATGCTCTAATTGATGGAGATGGAATTGACCCTCAATATCAAGATAAGTTGGATTATAGTCGTTGCTTTGCTTTTGAGAATTTTAAATTGAAAACCAATCCTTATGAATATGAGTTCTCAGATATTGATGCCAGTGATTATTCTCGCCTGAGAGGTCCAGAAGCAGATTATTTTCAACTTTTTGATTTTTCTGCCAAGTATGATCCAGTTCCCACGATGCTCACTCAATGCCATACTAATATCATTCCTGGTTTCTTAGGTCAGACCACTTCTTTTTTCAAAGATAAGGTAAAAAAGAGTGTTATTATTCTGGCTGAAGTACCTGGGCAGAATGAAGTTAAATATATTCATGGTAATATCGGTAAAGGGACCTTCACTTTTTATGGAGGTCACGACCCTGAGGATTATGAACATAAGATAGGAGACCCTCCCACTATTATAGATTTATATAAAAATTCACCTGGTTACAGATTAATACTGAATAATATCCTTTTCCCGGCAGCAGAAAAAAAACAATTAAAGACATAAATTATGAAAAGATTCTATCCAAATTTCCACAAAACTCAAGTAAAAGTTGGCCTTTTTACCATTATTATCCTGGCTATCTTTATTTTTGGTTATTTATGGTTAAGTAGTAAAATTACGAATAGGTCCCAACAACAATTAAAAGTTAGTTTTGAAGATGTTATGGGATTGGAATTAGGTGACCCCGTATACTATAGAGGAATGGAAGTTGGAAGGGTAAAATATATAGAACTAAAGGCTGATTACATCCTGGTAACTTCAAATATAGACAATGATATCAAGTTAAAAGAAGGAACGAGATTCCAGATCTCTGATACCAGCGTTATGGGAGGAACAGCTTTAAACATTATTCCAGGAAATGGGGCAACCTATATCAACCTTCATCATATTCTGAAAGGAGAAAAACCTCTTGGGATTATGAATGCTTTTAGTGAAGCCAGTGTTGCTCTTGATAAAGTTAATGAAGCCTTAATTGAATTGCAAGGTGGAAAAACTTTTATAGACAAAACTACTACCCTTCTGGATGATGCTGATACTGCAGTCCGTTCTGCAGATATAATGATAAATGAAACCAAAACAAATCTAAATAATACCTTAGCCAACATAGAATATTTGAGTAAAAAGCTACAAAATATTTTAGATAAAAATGCTACTAAACTGGATTCTACCTTGACCCTTGCTCCTGAAGCTATTGCCAACATAAATAGTACCTTAGATAGTTTGCAGGTGCTTTCCACTCAATTACATAATACCCTGGACGATTTGAATCAAGGTAAAGGCTCCGCAGGAAAATTCCTTAAAGATGATACTCTGTATAAAAGATTGTTAGAGACCACTGCCAGTCTGGATTCACTGTTTCAAGATATACATACTAATCCTAAGAAATACATCAATATAAAGATATTTTAAGGTCAAAAGATTGAAGCTTAAATATTACCTCACTCTATTCCTTCTCATTCTGATAACCTTCGTTCAGGCATACTATTTTGGACAGAATAAGGTTAATGCTGATATTGAAGAATGGTCTACTATCCAGACAATGCATTTTGATATATATTTTCCGCAAGGAGAAGATGAATTTGGCAAACTTGTCGCTTTAATGTCAGAAGAAACTTACTATAATCTGAAAGAACAACTCAAATTTCCAATCACTTCAAGAATTCCGATCATCTTCTATCGTAGTAAATCTGCTTTCCAGAATACCAATATCATTTATCCTCTTCTTACCGAAGAAGTTAGCGGTTTTACTGAAAGTTTGCACAACCGCGTAGTTATACCTTTTGATGGTAGTTATGCCAATTTAGAAGAATTGTTGATTCATGAACTGACTCATGCCTATCTAAATGCACTGGAAAGAACTAAAGAGGAAGCTCTGGCTTCACTTTATTCCTCCTATATTCCTTTCTGGTTCTCAGAAGGATTACCTGAGTATTTTTCTACTCAAGGTAAGAAAGACTATAATAATATGTTCATTCTGGATATGGTGATAAATGACCAATTACCCTATATAGAAAACACAAGTGGTTATTATGCTTATCGTCTGGGAGAAAGTTTTCTTACTTTTATTGCGGATACTTATGGTTCCGATAAATTGATGGAATATTTCTTTGCTTTGCGCTCTACCAGTGGAATTGATTTTGCTACAAAAAAGGTCTTTGGATTGGACTTTAAAGAATTGGAATCCCGCTGGCGTTTTCAGTTGAAACGAGAATATTTGTCTTTAATTGATACCTATGACCTGCCCTCTATATCTCTGGAACAACGCACAGATAGCAAAAAAGATGGATCCTATTTTAATTTTATGCCCCGTTTTTCTCCTCAAGGTGATAAATATGTGTATTTTAGTTCTGCTGGAGCTCGTTATAGCGTCTGGATGGGAGGATTACACGGATTAAGTGCTCCCGAAAGAATCATAAAGGGAGAAGTTTCTGGCAAGATGGAAGAATTCTATTACTTCCGTTCCAGTCTGAGCTGGTTTCCTGATAATACCAGGATAGCTTTTTCTGCTAAGAGCAGTGATGGCGATTGTATCTATATAGTGAATACCAGTAACAAGAAAATTGTCCAGACCATCAAACTTAAGGACTTTGATGCTATCTATGAACTGGATGTTGCTCCCGATGGTAAAAACATTGTCTTTGCTGGACAAGACGATATGCAATGTGACCTTTATCTTTATAACCTGGAAACAAAGGAACTAAGACAGCTAACTGATGATTATTATAATGACCTGCAACCGCGTTTTTCTCCTGATGGTAAAAGCATAATCTTTGCTTCAGACAGAAGCCTAAAAGAACCGGAATTCCCAAAACGCCTCTTTTCCCATTTAAATCAGAATGTCTTTCAGCTGAATTTAAATGATAAAATCTGCACTCAGCTAACCTTTGAAACAAATGACTGCAATTATCCCTTTCTGGATGCCAGTGGCACAAAACTATATTTTGTGAATTCAGTTGATGGAGTAAGTAATTTATTTATGCTTAATCTTGACCCTGCTCAAAAAGCAAAAGTTACCAATGTTCTGGCTGGAGTTTATTCTGCAGATATATCTCCTAATGGTAAACAAATTGTCTTATCAAACTATTTTCAAGGTGCCTGGAATATTTATTACACAGAATTGCTGCCTGAGACCCAGAATTTTATTTCCTATACTCCACCTCAGCTGTTTGAGTTAAAAAACGACTTAATGGAAACCGTTGACCTCTCCAGACTCAATTACTATGGGAAACGGCCTCGGCGTCCCTCTATGCAAAAAGACCCCTTAGCAGAATTTATCCGCCAAAACGAAGAGATGGATTCACCGCTTCATATAGAATACAATCCCTCTGATTCATTGGGATTGTATCGTAATATTAGCTATGATGACAAACCAACTACGATAGAGACTATTCCAGAAATCAAACCTTATAAAACTAAATTTTCCTTAGATACTTTATGGGGTGGACTTGCTTATTCATCTTATGCAGGAACTGTAGGTTATCTGGAATTAAGTTTAAGCGATATTATGGGTAATCATGGAATAGGGATTAACTTAAGTGCTGCAGGAAAACTTAAAGATTCAAATCTCCTTATAAGCTATCTCTATTTAAAACAAAGAATGGATTATGGAATTGGTCTTTTCAACCTCAATGATGAAATCTACATTCAGGAAAGTTTTCCCGGTCCACAAAATGACCTTTACATTCGTTATAAACAAAGACAGACAGGTTTATATCTTCTCTTACGTTATCCCTTCAGTCGCTTTACTCGTATTGAACTGGAAAATATGTTCTATCAGCAAGGAGATTATCTTTCCTACTGGGATTGGAATGACGGTGACTGGTCAGCTGAAGAACATCTGGGAAATGATATGGTCCTCAGCCCAGCAGTCAATCTCGTTCATGATAATGCATTATATGGTTCTACTGGACCTCTTTCAGGATGGCGTTTTTACTATTCTATCGGTACTTCTTTACGAGATGGCAATTTAGACTATTTAACTAATTACTTAGATTGGCGAAATTATATACTATTTAGTAAACGCTATTCTTTAGCTATGCGTTGCATCACCGGAATCAGTGTAGGAGATTATCCTCAAAGATTTACTCTCGGTGGTTATTATGGCATTCGTGCATATGATGGAAACCTTAGTGGTGAAAAGAAAGCAGTTTTCTGCACTGAATTGAGATTTCCTTTCTTTGAAAACATCAATATTGCCTTTCCACTTCCCCTGAATATACCAAATGTTAGGGGTAGTCTCTTTGCTGAAATAGGAACTGTCTTTGATGATTTTGACAAATTTCAGGCTACTTATGATGGGAAACTTAAAGACCTCTATCTCGGTTATGGATTTGGACCACGGATAAATTTGGGAATTTTTATCCTTAGCCTGGACATTACCTGGTTAACTGACCTCTCGTATATTTCTAAACCGACCTATTTTTTAAGCTTGAGTGAAGATTTTTAATATTACAACATAAATAGGAGACCTAAATGAAAATAGACTTGTTGCACAAGCCAACTGAATATATGGAAACAGTGATTATCCTCCAGGAAGAAAATGGAGANNCAAGATGATTTCCATTTCAAATATGGCAGCCTCAAGAGTTTTCCCTTTATTCGTTCCCGAAAACGAACAAATATTATCCTTTGCGGAATAGGCAATCCTAAGGAACTGGATAATGATCGTTTCCGTAATCTCATTGCTATCTCAGTTCGTGAAGCCATCAAAATAGAAGCAAAAGAAGCTTATCTTTTCACCGGTTTTAAAAATCCCCTAAGTGAACTCCATTTTGGCCATATGCTTGCCGAAGCTGCTTTGCTTACTGAGTACCGTTTTAATAAATATCTTAGTGAACCAAAATCTTCTTCTCTGCAAGCTATTCATTTAGCTATGGACTTTAAGAATCCACATATGTTCAATCGTGGTGTTCTGGAAGGAAGAATCTTTGCTGAAGCAACAAATCTTGCTCGTGACCTGGTTAATGAACCTGCTAATGTCATCTATCCTGAATCTTTAGCTGAAGTAGCTAAAAAAGTCGCTCTCAAATATGGCTTTTCCATTGAAGTTTTTGGATTAGATAAAATTAAAAGGCTCAAAATGGAAGCCTTTCTGGCAGTAGGGAAGGGTTCTAAAAAAGAACCTCGTCTGATTCTGATGTCCTATCGTGGAAATCCCGATCCTAAAGCTAATACTATCGGTCTCATTGGTAAAGGTTTAACCTATGATAGCGGTGGTTATTGCCTAAAAAATTGTCAGGGTATGGTTAATATGAAAAATGATATGAGTGGAGCTGCTGCAGTTATCGGTACTATGGCTGCTATCACCAATTTAAAACTCAAAGTTAATGTGCTTGGAATTGTTGCCGCCTGTGAAAATATGATTTCTGGCTCTGCTTATCATGCTGGAGATATCATTCGCAGTATGTCTGGAAAAACTATTGAAGTAGTTAATACTGATGCCGAAGGTCGGCTAACTCTCATTGACGCAATCCATTATGCTATCAGTAGAGAACATATAGATGAAGTTATAGATATCGCCACTTTAACTGGCGCTGCGGCTTCTACTTTCGGAAATCAAATTTCTGCTGTCCTAACAAATAATGGAGCTTTACTCAATAAAATACAATCAGCTTCTGAATTTTCTGGTGAAAAAATCTGGCAACTCCCACTTTATGAACCTTATAAGGAACTCATAACATCTGAAATTGCAGACCTTAAGAATACTGGTGGTCCTTTTGCAGGAACTATAACCTCTGCTCTTTTCTTACAGGAATTTGTAGCAGGTAAACCCTGGATTCATCTTGATATTGCCGGCACTGCTTTAAGAGATAAAGAGCAGGGCATTTATAGTTATGGTGCAACCGGTGTGGGTGTGAGACTACTCACTCAATTGCTTCGAGAACTGGAATGAAATTAAAGGTTCTCACTTCTATTCTGATTATAACCTGTCTGTTAGCGCTTTGTTCTTGCAAAAAGGTGGTAGAATCACCATCTAATCTCATCGTTGTCTCTATCTATCCTTATGAATTGCTTTTCAAACAGATAGTGGGACCTGAGATAGAAGTGAGAACCCTTATTCCTCCCAATTTTTCTCCTCATACCTATAATCCCAGTCCAGCAGAATTAAAATCCTTATATGATGCAGACTTAGTATTTAGTAATGGCTATGGTTTAGAAACCAATATCCAGACAGCCTTAAATTCGCTTGGTGAAAAACATCTATCTGCAGAAAAATTACTCCAACTTCCTCAAACAGTGGAAAATCCTAATCCTCATATATGGCTTTCACCAAGATTAATGCAAAAATTGGTTTCTCAACTGGAAGAACCATTAAAAAAAACTTTCCCGAGCTATAAAGATAGCATATCTTTCCATTGTAAAGAGCTTATATCGCAGTTCAACACTCTGGATAGTTTCATTATTCAAGAAAGAACAAAGTTTTCTCACACCCCAATTATCACCTATCATGATAGTTTTCATTACTTCATCCAGGATTATCATCTGGACTATTTAGGAAGTATCCAGAGCTCTCCCGGACAAGAACCAACTCCAAAAGAACTGGTACATTTAGGAGACCTTATAAAAGCTAATCAGGTTAAAGCAATCTTTGTAGAACCTCAAATGAACCGAAAATCCGCTAATGTCCTGGCTAAAGAATTTCAGTTGAAGGTGATAGAGCTTGACCCTTTAGGACAGACTCTTAATGCTCAATCCCTTCCTGAAGTTATTCTTATAAACTGGGATAGAATGAAGCAAGCCTGGTAAGAATAAGAACTGTAATTAGATGATAGAAATTTGCAGTCTTTCCTATAACATTAATAGAAATATTATCTTAGAAGACATAAACTTAACCTTAACTGACGGTGAATTTGCTGCTTTAATTGGTCCCAATGGTGCAGGCAAATCAACTCTCATAAAATTGATTCTAGGATTTTTACCCCTTCAAACAGGTGCTATATATATTGAGGGAATCCCGCATCTGGAATGGCTAAAAGAACATTCTATTGGATATCTTCCTCAGCATGAAGAATTTAATCGTAATTTCCCTGCCACTGCTATGGAGATAGTGCTTATGGGATTAGTTAGAGAATTACATCCTGGCTCAAGATTTAAATCCATTCATCGTCAAAGAGCTATGCAAGCTTTAACTCTTACCGGAATTGCCCATCTGGCTAATCATCAGTTAGGTTCACTGTCTGGAGGTGAATTGCAACGTGTGTTTCTGGCAAGAGCTCTGGTCTCTGATAGTAAATATTTAATTCTGGATGAACCAGAAGCATCACTGGATCAACCTGGTGTTAAAAGTCTGTTTATCCTTTTGAAAGACTTGAATAAAGCAGGAAAGACAATTTTAACTATCTCTCATGACCTCAATATCCTTTCCGAATATTGCAGCTTTCTCATTTGCCTGAACAGAAGATTGCATTGCCACACCAGTGCTGAACTGGTTAATGCCGAAATCATTCATAAAACCTTTGGAGACACTGTACGCCTGATTGAAAAGGACTATTGATGTATAATTTTATCTATCAAGCAATTTTAGCTGCGCTCCTATCATCATTTTCTCTGGCACTTTTTTCTCCACTGGTAACTTTGCGTCAGGTGTCTTATATGGGAGAAGCTCTTTCACATATAGCTTTTGCTGGAATTGCACTGGCTTTACTACTGGAACTGAATCTTCAGTTGACCACTCTAATTTTTGTAGTTATCGTTGCTCTGGCAATTAGCTGGCTTTCCCAAAAGCATAAGTTGCAGGAAGCTAACACGATAACTATCTTTCTCAGTGTTTCTATGGCTCTAGGTATTATTCTTATCTCTTTAAAAAAAGGGTATAGTTTTGACCTGGAAAGTTATCTCTTTGGCAATGTGCTGATGGTTTCACCCTCGGAAATATATCAGCTGATTGTTCTGGCGTTACTGGATATTTTTTTCATATCTTTCTTTTATAAAGAGCTTTTCTATCTTTCCTATAATGCGGAAATGGCAAAATTTTATGGCGTACCCGTGAGATTGGTTAATACTATATTTATGATTCTGTTAGCTGCCAATATTGTTATCACTTTAAGAGCTGCAGGTATAATATTGGTTAGCGCTCAATTGATTCTGCCAGCGGTTACTGCCTTTAACCTGGTAAAAAGATTAGACTATTCCATACTCTGTAGTGCTTTTATTGCTATATTAGCAGCAAGTGGTGGTTTTGCACTTTCCTGGTGGCTTGACCTTCCAACCGGAGCAAATATTGTTTTACTGGAGTTCGTATTTTATCTTATCAGCCTGTTATTTATGACACGACCCAAAACAGCTTAATCTATTTCAATCCAGTGGTCTCCCAAAAATAAATTTCACCAGATAGGATGGCATATAACTACTTTTAGCTTGTCTGAGTCCAGGTAATCCCATATCCTGTTCTCTATTTAACCAAATATAACGATGCTGTAAATATTTTGCGGTCTCCCAATTTATAACTTGAGCACTACCTTTCATCTCCGGATCAAATTTTTCAAAGTGCTCTGTTGCCATATCATTCGTCTGTTCGCTGAAGATAGAAAAAGCAGAAATGCGGTTTTTATAGCAAATTATTATCCCTTCCACCGGGATCTGGTCCCACATTTCCATCGTATTTTTTATCGCTTGAAATTCTGCATTTAAATAAATACCTTCCATATTGCGTTCTCTTCTCCACTTTTCACTGAAACGAATAATGACATCTTTTTTTTCAGAGGTTATGGGCATAACCTGATATTCTGGATAAGTGCGAATAAATTGGGAAACTAAATTTTTCTTTTTGGCTAATTTTTTTCCACTAAGCTTAACCAGATTTTCAATTAAATAAACATAATCAGCCCAGTCTCTATCTTCTCTAAGCTGAAAATATTGTGTTATATCAGGCGTTTTTATCTGCCAATCCTCTGGGATGAGCACCAGTTGAGTGTGATGGTTACCTTCCCGATAAATATCTACTAGTTCTCTCAATTCTTTAGCACTCAATCCAGGACCCACAGGATACATAACATAGTCATACTTAGGATTAACGATTACGAGATGCTCTTTCCAGATAGTGAAGCTATTCTTATAAATCTTGCCCCAGGTCATAAGATTACATATAGCATAATCACAGGATTTCCGAGGATAAGCTCTTAAGTATTTCTGTAATAGCGGAATATGCTCAGTGGTTAAGGGAGTTAAATCCAGCATAAAAGTTATTCTTTATCCTCAAAAGGGAAGATAAATGGAGTGTAGCCAATCATTTCCCTAAATCCAAGTTGTTGGTAGAACTCTTCAGAACCCGGTTCAGATATCAATGCTATCCATTTTATATTATGTTCCAGAAGAAATTGAACTATACGATGAATGATGGCTTCACCAATACCCTGCCTCCTGAAATCCTTATCTACCACTACATCCTGAATATATGCATCACTAACTCCATCCGATATAGATCTTCCCATACCCACAATTCTATCCTGATAAAGTGCAATCACAAAACAAAAAGTCTCTGATATAATCCTTCTCGCTCGCTCATATGCTTTTTCATCAATGGGTTCATTCCACCAACCAGCCTGTTTGTATAAAGTTAATATCTGCTCTAAATCTGCTTCTTTAACCACTTCTATTTCCACAGAAGCCAATAAAGGATGAGGATTATCAGGATTATTGGACTCCTGTTTTAGATAATCAAAATAAAAAGAAGACCACCATCTGAGATTAGAATTATCAGGATATTTTCCCGTATTTTCTTCGTTCTTTTCCTTCGCCTCTACCTTATTATTGTTCTCTTTCCGCAAATTTGAAACTTTACGCTCTATTTTTTTCCTACTACTAAAGCTCATTGGAGGATTAATTAATGTTTTTGAACTCATTGGATTTTCTCCTGAAGATTATAGTAGAATTAGTAATAGTTTCCCCTTCAACTGTCAATCTTTTTTTTCTGAAAATAAACCAGCAGAAACGATATTGACCATTCATAACCTCATTAAAAAGAGTGCATTATATTTCTTTAACTTTTTCTTTCTCTTTAAGCTTACACAGTGTCAAGCGTTAATCATTAACCTCACTTTAAATTTCAAATGTAACTCACTTGGACAAATTTGGATAACGCATTATGTAATAGGAAAATATAATGGACTATATTTGGTTTTTGGAAATTTGAAGTTTGGATAATNNCTAGTTATCTGATTGAATATCAGCTAAATATAGAATCATAAAATAACCCCCACAGTTATCCTTCTGTCTGGTAAAAGTAAACAAAGAATGGACTCAAAATTGAATAATTATCTTGACATTTAAGCAATTAAAGCTATTTTTGTATTTTATTTAAAGAAAGAATTATGAAAATATGTATCTTATCTAATTCCCATCCCACATGTGAAGTAAGACTTTATTACAAGCTGGGAAAAAGCCTGGCTAAAATTGGTGAAGTCCATCTAATTTGTGCCTGTGGAGTTTGCAATTCTCTGGTCAATCCCTATCAAGATGTTACTGAAGCGGATTCTAAATGGGGAATTCTTTTTCAATTGTATAAAAAGGCCAAAAAAATTCATCCTGATATCGTTATATGCGTTGAACCTTTAACTCTACTGGTAGGGCTGGCATTAAAGAAAAAAATAAAGTGCAAAGTGATTTTTGATATACATGAATTTTACCCTGATGCCTTTGCGGAAAAATTTCCTCACCCCTTTAAGTGGCTAATGAAAAATATTTATCTAGGTTTAGAACGCAGTCTCCAACGCAAAGTTGATGGAACTATTGCGGTCAATGAACAGATTTTACAACAGTTGGGCACAGAACCTAAAAGAGGGGAAATAGCCGTAATACCTAACTATCCCGTCAAAAATATTTGGGACGATAATTGTGAAATTCCGATGGAATTGAGCAATATTTGTGCGATGAATTTTGATTTGATATATATTGGTGGATTGACACCTGACCGTGGTATTTATAAGATGCTGAAGTGCATAAATATTCTCAAAGATGAATTCCACCAATTAAAAGTCCTAATTGTAGGAAAGTTTAAAAAAGCAGTAGTAGAAAAAAAATTTAATGCTATGCTAACTGATTATAATTTAACGGCTTTTGTATATTACCACGACTGGATTTCTCCGGAAAAAATAGGATTACTATTAAAGAGAAGTAAGTTTGGGCTCTGGTTATTCAATCCGCAAAATCATAGATTGAGCCAGGCTATTCCTTTAAAGGTTCTGGAATATTTTGCCGCTGGATTACCCGTAGTTTCCACCAGAACACCACTGATGTTTGATTTGATAGAAAAAAATCATCTCGGATATTGCTGTGAATACCGCTCTTCTTCTATAGCTGAAGCTATTTCTCGTCTATTGAAATTAGATGAGGAAAAATATCAAGAAATGAGTAAAAGTTGTATGGATTTTGTTGAAAATAAATACAATTGGGAATCTGTTGAACCAGAATTACTGGATTTGATCCAGCATATTTCATCTAAATAATATGCACATACTTTACATCAGCTATTTTTATCCTCCGCTGGGAGGACCTGCTTCTTTACGAAATGTTAAAATGATTAAATACTTAGCTCAAGAAGGAATCAGCTGTGATGTTATAACGGTTAGCGATATAGAATATATTCAGCGTGACTTTTCTTTACTTTCAGAATGCAGAGAAAAAAGACTGATTCGTACTGATTCTCTTGATCCTATGGCATTATTTCGTAAGTTTGGTTTCAGCAAAGGTAATCAGGCAACGGGACTATATATGAACACTCCAGAGCAGATAAAACTCTGGATTAGAAGGCTTTATCCTTTAGATGAAAAAATTGGTTGGAACCCTTTTCTCATTAAAGCAGGTAGAAAAGCCATCTCTGAAACACATTATGACCTGATTTACATCTCTCTGGGACCTTTTTCTTCCGGAGTTGGTGCTTATAAACTTTTTAAAGAAAGTGGTATCCCCCTGGTATTAGATATACGAGATTACTGGAATCTACTCTCGGACTATAATTTAGAAGCGACTATATTCCACCGCAAATACTCCTGGCACTGGGAAAAAACTCTCTATGATTATGCTTCTTTAATTGAAACCGCTACCAGAGGAATAGAACGAGACATTATCCAAATTTTTGGTTCTCACTTAAAAGATAAAACAATGACTGTCTTTAGTGGCTGGGATGAAATGGATTTCATTGATTTACCAGAAGTTACAAAACCTGATGCCTATACTATTTCCTATTTTGGTAATATCAACGCTCGTCGTACTTTGAAATTCTTTTTTCAGGCACTTAAACGTTTATTACAAGAAGGAAATGCTCCTCAAAACCTAAAAATTCAACTTTTTGGTAATTATTTTAAAGAAATCAGAGATGAAATTAAACAAAGTTGTATAGCAAATCTCATAGAGATTATCCCTCCTTTGGAACATAAAGAAGCTATAGCTAATATGATGGTGACAGATGCTTTAATGCTTCTCGTCAATAGCAGTAGTCCCTATGGTAGTCTAACTTCTAAGGTAAGTGAATATCTTAGAACACAAAAACCTATCCTGGCAATGGTCCCTTATCACGGAGAAGCGGCAGAACTTCTTCGTAGATGTGGACACAATTATATATGTGCAATGGAATCTGCAGATAGCATATATCACAGTTTGAAAAGACTATTTTCGGAAAAAGAGCATAACTATCAAATACCCTGGGAAATGGAAAAGAGTAAGCAAGTTCATAATTTAGCGGAAAGATTAAAAGAAATGTTTGGCTAAAACTAAATCGTTTTTTTAATCAAAAAATAAATCTTAAAATATAATTACTTGCCCCGGATAATCCAGGTTTTATATTTCTGCGCATTTTAAAAAAGAATAAAGTAATTGGCTTATAATTTGCTTGATTAAAAGAACAAAAGGATATAAAAATGCAGAAAAGATATTTCCTTTTAATGTTATTATTTTGCACTGCTCTGACTATAAAGATTCAGGCGTTACCTTCTTGTTATTACACTTACGATCAAATATCTCAACTACTTTCTAATTATGAAAGTCAATACCCAGATATAGCGAAAAAAATACTCATTGGTTATTCTGAGGAAGATCATATCCCTATCTACGCTATGCGGATTACAGATAATGTTAATCAGGATGAAGAAGAGCCAGCATTGCTCTTTGTCGGACAGGTTCACGCCGAAGAAGTGCTGGGAGTTCAGACTACGATGAGCAATATTCTGGAAATTTTAACTAATAGAAATCAACTTCCCTATATGCAATGGATAAATCAGCTGGACTTATGGTTTGTCCCTACTCTTAATCCTGAAGGACATAATGTAGTGACCTCCAATCTTGACTCATCCTATCGTAAGAATAAGAGAGACAATAATATGAATGGAACCTTTGATTTCAGTCCCCTGGTAGGATATGATATAGATGGAGTCGATATAAATAGGAATTTTGGTTTTAACTGGGTGCATGGTGACACTTTACTCCAACCTGGAGGGTTAGAAGTCTGGGATTATTATAGAGGTCCCGCTCCTATGAGTGAAAGTGAAAATCAAGCAATAAAAGAGTTAGCAGACCACTATAAATTTATATATTCTATCTGCTGGCATTCTTCTCGTACTGGCAACTTAAGTGAAAAATGTTATTACTCATTTAATTGGAAGAATGTAAGACCTTCACCTGATTTAGCCTTTTCTGCATCTATAAGCAGTGGAATAGCTTCCCACATAATTAAAGAAACAGGAACTGGAACTTATGATGCTTTCCCCAATCTAAGTCGTCAGGGTGCATTTCATGATTGGATGTATCAACAATATGGAACCTTTCAAGCTTTAATAGAATGTGGAACCAGTAATATCCAGCCTGATTCCACTTTGATGGTAAATACGGTTCAAAGATGCAGCAATGGTGTTCGCTGGCTAATCAATAGAGCTTTACCCTCTTCTCAAGCAGTATCAAGCAGTTCTATGTTAACGGGAAAAATTAGAGATGCAATCACTAATGAACCTCTGGAAGCGGAAATAATCATTCAACAACATAATGCTCCCTGGTTCAAACCTCGTACTTCCAACCCGACGACAGGAAGATTTTATCGTCCCTTAGCTTCAGGAGTATATACGGTTCAGGTTAGAAAAAAAGGCTACTGGGATAACCTTATCCCTAATCAAATGGTACAGAATAGTAACTGGACACAAATACAAGTATATTTACAGCCACGAGAACCTGCTATTTTAAATGGAATCATCAATGCCAGCGAAAAAAATGTCAATGCTCGCATTATTATCGGGGATGTTTTCCCTGATACTTTGATGGTTAATGGCAATTTTATCTATCATGGTTATGAAGGAGAATATCCAGTAGAAATCTATGCTGAAGGTTATTTCCCCTGGAAAGGCTCAGTTACTTTAAACCCAGGAGAAAATTATTTAACGGTAGAACTCAGTCCTGTAAATATACTTTTCAGTGAAGACTGGGAATCTGGAATTGATAGATGGGTAATTAACGGACCCTGGGTGCAAGAAAATACTCTCTCGGTTTCAGGTTATGCCATAACAGATAGCTGGGGAGGAACTGGATTTTATGCTATGAATTGTGATGTCTGGATTAAAACTGCTCAATCTATCTATATTCCAACAGATGCTTCCACTATGCTACTCTTTGACTCTCATCTATATACGGAATACCTGTATGATCCAGCACGAGTAGAAATCTCAACGGATAATCTGAACTGGGAATCTATCTGGGAAAAATCGGGACAACTGGATTATTTCCAGAAAGAAATGGTCTTGTTAGATAGCTTTAAAGGACAGAATATTTATCTCCGATTCCATTTAACCGATAATTCCACTGATATAGATTTAACTGACCCGGGCTGGACTATTGATAATATCCAGATTATTCAAGGAACTGCCACTCCTAACTATGACCCCAGTTTACCGTCTATCCCTCACCTAGTCCTCTATCCTTCCTATCCCAATCCCTTTAATCCTAAAACCACTATTCGCTATAGCTTAGCGGAGCTTTCAGATATAAACTTAGCTATTTACAATGCAAAAGGACAACTGGTCCGTCAATTGGAAAAAGGCACCAAAAATGCTGGAGATTATCAGATAATCTGGGATGGACAAGATAATAATGGTAAAGATGTTAGTAGTGGAATCTATCTCTGTGTTCTCTTGAGTGGAAAAGAAAAACAGCTTCAGAAAATGGCGTTATGCAAATAAAATTAATAGGTGCGAACTAAACGAAATCCTACAAATGGATAACCTTTAGCAGGATTACCTTTAGTGCGATAAACTACACTCAAATTAGTGCCCAATCCATTATTTACACTGCCTCCCCGAATAACTTTTAAAGTTCCAGTTGCAGGGCCCCTGGGATTAATGAACTCGGTTAGAGAAGTGGGATATTCTTCTGAATACCAATCCCAACACCATTCTGCCACATTTCCGGTCATATCGTAAATCCCATAAGCATTAGGTTTTTTCTGATAGCCCACCGTTCTGTATCTTCTTCCGCTGTTTTCTCTATACCAGGCTACTTCATCTGCATCATCGGAACCGCTATAAGTATATAATTGCCCACCTTTAGCTGCCATTTCCCATTCTGCTTCGGTGGGTAAACGATAACCATTTGCCTTAAAATTACAGGTAACTGAACTGGCAGTGTTTCCTAAAATAGTATAAGCAGTCGTTAGACCTTCCGCTTCACTACGAGCATTGCAATAGCGAACAATATTCATCCAGCTAACATTATCAACTGGTAAGTTATCACCTACAAAACTTACATTAGCTGGTTTCATATATTGATTCCACTCTTTTTGAGTGACCTCGTATTTCCCCATATAAAAACCATTTTGCACAACATTATGATTGGGATTTTCCTTTAATCGGGTAAAACCAAAAGTGCCATCAGAAATATGAACAAAGAGGGTCCTATCGGGTGAAGTATCAATTTTAACCGAACCAGAAGAACCTGAATATGAAGATTGATTTTGAGATAACATAGCCTTACGTGGGTCTACTCGTGTATCTACTGAACTATCTTTTCGGCTTTTCAGGCTATCTCTATAATTGAAAATAGAATTATCCTGATACTCGCCATTGATGGTATCTTCTTCATTAATAGAAGAAACCCAGGTGCTGGGAGTACCATTATCTTTCGTTATATTAGACCAGTTTAAAACAAAGAAGATAATTATTGCTGCTACTGCTATACCTACGACAGTAAAGATAATCCAATCTTTACTTATCTTTGGTTCAGGTACCTGAGTAGGTGAAATATCTTCTGCTTGCATCTTAGCGCCTGCAAGATCATATACCTCATCTTTTTCTATAGCAGGTAAGGCATTCAGTCCCTTCAGCAAATCATGCAAAGTTTTATATCTCTGCAAGATATTACGATGTAAACATTCTCCCAGGACTTTATTCATACTTAAAGTAATGCCTGGAATGTAAGTAAACTTATGTTCCCTGAGGTTCTCATCATTATAGACAGTTTCCGCCAGTTGATTAGCAGAAAGCATCTGAGCCAGCAAAACTCCCAGATGAAATACTTCATCTCGCTCATCTGTCGCCTCATAGCTAATTCCAGAAGTCAAAATGGTGATTTTATTAGTTTCTGGATTCAGTACTATGCTATTAAGTGTAAGGTCTTTGATACTTAATCCCAGCAGACGAATATCTATTGCAGCAGAAACAAGTTGTTTAGCGATCTCCCTCACCAGAGATTCAGTTAGCAGCGTAGGATTATAAGTTTTAATCTTTGCCAGGGACATTCCTTCCACAAATTCTGTAATAATATAGACCGGGTCATTATTGTAATTGATTTCTTCTATATTAACTATATGTGGATGCTGGAGTTTTTGCACTCTATCCAGCCAGTTTTGAAGGGTAATGATATTTTCTAAATTGGAGTATTTATAAGGGAAAAAAAGTTTCAGGACATAATATTTCCCTTCTTTTTCCACCAGATAGCGTATCCCATCGGTATCCTTTCCTTGAAGTTTGATGACCTTGTAATTATTGAAAGATGCTCCAGGTTCCATAGTCTGATAAGCAACAAAAGACATATCATCACTTTCTGATTCGCGTTTAATAACCTTTTTCTGTTCATGAATCTTAGGTTCCGATGAAGGATGTTCTTTCCAATCTTCAATTTTTTGCCCACAGTAAATACAGAACTTAGCATTAATCGGAATTTGCTTTCCGCAATTGCTACAAAAGAGTTTATTCATCCCACCGTTTTGCCCTTCATTCATTTATTATCCACCTTATATATCTTTATATAAACTTCTTTCCCGTTTATATCATAAACTGGCATATCCTGATGGGAATTAACCCTTCTTAATTCATCAGATAGAGTTTCCCTCATAATGTAGTCTTTATATTTATCTATAGCAGCTTGAATATCATCATCACCATACCATTCTATAACAATTCTATCCAGGATATCAAAATTCTGCTCTTTTCTGGTATATTGAATCTTATTAACCAATTCCCTGGCATATCCTTCCTGCAGCAAATTAGGAGTTAAAGTAGTATCCAGAGCTACAAATTTATCATTCATACTTTCAAAGACAAAGCCTTCCCTGGGGATAATTTGCACTACCACATCCTCAGGAACAAGGTCAATTCCCAAATCGCTAAGATGAAATACTCCAGAAGAATGAAAGGCAGAAAGCACTTCCTTACCTTTAAGGTTACTGAGAACCTCCGTTATCGCTTTCATTTGCTTTCCATATTTAGGACCCATAATCTTGAATTGAGGTTTAACCTCATATTGCACAAAGTCATCCTCTTCAGATACATAGACTAGACTATGAATATTAACTTCTTCCAGAATAAGGTCCCGCATAGTTTCTATTATATCTTTATATTTAGCAGGGACATACATCTTTTCAAGGGGCTGACGAATTTTTATCTGGCAAGCATTTCTTGCTGCTCTGCCTAAGGAAACCAGATCAATCACTACCTGCATTCTATTTTCCAGCTCCGAATCAATAAGCTTCGGATTAGAAAGAGGATAATCTGTTAGATGAACACTTTCCTTTCCTGTTAGATTAATATAAAGTTCATCAGAAAGATAAGGTGCAAAGGGAGCAACTAATTGAGCAACAGTTATTAATACCTGGTAAAGAGTGTTATAAGCATCAATTTTATCTGAGGTCATACCTTTTGCCCAGAATCTTCTCCTGCTCCTGCGAACATACCAATTGGAAAGTTCATCTATAACATAATCCTGGAGAGCACGAACTGCTCTGGTCAATTCATATTCTTCCATCCAGTCACTTACTTTCTTAATAAGGCTATGCAGACGAGAAATAATCCATCGATCCAGTTCAGCTGTTTTTTGCCAATCAAGAGAGTATAATGATGCATCATATCCATCAATATTGGCATAGGTAGTAAAGAAGGAATAGGTGTTCTTCAAAGTACCGATGAACTTACCAACAATCTCTCTAACTCCATCTACATCAAAACGTGTGGGAACCCAGGGAGGACTAACTTCCAGAAGATACCAGCGAATAGCATCAGCTCCATACTCTTGCATCAATTCAATAGGGTCAACTGCATTTCCTTTGGACTTGCTCATTTTTTGTCCATTTTTATCCAAAATCATCTCATTCACCAGACAACTTTTATAACTGGAAACGCCTTTAAATAAGGTTGAGATGGCAAGCAGAGAATAAAACCATCCACGAGTCTGATCTATTCCTTCCGAGATAAAATCTGCTGGAAATAGCTCTTTATCAAAGATGTCAGCATTTTCAAAGGGATAATGCCATTGAGCAAAAGGCATAGAACCACTATCAAACCAGCAATCTATCACTTCAGGAGTGCGAATCATTATTCCACCACAATCTTCACATTTTAGCACTACTTCATCAATATAAGGACGATGTAGCTCCAGGTTTTCTGGCACGGGTAAGCCAGTTTTTAAATTTCCCTTATCTCTCAGTTCTTGAATAGAGCCTATAGATGTCCTTGCTCCACAATCATTACAAATCCAGATATTTAAAGGAGTGCCCCAAAATCTATCCCGGGAAAGTGCCCAATCAACATTATTTTCCAGCCATTCACCAAAGCGTTTTTCTCCTACAAACGGTGGATACCAGCTAATTTGTCTGTTATTTTCTAATAACTGTTCCTTGAAATCTGAGGTGCGAATATACCAGGTGTCTCTTGCATAATAGATGAGAGGACTTTGACAACGCCAGCAATGAGGATAACTATGCTTAACCTGTTCTCTTTTATAGAGATGTCCTCCTTCTTTCAAAAAACGAATGATATCCTTATCGGCAGTTTTAACAAATATTCCTGCCCAGGGCTCTACCTGAGCAGTAAATTTCCCTTCCGCATCAACTGGTTGAACAAAAGGAAGGTCATATTTTTTTCCTAATTGATAGTCATCCTGTCCAAATGCTGGTGCTGTGTGAACAATTCCTGTTCCTTCTTCCATTGAAACATAATCCGCTAACCCTATATACCAGGCAGGTTTATCTACTGGAACAAAGTTAAACAAGGGCTGATATTTTTTATATTCTAACTCTCGTCCGAAAAACTCATTTATAATTTCATATTCTCCATCCAGTACATCTAAACGCTCTTTTGCCAGGATATAATATTCACACTTATGAAACACTTTAACATAAGTAAAATCGGGATGAACAGCCAGAGCCACATTAGAAATCAAAGTCCAGGGTGTAGTAGTCCAGGCAAGATACCAGGTATTCTCTTCTTCCAGAGCTTTAAATTTGATATAGATGGAGGGGTCTTCCACATCTTTATAGCCCTGAGCTACTTCATGAGAAGAAAGAGGAGTGCCACAACTTGGACAATAAGGGACAATTTTATGAGCTTTATAGAGTAAATCCCTTTTAAAAAAATCGTTCAGAATATACCAAACAGATTCTATATATTCATTATGCATAGTGACATAGGGATGTTCCAGGTCAATCCAATAACCCATCAATTCTGTCATTTGAGTCCAGAGGTCTAAATAATTCCATACAGACTCTTTACAAGCCTGACAGAACTTTTCTATGCCATAATCTTCAATAGCTTTCTTGCTTTCCAATCCGAGTTGTTTTTCCACTTCAATCTCTACTGGTAAACCATGAGTGTCCCATCCTGCTTTTCTCTTTACTTGAAAACCAGTCATAGTTTTGTAACGGCAGACCACATCCTTTAAGGTTCTTGCCATCACATGATGGATTCCAGGAGTTCCATTAGCAGTGGGTGGTCCTTCATAGAAGATGAAATTAGGAGCACCTTCCCGGAAAGCTACACTTTTATGTAATAAATTATGCTGTTTCCAGTATTGACGGATGCTTTCCTCTAAGTCCTGAGGAGTTGCTTTTAAATCTATATTTTTATACATATCACCATTATAATCTAAAATTTAATTGCTGTAACTAAGCCTTTTTAACCAATCTTTTTAGCCCGTCCAAACTTTTTCTGCCCTGGAACAAAGGTTTTCTTAACCTGAGATTGAGCAGGTTTCTTGGTATGCACAACAGGAATAGTAGATTCAGGTTCTTCCTCTTCCACGGGTTTTTCTTCAAATAATTCGCTAAAATGCTCTTTTAAATCTTCATGTTCAGAAACATAGGTTTTCCATTCTTCCAGAGCAGCATCGCGGTCCACACAATGAGGACAGAGCACTAACAGATTTTGCTCATTTATACCAATCCATCCACGACCATAGCAATGGTCACAATTTTTTTTGCGACGATGTTTTTGAGCAATCTCCTGTGCCACTTCTAAATGTTCATCTGCAAGCTTAAACATAAGCTCTCCTTTTTAGTTTTTAAAGGTTCTGGAGCATCTAGTAGCTCTAAAAATTAACTATATTTCTCATAATTAAGCCACTATTTAGAATATTGCTTTTCTGAAAAGGATTTTTTTCAACTATTATATTATGGTCTATTTTTTCTTCCTGGTTTTAGCGGCAGAAATGGGCTCCGATACAGACTCCAATCCTTCTTGCTGCTTTTCTTCAGTTTTGCCACCAAATTGCATAGGCTCTTCAATGACAGTTTTCTTCATTTCAACTCGCACAATTGGTACAATGCGATGTGTAACAATAAAGAGATTCTTATTACGGGCAAGTTCCAATTTCTCTTCCGGGGTTAAAGCTTCAATTTCCTTCAAGTTCACAATCTTCTCAATCCTGCCCGTTGATACATCAACTATCTGGACAAAGGTTTGCTTTTCAGCCATTAGGATTACCTCCAGGGTATATTTTTCCGGGAATTTATTACAAATATTAATTACAAAATCCAGATACTCATCCCGATATATGTCAAACCAGTTTCGGAAAGAACGACATTTTGCCACACGAGGACAAACCGAACATAGCGGAGCTGCCACTTGACGATGGTGTTTCAATTCACAGGTATAGAGTATGGATTTATTCATAACTTACAATTTCCTTCCTATCTATGCTAATGTCAAGAAATATCTAAAGCTGTAATTGTTATGCTAGATTCTTAATCATTAAGAACATTATCTTTTTTATCTGTTTTTCACTACAAAATCACATTTAAAAAAATTAATTCTGGGAAAGTCTGACCATACCTCATTTTTGGATACCTAGGACAAAAACATCCAAAAAATGGATAACTAAAAGTTGAGCAGCCATATTTTTCTGATTCTATCTTATTGTAAATCTTCCACTAAAAGCTTTGACAAAAAAACGAATGGTAAATATATGTATTATAAAAGAAGCAGAATAAGGAGAAGAAATGCAAGATGATGTAGTTAATTATTTCCTGGAACTTATCTCGATTGACAGTGAATCGGGAGATGAAAGAGCTATAATAGATCATCTTAAAGAGGATTTAAAAGCCTTAGGAGCAATAGTTGATGAAGATGATGCCTATATTTTGACAGGTGGTAACGCTGGCAATCTCTACGCTCAAATTCCGGGTACTATTGATAAAAAACCTATCTTATTTTGCGCTCATTCCGATACTGTCAAACCTGGAAAGGGTATTAAACCTGTAATAAAAGATGGCATTATCTATTCTGATGGAACTACTATACTTGGCTCAGATGACAAATCCGGAATTGCGGAACTCATTACTGCTATTAAAGATATAATTGAAAGTGGAGAAAGACATCCTCCTATTGAAATTTTAATTACCGTTTCCGAAGAAGTAGGTTTATTGGGTGCTAAACATTTTAATAAATCTCGATTAATTTCTGCCTTTGGTTACGCTTTGGATTCTCATCAAGTGGAAGAATTGGTCATTGGAGCTCCCGCTCAAAATTCTATCCAAATAACTTTTTGGGGAAAAGAATCTCACGCAGGAGTGGAACCAGAAAAAGGAATTAATGCCATCCGGGTTGCAGCAGAAGCCATTTCAACTATGCCTCTTGGACGAATTGACCACGAAACTACCAGTAATATAGGTCTCATCAATGGTGGTATTGCCACAAATATTGTCCCCAATAAAGTTGAAGTTAAAGGTGAAGCACGAAGCCATAACGGCTCTAAACTGGAACAGGTTACTTCTGATATGCGTCATAGCGTAGAACAAGCAGTACAACATTTTCAATATGACTTTGGAGGTGCTTCCTTTGATTGGAAAGTAAATCTGGAATATGAAGCATTTCATATACCAGAAAGTGAACTGGTAGTTCAAATAGCTATAGATGCAATGCAGATTACAGGATTGACTCCTAAGGTTACAATTAGTGGGGGCGGTAGTGATGCTAATATTATCAATGCCAGTGGATTACCTATGATTATCTTAGGCACTGGAATGAATAAAGTGCACACACTAAACGAAGAAATTGAAATTGAACAGCTGCAAAAGGGAAAAGAATTCCTAAAAGCGTTAATCCGTCGTTATGCTGAATTATAGGAAAATATTATGTTAAATATCACTTTAATTGGTTATGGTAAGATGGGAAAGATGATTGCTAATTTAGCTGAAGAATACGGATGCAAGATTAAAGCTATCATTGATCCCCTTCAAGAAGGTTGCGAAAAAGAAATCAGAGATGAACTACTCGGTGAAGTTTGTATTGATTTCACTCAACCTCAATCAGTTCTGGATAATATCAAAAAAGTTGCTACTGCAGGAAAACATATGGTAATAGGAACGACAGGTTGGAATAAATATGAGGATGAAGTGCGAGAAATAGTTGAAAAATACAATATTGGTTTAGTCTATGGAGCAAATTTTTCTATTGGAATGAATATCTTCAATCGGATTGTGCGCTATGCAACATCTCTTTGTGATAAATTTCCCATATACGATGTCTGTGGCTGGGAAATGCATCATAATCATAAAGCAGATAGCCCTTCTGGAACTGCTATACAGCTTGCTGAAACTATTATTTCTCAAAGCAGCACTAAAGAAACTGCGGTATATGACCGCTTGAATAGACGCATTAATAAGAATGAACTGCATTTTGCCAGTCTTAGGGGCGGTTCTGAGCCGGGATGGCACAACATTATCTTTGATTCGGAAAATGACAGTATAGAACTTTCTCACCATGTTCGTTCCAGAGCTTGTTTTGCTACTGGTGCCTTAAGAGCTGCTCAATGGATTTCTATTCATAAAGGAATGTATAGTTTTAATCAAATGATGGAAGACCTTTTATGTTAATACCTTTCTGTAAAATGGAAGCTCAGGGCAATGACTTTGTAATCCTGGAATTAATTCCTGCTTTAAACACCAATCTACCGTCAAATCTTCTTGCAGTAGATATTTGCAAAAATCACACCGGTATTGGTGCTGATGGATTGGTGATACTTTTAGCATCTGAGGTTGCTGATGGAAAAATGATTATCTACAATAAAGATGGTAGTCGTGCTGAAATGTGCGGTTCTGCTCTTCGTTGTTGTGCCTCTATTCTTTCTGGATATACAGGTAAAAAGGAATTAAAGATTGAGACTGATAATGGCATTAAGATGGCATATATCAAAACCGATGGTATTCAAGTAATTCTGGGGCAACCTACCTTAATAAAAGATAATGTTATGGTAGAAGGGATAAATGGTAATTTAATAGAGATAGGCAACCTGCATTTTGTCTCCTATCAGGATGTTTTAAATGGAGAGGAACAGCGTTTAGGTCCTATTCTGGAAAGACATCCTGCTTTCCCAGGACCAGTAAATGTAGAATTTGTCCACCCCTTTTCTACTACAGAGATAGAAATGAAAGTCTGGGAAAAGGGAGTTGGACTCACTCAAGCTTGCGGAACAGGAGCAGTAGCTAGTGTTTTTACCGGCATAATTCACGGTATCTTATCTAATGAGGTTAAAGTTAATATGCCTGGTGGACAAGTTCTTATACGAAAAATGGATACTGGAGATTTCCTGTTAGAAGGAAATGTGAATAAAGTATTCAATGGAGTTTATAAATGGAAGATTTAGGTGCCTACCTAAAAGAGCTGAGAGAAGAAAAGAATATCTCTTTTGACCAAATTTACGAAGACCTGCATTTGAGAGAAGAACAGATCCAACTTATGGAAAAAAACCGCTTTTCAGAACTTGGTTATCTGGGTTTTGCCCGAGCTATGGTCTATAATTATGCACGCTATCTGGAAGCTGATTTAGATGAAGTAATGCAGAAATTTAACCTCTTAATGCCTAATAACATCAAAAAAATAGAACCTGAAAATAAGGAAAACGGTAAAAAGATTTTACTCTCTCCCAATCTTTTCTGGATTATAGGTATAATTTTAATAGTTATTGTGTTGGGTACTATACTCTGGCACGCTTATACTTCTGGCTGGTTGCAAATGCCTGATCTTTTTAAAAGTAACTCTTCCGATACAACCTCAGTAGAGAAATTAACCCAGCAGGAAGAACCTATTCCTCAAAAAGACCCTATCCGGGAAAGACAAAAAGCTTTGATGGACTCCATTACAAAAACTCAAACTATCCAGAAGGATACTGTTCAGAAAAATCAGCCCTCTCATATAGATACAATGGATATTATAGGAGAGATTATGGGTCCTTCAGCAATGGATATATCAGATAGATGATATTTAATACTTGACGAATGAAGATTTTGTATTATTCTGATTATTAAGATATTATAAGGAGGAAAAATGCCAGTATATTCTATCAACGAAATTATTGAGATGGCTGTCCAAATTGAACGGAGTGGTTATGCTTTCTATAATGAAGCTACTAAACGAAAAGACCTGGATGACAAAAGTCGTGAGTTAATAACAAGAAAATGGTTTAGAGATAAAGAATTGTATCCAGGTTTACCTGAGCTATCAGAAGTAAAACCAGCAACAGAGTTAATAACCTGGCTTAGAGATCAGGAATTGGAACATGAAAAGAAATTCTTAAACCTGAGAGATGATAGCGAACTGAAGAGCTTAGAATTATCTCAGGATTGGGAATTGGTGGCATTATATCTAAAAACTATTGTGGAAGGAAGAATTTTCAACAGTGAAGATTCTGCTATTCGTCGTGTCATTGAAGCAAAAAATTTAGCTGAGATAATAGACTATGCTATCAGTTTTGAGAAAGACACCTTACTCTATTTCCAAGCTATTAGTAATAATATCTCCCATCCTAAGGCAATAGATGTCTTACATAAGATAATCAACGAAGAAATATCCCACATCATTATATTAGATGCTTTTAAAAAGAATCTTACCTGATTCAATAAATGTCACTTAAAAAATCAAATAGCAGGATAAAGAAATATTGCTTAAACTTCTTTATCCTGCTTTTGTCTTTTTTTATTCTACTTTATAATCCCATAACTCTGAGATTAATGACGCTCGGAGTTGCTATATATTACAAAATAGACCCTAAAATTTTCTATCAATTAATCTATACTGAGAGTAAATTCTACAATTTTGCCCTATCTCCTGCTAAAGCTAAGGGTTTGGGTCAAATAAAAGAATCTACGGCCCAATATATTCACCCCAAACATAAATCGGGTAAGCTCTATTTTCCACTGTATAATTTAAAACTATCTGCCAGGTATATACTCTATTTACAGGAAACTTTTCAGGGAAACTGGACACTGGTACTGGCTGCATATAACTGGGGCGAATATAATGTTGCTCAAAGGATAAAAGGCATTCCTATAGAACCTCAAACGGATTATCGTTATAAATTTAAAGATGTCCGAGAAACCTATGATTATATCAATAAGATAATTCCTCCAGCAAAAAAGGCTTGACGATAATCAATAAAAAAAAAAGATAACTTTAACTTTAAACTTTTCAGGAGTTTGAAATGTTGAAACAAGAGAAAGGAAATGCAGTTTTCTGGATTGTAAGTGCTATTTTAGCCGTAGCTCTGGTATTTATTCTGGCTCTTCCAGGAAGCTTTAATCTTGATCCACAAAAAAATACAGATGAATGTACTACCAATATGAAAAATATCTGGGTTGCTACCAACGATTATATGCTGGATAAAAATCAGGACTTTCAGGGTGACCTAAATATCCTTAGAACTACCAAAAAGCCAGGAAGTAAATATTTCTACCTTAATGAAGAAAAATATTGCCCCGAATGTCAGGGAAATAATGTGGAATACATCGTCTTTGGCAAACATGTGACCGAAGATTTTGAGGGAGTTACCAGACACTATAACGGCATCATTATCATTTGCCCTAATCTAGCTCGTTTTCCCAAACATATTTTAGAAAAATCCTTCTACGATAATGTGAGTATAACCAAATTGCAAAATGTTATGGCAAACGATATAGACAAGATTAACACCTATACTAAATCTAATGGTAAACTCAAATATGAATCTCTTATGCGTTATATGAATTACTGGAAAAATACTAAACATACAGAATTTAACGAGTGTGTAAACGACCCTGAATATATCGCATTAAGAAGTGAACTTACTGGCGAATCTTCTCCTATTCCTGGTACTCAAACTACTTCAGAAACAGAAGAAGAAACTACTCCCTGATTAGAAACAGAAATTTATTCTCTTAAACTTTTAAAACCCTTCTCTCTAATATCTATGGGAGAAGGGTAATTTGTTAGCTTAGGATTTTATATCTCCCAATGTTGTATCAAGAATTTCTCAATCACATCTTTAAAAAATACTCAGGCAATGTAAAGCTTGAACTGACCCGGATGCAAAACTTACTTGAAGCTATGGGTAATCCACAGAATAGCTTAAGAGGTCTGCATATAGCTGGAACAAATGGCAAAGGAAGTGTGTGTGCAACTCTGGAAGCACTTGCTCTAGCTCATAACTTAACGGTCGGTTTAAATACTTCTCCACATCTTATTAATTACACAGAACGCTTCCGTATAAATGGAAAAGAACTCCCCTTTGAAACAATTCTGAATATTTATCTACGCTATGAGGACCTCTTTGAAAAGTTTGAAGCCTCTTTTTTTGAAATCACTACTGCCATCGCTTTTCAGGCTTTTAAAGAAGCAAATTTGAATACTGCTATTATGGAAGTTGGATTGGGCGGAAGATTGGACGCTACCAACCTATTTACACCTGATATTGCGACAATTACTACTATCGGTTTAGACCATATTAAAACTTTAGGTGGAACTCTGGAACAAATTGCCACGGAAAAAGCTGGTATCATAAAGGAAAAAGTGCCTCTCGTTTTAGGTGAAATTGCCGAAAGCCCATTGAATATTATTTTAGAGAAAGCTAAACAATTAAATGCTCCGGTCTATCTACCTCAAAAAGATTATTTCTACCAGCTTAATAATATGGACCTAAATGGCATCCATTTTAATTATAGCTTTGGACCCTATACTTTCCAAAATCTTAATGCTAACCTTATCGGAGAACATCAAGCAACAAATGTAGCTCAAGCTCTCACTGCCTTTATTCTTTATTCAGAAAAACGAGGATTCCCTATTTCACCTACTAAGATACATTCAGCACTCCAAAACATCCATTGGCAAGGTAGAATGCAGGTTTTAGATACTTCTCCCGTTATTATAACTGACGGTGCTCACAATGTGCAAGGAGTTCAAGCCTTGCTTAATTCTTTGCATAAGCTATTCCCTGATCGCAGGTTCCGTTTCCTGGTCTCTATCTTAGCGGATAAAAATTACAAAGAAATGCTGGCTATGATTTGTGCTAATGCTGAAAAAATCTATATTGCTAAAAACGAATCAGATAGAGCAGCCAGCGTGGAAATGCAAAGTGCTGAAGTTAGTAAATATAAAGTCCCATTTGAAACTGCACCAACGGTTCAGGAAGCTTTTATAAAAGCAATCAATGAGCTGAGCAAAGATGATATTTTGATTTGCTGTGGCTCACTTTATACGGTTGGTGAAGTTCTTAATTATTATCCTCTGACAGATAAATTGATCAAACAAGCGGGATAGCTCTTAAAACCTGATCTCCTCATATTTTTTCTTCCTTATAATCTTAGCGGATTTTCATTTTATTTTTGCTTTTTAATTTTATGCCATCTATTATATCTTTAAATATCATACTTTTGGTGAGGAGATATAATGGATAATAAAGCTATTCGCATGGAAGCCAGAAGATTACTGGTAGGTAAATGGGGAAAACTTGCTTTAGTCTGGCTCATTTTATATGCAATTTATATCGTCAGTTCTTCCTTTTCCCGATGGTCATTTATTCTAACTCTTATCATTACTGGACCTTTCACTCTTGGTATCTATAACATATTTTTGAAGATTTGGCGAGAAGAAGATTTTAAAATTGAAGAGATGTTTAGCGGTTTTAAAGATTTTGGAAGAGCATTAGGAACCTATCTTCTTATGACCCTCTATATACTACTCTGGTCTATTTTGTTAATTGTTCCGGGTATTATAGCAGCTATAAGTTATTCTATGACCTTTTTTATCCTGGCGGAAAAACCTTATCTTAAACCTGCTGAAGCTTTAAGACTAAGTAAGAAAATGATGTATGGACACAAAACTCAATACTTTATGCTAATGTTATCATTCATTGGATGGTGTTTATTATCTATCTTAACTTTCGGGATTGGCTTCTTGTTTTTATATTCTTATATGACTATGGCTTCTACTATCTTCTATCAACAGATAAAAGGTGAAGTATCATATGAAGAAATTATTATAGAAAATATAGACCAATCTTCAGGACCTTCATCTGAAGAATCTGAAAAATCTACCGAGGAAGATTCTCCTAATCAGGATTTATATTAAAATAATTTTAACTTAACTAATTATCTTAGACCGGCAAAGGTTCTAAGTTGATATTAGCAGGTTCATTATTTAACTGCTAAGAAGATGGAGTGTTATTTCTTTTATCTCTAATTATACTTAGGCAGAAGAGGTTTAAGAATTGACAAAATAAGCCATTCTAAAAGATAGTAATAATAACAAGAAAATAATGTATTATGGAGGATAAATGTCTGCAACTAAATATGTTTACCTATTCGGCAATGGCAAAGCCGAAGGTAATGCAGAGATGAAAGATTTGCTTGGTGGAAAAGGTGCTAATCTGGCAGAAATGGACCTTATTGGCATTCCTGTTCCTCCTGGTTTTACAATCACTACAGAAGCTTGTATTGCTTATACGAAATATGGAACAGCTAAGATAAAAGAGCTTCTGGAAGATGATGTAAAAGCAGCGATGAAACATATAGAAGATATTATGCAGATGCAATTTGGTTCCAATGAAAACCCGCTTCTGGTTTCGGTTCGGAGTGGTGCACGAGCCTCAATGCCTGGTATGATGGATACTATCTTAAATCTCGGTTTGAATGATAATTCCATCCAGGGATTAATCAAAAAAACGCAAAATGAACGTTTTGCCTGGGATAGTTACCGCCGTTTTGTCCAGATGTATGGTGATGTGGTAATGGGTTTAAAACCCGAAAATAAAGAGGACCTGGACCCCTTTGAAGTTATAATGGATTCTTTAAAAAAGGAAAGGGGAATCACAAGTGATTTAGAGCTTACTGCAAGTGACCTTAAGGAACTGGTCTATCTTTTTAAAAGAGCTATAAAAGAGCGCACGGGAAAAGATTTTCCTGATGACCCCTGGGAACAACTCTGGGGAGCTATATTTGCGGTTTTTGATAGCTGGAATAATCCTCGTGCTATTTTCTATCGTAAATTACATAACATTCCAGATGATTGGGGAACTGCAGTAAATGTCCAGGCAATGGTCTTTGGTAATATGGGGAATAACAGTGCAACAGGAGTGGCTTTCACTCGTGATGCTGCAACGGGCGAGCATCTTTTCAACGGAGAATATCTTATCAATGCTCAAGGAGAGGATGTCGTTGCAGGTATCCGCACTCCTTTACAGATTACGAAAATTGGTTCTCAGCGTTGGGCTGCTTTAGCTGGTATATCTGAAGAAGAAAGAGTGGCAAAATATCCTTCTCTGGAAGAAGCAATGCCTGAAGTATATAAACAACTATTTGAAATTCAGAAAAAACTGGAAGAGCATGCTAAGGATATGCAGGATCTTGAATTCACTATCCAGGAAGGAAGATTGTGGCTGCTTCAAACTCGCACGGGAAAACGTACCGGATTTGCTATGGTTAAGATAGCAATGGATATGGTGCGAGAAGGCTTGATTGATGAAAAAACTGCCCTGCTAAGAATGGAACCAAATAAACTGGATGAGCTTTTACATCCTGTTTTCTCTCAAGAAGGACTGGCAAAAGCAAAAGAAATAGCTAAAGGTTTACCTGCTTCTCCTGGAGCAGCAACAGGTCAGATTGTCTTTTTTGCAGAAGATGCTGAAGCCTGGGCAGCTCAAGGTAAAAAGGTCATTTTGTGCCGATTAGAAACCTCTCCTGAAGACCTACGTGGTATGGCTGTAGCTCAGGGAATTCTTACTGCCCGCGGAGGAATGACTTCTCATGCTGCCGTCGTTGCAAGGGGTATGGGAAAATGCTGTGTCACTGGTGCTGGCTCTATCGTAATTGATTATAAAAATCGTACTATGACTACCAGAGGGAAAACTTATCACGAAGGTGATTGGATTTCACTTAATGGAAGCACCGGTCAGGTCTTTGAAGGTAAAATTGAAACAGTAGCACCAGAACTTAGTGGCGATTTTGCTGAACTTATGCAGCTGGCTGATAAATACACTCGTATGTATGTCCGCACTAATGCTGATACACCTCAAGATGCGACTGTAGCTCGTAAATTTGGTGCTCGTGGTATAGGATTATGCAGAACTGAGCATATGTTTTTTACTGGGGTCCGCATTAATGCTATGCGAGAAATGATTTTAGCTGATAATGAAGAAGGACGTAGAAAAGCCCTGGATAAGCTTTTACCTATGCAACGCTCCGATTTTGAGGGTATCTTTACCGCTATGGATGGATTTCCAGTTACCATCCGTTTATTAGATCCCCCTTTGCATGAATTCCTTCCCCAAGAAGAAAACCAACAAAAAGAGATTGCTAACGCACTGGGAATTACTCTGGAAAAAGTGAAAGAAAGAGTTAATGCTCTACATGAACTCAATCCTATGCTTGGTCATAGGGGTTGTCGGGTTGGAAATACTTATCCAGAAATCACTGAAATGCAAACTCGTGCTATCATAGAAGCAGCACTGAATGTTAAGGCTAAGGGCATAAAGGTTATCCCCGAAATAATGGTTCCCCTGGTGGGAATAGAAACTGAGTTCAAAATGCAGGAAGATATTATCCGCAATACAGCAGAAAAAATCTTTGAAGAAAAAGGTGACCGAGTAGAATTTCTCGTGGGAACAATGATTGAAGTTCCCCGGGCTACACTGGTGGCAGATAAGATTGCCGAAAGGGCTGAATTCTTTAGTTTTGGGACTAATGACTTAACCCAGATGACTTTTGGATATTCTCGTGATGATGTCGGTGTGTTCTTACCTATCTATCTGGAAAAAAATATACTTAAGAATGACCCCTTCCAGATTTTAGACCAGGAAGGCGTTGGTCAATTAGTTCAGATAGGAACAGAACGCGGAAGAAAAACCCGTCCTAATCTGAAAGTTGGTATCTGCGGTGAACATGGTGGCGAACCCAGCTCCGTGGAATTTTGCCATAGAGTTGGAATGGATTATGTTAGCTGTTCCCCTTATCGGGTTCCAATTGCCAGAGTCGCTGCAGCTATGGCTGCCATTAGAAAATAAACGAACTATTGAACACCGGAGCTTAAAAACTCCGGTGTTTTTTATTTTACTATTTTCAACTTAAAAAATTTTTCTCCCTAAGTTCATAATTCTCTCTTATCTCTCTCCTGTCTCTTTCGTATGTAAATTGATAAGAGAGAGTCAAGTAAGAGATTGTATGGAGCTAACATTTTCATTTTCAATGAGATGGAAAATATGTTGTTCTGCTATAATTTATATATGAGAAATTTTAATCCTTAAAGTAATTAATAATTCTCCCGTTTTATTATGATTGAACTTGCTATTTATTTAGCACATTATACGCTGAATAGTTAAAAGAGATTGACTAAATTAATGTTTTAGATTATAATAGCTTATAAGAGAAACATTAAAGAGAGGACTCAATGGATAACAATAAGAAACCTAATAATGAAGAACAGAGTTATGCAGAAAATCAAGGTAAGATTGATGCTAAAAAACTGCAATTTTATGAAAATTTACGGCAAAAAGCCAAAGAATGGACTAAGGAAAAGACAGGAACTGCGGGTAATAAATTAGCAGAATATCTATTTTTGCTTCCTGATTTCTTCATTCTGGTCTGTCGTATAGCTGTAGATAAAAGAGTTCCTGCGCATATAAAATTTAAATTAGCAGGTATCATTGCCTATGTAATGATGCCTTTAGACTTGATTCCAGACTTTATCCCTATTATAGGTTCTATTGATGATTTAGTGCTTATCGTATTGGGTTTAAATATGATACTCAATGAAATAGACCAGCAGGTTCTGGAAGATAACTGGAGTGGAGAAGGTGAAGTTTTACACTGGATGCAGAGGATTACTGCAGAAGCTGAAAATTTCTTAGACCGGAATATCCTTCAGAAAATAAAGAACTTATTGAAACTATAGGTGATTATGTTTACTCTTCTTCTTGCTTCGCATAATCAAGACAAAGCTAAAGAGTTAAAAGCTTTATTAAGTGCAATGAATGTACGACTTTTAACTCTTAATGATTTCCCTGATATTGTTCCTACTAAGGAAGATCAGGATACTATTTGCGCTAATGCTATGAAGAAGGCATTTGAAGCTTCACTTCAGACTGGTTTATTAAGTTTGGCGGATGATACTGGCTTATTTATTCAAGCATTAGATGGTAAACCAGGAGTATATTCTGCTCGATTTGCTGGTGAACACTGTTCTTATAAAGATAACAGGATGAAAGTATTGGAGTTGATGACTGGTATAACTAATCGTTATGCAGAATTCCGCACCTGTGTTGCCCTTTCTGCTCCTGATGGCATAATCAGCTATAAAGAAGGAATCCTGGAAGGTTTTATAACTACAGAAGAAAGAGGGACTAATGGTTTCGGTTATGATTCTATCTTTATGCCTATTTCTTCCCCTAAGACTTATGCGGAAATGACTGATACTGAAAAGAATTCTATCTCTCACCGAGCGAAAGCAATAGAGACAATCTTGCCTATTATTAAAGATATAATTGCATTATCAAAAGGAGGTTTGTAATGATAAAACCAGAAGTTTTCCGCCAGTATGACATTCGTGGAATAGTTGGAGAAGAAATTGATGAAGAATCTTTTTACCTAATTGGGAAAGGTTTTGGCACCTATCTCCGTGAGAAAGGCCTATCTTCTTTAGTTTTAGGTGGAGATGCCCGTTTAACCACTCCTGTTCTTAAAGAATCCTTTACCAGAGGAGCTCTGGAAACAGGCTGCACAGTTATTGATTTAGGAATGGTGGCAACCCCCGTCCTTTATTTCTCCATCTGGAAATTGAAGGCAGATGGTGGAGCAATGATTACTGCCAGTCACAATCCTCCACACTACAACGGATGTAAATTAAATCTGGGATTGGATTCAGTCTATGCAGATGAACTTCAGAAGGTATTACATATCATTCAGAAAGGTAAATTTGCCTCTGGAACTGGCACTTATACTAAAAACACCTCTGTTAACGATGATTATAAAGATTATATAGTCTCAGGGATAAAACTGGAACGACCGGTTAAAGTAGTAATTGATGCAGGAAATGGAGTGGGAGGATTATATCTTCCGGAAATTCTGGAACGCTTAGGCTGTCAGGTAATTAAAATGTATTGCGAACCTGATGGTTCTTTCCCTAATCATCATCCTGATCCAACCATTGAAAAAAATATGCAAGACCTTTCTAAAAATGTAGTCTCAGAAGGTTACGAACTGGGCATAGGTCTGGATGGTGACGCTGATAGAATTGGGGTAGTAGATGAAAAAGGTAAATTACTATTTGGCGACCAGATTCTTAATATCCTTGCAAGAGATTACCTCAAGAGCAATCCTGGAAAATCTATCATTGTAGATGTCAAATGCTCAAAAAACCTATATGACGATATTATAAAATATGGTGGTGTTCCTATTATGTATAAAACGGGACATGCCAATATCAAAATGAAGATGAAAGAACTGGGAGTGGAATTTGCTGGTGAAATGAGTGGTCATATTTTTCTCGCAGATAGATATCTCGGTTATGATGATGCTATCTATGTAAGCTGCCGATTTATTGAAGTAGTATCCAAAACTGAGAAACCAGTTAGCACTTTTCTGGCAGACCAACCTAAGATGTACAACACCCCTGAATTGCATATTGATTGTCCGGATGACAGGAAATTTGAAGTAGTAGCAAAAGTCTGTGATGAATTAAAAGCTGAAGGTTATAATGTCCTTGATATAGATGGTGCACGAGTCAATTTTCCTGATGGCTGGGGATTAGTTCGTGCTTCTAATACTACTCCAGTTCTGGTAACACGTTTTGAAGCAGTAACTGAAGAAAGGATGAAGGAAATTCAGCAACTGATAGAAAGTAAAATCTATAAATATCTATAAAAGATAAAAAGGCAGATTTTGGTTAAATTGTAAAAGTAGAAATCTGCCTTATTATTTCTTTTTTATAACTCTTTGTTTTGAATGGTTTTAATTAAATCTGAGATTGGTTCCAGAGGGTAAAGTTTTTGTTCGCCAGATTCCAGATTTTTGAGTAGAGCACTTTTCTGCTTAATCTCTTCTTCTCCAATGAGTAAAGCATAATATGCTTTACTATTATTCGCCGCTTTCAATTGAGCTTTAAGTGAAGCACGATCAGGTTCATACTCAGCATAGATTCCCTTTACTCTTATTATATTAAGATAGGGGATAATTAGTTCCTGTGCTTCTCTACCAATAGTTATAATAAAAACTTCAGGAAATGGAGGACCTGGCAAAGTTATTTTTTCTTCATTTAGCGATAAAAACAATCTTTCAAATCCTCCAGCAAAGCCAACTGCCGGAATGTTTTTCCCTCCTATCTGATTCAATAAGCCATTGTATCTTCCTCCACCAGCTAAAGCATTCTGAGCTCCGATTCCTTCATAAATTACCTCAAAAGCTGTATTAGTGTAATAATCCAATCCTCTAACGATGCGTGGATTGATGATAAATGGAATTTTCATCAGGTCTAGATAGTGCTGCACTTCAGAAAAATGTTCCCTACAGGGTTCATCCAGATAATCTAACTGGATGGGTGCTTTTTTTGCAATGTCCCCACATTCTTTCACTTTACAATCAAGAATCCTACGAGGTTTTCGTTCAAAGCGTTCCTGACAATCGGGACAAAGCTGATTTAGATAGGGCTGAAAATAATCTCTAAGAGCTTTATCATATTCTTTAGCACAGACGGAGCATCCCACACTATTTAATTCCAGATGAAGTTTTTTCAAACCCAGACCGGTTAGATAATTCCATAATATGGCAATAATTTCTGCATCATAATAGGGATTATTGCTGCCAATAAATTCCACTCCATACTGGTAAAACTGACGATATCTTCCAGCTTGAGGGCGATCATAACGAAACATAGGCCCAAGATAATAAAGTTTGGTGTAAGAAGAACCAATATCCATCCGATTTTCAATGTAGCTACGTGCTACAGGAGCTGTCCCTTCTGGACGAAGAGCAAATTCTCTTCCCTTACGATCAGTAAAACGATACATCTCTTTCTTTACTACATCCGAACTTTCGCCAGAACTTCTTTCAAAAAGAGCTGCCTGTTCAAAGATGGGAGTAACAATTTCAGCATAACCATAAGCTTCTACCAGCTTACGAAATTCCGCTATCACCCTGTGCCATTTAGGACTGTCTTCTGGTAAAATATCATAAGTGCCACGAGGTATACTATATTGCATAAAAACTCCTCAATCAGTTAAAAAATTGTTATAAGGATAATCTTCAAGTTTAAGGTCAGGATATTGAACATTATAAAGATATAGACCCTGAGGGGGAGCAGTAAAAACGAGTTTTTGCCGTGCATTCTGCTCTTCCAGTATTTGCTTCAAAGTTTCTACTCCCAAACTTCTTTGCGATAAATTAACCATTGTGCCTACAATTCTACGAACCATTTGATGTAGAAAACGGTCTGCTGTAATCTGAAAAAAGATTTTCCCCTTTATCTCTTCAATTATGAAAGAGGAGATATTACAGATATGATTGGGAATGGCAGGATTATTTTTACTCAGTGAAGTAAAGTTATGACTTCCCTTCAGGACTTCAGACATAGCCCGTAAATCTTCAATGGCAATTTCTTTCCCTGAAATATAACCAGTATACAATCGGTTCAAGGGAGTTCTTTTTCTTGCTAAAAGATATATATAAGTTCGGGAAATAGCAGAATAACGAGCATTAAAAGAATCTGGCACCTGCCAGATTCCTGTAATCATAATATCTGCATCCAGTTTACTATTCAGTGCCATCAATAACTGTTGAGTAGTCATCTTGCCATTATAATCAAAATGCGCATAATTAGCAATAGAATGAACACCGGCATCAGTACGACCCGAACCAGTTAAATTGGGATGAGCTATACCTAAATCCCTTAAAGCGGCAATCAACTCACCTTGCACGCTTCTCCCGGCTGTCTGAGTTTGCCATCCTCTAAAGTTTGTTCCATCATACATTACTCTCATTAAAAATCTGGACATAATCCACTACCAAATCATAATTAAAATCATAATACCTGAAAGGAAAAGAGCTATTAGATTGGAAACAATAGAAGATGAATGCGACGGGTTTGAATCTATGGATAAATTGAGCTTATCTTCAATTTCCTCTGATTTTTGCAGGACACTGGATCCTGCTTCAAACATATTATCAATCACTTCTCCAATCGTGTTCTTCCCTTCTGGTTTATGATTAGTAAAATAAGAAGTGTAAGCCTGAATATAAAGAGAGGTAGCTAATCCAAAATGTACCAGCCATCTTCCCCATTGAAATTTACGTATAAAGCGAGTATCATTCAGCACTTTCTCCAGGGTAAGATTCCCCAGTGCATAAACACCTGCAAGGATAAAGAATATAACTTTTAAAGTAAAGAGTGCCATAAGGGGAAATTGAACTTTAAAGATAGTCCCAAAAATCCAATAGGCAGTAAAAAAAGGAAGAGTTACTCTTAGACCTTTTAACACCTGTTTATAAAGAGAACAATCCAGAAGCATAAAGATTAAAAAAATCCCTATCAATAATAATATCTTTTGCCATGAAGCAATTATTGCACCTATCAGGGATAAAACTATTATTAATAAACGAAAGCCAAGATGCTGTTCGCTTAAAACTGATAGCCTTTTTTCCACTAAGGCTTCTTATTCGGAATGAAAAATTGGTTTTTATTGTCCTGCTCACCGGGAGATTCAGGTTGAGGAAAGAAGTAATTTTCAGGGTTACCACTCATATTAATAGTTTCCTTCTCCTCCTTTTTTTCTGGAATAGGAAGATTGGATTCTTCTTCTGAAACTTTAGTTGAGTCCTTAATTTCTGTTTCCTGGAGTAGATTTTCCTTTAGACTATCTGATTCGGCAAAGGATAGAAGTAGCTGGTCAAATCTATTAAGCTGGAACTGTTTTCCATCAAAGAACTTAGATATAACGCTAATATAATCGTTATCTGCTTCATATTCCAGAACCCTTGCCAGATATGGTTTTGCAGCAGTAGTATCTCTTGCTTCAAAGGTATAATACCAGCCTAAACGGAAATTAGCTTTAAGTTTAATCTCAGGGTAGTCAGAATTCACCAGTTCATTCAATATAACCAGCATAGAATCTGGATAGGTTTCCGCATATCCAAGAGCTTTATCCAGTAATAAATATTGCTCCTCTTCCATAGGGTCTATTAAACGAATAGGTTTTCCCGCAAGCATATCTTCCAGAGCTCTGGTATATTTATTATCGGGATATTCTTCGCACATCCTATTATAAAGAGCTTGTATCTGTTCATTACCGTCAGGGATTTTCTGGTAAACACAGGCTTGAGAAAATAGTGCCAGCGGAATAATCTCGCGTTCATACCTATTTAATATCTCATCTAAAGCATCTATTCTTTCCTGATTAATCTTCAGTTCAGCTTGCAGAGTCGTCAAAGATTGTTCAAGTTTTCTCTTTTGTTCTGCAGGATTAATTATCTCTTCTTCAATCTTTAAACTATCCGAGTCTGTAAAAAGATTCATATTTTCAGCTATAGCTAAACTATCTGGAGTCATAAGAGAGTCCTGAGAAATAATTTCTGCTTGCGAAAAAGATAAGCTATCCTCCTCAGAGATTGCAGGTAAAGTTTCTATCAATGCAGAAAGAGAATCTATGGCACTTTGTTGATAGGAAATGACATTTAACAGGGAATCCCGTCTGGTAGTTATTATATTCCTGGAATCAATGAGCTTATGATACATCAATATGGCAGAATCAGGAAGTGCAAATTGATTCATATAATATTCTGCTGCGGTCATATAATAATCTATAACTTCCTGCAGTTTTTGTTCCGGGTTAAGTTTATCTTTATTTTTCAGAAAATCAATAGCACTGGCTTTCTTCTGGGCAATATCTGCAAACTCGGAATTAGGATATTCAGTTCGCACTTTGTTGTAAGCGGTAACAGCTTGCGTCAAATCACCAGCCTGGTAAAAATAATATTCCCCCAGATAGTAATTTGCTTCTGCAGAACTTTGAGTACGAGGATAGGATTTTGTGATATCTGCTACCTCAGCAATACCCTGTTCAGCATCACCACGAGCTATTAATAAACGAGCTTTCAGAACTCTTGCTTGAGCAATTTTATCGGGACGATTTTCATCTTTAAGTAGCTTCTGTAAAGTCTTCCAGCTGGCATCATAATTGCCAAGATAGAACTGATTTAAAGCTATATAATACCGAGCTTCCAGTTTAAGTGATTGAGGAATACGAGGGTCTCTGGTTATTTTTTCAAATTGTTCTAATGATTTAGTATAGTCTTTTTGGATAAAATAGTTTTTACCAAAGGTGAAGAAAGCTTCACGATATTCTTTAGATTTAGGATAGTTAGTTATTAGTTTTTCAAGCCAGTATTGGGCTTTGATATAATTTTTGTCTTCAATTTCAAATTCTGCCAGAGTCAATAGAGCACGAGGATGTAATTTTTTTTGACTGGGGTCAAGGATAAATTCTTCCAGTATTTTGGTAGCCTCTTCTTTCTGATTTATCTCACGATATACTTTTGCCAGATAAATATGTGCTTCTCCCCAATAAGGACTGCCAGGAAAATTATTTATCAAAGCTTCAAATTGGTCTTTTGCTTGAAAAGCACTATTTCCTTTATAATAAAGAGCACAAGCCATAATAAAAAGAGCATCATCAGCTTCTTTTCCTGGATTAGGACGACTGAGAATAATGCCACATTTCTTGATAGCTTTAGTGTATTCTTCTACTGCCTGGTTGGTTGGTCTACCATTAGCATTAAGAGGTCTTGATTGAGCTGATTTATAATATTTACGAGCATTATAAAGAGTGTTGGTCTCCATACACCCACTTAGTATCAATAAAATAATCAGCAAAGGAAAGAATCTTTTCATATTATCTGATTATGGCTAAATCTACTATTTGTCAATATAAATTTATTCCCTCTGTCTGCACCAGTTCCAGAAGGGTTGGTTTTTTTAAAAAATTTACCGCTGCATTTAAATCTGGATAGGTTATACGGTCTTCTTGAAGAGTAGGGACAATTTGACGAAAGCTGGATTTTACTTTTTCCAGCGCAGAAGAAGAGGGAATATTTCGCTGGTCTAATGCTTGAGCTGCAACCATCAATTCTATTGCCAGAACTGTTCGCACATTTTCCACTACCTGAATTACTTTATTTGCTGAGATAGAACCCATACTCACAAAATCTTCCTGGTTAGCAGAAGTTGGGATATTATCTACACAAGCGGGATGAGACAGCACTCTGTTTTCCGAAACCAGAGATGCAGCTGTAAGTTGTACAATCATATATCCAGAATCAATACCGGGATTTTTTGCCAGAAAAGGAGGTAAACCCCGATTTAACGCTGGATTCAACATCTGTTCTATTCTTCTTTCCGAGATAGATGCCAGCTCTGATATTGCCATAGCTAAGGTATCTAAACAAATTGCCAGAGGTTCACCATGAAAGTTTCCACCAGAAATAACCTTTTCCTCATCAGGGAAAATGAGAGGATTATCCGTCGCTGAATTTATTTCCACTTCCAGCACTCCTCTTACATAATCTATAGCATCACGCACTGCTCCATGAACTTGGGGTGTGCATCTCAAGCTATAGGGATCTTGCACATTTTCACAATTCAAGTGTGATTCCCGTAATGGGCTATTATTCATCAAGTTACTAATATTGGACGCACTGGCTATTTGTCCCTTATGAGGACGTAATTTATGAACTAATTCATCAAAAGCGGAAGGAGTTCCTTTCATTGCATCAATCGTGCAAGCAGCTATTATATCTGCATACTTACACAATCTTTCCGCTTCTAAAAGATTTAATACTCCGAGAGCAGTCATCACTTGAGTTCCATTATTCAGAGCAAGACCTTCCTTAGCTTGCAATTGTGCCGGCTTAATTCCAGCCTTTTGCATCGCTTCTGCTCCAGATATAATGTTTCCTTCAAACTCGGCTTCACCTTCTCCTATAAGAGTTAGTGCCAGATGTGAAAGCGGAGAAAGGTCTCCACTTGCACCTACGGAACCTCTCATAGGTATTATGGGATGAACACCCTTATTCAACATATCCACTAAAGTTTGTAAAGTTTCCAGTCTTATTCCAGAATGTCCCTTAGCTAATACATTTATGCGCAGAAGCATAATCGCCCGTGTTTGTTCCACTGTATAAGCAGGACCAACACTGGTAGAATGACTGCGGATTAAATTAACCTGCAATTCGGCAATATTATCCCTGGGTATAGTTATGGAACTTAACTTCCCAAAACCAGTATTCAGTCCGTAAACCAGTTCACCTTTTTCTATTATCTTTTCCACATAATATCTGCATTTATTAACTTTTTGAATACAGGCTTCAGTTAATGCGATAGGAGTGCGTTTATAAGCAACCTCTTCTATCTCATCCAGGGTTAAACTGTTTCCATCAATATAAATTTTAGACATCAATCTTCCTTCTATTCTACTGCAACTTTAGAACTTAACTTTGCTGTAGACATAAGTAATAGAATGCACTTTATTTAGAGAAGCCTTTTTTGTCAAACCGCAAGTATTAAGAATATCCCTGAAAAGCAGATAATTAGAAATGATAAGAAATACTTCCTTTGCTTTAATCTAATATTGCTTATAAAACCTGTTTCACTAATTTTCTTAACCATCATATTCAGATATTTTGTCTTTATACCCTTTTAATGAGCACCTTTTCTAAATTAGCTGATATACTATTTCACTATATAAGTTTTGCAGGTTATTTAATCGCAATAAGTCTCCTTCATCCTTCTAACATCCATCCATAATAAAACATTTTTCCCCTTTTATTAAAATTAATAACTTATCTATAATCAAGATGTTGTAACCTTTGTATGTCCAATATAATCTTCAAAAACAAATAAAATAATTGACAGAAAAGCATTGGATTAAAAGTATGACTAAATATATTATAAATTATCTAAAGTGTATAGCCCAAGTCCCTAATTTTGCAGGGGCTTATAGTTCTTTAGGAGGAACAATGATATCCTGTTTACAGGATACTTTTCAAAGTATCAAAGGGAATAAAGTGCAAGCTTTTATTTCCACAAACCCAAAAACAGTTTTAACCAGCGAGATCATGCGTGGAAAAGAAATACCAGTTAAGGTGATTTTCCCGTGTGAGATTTTTATGGTCTGAAAACAGGGAGGAATAATTGAGCAAAGGTAATTTTGAAAATCGCATTAGAATCAAACTAAAAGCTTATGACCATCGGTTATTAGATCAATCGGTGGCAGAAATTGTAAAAAGCACGCGTAACACAGGTGCAAAAGTCGTTGGACCTATTCCTCTTCCTACAGATAGGACTATATATACTGTTTTGCGTTCTCCCCATGTGGATAAGAAATCCCAGGACCAGTTTCAAATGTTGGTGCATAAAAGATTGATTGATATCTTAAACCCAACCCAACAAACCACTAATGCTTTAAAGAAGCTTAGTTTACCTGCTGGCGTCCATGTGGAAATTAAAGCTAACACAAGGAGCTGACAATGCTTGGATTAATTGGTAAGAAAATAGGTATGACCCAGATTTTTGACCCTGATGGAAAAGTGATTCCAGTAACGGTTATTCAAGCAGGACCCTGTAGAGTTGTCTATAAGCGTAGCAAAGCGAAAGAGGGCTATGATGCTTTGCAGTTAGGTTATGAAGAAATAGAAGAAAAGAGAAGTAATCGCCCTATAATCGGACATTTTAAGAAAAATGGTAGTCCGGTTTACCGTTATCTCAGGGAATTTCGCCCTTCTACGGGTCAAAATATTGAGGATATAGAAGTGGGTGCTGAATTCAAAGCGGATATTTTCCAACCTAATGAAAAGGTGAGTATAAGCTCTCGTTCCAAAGGTCGTGGCTTTACAGGAGTAATGAAACGTCATGGATTTGCTGGTTTTATGAGCTCACATGGTGTCCATGAATCTTTCCGTGGTCCGGGCTCTATAGGCCAATGTGCTCAGCCTTCTCGCGTGTTTAAGGGACTTAAAATGGCTGGACATTATGGGAATCAGAAAGTGACGGTTCGTCATCTAAAGGTAGTAAAAGTTGATCCTGAACAAAACCTGATTATGGTTAAAGGTGCAGTGCCAGGACATCGTAATTCATTGGTCACAATCCATAAGGAATCATAGGAAAAAACAATGGCAACAGCAATAAAATTTAACTCCATTGGTGAAAAGATTGATGAGATAGAGCTGCCAGCCCAGATTTTTGAGGTAGATGTAAATTCTCCCAAAGTGCTGTTGAATGAAGTAGTTACTACATATTTGCGTAATCAGCGTCAGGGAACTGTTCAAAAGAAAAATCGGGCAATGACTGCTGGTAGCACTCGCAAAATCTATCGTCAAAAAGGCACAGGAAGAGCCAGACAGGGCTCTATTAGAAATCCTGTTCGTGTTCATGGTGGTCGCGCTTTCGCCATTTTACCTAAAAACTGGTATCGTCCCATTCCCCGGAAAAAGAAGCGTCTTGCTCTGAAAGTTGCATTAACCGATAGAGCAAGAGAGGGACGTATTTTCATTATTGAATCATTTGATTTTGCTGAACCGAACACAAAACAGGCTCGTGAAATTTTGAATAAAATCGTTCCAGATAAAGGATGGAAACTGGTGGTAACAGATGGACACCATTTCCCCACCGTTAAATCCTTCAACAATCTACCAGATGTTATGACTGACCGAGCAGATAGTCTCTATGCTTATGAGATATTGAAGAGCCATTACATTGTTATGACTCAAGATGCTCTCCACAAAGTTGAGGAGGTATTCAGCAAATGATACATCCAAGAAATATAATTATTACCCCTATAATCACAGAGAAAAGTGAGAAATTGGCACGAGATAATAATATGTATACCTTTAAGGTAAGTATTAATGCCAATAAGATAGAGATTAAGAAAGCTATAGAAAAAATATTCTCTGTTAAAGTTCTGGATGTTAACACTATCAGAATGCTCGGAAAGCCAAAAAGTCTGGGTAAATATAATGGCAAACGTCCAGATTGGAAAAAGGCAGTAGTAACCCTTAGAGAGGGTGATAAGATTGCCGATTTTGAGGTCTAAGGAGAAGATAATGGGTATTAAAAAATATAGACCTATCACTCCATCTCTTCGTTTTCGTACCGGCTATACTTTTGAAGAGCTTACCAAGAAGAAACCAGAAAAATCCCTGATTAAGCCAGTACGTAAAACCGCAGGAAGAAATAATACTGGAAGAATTACCTGTCGCCATCGGGGTGGAGGTCATCGTCGTCATTACCGTATTATTGATTTTAAAAGAGATAAATTCGGTATTCCAGCTAAAGTTGCAGCTATAGAATATGACCCCAATCGCACTGCAAGAATAGCACTATTGCATTATGTAGATGGTGAAAAAAGGTATATTCTTGCTCCTGAAGGTTTGCAAGTTGGCACCAAAGTTATGTCTGGACCTGAGGCAGAAATTGCCATCGGTAATGCTGTTCCTCTGGAAAGAATACCCTTAGGAGCCACCGTTCATAATATAGAATTAAAAAGAGGTAAGGGTGGCCAAATTGCTCGTTCTGCAGGAACTTTTGGTCAAGTAGTGGCTAAAGATGGTGATTATGTCCATATAAAGATGCCTTCCAATGATGTGCATTTAATCCGCAAAGAATGTTTAGCTACTATTGGACAGGTCAGTAATATAGAACACAATCTGGTGCATATAGGAAAAGCAGGGAGAAATCGCTGGAAAGGCATTCGTCCCACTGTTCGTGGTGTTGCTATGAATCCAATAGACCATCCTATGGGAGGAGGAGAAGGAAAATCCTCAGGAGGAAGACATCCTGTTTCTCCCTGGGGTAAACTCGCTAAGGGTGGAAAAACCCGTAAACCTCATAAGTATTCCGATAAATATATCGTGAAAGCATTTAAGAAGAAATAAGGGAAGGAAAGAATGGCACGTTCAATTAAAAAAGGACCTTTTGTTGACGCCCACCTTCTGAAAAAGGTAGAAGCATTAGATGCCGAAAATAAAAAGGCAGTTATTAAGACCTGGTCTCGTCGTTCTATGATTATTCCAGCTTTCATTGGTCATACCTTTTCTGTTCATAATGGGCATAAATTTGTTCCCGTTTATATAACCGAAAATATGGTAGGTCATAAACTGGGAGAGTTTTCCCCCACTCGCACCTACCGTGGACATAAAGAAAAGAAAACTAAGGCAAAATAAAGGAGCAAGTTAAATGGAAGCTACTGCAAAACTCCGCTTTGCCCGTGGTTCTGCTCGTAAAGCAAGATTAGTGTTAGACCTTATTAGATATCAACCGGTCCCTGAAGCTCAAAATATTCTGCGATTCTCTCGCAGAGCAGCCGCTGTGCCAATTGGTAAATTATTGGATTCAGCTATTGCTAATGCTAAACTTCAGGACCCCAAACTGGACTTAAATAAAATGGTTGTTTCCGTTGCTACAGCCGATGAGGGTCCACAAATGAAACGCTATATGCCCAGAGCTATGGGAAGAGCTTATATGATTCGTAAACAAACTTGCCATATAGCTCTGGAAATCAGAACTTTGGAAGATTAGGAGGAATAGCTTGGGACAAAAAATTCACCCCATTCTCTATCGCCTCGGTGTTAATAAAGATACCGAATCTGTATGGTTTACCGATGGACAGACCTATGTGGATTATCTGCACGAAGATATCCGCATCCGTAAATACATCCATAAAAGACTGGAAGATAAGATGGTCTCTCGGGTACAAATCTGGCGGAAAACTAACTCTATCACGATTGATATTCACACTGCCCGTCCAGGTTTAGTAATTGGCAAAAAAGGCGAAGATATAGAACGTCTTCGCAATGAATTAAATGTGCTGATTAACAAGAACCGGAAGACCCCTATAGCGGTGTCTATTAATATTGAACAAATAGATAAGCTTTGGCTGGATGCAAGATTGGTCGGTAAAGAGGTAGCTCGTCAACTTGAAGAGCGAGTGCCTTTCCGTAGAGCAATGAAATCCGCTATTCGTAATGTTATGAAAGAGGGAGCGCAAGGAGTAAAAGTCCAGGTATCTGGACGTTTGGGTGGCGCAGAAATAGCTCGCACAGAAACCTATAAACAAGGAAGAACACCTCTACATACCATCAGAGCTAATATTGATTATGCATGTGTGGAGGCTCTCACTACTTATGGTATTATAGGAATTAAGGTCTGGATATATAAAGGCGATATCCTTGGTCAGGAGAAATAAATGTTAGCACCAAAGAAAGTTAAACATCGTAAGGTAATGAAAGGTAGAAGGAAAGGTCTTGCCTGGCGCGGAAATACTGTAGATTTTGGAGATTATGGACTTATTGCCCTGGAAGATGCCTTCATTACCAGTCGTCAAATTGAAGCTGCACGTATCGCTATTACACGATATATGAAACGAACCGGTAAAGTATGGATTCGTATATTCCCGGACAAACCTATAACGAAAAAACCAGCTGAAACTCGTATGGGAAAAGGGAAAGGCTCTCCAGAATACTGGGTAGCGGTAGTGCGTCCTGGAAGAGTTATGTTTGAGATTGAAGGAGTTAGCCTAGAAGAGGCAAAAGAAGCTATGCGACTTGCCTCACATAAATTGCCTATAAAGACTCGTTTGATTGCACGAGAAGGAATTGAATTATGAAGATGGAAGAATTGCGTGAAATGACTAATGAAGAGCTTCAGACCAGGCTCGAAGAATTACGAATAGAGCTTTTTAACTTACGTTTTCAAAAATCTAAGAATCTGTTGGACCGTCAAGATAGACCAAGACTTGTGAGAAGGGATATTGCTCGTATCCTTACTCTCCTGAAAGAAAGAGAAAAGAATCAGTGAGGTATAGATGCAAAATACGCATAAAATGATTAAACAGGGTGTGGTAGTGAGTGATAAGAACGATAAAACTATCGTTGTAAGCGTTCAACGCCAATTTATCCATCCTTTGTATAAAAAGACCGTCCGCAGACATAAGAAATTTATGGCTCATGATGAACATAATGAAGCACATGAAGGAGACATCGTTCAAATTATAGAACATCGTCCGATGAGTGCTCGTAAACGCTGGGCTCTTTATAAAATAGTAGAGCGAAGCAAATAAAGGAGTTTTGGAATGATTCAGGTTCAAACTATGTTGAATATCGCCGATAACTCCGGTGCTAGAAAAGCAATGTGTATTAAAGTGCTGGGAGGCACCAGGCGTAAATATGCCACTATCGGCGATGAAATTGTAGTAGCTGTCAAATCTGCTACTCCAGGTGGTAAAGTAAAAAAAGGCAGTGTTGAACATGCTGTAATCGTACGCACTGCTAAAGAAGTGAGAAGACCAGATGGCTCTTATATCCGTTTTTCTGATAATGCAGCTGTTATTATTGATGAAAGACACGACCCTAAAGGAACACGTATTTTCGGACCTGTTGCTCGTGAATTGCGAGAACATCACTATATGAAGATAGTTTCTTTAGCACCAGAAGTGCTATAGGAGATAACTATGGCTAATAAAACAGAAAAGAAACAACCAAAAATGAGACTGAAAAAAGGGGATTATGTGGTTGTGATATCCGGTGATGATAAAGGCAAAAAGGGACATATCCTCAAAGCTTTTCCTAAAACAGGTAAGGTTATCGTAGAAAAAGTACATATGATTAAAAAACACACCAAACCCTCTCAAAACAATCCCCAGGGTGGCATAATCTCTATGGAAGCACCGATTGACGCTTCCAATGTTATGCTGTTTAATGATAGATTAAACACTGTTTCTAAACCAGTATATAAGGTACAAGAAGGTCGCAGAGTTCGGATATGTAAAAAATCTGGAGACGAGTTGTAGGAGATTCTAATATGAATAGATTGAAAGAACATTACAAAAATACGGTTATCCCAAACCTGCAGAAGCAGTTTAACTATAAAAATATACATCAAGTGCCAAGACTGGATAAAATTGTAGTAAGTATGGGAGTTGGAGCTGCTACGCAAAATAAGGCTATTCTGGATAATGCCGTAAAAGATATGGAACAGATAACGGGAAGAAAACCAATAGTGACCAGAGCACGGAAATCTATTTCCAATTTTAAACTCAGAAAGGGAATGCCAATCGGATGCAAAGTCACTTTGCGTAATGAAATTATGTATGAATTCTTTGACCGCCTGGTCTCTATTGTTATACCGCGTATCCGAGATTTCCATGGAATTCCAACCGATTCTTTTGACGGACGAGGCAATTTCTCCCTCGGATTAAAAGAACAAACTGTCTTCCCAGAAATTGAATACGATAAGATTGATACCATACGAGGTCTAAATATCAGTATAGTAACCACTGCTCATACCGATGAAGAAGGTAGGGCTCTATTGAAAGAACTTGGTATGCCCTTTCAACTCAATGCCTAAGGAGATATTATGGCAAAAAAAGCATTAATAATCAAACAACAACGTACACCTAAATTTAAAGTTAGAAAATATAACCGCTGTAAGATATGTGGTCGCCCCCGAGCTTATATACGAGATTTTGGTATGTGCCGTCTATGCTTTCGTAAGTATGCTTCAGAAGGACAGATACCAGGAATAACTAGAGCCAGTTGGTAATATTTCAGGAGGATATAAATGAGCGTTACCGATCCGATAGCTGATGCATTGACCAAAATTCGCAATGCATATCGTGCCGGACATCAGCAGGTGATTATCAATCATAGCAAATTAGTTGAAGCTATAGTTAAGATTCTCGCCTCGGAAAATTATGTTAATAGCATACAGGTTTTAGATAAAGACCCGGAACAGAAGATAAATTATAAACGCATACTGATTAATCTTCGCTATACTAATGATGGAAAACCTGTCTTACAAGGTCTGGAACGTGTATCCAAACCAGGAAGAAGAATCTATGTTCGTGCCAATAACCTTCCTCGCGTATATAATAATACAGGCTGTGCCATTATCTCTACTTCTCAAGGAGTTATGATAGATAGAGATGCACGCATAAAACGCGTTGGCGGCGAATATATCTGTAAGGTATGGTAGGAGGTTGATATGTCACGTATAGGAAGAGCTCCTATTAAATTTGACCAGGATACTCATATAGCAGTAAAGAATAACATTGTCTCCGTAAAGGGAAAACTGGGCGAATTACAATATAAGCTTATGCCCGGAATTACCATAGAAATCTCAGATGGAGTATTGCAGGTAAAAAGAAGTAATGATAGCAAAGATCAGAAAGCCTTGCATGGTCTAACTCGTGCATTATTACAGAATATGGTGAAGGGTGTTAGTGAAGGATATCAAAAGAACTTGCAAGTTATTGGAACCGGCTACTCTGCAGAGAGAATCGGTCCCTGGTTAAAATTGAGTCTGGGCTATTCTCATGATATTATTATGGAAGTTCCAGAAGGGTTAACCGTGGAAACTGAAGCTGTGCCTCGTTCCAAAACCTCACGAACTGATTTACAAAGTATAATTAGAGTTAAAGGAATAGATAAACAATTGGTTGGAGAATTTGCTGCTGAAATCCGTGCCTGTCGTCCCCCAGAAAATTATAAAGGAAAAGGCATTCGTTATGAAAATGAACATATCATTATCAAAGCTGGTAAAGCTGGGACGAAGTAGATGAGGAGTGAAAAATGATTAAATCCGGTACCAAAATTAAAATTGAACATCGCAATCGTCGTAGAACCACTATCCGCAAGAAATTGCGTGGAACAACAGAACGTCCACGTCTGGTAGTGTTCCGTAGTCTGAAACATATCTATGCTCAGATTGTAGATGATACTGCAGGTAGAACTCTGGTTACTGCTTCCACAAGAGGTAAAGATATTCAGATACCTGCCGGTATGAAGAGAACGGAACAAAGCTTTCTCGTTGGTCAAAAACTGGGGGAAAAAGCTCTCGCTGCTGGAATTACGAAAGTAGCTTTTGACCGAGCAGGATACAAATATCACGGTCGGGTTAAAGCACTGGCAGAAGGTGCCAGAAAAGCCGGACTGGACTTCTAAAAGGGAGGAATAGTGAATTACGAATATAATCAAGCAGAAGAAGAAAAACTGTTTGAAACTGTTATAGACACCAAAAGAGTGGCAAAAGTAGTTAAAGGTGGAAGAAACTTTAGTTTCACTGCCATTGTTGTAGTTGGAGACCGTGCTGGTAATGTGGGAGTGGGAAATGGAAAAGCTAATGAAATTGCCGATGCCATTCGCAAAGCCAAGGAAAGAGCTCAGAAAAATATGTTTAAAGTCCCAATTATCAAAGGTACTATCCCCCATGAAATAATAGCTCGTTATGGTGCAAGTAGGGTGATTATGAAGCCTGCTTCTGAGGGAACAGGAATCATCGCGGGCGGAACTGCTCGTGCCATCTTTGAAGCTGCTGGAATTCAGAACATACTTTGTAAATCTTTGGGCTCAAATACTCCTTGTAATGTGGTCAAAGCTACAGTTCTCGGTCTGAAATCAATGCGAACTCTTTCCGATGTAGCTAAGCTTCGTGGTAAAACTGTGGCTGAGATTACCGGTCAGGAGGTGAAATGAAGATTAAAGTTACTCAAGTTAGAAGCACTATTAACCGACCAGAAAAGCAGAAACAAGTTATTAAATCCTTAGGTTTAGGTCGTCCTGGTAGAAGTAGAATTCATAATGATAATGCCTGCATTAGGGGTATGATTAATAAGGTTTCTCACCTGGTTAAAGTTGAAGAAATAAAGGAAGAATAATATGCTTACTCTTTCCAATCTTGAAAAACCTCAAGGCAAAAAAGCCAAAAAACGCTTGGGTAAAGGACAGGGTTCAGGAACTGGTCATCAGGCTGGTCGTGGTAATAAAGGACATAAATCACGCGCCGGTGGTAAAATTCCTGTCTATTTTGAAGGCGGTCAAATGCCCATAAACCGTCGTCTTCCTAAACGTGGTTTCAAAAATGTCTTTCATAAGAATTATCGCGTCCTTAATCTTTCTAAACTTCAGGATTTAGAAGAGACTGAATTTGATATTGCTAAGCTGGAAATGTTGGGTTTAATCCCCGTTAAAGGGAAAAAAGGAAAATACCCCGTTAAAGTTCTGGCTAGTACTACTGAGGAATTCACCAAGCCCGTTCATATTAGAGCTAATGCCTTCTCCAAAAAGGCTAAAGAACTAATAGAAGCGAACGGCGGAAAGGCGGAGGTAATCTGATTTGTTTAAGACTCTTGCGAATGTCTTTCGGATTCCCGATCTACGAAAGAAAATCTTAATCACCCTCTTCATTCTAACTCTTTATAGATTGGGAAGTTTTATTCCCATCCCCGGAGTTAGTGGAACTGAATTAAAATCTTTCTTTGCACGTCAGACCGGTAGCATTTTTGATTTGCTTAACCTATTTGTGGGCGGTAATTTTGAACGAGCTTCCATTTTTGCTCTCGGAATTATGCCCTATATCACCGCTTCTATCGTGATTCAGCTTTTAGGAAGTATTATCCCCTATTTTGAAAAGTTGAGAAAAGAAGGAGCTGATGGACAAAAGAAACTGAATCAGATTACTCGCTATTGTACTGTCGTGTTAGCTGCCTTTAACGCCATCACTATTACCGTTGGACTGGTTAATATGACTGGTGCTACAGGCCCTGTAGTCCCTCATCCAAGCTTTCTTTTCCATTTAACCGGTATAATAACTCTGGTTACTGGAACTATGATAGTAATGTGGTTAGGTGAACAAATTACGGAATATGGTATCGGAAACGGTATCTCTCTAATCATCTTTGCTGGGATTATTGCTCGTTATCCGGAAGGTTTTATTAATCTGTTCCGAACCAGATTTAATAGCGTGTCTGGAGTGTTGACTTCGCTCCTGGCAATAGCAGTAATGATTTTAGCTACAGCAGCTATCATCTTCGTTACTGAGGCAATTCGTAAGATTCCAGTCCAGTACGCTAAAAGAATAGTGGGAAGAAAGGTCTATGGTGGTCAAAGCACTTATATTCCTTTGCGAGTTAATACAGCAGGAGTTATACCTATCATCTTTGCACAGTCCATTTTAATGTTTCCTGCCACTCTTATTACGCTTTTTCAAGGTGGAGAAGCAGAAGCTGGTTCCTTCTGGTATAATATGCGTATCTGGTTTTCACCAGGTCACTGGGTTTATACTATCCTCTATGTGGGACTGATTATTTTCTTTGCCTATTTCTATACAGCTATCGTTCTTAATCCTACGGAAATGGCAGAAAATATGATTAAATATGGTGGTCATATTCCCGGAAAGAAACCAGGTAAAAAAACAGCAGAATATATATCCTCAGTTCTTACTCGTATAACTTTACCGGGAGCAGTTTTCTTTGCTTTGATAGCCTTGTTACCTGAAATTATGACCAATGTGTTCAAGCTACCTTTCTATTTTGGAGGTACAGGATTAATTATTGTAGTTGGAGTTGCTCTGGATACCCTGAAGCAGATAGAATCTCATCTAATTATGCGTCACTATGATGGCTTTATGAAAAGAGGAAAACTTAGAGGTCGCGCCAGCTAATTATGATAATATGTAAATCTCCTGCCGAAATAGAAAAAATCCGTAGCAGTTGCCGGATTCTTGGGGAACTGTTGGATATACTGGCAGAAAAAATAAAGCCTGGCGTGAGCACCTATGAGCTTGATGCCTTTGCATATGATTTTATTACTAAAAATAGTGCAAAACCTGCTTTCAAAGGTTATCAGGTTCCGGGTTTAAGCCCTTTTCCCTCTACATTGTGTACATCCCTTAATGAAGTTATTGTGCATGGTTTCCCTTCTAAGAATGTAATTCTTAAAGAAGGAGACATTATTAGCATTGATGTAGGAGCTATCAAGGATGGATACTACAGTGATGCAGCCCGAACCTATGCTGTAGGAACTATTTCTCCCGAAGCTCAAAGATTGATAGAAGTAACTCTTAAGGCACTCTATAAAGGAATTGAAGCTGCTCTTCCAGGAAACAGAGTGGGAGACATATCTAACGCTATTGGAACCTATGTTGCCTCTATGGGTTATTATGTAGCAGATGATTTGACCGGTCATGGTGTGGGACGATATCTTCATGAAGAGCCTCAAATCCCAAATTCTGGAAAAGCTGGTCATGGACCTCGTCTTCAACCAGGAATGACTTTAGCTATAGAACCTATGGTCAATATAGGCACTAATAGAGTAAAAGAGAATGGCTGGGAATTTTCCGTGGCAGATGGTACTTTATCTGCCCATTTTGAACATACTATCTTAATCACCGATAGTCAACCAGAGATATTAACCGTTGCTAAAGGAGAGAGAGTATGAGTAAAACAGGTGTTATAGAAGTGGAAGGTATTGTTACCGAGGCACTTCCTAATACAACTTTTAAAGTGCAGCTGGAGAATGGGCACACTATTCTGGCGCATAGCTCTGGCAAAATGCGGATGCACTATATCCGTATCCTTCCAGGAGATAAAGTTAAAGTGGAACTTTCTCCCTATGACTTAACTCGTGGCAGGATAACTTACCGCTATAAATAAAAATTGCAGGAAGCGACTGCACTCTTGCAAGGAGATATAATGAAAGTAAGATCATCAGTTAAAAAACTCTGTAAAGATTGTAGAATTATTAAACGTAACGGTATAATCCGGGTTATCTGCAGCTCTAACCCTAAACACAAACAAAGACAGGGTTAAGGAGGAGTAATTTGGCACATATTGCAGGAATAGAACTACCCAAAAACAAGCGTTTATTCATTGGCTTAACCTATATTTATGGCATTGGACGTTCCCGTGCTAAAGAAATCTGCAAAAAAGCCAATATTGACGAAATGAAAAAAGTAGAAGATCTAACCCAGGAAGAGGAAAAGCTTCTTCGCGATATAGTTCAAAATGAATATGTCGTGGAAGGTGCTCTGCGCACTCAGGTAGCTATGAATATCAAGCGCCTGATGGAAATTGGATGTTATCGCGGTATAAGGCATAAACGTGGACTACCCGTTCGTGGACAGCGTACACATACCAATGCAAGAACCCGTAAAGGACCTCGTCCTGGTGGAATTAGAAAGAAGAAATAGGAGTGAACTGAACTATGCCTAAAAAAACCAGACCAAAGAAAAAACGCACTCGCCTTGCCTTTGATGAAGGTCTAATCTACATTCATTCCAGCTTCAATAATACGATAGTAACTTTAACCGACCGAAGCGGAAATGTGCTTGCCTGGTCAAGTGGAGGAAAAATCGGTTATAAAGGTTCTCGTAAAGCAACGCCTTTTGCAGCTCAAATGGCTGCTTCGGAAGTAGCTAAAGCTGCCCAAGATATGGGTATTTCCCGCGTTGGAATTATCGTAAAAGGACCTGGTAGCGGTAGAGAATCAGCTCTACGTGCTGTCAATGCTGCAGGAATGAAAGTAACTATGATAAAGGATGCCACACCCATTCCTCATAATGGATGTCGTCCACCAAAAGCCAGAAGGATTTAAGAGAGGAAATTATGGCAAAATATACTGGACCTCGTGCCAAGCTATGTCGTAGATTTGGTGAAAATATTTATGGACCTCAAAAATACGACAAAATTCTAAGTAAACGTAAGTTCCCTCCTGGTCAGCATGGAAGTAGTATGCGTCGTAAACCCAGCGATTATTCTTTACATTTAAATGAAAAACAAAAACTTAGATATACCTATTGTCTACTGGAAAGACAGTTCCGAAAATACTTCCAGATTGCAGACAAAATGCAGGGTATTACCGGTGATAATTTATTAAAATTGCTGGAAAGAAGATTGGACAATACCGTCTATCGTATGGGTTTTGCTACCACCAGGATGCAGGCTCGACAATTCGTTAATCATGGACATTTTCTGGTTAATGGGAAAAAAGTTGATATCCCATCCTATCTACTTAAGCCAGGAGATATTATAGAAGTCCGCCCAAAAAGCAGGGATATAAAACCTTTAGTGGAAGCCTGGAATAATTCTGAGGCAAGTTCACCTTATCCCTGGTTAACTGTTGATAAAGAAAATATGCGCGGTCAATTTGTAAATATCCCTAATGTGGAAGATATTCCTACCACAGTTGACATGCGTTTAGTGGTGGAATACTACTCCAAATAATGGCTTTATAAGCGAGGAGTTCATATTATGTTATATCTTGAACCTTTACAAATGCCCGAAAATGTGGATTACGAGAAAGAAACCTATTCTCCCACTTTCGGACACTTTGAAATTGGACCGCTGGAACCTGGTTTTGGCACAACCTTAGGAAATTCTCTCCGCCGTATTCTCCTTTCTTCCATTCAGGGCTCAGCTGTTCGTTTTGTTAGAATAGAAGGTTTACATCACGAATTTACTCCGATTCCCGGAACTAATTCTGATTATATAGACCTTATCTTGCGGTTGAAACAATTAGTCATCTATTGCACTTCTATTGATGAAGTTACGGTTACTCTTGAGCATAAAGGTAAGGGAGTTATTACTGCTGCTAAGATTCAGGAAAATCCCAATATTAGAATTATCAATAAAGATCTCTATTTGCTGGAAGTAACTGAAGATGTTGACTTTAAAATGGATTTAATCATTGGAAATGGCCGTGGCTATGTTCCCGCAGACCGTCAAAATACAGAAGGTAAACCTCTGGGATTTATTCCTATTGATTCCATCTATTCACCCGTACTGAAAGTGAATTTTTCCGTCTCTCATCAGCGTGTCAAAGAAAGAATGAACTATGATAAATTGCTTATTGATATCTATACTAATGGTGCTATTGAGCCGAGCATTGCCCTATTTCTTTCTGCAAAACTACTTCGTGATATGGCAGGAAAGATTTGTCTGTTTGAAACTGAACCTCAATACATACGCGATGTCTATATTGATCCGGAATTAGAAGAAAAGGAACGTATCCTTTCCTTACCCGTTAAAGAAATTGAACTTTCCGTCCGTGCAGCTAATTGTCTGGAAGCAGCAAATATTAAAACTATCGGAGACCTGGTTTCTAAAACCGAACAGGAAATGTTAAAATATCGTAACTTCGGCAAAAAATCGCTGGAAGAAATCGTCCAGAAATTGAAAAAATATGACCTGCATCTCGGAATGGATGTTCAAGGAATTTATCGGCAAATTCAAGAAGCTAGAAGTCGCGGTATTAAAACAGAAGAAACTGCTCCCACTAAAGAAGAACAGGAAGAAAAAACAGCTACTCCACCTCGTAAACCTGTTCCTACTACTAAAAAGAAGGTGAAAAATGCGACACAGAGTTGAAGGTAGAAAATTTGGTAGAGAAACCGACCAGCGCCGTCTGATGATGAATAATCTGGTAAAATCTATGATAGAACATGGACAGATTACTACCACTCTGGCTAAAGCCAAAGAAATGCGTAGATATGTTGAACGTGTTGTCACTTATGGAAAAAATGATACCATACATTCTCGGCGTCTGGCTTATAGAGTGTTGGGTGACCGTACTCTGGTAAAAAAACTATTCACTGAAATTGCCCCCACATTCCAGGATAGAAATGGAGGATATACCCGCATCATTAAAGCCGGTTATCGCAGAGGAGATTCTGCTCCTATGGCGGTTATCCAATTTGTAGAATCTTCTGCCATTACTCCTAAAAAGGGACATATTAAAGCAAAAGACTTAAATAAATAAGCAAGCCCCTCATAAATATTAAAATGGACTGCCCCAAAAGGTAGTCCATTTTATTTTGCTTTCTCTTAAATGCCTTAGCTAATTATCTCCGTTATGCAAAATGAAATATATATCTTTTGCAAAGCACTTCCCTTCATATATCACTTTGCTGAATCTTGACATCTACCTGATTTATTTATACTTATCAGATTATATTAAATGTCCAGCTTATGTCTAGCTTATGTCTAGCTTATGTCCAGCTTATGTCCGAAATAGGACATAAGTTGAACATTTACCGGACATTTCTTAAACTTCTCATACTTAAGTTGATTTAAATTTAAATCAATCCGAATCATTTTTTCTTACGATATTATTACAATATGCCATAACTCCAACCTTAGCATTCAGTTAGCCTATTTATTAAAACCAGAAATAGACAATTTTCCCTTGACATTTGAACTACTATTTGATGACTGTCAAACAAGTTTTAATTGTAAGAAGAGGCATTAATGAAAGAAGGTTTCCTGACCCGAAATGATTCTCATTCTATATTCTTCACTGACCTTGCAGAACAATGTAGTGAAGATATTAGAACACTATTTCTCAGACACTTAGAATATTCTATGGTTAAGGACACCACCAATGTTCAACCCTGGGACATATATTTTGCCCTCAGTCTCAGTTTAAGAGATAAATTAATCCAGCGCTGGCTAAGAACTCAATATGAATACCGAAAACAGGATGTTAAGAAAGTATATTATCTTTCTATGGAATATCTTATCGGTAGATTATTAGTCAATACTCTTATAAATCTTGGCGAATATGAAAATAGCTATGATATGCTTAAAGAATTTGGCTATGAACTGGAAGATATAGCTGAATTGGAACCGGATATGGGATTAGGCAATGGAGGTTTAGGTAGATTAGCTGCTTGTTTTATGGATTCACTTGCCACTCAAGCATATCCAGCTTATGGCTATGGTATCCGCTACGAATTTGGTATTTTCAAACAAAATATCGTTCAAGGTTACCAGGTTGAGGAGCCAGACCGCTGGTTAAAAAAAGGTTGTCCCTGGGAAATTCAGAGACCAGAACTAACTTATAGAGTCCGATTTGGCGGAGAAGTTGTAACCGAAACTCTTCCCGATGGTAAGATATTATACTATTGGTTAAATACTGATGATGTTATGGCAGTTGCCTGGGACATTCCTATCCCGGGATATAAGGTTGACAATGTGAATAACTTACGACTCTGGCAAGCCACTGCTACGGACGAATTTGACCTGGAATATTTCAATAATGGAGATTATGTCCGTGCAGTTGAAAAGAAAAATATCTCCGAAAATATATCTAAGGTCCTCTATCCTAACGATAATATCCATCTCGGCAAAGTCCTCCGTTTACAACAAGAATACTTTTTTGTAAGCGCTACCCTGCAAGATATCTTTGCCTTATGGAAGCAAGACCACGACAATTTTACCGATTTACCTGATAAAATTGCTATACAGCTAAATGATACTCATCCTGCTTTAGTGATTCCTGAAATGATGCGTATCCTGATAGATGAAGAACAACTTGATTTTGAAACTGCCTGGGACATTACCCGCCAATGTTGTAGCTACACCAATCACACCATTCTTCCTGAAGCTTTAGAAAAATGGAGTGTGAAACTTTTTGAAGAGTTATTACCCCGTCACCTAATGCTTATCTATCAGATAAATGAACATATTATGAATCAAGTTAACCAATTTTATCCTGGTAATATTGATAAAATGCGAAATTTAAGCATCATTGAAGAAGGTCCAGAAAAGAAAATTAGAATGGCACAACTCTGTTTACATGGCACTCATACCGTAAATGGTGTGGCAGAATTGCATACTCGTATCCTGAAAGAACGCATCTTCCCCGATTTCTATGAAATGTATCCCGAACGCTTCCAGAATAAAACCAATGGAATCACTCCCCGTTTATGGCTCCGCACTTGTAATCCACAACTAGCGAGTTTAATCACTGAACATATTGGAGAAAGCTGGGTTAGCAACCTTGATTTCCTGCGTGGTATTGAACAATATGCAAAAGACCAGGAATTTTTAGATGATTTCATAGAAATCAAGGAAATTAATAAAAGAACGCTAATTCGTTATATCTTCAAAACTACAGGTATACGCGTGCGTAAGGATAGTATTTTTTCTTCTCAGATAAAAAGAATTCATGAATACAAGCGTCAGTTGCTCAATGCATTAAGTGCAATTGCTCTTTATTTTCGCATAAAAGATAATCCACAACTTGAATTTACACCTCGCACCTTTATCTTTGCTGGAAAAGCTGCTCCAGGTTATTATCTGGCTAAACTTATCATCAAATTTATCAATAATATAGGTATGATTATCAATAAAGACCCCGTGGTAGCTGACCGCTTAAAAATCGTTTTCTTACCCAATTATTCCGTTTCGTTAGCTGAAAAAATCATCCCTGCCTCCGATGTTTCAGTTCAGATATCTACTGCAGGATATGAAGCCAGTGGCACGGGAAATATGAAATTTGCTCTCAATGGAGCACTTACTTTAGGAACTTTAGATGGGGCAAATGTGGAAATGGCAGAAGAAATTGGAATGGAAAATATGTTCATCTTTGGTATGAATGCACAGCAAGTGATAGAATTGAAACAAAAAGGATATAATCCTCGGGATTACTATAATAACGATCCTGAACTACGAAGAGTGATAGATTCAATAGCTACTGATATGTTTTCTCCAAGAGAAAAAGGAATCTTTTTACCTATAGTCAGTTCGCTTCTGGATATGGGAGATGTTTATTGTATAATGGCAGATTTTCAAGCTTTTTTAGATGCTCAGCTAAGAATTGACCGGCTATGGCAGGACCGTTATGCCTGGGCAGAAAAAGCTATAATTAATATTGCTCGGATGGGAAAATTTTCTTCTGACCGCGCTATTAAAGAATATGCTACTGATATCTGGCATATCAAACCAATACAGCTTGACCTTCCTTGATTGGTTAACTGTAATCCTTTAAGATGAATTATATCAGGTGGATACAGTTTCTTCTGATTGAAGGATTGGGCTATCTTTTATTTACTGGGCTACTTTCTGCTGAAATTGTCATCAATGAAGTACACTATGACCCCAAAGGTACAGATTCAGGTTATGAATGGATAGAACTCTATAATAATGGAGATAGCGATATAAACTTGCAAGGTGGGCAAATACTCTGTGGTGGAATAACTTTTGAGCTGGTTTATGAATTGCCTTCTTTTATCTTACGGGCACATCGTTTCCTTCTCATTGGTGAATCTCAGGTTACTCAAGCACAATTAATAACACCTCTTGGATTTCAAAATGGGGGCACTGAAACCGATGGCATTCGCTATGTTAGCTCCGATGGAACTTACACTGATACCGTGCTTTATGATTCTCCTAATACCCATCAACTGCCAGATGAATCTGGAATGGTTGCAACTTCTTTTGCACCCGATGTCCCTGAAGGATATTCTTTAGCACGAAGAATTGATGGTCTGGATACAAATAACTGTGAATTTGATTTCCTTTCCGAAAGTCAACCCACTCCAGGTCTTCCTAATCATCGTTATATTGATTATGCACTTAGCTCACCTGAAGTCTATTATTCAGATTCTTTCTGGCACTATCAAGTAGCCGTTAAAAACCTTTCTTCCATTACCACTAATATCAGTGCTGACCTAAATATATTTCTGGATGAGAGTTCTATCGCTGAATATATTGTCCCTATCATTGCACCTGGTGATTCATTATTATATGAAGGAATGATACCTGTGGAAGATGATTTTAACCATCTGATAAAGTTTATGTTAACTCTCGTTGATGACATTGACTTAACTAATAATCAATACACTATCTGGCTAGGGGAAAGTGAATCTCAACCTCCAGTTATTAATGAAATTATGTATAATCCGCTAACAGGTTTACCAGAATGGGTTGAAATTTATGCTTTGGATTCTGCTAAGAGTGATTACATTCTGAAAGACAAAGCGGATAATCAATGTTCCTTCTCCCTTCCTGCCTCTTCCGGTTATTTTGTTCTCAGTTCCAATCCGGATAGTTTTATAAATCAGTACCCCGGTTGTTCTCCCTCCTTAGTTTTACCATCTACAGGCTGGACTTCACTCAATAATGAAGGCGATTCCTTATATCTTTTTGACCAGGAACAAAATCTTATAGACCAGATGTCCTATACTGGAGATAATTTTCATAAAGGGATATCATTGGAACGCTATCTAACTGATTCTCAGGAAGTTCAATGGCGTTATTGTTTAAATGAATTGGGCTCCACTCCTGGTCAACCCAATAGTCAAACACCTTCACTTCCTCAATTCAACGGTACTTTTCATATAACAGGAAGCCCCTGCAATCCTCAAAAGGGTGAAAATATTAATATCTACTACAAATTAAAATCAGCCAATAGCTATGTTGATTGTTATATTTATGACCGTCAGGGAAGAAAAGTATTTGTTTTGGCTAATAATTCAATGATTTCTTCAGAGGGAAATTTAAGTTGGGATGGGAAAGATTCTTCGGGAAAATATCTACCTCGTGGCTTATATATTATCTCCTGGAAATCTAAAGCTCAGGATGGCGGAAAGATTTTAAATCGTCAATTCTCAGTCGTATTATATCATTAAGAGGTGATTTATGGTTGGAATAGTGAGAACTTACACAACACTTGGTATTGATGGATTACAGCTCACAGTAGAATGTGATGCTTCAGGACAAAGCTTTGGTGTAAATATTGTAGGAATGGCTTCCAATGCCGTAAAGGAAAGCAAAGACCGTATTTTTGCTGCTTTAAATAATTCTGGATTCAAAACTCCTATCAAACGTTTCACTATCAATCTTGCTCCTGCTGATATAAAAAAAGATAGCGCTGCTATTGATTTGCCCATTGCAATATCTGTCCTGCAATGCATAAAACAGGTTCCTGAAGAATATTTAACTAAAACTGCATTCATAGGAGAACTTTCTCTGGATGGTAACCTCAGACCAGTTAATGGTGTCCTTCCCATAGCTTTAGCCGCAAAAAGAGATGGAATGGATGCCCTGGTTCTCCCTTATGAAAATGCTGATGAAGCCGCTATTATTGAAGGTTTAATCGTTATCCCTGTCACTTCTTTACGAGAAACAATTCAATATCTGCGTGGAGAAATAGATATTGCTCCTGCTTCTGTGGATAGAGATAGAATTTTCTCTGTCTTAAATGATTTCAAGATAGATATGAGCGATGTCAAGGGTCAATATCAAGTGAAAAGAGCTCTGGAAGTTGCTGCTGCTGGAGGTCATAACCTTTTAATGATTGGACCTCCCGGTAGTGGAAAAACTATGCTGGCTCGTCGTGTTCCTACTATTCTTCCTGAACTTTCTCTAAATGAAGCTCTGGAAGCTACTAAAATCCATTCCGTTGCCGGCTATTCTAAATACTTCCGCAATGGTATACTGACCACTCGTCCCTTTCGTGCTCCACATCATACTATCAGTGATATAGCATTAATTGGAGGAGGTGCTTATCCTCGACCTGGTGAAGTTTCTCTTGCTCATAGAGGTGTTCTTTTTCTGGATGAATTACCAGAATTCAAACGAGGTGTTCTGGAAGTGCTTCGTCAACCCCTGGAAGATGGAATTGTCACCATCTCAAGAGCAGCTTTTAGTCTCACTTTCCCAGCTGAATTTATGCTCATCGCTTCTATGAATCCCTGCCCCTGTGGATATTTTGGCTCTAATATTCCAAATCACATCTGCAATTGTGATTTCGGCGCTATTCAAAGGTATCGTAGTAAAATTTCAGGTCCTCTACTTGATAGAATAGACATCCATGTGGAAGTCCCAACAGTTAGTTATTCTGACCTTACCTCTCTTCCTTCCGGTGACACTTCTGCTGAAATCCGTAATCGGGTTAATAAAGCACGCACTATTCAACATCAACGATATGCTCAGGAAGGTATCTATTGTAATGCTCAGATGAGTTCTAAATTACTCCGTAAATACTGTAAAATTGACCTTCAGAGCCAGGCTCTTATGCAAAATGCTATTGACCACCTCGGTTACTCCGCTCGTGTCTTTGACCGTATCTTGAAAGTCGCTCGTACTATAGCTGACCTGGAAGAAAAAGAAAATATCACCAGTGACCATATCTCTGAAGCTATACAATATCGCACTCTGGATAGAAAATATTGGAGCTAAGTATATACTTAGTAGAAAAATTAGACAATTTTATAATAAAGATAATTCTTAGTGAAGAACGACAATTGTGTACTCAAGTGATAAAAGTGTAGGTAATAAATTTGATAAAAATGAATAGTTGTACCAGAATAATTCAATTACTCTATTGGAGATGGGTACCTCAAATTTTTTTAAAAAAATTCTCATCTTACATTTGAATTTTTCAGAGATGTAAAATATTCCTTCTAACAAATAGGACGACCCTGTCAAACTTCGTCTGACATCCCTTCAAAGGAGGGTAATTGATAATAAGCCGCCTATCTCTCCAAAAATTGATATTATAATTATCAGATTAATTGATAAAAATATATTAATATAGCAGTAAAGGTTAAGGATATGCTCACTGAACAGGACAAAAATCTATATTTATAGATTAAATTATAGTCACACCTTAATGCGAGAGCGAATTTTTTCCAGAGTTTTAGGTCCTATTCCTTTAACATTAAGGATATCCTCCACTGAATTAAATTTACCGTTCTGATTGCGATAATCAATTATAGCTTTAGCTTTAACTTCGCCAATACCGGGCAGGGTACAAAGTTCTTCTATTCCAGCAGTATTTATATTTACGATATTTGATAGCTGACTTTTAGAAACTGAAGCAGAGGAGGTTTTCTTCTTTGAATCCGTTGCTTTCCCGTTAGTTGATGTTTTATCAGCATTTTTACCTTTATCAGATATAGCTATTTGAGAAGTATCTGGTCCAGAAGCAGGGAATTTTTCAGGAGTAAATTGAGGATTTCCAAAGATCAATAAAGAGGGCAACATTTTTGCTAAGGTCTTTTCACCAATACCCTTTATCTGAAGAAGGTCGTCTGTACTATTAAAACCGAATTGAGTCCGATAGTCAATGATGTCCTGAGCTCGTTTTTCTCCTATACCGGGTAAAAGTATCAATTCTTCTTTTGTGGCAGTTCGGATATCAATCTGAATAGGCTTATCCTCTTGAACTGCATTAACCAGTTCTTGCGTATTTTCTGGGATAGTGGATTTTTTAGCTAAAAGATTATGAAAACCATCAAATTGTCCTAGAATAAAACCCAAGAGGGTAAGTCCACAAATAGCTAAAAGTGCCTTTTGTTCCTGCCTGGTAAGAAATTTATCCAGGTATTTCATAACCTCTATCTCCCTATATAGTTAACCAGGATTAAAGCTACTATTTAAGTAGGAGCATTTTAGATAAGGGTACAGGCTGTTCCTTAAGCCTATAAAAATAAATTCCATTAACAAGGTATGAAGGAGCTATCCATTCTATCTTATTCTCTCCCGGATAAATAGGATAAGAAGTTGTTTCTGCTACCAGTTCGCCTTTCAAATTAAAGATTTGAATAGTTGCATAACTTGCTTTATTAGCAGTCACTAAGAAGGAAGTCATATTTTTAAAAGGATTAGGTGAATTTGCTTTAAGGGTCATCACAGCAGGAACCTGGATAATATCATCCTGCACAGGGTCGCTGGTTTGACATATAAAAGGAATATTATAAGTGCCAATATGGGGAGAAATGATTTCAAAATGGAAATGAGCGGTCCCAGTAGAACCGACTATTAGATTGAGATGAAAACCTTTCACCTGTCCAGAACTCAGGGTTAAGGGCATAGAAATACCACCCGGATAGCAATTCCCTTCTTCATCGCAATAATTGAAATACCAGTTGGCTGGAGCATCATCTACCACTATTCTCATATTAAAAGTGTCTGCTGCACCGAGATTGAATATCCATAACGGTTCCGAAAGAAAATTGGAATTGGGGTCAACAATGATATTATTTCCCTCCCAATCATAGGCACAACGCAGATAATACTCAGGTAAAGGAAGAGTGGAAGTGCTTTGCAAAATAACCTGATTATCAACTTCTACCAAGGCTATTGCCCAGATATTATCAGGCTCTATAGAAGCATCAAAGGAGAAATTATCGCTGATTGTTACTTCTTCGCCCGGTCCAGTTAAATTTAAATTATGATAGAGATATTGCCTTGCCACATTATTATAGGTCCCCATAGAGTTCTGCGCTAAAATCAATATCAGCTTTTGATTAATTAAAGAAAGTTCAGGATCAAGCATTTTAACAGTTACAGAAATGGCACCCGTTTCAGGATTAAAGCTGGTAATGTCCATCTTTAAGGGAGAAGCAGAAAACTTATAATTATCAACTATATCGCTATATGAACCGCTTTCTGGCGGACCTGATAATGATGTTTCTCGATTAAAAAAGATAGTTGGAAGAATATCTACTCCTAGATTGTTTATCCTCTCTCCTACGCTAACACTTCCTAGAACACCATCATCTTGAAAAAGATGGGCAGCAATAAATTCTCCTCTATTCGTGTTATCCAGGACCTCACTTAATTGCATCAATGCTGCATTACAATCAGAATTATCTTGAACTAAACATAATTCTGCCATAGTAGTGCGAGGATAATAATAAGGATTAGCCATAATAAGAGCTACACTCATCAAGAGTATGAAGACTGGTATCTTTTTCATATGAAACCCCCTTTTTAAAAACGAGTATTTATTTCAAATTTTAAACCGGAAAATGGAGCTACATAACGGCAGATTCCATTACGGCAAACTTTTCCACCAGCTTCTTTCCCTACAAATAACAGGATATCAGTTTCCGGGAAAAGAGGATATTTTAATTGCACAGAAGGCATATAACGACTTTGAGTTAGGTGAGATAAATCTTTCCACCAGCTTTGTAAAGCCAGAGAACAGGAAAGTTTATTAAAGCTGGTATCAAGCTGAAACTTTGGTTCATAATGAGAAGTTACAACATCATAAACCTGCTTTTCAACTATTTTAAATTCTCCGGATAAGGTAAGAGGATTTTTCTTTCCTATAAGTTGTAGATTGAAACCCGGATAGGATTCCTTTTGCCAGTGACTATAAATTTCATCTATCTTCTCTATCTGACTGTAGGAAATAGAAGCAGTAGTTAAATCCTTATTCCAATCCAGACTAACAAAGAAATCATTCATCTTTACTTTACGATTGTGATTCCAGGCTTCAGCATAATCCAGATTGAAAGTCCAGTATTTCAAGAATGCAAAGCTCATCCAACCCTGCAAGCCTTCTTCATCCAGGCCAGAGCTCTGACTATCTACCAGGGTTTCATTATGATAATTGGCTAATGGAATATCCTGCAGATGATTAAAGTAATCAAAATCCTCATAATATTTATAAGCTCCACCAATCTGTAAAGGACCAAAATAAGTGCTCAGATTGCCATAAATAGCAGTGCCATCATCATTACTATACTCTTTGAAGCGCTGAGCCAGCTCTAGAGAAGCGTCCATCCAATCCTCTTGAAAAGAAGCTCTTCCTCCGAAAATATTGTCTTCTTTATAGGAAGAACCTATAAATGATTGTAAAGAAAGAACGCTTACTCCCAGAGTTAAGTCTTGCAAAACTGGATATTGAAGGTCTGCTCCACAAGCCAGGTCAAGCTTTCCTCTATTTATAGGATTATTATATGCAGAATAAAGAGCTTTTACTCGTAATTTATTATCATAGACAAAGCGAAAACCATTAACTCTATAATCTTCGTCCATCTCCAGGTCCTGATAGCTACGAAAAATCAATCCACTGCCAAAAGTTTCTTCCATAGTTCCAGCATAGACCTGATAGTTATTTCGGTTATAGCTGGCATAAAGCTCTTTCCATCCAAGATTTAAACGATCTGGATTAAGTTCTGCTAAAAGTTCACTTTGCTCAATGCTATATTTAGGGAGTTCAGCAATAAATTTCATACCGAAACTAAAATCTCTATAGACCAGATTAAAGGCAAAAGAATCGTAAAAGTAGTTATGCAAGGAATCTGGAACTGCACGATAGACATAACTGGCTTGATTTAAGCCATTGATGGTTAAACCATTTTGCGCTGTGAGAATACTGATTCCAGCCAGAAAAATAAGCAGGATTAAAATTACTTTTCCTGGCAATCTGGACATTTTTCGGTACAGGTGCATTCTTCTCCCTCTTCGTATGCCAGTCCTAAAAGTTTACGAATCTTATGTTCATACTCTTTTTCTATCCCTGGTTCATATCCGAGATGGGAATAGACTATTTCTCCAGTTTTATCCAGAATAAAGGTATGAGGTGGATTTTCTACATTCAACTTTTTCGCTAATGTCTTATCCGGGTCAAAAAGAGTGATAAACTTATAGTTTTTACTTTTTAGATAAGCTTTTGCTTTAGGTTGAGCCTTCGGTGCATCCAGAGAAATTAATACCACAGTCAAGCTATCATATTTATTAACCAGTTCCTGTAAAGCTGGCATAGCTTGTTTACAGGGTTGGCAATAATCTGCCCAGAAATCAATGATAACCGGTCCCTTCCCTAAAAGTTCGCTTAAGCTCACATTCTTACCGCTCTCATCAGGTAATCGGAAATCTGGCATTGGGTTAGCAATCAACACTGTTGTGAGAAGTAAGAGTAGAGTTAGTATAGCTAATCCTCTCATTTTATTTCTCCTCTTTTTATTTTTTAGATTTAATTATATTATCAATGGCAATCTCTATTCCACTATAAATCTTGGCATTGTTCTCAAATACGGGAGGTTTAGTTTGTGCAAAAATAACGATAGCAGCATCATCAGGAATAGTTACTGACGAAGTAAAAGCAAAACTAATCGGTGAATTTAAATCTTCAGAAGTAAGAGTTTTACTTCCTTGAGCCAGCACAACATTCCGAACATTATCATAATTGGTGTTCTGGTAAGGAGAAACCTTATCAATCAAGGCATAATTCAGGTAAAGATTGGTTAAATTTAGTTCCTGATTTAGAAGTTGCAAAGTGATAGAACCTGTGACTTGTTGGTCATCTATCCTGATAACAGGATAGAGATACAGAAAATCAGCATCTTTCCCCAGTAAACTTTGAATAGTAGTATCATATTCTGCAAGAACAGCTGGACTATTCCCCATTAGAACAGTTTCTCCTTGAATTATAGAACTTGGAAAAGGAGGATAAGCATAATATTGATAAACCTCATCTCCAGGAATTGCCAGCTGGTCACTTATATGATGTTCCAGATAACTTATTCTTTGGGGATAAGCGTCCTGCCATTTATTCAATCTATTTTCCACCACAGGACAATTAGGACAGGTGAGAAAGGTGAAATATTCTATTATTATGTGCTCTTTAGTGGAAGGATAAGAACCCGAAAGTTGATTTCCTCTCAAGAGCCATTTTCCTTCACGCCGTTCAATATGTTCAGCACGAAAAAGGCTATCAACCAGCACGGTTGATTCTCTATCAGTTGTTATAAGCAATCTCCAATCAGCTAAAGCAGTGCTATCGGAAAGCATTTCTGAGCTTAAAAGCGAAACCTCTGCTTGTGCTTGAGGTGTAACACTATAGATACTCTGTAACCAATTTTTTATATCCTCTTTTTGTAATCCATAATACAGATAATCCTCAGCATAAAAGTTCATCACACTATCTATCAGATTCTCTGTTTGAGAATTAAGAGTATCCTGTAGAGGAGAAAATAATTCGGTTTCTAAATTAACTGAAACAGGTGGTTGAAAATTGTGAGTAAAACGGTCACAACTGGCAACAAATAATATGGTTACAAGACTTATAAGGAGAAATAGATTTCTTTTCATTGCTTCTCCTTTACTGGAATTTGCTCCAGAGCTTTCTTCAGGTCTGATTTACTAAATAATTCTGGCATTTTGATAGGTTCTTTCCCTGGAATAAAGAGCATATTAAAGGGCACACCGATGCTTCCATACTGCAACATAAAATCTTTTAAAACAGCATCTTCACGAGTGAAATCTCCTTTTAAACGAATGACTCCTCGTTTCTCAAATTCAGCTATAATATCTTCTTGATTGAGCACTTTCTTCTCATTGGTTTTGCAATTAGTGCACCAGGCAGCTCCTATTTCCACATAGACTGGCTTACCTTCTTCTTGCAACTTATAGAGAAGTTCAGGAGTGAATATATACCATCCTTCCTGTTCTGCTGGTTGCATTCCTTGCACTTGAACTTGTTCTTGTTTATTAACTTGCATTTCGGGCTCCCATTTAAGATAGTAAGAAGCACTCCAGATAATTATAGCGATTGCTACAAAACTCAATAAATATTGCACCCATTTCTTATATTGAGGACGGACAAAACGTCCATAAAGCCAGGCAGCAACGCCCATCCAGAATATAAAAAGCAAAGTATTTATCAAAAAAGCACCGCTTTTAGTTAAACTCCAGACATTAGATACATATTTCCAGGTGAGCCATAAAAGCACAAAGCCCATAGCTTCTTTGAATATATTCATCCATTCACCGGGTTTGGGAAGAGCTTTCAACGCTTTCGGGAAAAGACTGATAACGATAAAAGGTAAGGCAAAACCAAAACCAATCAAAAGGAAAAATAGAACCAGCATTGGTGATGATAGACGAAAAGCTACTTCTAAAGCTGGTCCCATAAATGGTCCCATACAGGAAAAACCCATCAAGAACGCAAATACTCCATTAAAGAAAGAACCAATGTATCCTCCCTTTGAGGTTGCCTTTGCTGCTGCATTCATTCCTGGTAAGGTCATCTCCCAAACATTTAATAAAGATAATCCAAAGAGAAAAAGGATGCTCATCATAATGAGATTATAGGTTACGCTTTGACTCAAAAAACCATAAGTTAGATTAACCCCAGAAGCTCTTGCAATCACAAATACAGCGGCAATAGCACCAAAAGATAGAAGCACACCCAATGTGTATAAAAGAGTATGCATCATCAACTTAGTTATGTCTTTTTGAGCCTGATTAATCATACTCATAGCTCTGATAGGTAAAATAGGAAGCACACAGGGCGTAAAATTTAAAACAATGCCTCCCAGAATGGCTAATAACATATAGATAAGGATATTCCCATTTTCTTCTTTTTTGGCTGGAACTGATGGCGTTTCTTCATTAGTGGTGGTAGCAACACTTGTAGAAAGAGTATCCATTGTTTTTTCATTATTATTTTCTCTAATTTGTATGTTCTCTGTTGTGGCTATGGTTGATGCAGGAAGTATTTCCAGCTGAACCGTTCCTTCCACAGTTTGAGGTGGGTCACAAAATCCGCTACTTTTATGACAGAGCCCATATTGCAGTTCTACCTTAATGCTTAATTTTCCAGGTTTAGTATCAGCTTTAACCAGGAAAGGTTTTTTAAGGGTGAATTTGCCATAATATTCCCAGATACCATCTGTTTTCTTGTCTGGTTCAGGATAGATAGTTGGTTGAATATTCAATTGTGGATAAGAACCAATCACTTTAAGAGTTAGATATCCATTTTCTCCTTCTGCGGGGTCATAAGATTGCTTTTTATCAGAATCTTGAATTATTATAGTAGCTTTAAGGACACCCTTTTCTCCTGGTTTTAATTGAGCAGGACTGATATTAAATTGAACTTTTTGAGCTGAACAAATTCCCATAACTGAAATCAGCATTAAGATTAGCAAAAAGGCTTTAAATCTGTTCTTCATAAATTCTCTCACTTTTATATTTCACTATTGTTAAATATTAAAGCATTTTACATTCCAGCCTTAAACAATATGGGACTAAAATTCCCATTTTTATAAAGCGAAATTCATTAAAGAAGTTTATCTTTGTGCTGTTTTTGGAGATATTCTACTACCTCTTTGACTCTTTCGCTCTGTTCTTTAGAAGTTACCAGAATCGCATCCTCTGTTTCTACAATACAGAGGCCATCCACACCAATAAGGGCAACAAATTTATCGCTATAAACATAATCGTCCTTAGCATTAAGGGCAAAGCCGTCTACTTTGAAAGTGTTTTGATTTTTATCTTTAGAAGAAATATCTGCCAGAGCTTTCCAGGAACCGACATCACTCCAGCCAAGATTAACAGGAATAACTGCTCGTGATTTGGCTTTTTCCATCACGCCAATGTCTATGGGAAGACGAGGCATTTTACGATATACAGCAGCTATTTCTTCTTCGGTAGCAAAAGATTGCTTTAATTGCAAAACTTTTTCTGCTATATCCAGAGTTTCTGGAATAAATTCTTGTAAGGCTTTCCGAATAGAACTTAAAGTCCAGCAAAAGATTCCACTATTCCAGAAAAAAGTTCCTTGCTTAAGAAATGCTCTAGCTGTATCCAGGTCTGGTTTTTCCTTAAATTGTTTTACGAAATAAATACCATCTTCTATCACTTCACCTTTTTCAATATAACCATAACCGGTAGCTGGATAATCAGGAATTATTCCAAAAGTAATCAAGATTCCTTTTTGAGCGAATCTTTCAGCTTTTTTTAAGGCATCAATAAAGGCAAATGTATCTTTAACAATATGGTCTGCTGGAAGCACTACCATAGTCTCGTTTTCAGGATAGAAAGCTCTTAAATATTCTACGCTTAAAGCAATACAGGGGGCAGTATTCATCCCGAAGGGCTCAATTATTATGTTTTCTGGTGGTAGTGAAGGAAGATGCTCTTTCACCAGAATAGCTTGAGAAAAAGAAGTTACCACATACACTTTTTCCGGTGGAACTAAAGTCTCCAGACGATCAAAAGTTAGCTGCAGCATTGACTTATCTCCGACCAGGCGAAGATATTGTTTGGGTAAAGAAGTACGGCTTAAGGGCCAAAACCTTGTACCTGACCCTCCAGCCATAATCAATGCTATCATCTCAAACTCCTCAAGACTCTATTATTTGAACATTTTTAGGATAATCATATTTCCAGACCGAAGAAGGTATGCTTTGATTTAACTTTATAGAAGAAAAATTGTAGCTAACCGAATTTCCTGTTTTATCTTTATAACTCAGTTTATAGATCAGACCATTGTTTTTATCCAGCATAGCAGAAAGTGACTGGATAAAATCATCGTTTTTAGGAATAAGTTCTACATTTACTTTATCCTCTGTTTCGGAGATTATGGATATCCTGGATTTATTCCAGTATTTTTGTAATACTTCCACTGGATTCAATTTCTCATATTCAGGTTGCATTAATGTACGAAAAAGTGTGTTAGAAGAAGCATCATAAAGTTCTATCCTGCCATTTTCAATCTTTAATCTCTGAACTGTAGGTTGGTCAAAATGCATTAACATCCTTTCGGAAGTTAAATAGATAGTCCCCTTATAGGTAATAGTTTTTTTTAATTGAGCATAGTAATTGGTCTGTTGCACTTTAGCTTGAAGAGAACGAAGATTAGCATAGAATGAACTAACTCTTTGATAGATTTCACTCGTAGTGATACTTAGAAGTATCACACTCAAGATTAGCAAGAGAGAAACTGCAATCGCTTTCTTCATTAAAGCTTGTGAAACTCCTTATTAATATAATATTTAAAATTAAAAGCTTTGGTAGAAGCTGGCATAAGATTAAAACTTACTCGTCGTGAATGATTCCTCTACGGATTAAATCCTCTGTAGTTGCCAGAACTTCTCTGGATTTAGAACCCATATGTGGCCCAATAATATGAGCTCGTTCCAGAAGATCTATCAATCGTCCAGCTCTGGCATAACCTATCCTGAAGTGCCTTTGTAGCATTGAAACTGAGGCAGTGTTTGCTCTCACGACCAATTTTGCTGCTTCGGGAAAGAGTTCATCATCGTATTCATAATTGCCCAGTTCCTCATTTAATTGAGTTGGCAAAACAAAATCATCTTGAGGTTTGGGCTGGGTTTTAAGAAACTCACAAACCCGAGCAATTTCTTTATCAGATACAAAAGCTCCGTGTATACGTTCAGGTTGTGCCTTACCAGGAGGTAGAAATAACATATCTCCATTCCCTAAAAGTCTTTCTGCACCAATCTGGTCTAAAATAACACGAGAATCTACTTTAGAGGACACTTGAAAAGCTATCCGAGCAGAAAAATTAGCTTTAATAATACCTGTTATAACTTTAATGGAAGGTCTCTGAGTAGCCAGAATCAAATGGATTCCTACCGCACGAGCCATTTGTGCTAAACGCGTGATAGGCAATTCTATATCTTTACCACTGGTAAGAATTAAATCGGCAAATTCATCAATAATTATGACAATATATGGTAGTTTTTCCAGCTCATTTTCTTGTATTGCTTTTTCGTTGTAGGCATTAATATCACGCATTCCTGCATCATGCAGCAATTCATAGCGTCTTTCCATTTCTTTAACAGCCCAATAAAGATTCTCCAGAGCACTCTCTGAATCTGTAACTACAGAACCAAGTAGATGAGGTAAATTATTATATCCAGTGAGCTCAACTCTTTTAGGATCAATAAGGATGAGCCTTAAATCTTCAGGAGTGGCACGAAAGAGAAAACTCATAATAATGGTGTTTATACACACACTTTTACCACTTCCAGTTGCCCCGGCAATCAAAAGATGAGGCATCTTTGCCAGGTCACTTACTACCGGTCTTCCCGCAATATCTTTTCCCAAGCCAAAAGCCAGTTTGGAATTCACTGCTTTCATTTCCTCCGAAAGGAGCAAGTCCTTTAGATAAATCATATCCCGGGTCATATTGGGAATCTCAATTCCGATAAGACCTCTTCCCGGAATAGGTGCTTGCACTCTAATAGACTTTGCCTTAATGGCTAGAGCGAGGTCATCTGCCAGAGAAGTAAAACGATTAACCTTCACACCTTTAGCAGGTTCCAGCTCATACTGAGTGATTATAGGTCCAATATTTACATTTTTAACTTCTGCCTCTATACCAAATTCTGCTAACTTATTTTTCAGTATCTGGCTGGTAGTTAAAATCTGATTTTCAATCTCTTTACGGTCCCTTTCCGATAGTTTAACTGGACTTTCCAGAAATTCATCCACCGAAGGAATAACATAGGCTGGTTTATCTATATTGGTAGGAGAACCAAATACTTCTATTATAGGTGAAATCTGTTCCTGTTCTACCATTCTCTCTTTTGGGGGTTGGACATTTTCTTCTTTTGTAGTATGTGTAATATGATTTTGAATTACAGGCATAGCAGGGGTTTGAACTTCTTTTTCATTAATAGTCAGCTTATCTTTTTTCTTTTTTAAAGAGGCTTGCTTACATTTGGCAGATATACTTTCCCGAACTTTAGAAAACCAGAGTTTTAATCGTTCATACTCAAAAATAAGGATAAGGCATAAAACGATCCCCAGAATAAGTAATAAAGAAGCACCAAAATTACTGAATATAGCAGATAAACCTGCCCAGATGGCACGAGGAAAGACACTATGGGAATAGTCTGGTAATCCCTTAACTAAAATCACCTGCAAAAGAAATCCGGCAATAAGAATCAGATAAAATTTCTGATAATTTCTTTTTTTATCTGGTTCCAGAAAATATAAAAAAGACATTATTGCCAGCAACACGAAACCTATAAAAGAAAAATAATATCCCAGAAGATAACTAAAAGCATAACCTACGGCAACTCCAAAGACACCTATAGGATTTTCCACCTGAACCTCTTTCTGGAAGGGCCAGGTAAAGACATTTCCGTGCAAGCTTAAAGCATCTTTATCATTTAAAATGGAATCTAAACCATAAATCAGGCTAATCACCACTAAAACAGAAAATATGAGCACCAGACCAGCAATCAATCGCTTTTGCCAGGTTTTCATTCCCTTTTTATACTTACGAGAGTTATTTCTATTATGATTATTCATAGATTTATCCCCTACCTATCAAACATTGAAACGAATGAAAAGGATATCTCCATCCTGAACAATATAATCCTTTCCTTCCAATCGGAAAAGTCCCTTTTCTCGCAGATGTTTTTCGGACCCATATTCCATCAATTCATTATAGTTAAAGCACTCTGCTCTAATGAACCCTCGTGCTAAATCCGAATGTATCTTTCCCGCAGCAGTGACTGCATTGCTACCTTTTTCTATAGTCCAGGCACGAACTTCATCTTTTCCTACAGTAAAGAAGCTGATATAGCCCAGCATAGAATAGCATAAACGAGTTAAACGGTCTTTTACGCTTTCTTTAATACCCATATCTTCCATAAAAAGTTTTGCTTCCTCACTATCCAGTTTACTTAATTCTTCTTCATATCTTCCAGCAATCACTTCTGCAGTATATCCTCTGGCTTGAATCTCTGATTTTAAACTATCTAACTGATGATAATCATTTTCATTGCAATTCAAGAGCACAATCATTGGTTTTTGGGTGAAGAATTTGAAACCTCGTATAACTTTTTCTTCTTCTGCATTGAGTTGTATCTCTCGTAAAGGTTTTCCTGCCTGGAGTTGAGCACAAATATCTTCTAAAACTTTATCTTCAAACTGGAGAGCAGGGGTTTTTACACCTCTTTTATAGCCCAGCTCTATCTTTTCTCTCCTTTTTTCTGCCACCATCAAATCCATCAATAGCAATTCTTCCTCAAAGTTAGTCAATTGTCGCAAGACATCCCCCAGAGGATATAATTCCTCTAATTCTTCATCTGAAAAGGCACGCAAAACAAGAATGAAACCATCGCAAGTTTTAATATCAGAATACATTGCATTATCAGGATTTTCATTGGAGGCAGAAAAAATACCTGGATAATCCTGGTATTCTATCTGTGCATAAATGGTCTTCATAGGTTGATAAAGTTCACTTAATTTAGTAACTCTTTCATCGGGAACCTGAACAACTGCTATATTTGGTTCATTAGTAATAGGTACATATTTATCAGTGGAAACAGAGCTCCCAGTTAAAGCATTAAAGATAGTAGTCTTCCCGGTTTTAGGGGGTCCGATTATAGCTATTTTCATCTTTTAGATTGCTCCACAGAATCTTTTAAAGCTTTTATTTCTGCTCTGGTTAAATGTCTCCAGCGTCCTAAAGGTAAATCTTTTAGAATCAAATTGGCAAATTGAACTCTTCTTAGACTCAAAACTTTTGCACCTACAGCTTCTATCATCTGACGAATTTCTCGTTTTTTCCCTTCTGTTAGCACTATCTTTAAAGTCATAGCATTGTCAGAACTATTTTTTACAAAGACTCCAGCTGACTGAGTTTTCCCACCTTCAATGGGAACTCCCTGTCTTAAAGTGTTCAGTTCTTTTTTAGACAATCTTCTATTAATTCTCACCTTATAAACTTTTTCTATCTTAGACGAAGGATGAGTGAGTAAATTCAAAAGTTCACCATCATTCGTTAATAAAAGCAGTCCTTCAGAATCCTTATCCAATCTTCCAACATAACGAAGATTTTGAGCATTATCGGGCAAGAGCTCATAGATGGTTTTACGATTGTATTCATCGGAATGTGTAACCAGATAGCCTTTCGGTTTATTGAGCATTATATACTCTTTTCCTATTAGTGGTTGAACTCTTTTGTCTTTATATATAACGATATCTTTTAAGGGGTCAATTTTACTGCTTAAATCGGTACAGATTTCACCATTAACAAAGATTTGACCAGATTTTATTAATCTATCCGCTTCTCTACGAGAACAGATCCCAGATTCTGCCAGAAAATGATTAAGACGAATAGTATCACCAGGTTTCAAGGCTGTTCTGGACAATATTTTTGAAGAGTTGAGAAACGAGCTCATCTATAGCTTCCTCTTTGCTTCTACATTTAGCAGTACTGGCTGATGATACAGCATAAGGCTCTGTTATCACCAAATTTTTATTTTCATAGATAATCTGATTATTTATCAAATCTGTAAAGACCACACTACAGGTTAATCTTAACATATAATCTTGCACATTATTCCAGCTGTCATAACTATAGACATCTTCTTCCCATTTCAAAATAGAGCCTTCTATCACACAATCTGGTTGTTGAGTAACCAGCTTCAATCTCCCATCTTCTTGAAATTGTTTTACCAATTCGTTATAAATAATATCACCTATTTCAAACTCTGTTGACCTGTTCTCAAAAGGACGAATAGCAACTTTTTTCAAGTGGGGATAAGCATTTGAATATACGGAATATGAGCAGCTGCATAGAACTGCTGCAATCAATCCAAAATAAATAAATTTCTTGACCATTATTCCTTTCTCAAAAATTGCTTTATACTTGTCAAGATAAACCTTGATTATATTATATAGTAAAAAAATAAAACAATAAGGGAGGTTAGTAATGGCAAAACGATATATATCGCAAGCTGAAGCTGCCAAGAAATTAAAGGTCTCCGAAAAGGTAATACAGGAAATGATTAATAGTAAGACCTTTGAGACTAAGATGATAGGGAAAACACTCAAGATTGATGAGGATTCCCTGAATGAATGGCTGGAAAACCTTAATGAATCGGAAGAAAAGATGCTGGCATTAAAACGGGTAACCTGCCATTTTGAAGAGTATATGCGTCCTGAAAACATTTTCCTGGATTTTGAAGCAGAAAACAAATATGATGCCATCCGAATCCTGAGTGAAAAAGCTAAGGAACTGAAACTTGTACGCGATGCCCGCTGGCTTTATGAAGTTGTAGTAGCAAGAGAAGAATTGATTTCTACTGCTATTGGTCATGGAGTTGCTTTACTTCATCCGCGTCATCTGCATCCTTCTAAGATTAAAACTCCCAGTATCCTGTTTGGTAGATCAAAGAACCCGGTTGATTTTGATGCTCCCGATAATCAACCTGTAAACCTTTTCTTTATGTTGCTCTTGCATAATGATAAACAGCATCTATTCAGCCTCTCCTATATATCCAAATTAATAATGAATCCTGAAATCCTGGAAGCTTTATCTACTGCCACTACTCCGGAGGAAATTCATCGTTGTTTAACCGTTTTACCAGAAGAAAAGAGTAAATAACTATGCCTCAAGTCCGGATAATTATAGGCAGTAAAAGTGATGTAGAACAATGCGAAGCTATGCAACAAATCCTGAAGAAGTTCGGTATAGATTATGATTTTCACATTTCTTCCGCTCACAGAAATCCTGAAAAAACAGTTCAACTGGCTAAAAATGCTGAAGCAGAAGGTGTGCAGGTCATTATTGCCGCAGCAGGAATGGCAGCTCATTTGCCAGGTGTAATTGCTTCACATACCATTCTTCCAGTGATAGGAGTCCCATTAGTTAGCGGTAATTTGGGCGGTATGGATGCATTACTTTCCATCGTTCAAATGCCAACAGGAGTTCCTGTCGCCTCAGTTGCTATTGGTGGCGTAAAAAATGCTGCATTGCTGGCTATTCAAATTCTATCACTTCACAATCCCGAACTAAAGGAAAAGTTAAGAATTTATAAAGAAGAGTCGGCTCTACAATAATTCTTATTCTAAGATATTTTTTTTAAAACCTTAAAAGAGGATAGGAAGCTGAGATAGAAGAGCTTTTCTTGTGTGAAAAAACATAGAAAAGATATTCTAGCCATTTATATTTGATAAGTGAAAATTTATCAAAGGCTTCAGCATAATCCTTAAATACTAAAACTTTTATGGAAGAAATTCAAAATCATCCGTATTCACCATTTATACCTGAAACCACAAAAGCCCTGATTCTGGGAAGTGCACCACCATCTCGTTTTTGTTCTCGCTTAAAAACTGAACCTCAAGATAAAGATATAGACTATTATTACGGAAGTTATAGTCGTGGCTATAACCTACTCTGGGAATTGCTATTCCATATTTTTGAACCTGAATCACTGACTGACCTAAAAATAATCCGTAATCTCCAAAATCCAAGAGAGGAAAGAACCTTAATTCAACAAAAATTCTTCCAGAACTTTCTGTTGCAACACCAACTAGGTATAGCAGATATCCTTTATCAATTTATTCGTCGTGATCAAAGCTCTGCAGATAATAAACTACATCCTCTAAAATTTCTAGCTTTAACGGATTTTATAGATTCTGCTCCCAAACTCCAAACTGTTTTTTGCACCAGTCAATATAAGGTATTTATCTGGTTGAAGCAGTATCTTAACACCCAAGATATTTATCTAAAAAAAGAAGCCGAAGATTTTTCTTTTTTACTGCCTAATAGAGATAATCAATCTTCACCTTTACGAAGAATCTCTGTGCGAATCCTTCCTTCACCTTCACCTATAGGAAGATTACATTATCCTGACCATAAATCTTTTTTTGGAAATATTCTTAAGCTCTATGCTGAGCTATTTAAAGATATTATGTTGCCCGAATAGCATCTCATAAATCTAGGATTGGGGAAAAATCTTCTTGTTAATTCTGAAACAAGATTATCTTTTTGTGAAATTTGAATTACCTATCTTAGAACCAAAATTAAATTTTCTGGGATCTATCTTCTTATCAAACTTTATCGGATCCTTGAAAATATAAGGCAATTTACTAATTTCATAATCTATATTAAGATTGGTTTCATTCTGTTTCAGTATTTCATAAGACTCATCTTGATATATAGACTGTTCATTCCACCCAAGCTTTTGCTGGATAACAGATAAATAATCTTCATTGATTTCATAGCCGATAGAATTTCTATTCAAGTTTCTTGCTGCTAATGTAGTTGTACCACTTCCTAAAAAAGGATCCAGGACCGTATCACCAACATAACTGAACATTTTAATCAGTCGTTTAGGCAATTCTTCTGGAAACATAGCTAAATGTTTATCTTGCTTTTCCCCGGAAAAATTCCAGTGCCCGGCAAAATATTGATTCCATTCTTCCAGAGTTAGTTTTGATTGCTCTTTAATATCGCGGCTTACAGGAGGTGATGTGCCATACTTTTTAAAAATTAAAATATATTCATAGTCCAATTTGATAATACCATTTCTCGGATAAGGAAAAGAACCCATAATAGTTGCTCCACCTGTAGTATGACAGGTAGTAACTTTTTGCCAGATTATGGCTCCCATATAATCAAAACCATCACTTTCACAAAATTTTATAATCTCAGTTCTTATAGGTATTACTTTATACCTTCCATAGTAAACGGACCGAGCAAATTGATCACCAATATTAATACATAAACGACAACCTTTATGTAAAACTCTATTACATTCATTCCAGACCAGATTTAGATTATTAATATACTCTTCATAGGTATCATTAAAACCGATCTGATTATGATTCCCATAATCTTTTAATTGCCAGTAAGGTGGTGAGGTTACTATTAGATGTACTGATTCATTTTCTATCTCGTTCATACATCTGGAATCACCAATTATTATCTTATGTGATGTTTTCATATCCTTATCACCTAAATTAGTTTACAAAATTATTAAAGTAATTTATAAAAATAATCGGAAGTAATCTTGCTTCATTATTTTTTCTGGATTTCAGTATCATTTCTACTCCAACTTCAAATAAATTATATCCTGGCAATTTTTATTCCCTTGTAACTCTGATATTAGAGTTTCCCTTGAATTTACTCTTAACCTGATAAACTTGTAGTAAGTCCCTTGTCAAGCATAGATTTAAAATTAACGGAAAAAATAAGAACAGATTATTTGATAATACATAAAATTTTCTATATCTTTCTGAAAATTATAATATTTTTCACACACATTGTCTCCTGACTCCTACTTGACTCTCTCTTAGCACTTTAGCTAAGAAAGAGACAGGAGCGAGTAAGGGTGTTATCTGGAGATTAAGAAAGGAGATATATATTCTAATGTTAGGACAATAATATTGAATATTACTTTGATTGACAGGCTATTACCAGGCGATTTATTAAATATATTTGTATATAGTTTTGCATAAATGAAAGATAAAAGAAGCTGATCGTTAAAATGCTCAATAATTAAGCAGGGTTGAATAATATCATTTCTGGTGATACTTCACTCAAATATGGAATAATTTTTTTATGATTTTTTATTGAAAAACTTTATACTTGACAGCAAACAATATAACGGAGATCTAGTTTAAAGAGTGAAATACGATGTAATAAAGTTGAGAGGCTTGTTATGAAAAAGCTAACTTTATGGATATTACTTCTAATGGCTTTATTGTTCATTACAGGTTGTGATTCCGGAGGAGCTTTCCGGGTTATTAATCAAACCTCCTATCCTCTTTATGTTAAAGTGGAAGAACAAGATGAAGTCACCATTCCAGGCAATACTGATTATATTTTTGAGATTGAAACCGATAAGGAGAGTATTTTCAATCCTGATGTAGAAAAGAAAGTTCCAGTCTGGATGATTGGTGAAACTTTTCAGATATATGATGATTATACGGAAACTTATACAGATTCAACTACTATAATCATCAAAGTAAATAAAACTACCAATGCTTACATTCAGCCTAATCGTGCTAGTATTAAGGTGGTGAATAATAGTAATTTATGGATAGCTAAAATTGATATTTATAAGCATAATTTCATTGGTGTTGTAAATCACTACACTATTGACCCCATAGCTCCCCATAGTTTTAACTTTAAAAATGTAGATTATGTAACTCCTAATAACAATTTCTACTACTATGTTCTCGTTGAACTTGAAGATGGAACTCGCTATCAATTTGGTGGAGAGAATGTAATACTTCAGAAGGATGAGCAATTTTTAGTTACCGTAGAAAATCCCCAATAAATATATAAAGGAAAAACAATTTAAATGAACTTAAAGAAATTTATCTTCATAAGTGTGCTAATTTGCGCACTTTTTACCGCCCTTCCAGCACTTCCCAATGAACTTTTAGAACAGCCTCTCCAACAGGATCCTGCAATTCTTTCTGGAAAGCTGCCAAATGGTTTTACTTATTATATACAACGCAATCCTAATCCTGCTCATCTGGCAGAGCTTCGTCTTTATGTGGATGTAGGTTCGGTAGATGAAGATGATGACCAGCGTGGTTTAGCTCATTTTACGGAACATATGGTTTTTAATGGCACGAAAAATTTTGCTAAGTCAGAACTGGTAAATTATCTTTCTTCCATCGGAATGGGCTATGCTAATGGTCTGAATGCTATGACCAGTTATGATTATACTATATATACTTTTAAAATTCCTACTGATGATAAAGAAAAATTGAATAAAGGATTGATGATTCTATCCGATATGGCATATCAAGCCACATTTGACCCCGCAGAAATAGAAAAGGAACGAGGAGTAATCATTGAAGAATGGCGTATGGGACAGGATGCAGAAAGCAGAATCAGAGATAAACAAAATTCTATTATTCTTGCTGGTTCACGCTATGCAGAACGTTCACCCATTGGCACCTATGAAGTAATTAGTAGTTTTACCCGAGACACTTTGTTACGGTTTTATAAAGATTGGTATCGTCCCGATTTACAAAAACTTGTTATAGTAGGAGATTTTGACCCGCAAGAAATATTAGCTCTGGTAAATCAGTATTTTGGTGTTATTCCTAAACCAGTAAATCCACGACCTAAACAGGAGTTTAAAGTTCCTGAAAACCTCACCCCTGTTGCCGTAGTAGCAACGGACCCGGAATATCCGTATAATATGTTGAATGTGATGTGGAAAAAGGAACCCAATCCAGTCCAAACCTATGGTAGCTATCTAAGTTATGTGAAAAATAGCCTGTTTTTTACAATGTTAAATTCTCGTTTGGATGAATTTAGCAAGACTGCTGATCCACCCTATTCTTTTGCTGCTGTCTATGAATATCCTATGCTCAGAACAATGTCTTCTACCTCCATTATGTCTATGTTCATTCCCAACAAAGCAGAAGAGGCATTAACCACAATGCTCACAGAAGCAGAAAGGGTACAAAGATATGGATTTCTAGAAAGTGAATTTGAAAGAGCCAAGGCTCAAATTTTGAGGGAAGCACAACAAACTGTGGATCAGAAGGAAACGCGCGAATCAAGTCAAATTGCCTGGGAACTGATTTTCAATTTATCTTATAATGATGTAACTTTAAGTCCAGAGCAGGATTTAGAACTTACCAGAAATTTTCTGGAAGAGCTGACTTTGCCTGAAATAAATTCAATAGTTACTCAACTGATTCAGGAAAAGAATATGTGCATATCCATTGGTGCTCCAGAAAAAGAAGGATTAACCTATCCTTCTGAAGCAAGATTACTGGAAATTGCTCAAAATATCAGCACTCAGGAACTTATAGCATATAAAGATAAAGCTTTATCTGCTCCACTTATGTCTCATCTACCAAAACCAGTAAAAATCAAAAAAGAAAGCTATAACCCTGAAACGGATATCTACTACTGGCAATTAAAAAATGGGATGAAAATCTACGCCAAAAAGACAGATTTCAAGAATGATGAGGTGCTTCTTTCTGCTATCAGTCCTGGTGGTTATACAAGGTATAATGAAGAAGATATTCCTGCAGCTGAACTTGTTTCCAGCTATCTTAAAGAAAGTGGATTTGGTTCTTTTGATGCAATATCGCTTTCTAAGGCTACAGCTGATAAAGTAGCGCGTGTCTCTCTGAATGTCGGTCCCTACACTGAAACCCTGGATGCCTCCTGCTCACCTAAAGATATGGAACTGATGTTTCAAATGATATATCAGTATGCTACCAATCCCAGATTTAATGCTCAGGATTTTCAATCTTTTATCCAGCGTACTAAGACCTATTATGAAAACCGGAACTTAGAACCGGTGAATGTCTTTATGGATAAAATTGATAAAGAACTTTATAATAACCATCCCTATAGAGTTAATCTGGCAGAAGTTGACCTGGATAAGATTGAAATGAGCACGGTAGAACGCATTTATCGCGACCGCTTTGCTGATTTCTCGGATTTTAGCTTCATAATTGTTGGTAACTTTGATGAAAAACAACTAAAACATTACTGTCAGACATATCTGGGAAATTTACCCATTAAAAACAGAAAAGAACAGATTAAAGATGTAAATATCTATCCGATAAATGGACAAAAAGAGGTAAGATTTACTAAAGGTGCAACTGATCGTGCCTTTGTAGCTCACATCACCAATGGTGTATATAATCCGGGCATTGAAAACGATGTGTTGATGGATGGCCTGGTTTATGTTATGAATGAAAAGTTAAGAGAAAATATCCGTGAAGAAAGAAGTGGAGTTTATGTCATACAAGCCTGGTCTGATATGTCTCCTTATCCGAAACCTTATTATCTATTAAATGTTATTATGGCTTGTGCACCTCTTAGAGTAAATGAACTTAATGATGCCATTTTTGCGACTTTAGATAGTTTACAGAGTAATTTAATAGATGAGCGATATATAATTTCTGCGAGAGAAACACTCAAACAGCAATTTAAACAGAATATAAGATCTAATAGATACTGGATTAATCAATTAAGGACAAATGTATGGCTGGGAAAACCATTAACTGAATTCACCAATAGACCTCAATATATAGACCGATTAACCGCAGAAAGTATTATCGCAGCGGCAAATACTTATTTGAAATTCAATGAAAATAAGCTAAGCGTGATAATGCTTCCGGAGAATGGGAAAAAAGATTCAAAGAACTAAGAATTACAATTAGATAGCTATTTAATCAGTTCAAATCAATTGACAGTATAGCCCTTTTAAGAACTAAGGTTAAAAAAACATTGATTTAAATAGAAAAATAGATAAATAAGGAGTTATCCTATGGCTGATACTAAAAAAGCCACAATGGATGGTAATACTGCTGCTGCACATATCGCTTATGCTTTTGCAGAAGTGGCTGCTATCTATCCAATTACACCCTCCTCACCAATAGGAGAACTTGTAGATGCCTGGGCAGCAAGTGGGAAAAAGAATTTAAATGGTACCACTGTAGATGTAATAGAAATGCAATCCGAAGCTGGAGCTGCAGGTGCAGTTCATGGTGCTCTTTCCGCAGGAGCAGTAACTACTACTTTCACAGCTTCACAGGGTTTGATGCTAATGATTCCCAATATGCATAAAATTGCAGGAGAAATGCTTCCTACAGTATTTTATGTAACCGCTCGCTCTTTGGCTGCTCAATCCTTATCCATTTTTGGAGACCATTCCGATGTAATGAGTGCTCGTAATACCGGTTTTGCTTTTCTGGCTTGTAACAGCGTCCAGGAAGTTATGGACCTGGCACTTGTAGCTCAACTGGCAACAATGAAAACTTCTATTCCTTTTGTGGTTTTCTTTGATGGATTCCGCACCTCACATGAGCTTCAAAAGATAGAAGTGATAGATTATGATACTATAGCTGAATTGAATGATCCTAAATGGGTGGAAGCCTTTCGTCAAAGAGCTCTCAATCCAGACCATCCTCGTATCAAAGTAGGCCAGGAAAATCCAGATGTCTATTTTCAGGGAAGAGAAACTGTTAATGGACACTATTTAGCTGCACCTGCAATTGTTGCTGAAACGATGAAACAGGTAGGAGATAAAATAGGTCGCTATTATCAACCCTTTGAATATGTTGGTCATCCTGAAGCTGAATATATTACCATTGCAATGGGTAGTGGCTGTGAAACCATTGAAGAAACTATAACTTATCTAAATAAAGAACAGAATATGAAACTGGGACTGATTAAAGTCCATCTTTATCGTCCTTTCAGTATTGAACATTTCCTGGCAGTTCTTCCTTCCACCGTAAAAGGAATTGCTGTTCTGGACCGCACTAAAGAACCTGGTTCTATTGGAGAACCGCTTTATTTAGATGTAGTATCTGCTTTAAAGAATCGTTCTGATCTTCACATTATTGGAGGTCGCTATGGCTTATCCAGTAAAGAATTTACTCCTCCAATGGTTTTGGCTGTTTATAAGCACTTGATGTCAAAGGGATTTCACGGTTTTACGGTTGGTATAGATGATGATTTAACCCATAAGAGTTTGCCTTTTGCTGAGCAGCTTGATCCCAGTCCTAAGGATACTATTAATTGTAAATTCTGGGGCTTAGGCTCAGATGGCACGGTGGGTGCTAATAAAAACAGTATAAAAATCATTGGAGACCATACTGACCTCTATGTTCAAGGTTATTTCCAGTATGATTCTAAAAAGAGTGGTGGTATTACACGAAGCCATCTCCGTTTCGGTAAATCTCCTATAAAGAGCCAATATCTCATATATAAGGAAGATTTTATAGCCTGCCACAATCCTGCCTTTATTGGTCGTTTTGACCTTTTAGAAGGAATAAAAGAAAATGGAGTGTTCTTACTTAATTCTCACTGGAATAGAGAAGAGGTCTTTGAACACTTGACTCGTAAGATGCAGGAACTTATCATTAATCGCAAGATTCAATTCTATAATATAAATGCCTTGCAAATTGCAGAAGATGTAGGTTTAGGTGGAAGAATAAACACAGTTATGCAGACTGCTTTCTTCCTTATATCCGGAATACTGGAAAGAAACGAAGCTATTGCTCTCATTAAGGATTCAATTCGTAAAACTTATGGTAGAAAGGGTGAAGAAGTAGTAAATATGAATCTTTTGGCAGTAGATAGAGTTAATGAGGCACTGGTCAAAATTGATATTCCAGATACTCTTCCAGAGAATTATGCTCCAGATAAAAAGCTTGTTCCCGATAATGCATCTGATTTTGTAAAGAGAGTGATAGAACCAGTTATGCGAGAAAAAGGCGACCAGATAAAGGTTTCCGAAATGCCATTGGATGGTGTTATTGAAACAGGAACTGCTAAACTGGAAAAAAGACGCGTTGCTCCAATGGTTCCGCACTGGATTTCAGAAAAATGTATTCAGTGTAATCAGTGTTCTTTTGTATGTCCTCATGCCGCTATCCGGTCAAAACTTATCAAAGAGGAAGATTTAAAAGATGCTCCTGCTTCCTTTGATACCCTTAAGGCCATCGGTGCAGAAGGTTATAAATACAAGGTTCAAGTTTATATTGATGATTGTCAGAGCTGTAAGGTTTGTGTGAATGAGTGTCCCAAAGCAGCCTTAGTAATGTCTCCTATTGAAGATGAAAGAGCTTCAGGCGAACAAGAGAATTATGAGTTCTTTGAAAAGCTTCCCTATGACTATACGGGCTCTTTTAAAGAAACCACTGTCAAGGGCTCTCAGTTTAAACAACCTTTATTGGAGTTCTCCGGTGCCTGTGCTGGTTGTGGTGAAACACCTTATGTGAAATTGCTCACTCAGCTTTTTGGCGATAGAATGATTATAGCTAATGCCACCGGCTGTTCTTCTATCTGGGGTGGAACTTTCCCTACGATTCCTTATACTAAGAATCAAGCAGGAAAGGGTCCTGCTTGGGCAAATTCGCTGTTTGAAGATAATGCAGAATATGGATTTGGTATGCGTCTGGCAGTGAATTCCAATCGTAAGTTACTGCAAATCTATTTGCAGAAGCTTTTAGAAAAAGAGCTAAAGCCAGAGCTTAAAGAAGCCTTCAATTATGCTTTAGAACACTGGGAAGCAGTAGATAAGCAAGCCAAAGACAATGCTTTACTGATAAAACAATTGCTTTATCAGTCTTTAAGCAATGCTGATAAAGATACTAAATCTCTCTTGCAAAAAGTTATTGAACTTCAGGATTATCTTATAGACCGTTCTATCTGGGCAATTGGAGGTGACGGTTGGGCTTATGATATTGGTTATGGAGGTTTAGACCATGTTATGGCATCAAACCGTAATGTGAATATCCTCGTTCTGGATACTGAAGTTTATTCCAATACCGGTGGTCAAGCATCAAAATCTACCCCTTTGGGAGCCATTGCTCGTTTTGCCGAAGCTGGCAAGAATACAAATAAAAAAGACCTGGGAATGATGATGATGACCTATGGATATGTGTATGTTGCCTCTATTGCTATGGGAGCAAATAAAGTCCAGGCACTAAATGCTATTTTAGAAGCTGAAGCTTATCCTGGTCCTTCCATAATCATAGCTTATGCTCCTTGCATTAATCATGGCATTGATATGTCCTATTCCCAGAAGAGACAGAAAACCGCAGTTGATGCAGGTTATTGGCTGCTATATCGTTATAATCCACTTAATGCTCATCAAGGTAAAAATCCTTTAACTCTGGATAGCAAAGAGCCAACCTTAAGTGTAAAAGAATTCCTAAAAAGCGAAAGACGTTATGCTGCATTAAAAGATATTGCCCCTGAACGTTCTGACAAACTACAAAACGAAGCAGAGGAATTTTTCAAAGAGCGATATCTTCAGTATAAGAAATTAGCTCAGAGTTAAAATAAAGCTATCCTTAAAATAAACTTAGGCGTAATTAATTAATAAAATTTAGGGCTTGGCAAGGATAAAGTCAAGCCCTAATTTAATTATTTATAGTAAGATACGATAATACAAAAGACATATAGTAATTATTAAGGATAATAGAACCAGAATCATATATGCGGGCTAAATTCTTTTAAATTGACAAGAAAATCAATCTACATTTTTCTTGAATTAAAACTATAATGGGAAATATATTAATAAAAAATGAAACTATTTGAGACTCACGCTCATCTTGATTTACCCGACTTTGACTCAGACCGCGAGTCATTGATTCAGGAATGCTTCAATAGCGGTATTGAATATATAATCAATGTAGGTTTTAATAATGAAACCTCGCTAAATTCTTTGGAATTAGTCAAAAAGCATCTGCATATGTTTTCCACTGTGGGATTCCATCCTCATGAGGCAACGGATTTTGATGCTGAAGTAGTAAAATACCTTGCGAGGGAAAAGAAAGTTTTAGCCGTGGGAGAAATTGGATTGGATTTCTTTCGCAATCTTTCACCTTATTCTGTCCAAAGAGAGGTCTTCTCCAATCAAGTGCTTTTGGCAGTGGACTATGATTTACCCATCATCGTTCACGACCGGGATGCTCATCAAGAATGCTTTAAAATTCTTAAACAGGCAAATGCAAAAGAAGTGGTTTTTCATTGTTTTTCAGGCGATTTGATCTTTGCTCAACAGGTGCTTGATGAGGGCTGGATGATATCTTTCACAGGCTCAATAACCTATCCTAATTCCAGGTTAGACGATGTAATTAGAATGATGCCCTTAGACCAGTTTATGATTGAAACAGATTGTCCTTACCTTACACCCCATCCTCATAGAGGACAACGGAATAGTCCTCTTTACTTACATCTTGTAGCAGAAAAGATTGCTGATATTAGAGGAATAACACCTAATGAAGTGGCAGAACATTCCTACAACAATGCTTTCCGCTTTTTTAGAATTCCACCTGACCCTATAAAGCCTCCAAGAGGGAAGAGCGGTCATAAAACAAATGTAACAGCAAAAATAGCCAAGTCCCGTAAAAACTTTATGGCTCCCTCCACCGGTAAAACTTTAACTAAGATTAGAAAAGGACCCAATAAAAAGTGAAGAAAATCATCTATCTTATGTCAATACTAAGCATTATAACCTTCGCCTTAAGTGCTGGTAATTCCATTTTCTCTTATGATGGATTTCCTGTGCAATATTATGGCACCGATATTTATAGCCTGGGTATGGGTGACACTGGTGCCAGTGATATTTTTCGTGTAAATAATGGCTTTGCCAATCCTGCTATGAATAATCCAGATAATCGTTGCTTCTTTTCCACTGGAATCATACCAGGCTACAATTCCTATCGTTCTAAAGATGAACAAGGAAATACAAAAAGCTTCCTGGATAACTCACTGGATTTCCCTCTTGTCAGTTTAAGTTTCCCCCTTAAACTTCATCGGTTTGGATTCCAGTTTAATCCTTATACTTCAGGAATAGTTTCTAACGAGCATACTTTTTTACTGGAAGATGGCACTGAGATAGTGGAAAAACAATCTATAGACCGTTATATCTATCGGGCAGACCTAATTTATAGTTATAGATGGAAGAACAATAGCTTCGGTGTAAGCGGAAATTACTTTTTTGGGCATGACATCAGGAATTTTATACAAGAGGGAAATTTCGGCTTGTTTAATACCAAAGAAGTTCTCAGTAGAGATTTTAAAAATCCCACTTTTACGCTTGGTTATCTATGGCATATTGATAAACTTGCCCTTGGTGCTCATTATACTATGGCTACAAAATTGAAAGGAGAAGAGGTTCGTTCCTCTATTCATCAAACCGAAGAACCCATTGCTTACACTTTCCAGATTCCTTCTCAATACTCTGTAAGTGTGACAGCACTTCCCTTATCCCAGTTTAAAGTTGCCTGTGACCTACATTATGAGACCTGGAAAGCCATAGATGAGAACAAATATACCGATAGCTGGAAAGCCGGATTGGGGTTTGCTTATGAGCCTTCAGCTTCAAAGGAACATAAGGGAATGTTGAAATTTCCTATGCGAACAGGAATTTCGTATCGCCACCTCCCATTTCTGGTTAATGAAGAAGATGTTAATGAACTTGCTCTGTCTTTAGGAATATCCCTTCCTCTACCAGTTAGTGTAAATCGCATTGACCTGGGCTTTCAATATAGTCAGCGCGGTAATCTGGAGAAAAATAGACTCCTAGATAACTCCTTTCTGTTAATGATTGGCTTTACTGGATTTGATATCTTCTCCAAACCAATAGACCGAACCGTGCCAAGAGATATTCCCGAAAAGGAAAATACAACTTTATGATAGAAAATTTATCCGAGGAAAAGCCCCGAAATTTATTAGAGAAAATCATTCAAAAAAGAGGGCTATCTTTAGAAAGTCTGGAAGCTGGTATAGAAGCTCTCCCTGATGAATCACTGCTGGCGAATATAGAAAAAGGTGCTACACGCATCAAAAAAGCTATGTATGATAACGAGCCTCTCGTTATTTTCGGCCATGACGATCCAGACGGCATTACTAGCACTTATATACTCTATCAATTCTTTAATGCTTGTGGTTTTCAGAATCATAAATATTTCATCCCCAATCGTAATATTGAACCTTATGGCATCCAAGATAGTCTTGTAGATTTTGTAAAACAAGGCAATTACCATCTGGTCATTACCGTTGATAATGGCATTGCCAGTTTTGAAGGAGTAGAAAAACTTAACAAGATTGGCTGTGAAACTCTTATTACTGACCATCATCTCATCCAACCAGATAAACTTCCTAATGCCAACACCATCATTAATCCACATTTGCCCTATAGTAAATATCCTTATAAAATGCTTGCTGGAGTCGGAGTTGTGCTTATGTTGATTCGCTTTTTAAGTAGAGAACTGGAATATGACATAACCCCGGACTACTATTTTTGGACTGCCGTAGGTTCTATTGCGGACAGAGTGCCAATGACTGAAGTAAATCGTATTATAGTGCGCTATGCGTTTCAACACTGGAAAGAGATTAATAATGATACTATTGAATTTTTACTTCCCTATTATGGTCCAACGGAAACTTATACGGATATCTATGCCCTGATTCAATATCTGGTACGACTTCTTTCCAATGGCAGAGAAGAAAATGGAGAAAATGCTGCCTTGCGCTTTTTGATTAAAACAGATGGAGAAAAAGAAGAGCTGTTCTACAAATTGGAATCCTTAAAGAATCAGTCGGAAACAGAACTTGCAAAAGTTTACAACTTTCTGGACACACTCACCACTGGTTTTGAAGGTAATGCTTTTATCTATCTAGATGATGAGGATATTATTCCTTATCATCTCCTGGGAGCTGCTGCTTCCTACATTGCAGGAAAGTTTTCCGTTCCAACTCTTATTTTGAAGTTATATAAATCAGAGATTGTATGCGAAAGTAGATGTACTGAGGGATTTAATCTGGTAGAAGCCTTTACTGCTTGTAAAGAGCATTTGAAACAATATGGAGGACATGCTAAAGCGGCTGGTTTTTCTCTTACACCAGACAAATATGACTCTTTTCTGGAATGTTTCCATCAGTATTTAGATGAAAATAGTCCGGAACCATTCACTTTCCCAAAGATTGAACCTGATGCAGTGGTTAGTTTAGAGGAATTAAATGAGGAGAATTGGTTCTCCTTAGAATTATTACTCCCTTATGGAGAGGACAATCCTGAACCCTGTTTTTTGATTAAAGATACCACTTTGATGGATTTACAGAGTAAATTTCAAGTGAATATTAATGGTTTTAACTTCCCTGATGATGCAAGAGGAGATGTTTTAGTTAGCTGGATTTCTCCACAGGTCTTAAAGTTACTATCATTTACAGAAACATCTTCAATAGCTTAAGGATTCTATCGGTTTAACGAACGATGAAATTCAAGGAATCAATACGCAAGACTATTCATCTCAGTTCACTTATTATTCCTTTTGGATATCGTTATGTCCTGAATTACAATCGCAATCTAATGTTCTCCATTATGCTGGTTGTGTTTATACTAATGCTGGTGATGGAGTTTTATCGTTTGTGGCAAAAGAGTTTCCGTAAAACTTTCTGGCTGATTTTCGGAATGGTATTAAGACATAAAGAACTCTATGATTTTACCGGAGCTACTTATCTTTTCTTTTCTTCTGTAATTTGTATCGCTTTCTTTCCTCCAGAAATTACTTTTTTTGCACTATGTTTTCTTTCTCTGGGAGATACTTCTGCTGCTCTGGTAGGGTTGAACTTTGGCAAAAGAAAATATAAAAATAGTAAAAAAACCTTAGAAGGAAGTCTCGCTTGTTTTATCGTATGTTTTGTCTTTGCTCTTTGCTTTAAAGCTAACACGATCATTGCTCTCATCGGTGCTTTAGGTGCAACTCTGGCAGAAGCAAGCAGAGTTCCTATTGATGACAATATAAAAATTCCAGTTTTTTCAGCTATACTTATGGTTTTAGCCGATATTTTTGTTTAAAAAGGACAAATATGCTTTTATCTTTTGTGATTCCAGTATACAATGAACAAGATTCCTTAGAACAGTTAACCGAAGAAATCATAGCTAATTGTGCGCCTCATAACTATGAAATCATCTTCATAGATGATGGAAGTAAAGACCATAGCTTTACCATTATGGAAGAGCTTGCTCTTCAAGACCCTAACATTAAAGTAGTGAAGTTTCGCCGGAACTTCGGAAAAGCTGCCGCTTTACAATATGGATTTAATCTTGCACAAGGTGAAATAGTTTTTACTCTGGACGCAGACTTACAGGACAATCCTAAAGAGATTCCTAAGTTTTTGGATAAAATAGCTGAGGGTTGGGACCTAGTTTCTGGCTGGAAACAAAAAAGAAATGACCCCTGGCACAAGGTGTTACCTTCCCGATTTTTTAATTTTGTCACTGCTCACGCTTTCCATCTTAAACTTAAAGATTTTAATTGTGGTTTTAAGGCTTATCGTAAAGAAGTAGTTAAAGATCTTAACCTATATGGAGAAATGCATCGCTACATTCCTGCTCTGGCATATTCTCTGGGTTACAAAATTACCGAAATACCAGTTGAACATCGTAAAAGAATATATGGACACTCAAAATATGGGATGGAACGATATTTGCGCGGTTTTTTTGACCTTCTAACAGTTAAGATGGTAACTCAATATGCAAGAAGTCCACTTTATTTATTCGGAAGAGTGGGTCTGGTCGCAACTATTATTGGTGTGATTATTGGAATTTATCTAACTATTCTGAAAATATTTTATAATCAACCTCTAAGTAACCGACCCCTTCTTTTCCTGGCTATCACACTGATACTTGGAGGGTTACAATTTGTTTCCCTGGGACTAATCTCGGAACTAATTGTAAATCGCAGTGTCCCTTTGCGTCCTTTACCAGTATCAGTTGAAAAAACTGTTAATATCCAGAATAAAGAGAGATTAGAACTTGAATCCAGCGGAAAAGTTATTTCTTGAGCGTTATATTCAATCTCCTAAAAAACATCTATGGCGTTTTAGCTTTTTGTTTATGGTGCTGGGCATAGTTATTTCTGTGGGGATACTTTCTACTGCCTTGAACCTATTTGAAGGGTATGAACATGCTCTCAGATCAGTGCTTCTGGATTCATTCGCTCATATCCGAATTGAACACATAAATGGAAATTTATTACCCGATACTCTTATTTCATCTACCTTACAAAAACTGGATACCAGACCAGAAATTGACTCAGCAACACCACTTTTAACTACAAATCTTATGGCAAGCAATGGCACAAAAGCCAGAGGAATTATATTTAATGCCTATGATGTCCATTTTGCCAATAAGGTTAATTATGCTAAATATGTGAAGGAAGGCACTGCTCAATTAGCTAAAGGAAATATCATTGTTGGAAAGTATCTGGCAAAAGAGCTGGGACTGTCTCTGGGTGATACTCTAAAAGTTTTCTATCCTCGTCTGGATAATATCACTCCTTTGGGACTGTATCCAGTGGAGACTCCTCTAATTATAACAGGTATTTACCATTCTGGTTTTTATGAATATGATAGAACACTCATTATTGGAACCTTAGAGGATGCAAGAATACTTTCAGGAATTAAGGATGGTTTCAGTTGCTTAGAAATTAGGTTAAAAAATAATTTTACTGAAGATATAAATCTCTACGCTGAAGAATATGATAAAATGATGGATAGCGAGTTGGTAGCCTTACCGACAACAAATACGACTCTTTTACGATTGGTCAAGATGCAGAAATGGCTAATCTTTATTGTCTTTTTCTTTCTGGTTATTATCTCTGGAATCAATATCATTAGCGGAATCTCTACTCAGATTTATGATAAAAAGAATGAAATTGCCGTTCTCAAAGCTCTTGGAGCTCCCAAATCTACCATTCGTCATATCTTAGGTTATCAAGTTACTTTACTTTGTCTTATTGCTATTATTCTGGGGCTAATTCTTGGATTTATTGCCTCCTGGTTAATTGTTCATCAAAATATCTATCAGCTTAAGGGTGAAGTTTATTTCATTGATAAATTAGCTCTATATGTAGCCCCTTTAAATCAGATTTTAATTTTCTTCTTAGCTTCTCTACTGGTATTCCTTTGTGTACAAATACCTCTACGAAGGATAGATAAGATGCAAGTTATAGACCTTTTACGTAATCCTTAAGGAGAATTACATTTGCTTTGCTTAGCTGGATATTCGTTATACAAGACCTACACAGATATCGGGCAGGAAATTCGCGTGCTAAAAGGAACTAACCTGGAAGTAGAATGTGGAGATTTTGTGTGTATTACCGGTAAATCCGGTTGCGGAAAAAGTACACTTTTGCACATACTCGGTTTATTAGATGAACCAGATAGCGGAAAAGTATTTATCAAAGGTGAGGAAGTTTCCACTCATCATCCTCTAGCTAATCAAATCCGAAATCAGCAAATCGGATTCGTTTTTCAATTCCATTATCTGATTGATGACCTTAATGCACGGGAAAATATAGTGTTGCCTATGTTAATCGCTGGAGCCAATAAATCCGTAGCTTTTCAGAAAGCTGATGAACTCCTTCTTTTGCTGGAGTTATCTGACCGAGCTCAGCATTACCCCAATCAATTGAGTGGCGGTGAACAACAAAGATTAGCTCTCGCAAGAGCTTTAATTAACCATCCACATATAGTTCTGGCAGATGAGCCAACGGGCAATCTGGATCCTCAACATAGCGCTGAAATATGGAATCTATTACAAAGATTAAACCGTGAATTGGGACAAACTTTTGTCATTGTTACCCATGACCCAGAACTAGCAAAATTAGCTCATAAGTCTTATGAATTAAAAGACGGACAGCTTATTTAGAACAATGAAACATTCCCGTATTTTTTTGACCTTTATTCTGATTTTATTATTAATCAATGTTCTGTTTTTTGTTTCCTGGTACCTTTTGGATGTGCAGGGGAAAGTAAAAAACCTCATTGAACAAGAAGCGGGTAAAGCCCTTAAAGGTCAAATGAAAATAGGAAATCTCTCTATCAGTGAACGACAAATCTTTGCTCAAAATATACAATTTACTTCCACTGATGGCACTTTCAAATTTACTGTAAATAACGCTCGTTGTAGATATAATCTTCTGAAATTCGTCTTTTCAGGATTTAAAATACGAAATATCCTGGATAAAGTGGAGGTAGATGGCGCTGAAGTTAGCTATTCTTATCCTCCATTAGTCAAAAAGCCTAAAAAGAAACTGGTTATTCCTGACCTCTGTCCCTATTTTAATCAAGCAACCGTGAATAATGCCTGTTTTATTCTCGCTTTAGATTACCCTCTTAAAATGGGAACTGATGGCACTTTAAGCATTAGAGAACAATTTGACCATATTAGCCTGAATATGATAAACACTGATGTCTCTACTTTTAGACTTACTGCTCAAAGCAAAAAAGATGGTACTATCAGAGCTAATGGCGTCCTGGATAAAGGTTCCTTAAACTCTTTACAAACTGAATTGAGAAATTATCATCCCCAGTATATTAATCATCCTCAAATCACAAATCTTGATACTGAAATAGACCTCACTCTTAAAGCCTCACAGAAAAGTAAGGATGAAAAACTAAAATTTGAAACAAAAACTTTTTTGCATCAAACTGAAGTATTGTTAGCTTCCAGATATCCCTTGTACATTCCATCACTACATATTCTGGGAAATCAGGATAAATTAGTAATAGAACTTTCACCCAGTACCGTTGGCACAAGTGCTATAGGAGGAAGGGTAGTTCTTGCAAATATAACAGATAAAATTGGTCTGGAGCCCAGTGAATTAAAACTAAAATTTGACCTGGCTATGCTAACTCCAGAACTTAAGGGTATAATAGATGCATCTTTATCCGCTGAAGGATATTTCTCTGAACCTCAATTAACCCTAAATGCTACTTCTGAAAATATTAGTTACCAGGAACAAAATATACAAAATATCAATCTACAAGCTTACTATGCTGACCAGATTGCAACCTTTACTCTGGATAATCTTATCTGGCAAAATCAAAATATAAACCTTTATGGTAATTTCATTGGAGAAGACCGACAACTAATAGCTTCCTTGAACACTAATCCTATTAATAGTAACCCTAAAAATATGAAAATCACCGCTGAAGCTGATTTTGAGCTAAATTTCTTAACTTCAGTGCCAGAAGTAAAAACTCAAATATATAATCTATCTTATGCCCAAAACGAAATTAATTTGCAGGGTATAAATGGATATGTGAACTTTCTTCCCCTGATCTCTGAATCTCAGAAAAACTTTTATATTGATGTAGCCCTTACCAGTCCTCAAGGTTTAAATCTTTCTCTGATTGGTGACATTCAGGATCGTAATTTCCTTCTGGATGCTAAATGTAGAAATTTAGATGTCTCTCAACTTTATACCAATAAAACTATTACCAATTTAGCACCTGAAGTTACAGGTGATATTCAAGCTTTTCTTACCGAAAACAAACTTGTCCTTGCTTCTAATCTTGAGCTGGAACTGAAATCAAATACAGACTTGCAATCCAATATAGATTTGATAGCTTCCTACGACCTGAAAAATAATGAGGGAACAATAATTGTGGATGCCCCCTCAAAACTGGATAATAACCCCATTAATCTGGCAATTATTGCCAATCTCCAGAAAACAATTATTGAACTTCAATCTTTAAAATTAAATGACCATATCTATGCTCAAGGCAAGGTTGATGTAAAAAATATTCAAAATCCCTACCTTCAAATTGATGTGCAGAATGTGGATTATCAGGATATTAAAACCTATCTCCCTGCACTTAATCTTCCTGAATTTCAGAATCTTAACTTATCACTTCAATATGACCCAGATACAGCAAATTCTCTTAATGCAAACTTAAAATTTGACGATTTAATTATACCAGGTCTCATACCATTCTCAAGTAATTTAAATTTTCAAGGACCCTTACAGCAAGTTCAACTAAACGGAACTATTAATAATCCATCTAAAGATTTAGTTACTCTCACAGGTTCATTAAATATCGTTGATAATCTGGATATACGTCTTCAGGCAATCATTCCAGATTTGAATATGAGAGATTTGATGTATTCTCCACCAGTTGAAGGGAATGTTAACGGAAATATAGGTTTATTTATCTTGGATACTCTCTCACCTGAACGAGAAATTAGTCTGGATGTTAATGTTAAATCCAATCAACTTGCAGTTCCTAACATCGCTCAACTGGACGATGTACAGGTTATGCTTTCTCAAACTAAAAATGTACTGATTGTTGACACTTTATATGTTCATTGTAGTGAGTTAGGAACTGTCTCAGGCTCAGGTGCTATAGATTACAATCTTCTCACCAATACCTATTTTGAAGGTCCTCACACTTTACAGCTTAAGATGGATGGATTACTCTTTGAATGGCTGGATAAAAATGTCCCGCTGGTTAAAAATGCCCGGGGTAAAGCTCATCTAGATTGCAGTTTACAAACCTTTGAGGACCAAATTATGGTTAAAGAAGGGAATTTTTCCATTATTGATGGCTCTATATTACTGCAAGACCAAGCAGAACCTATTCGCAATATAAACATATCAGCCAAAATCCAGGAAAATCTTATTACACTGGATAATTTTACCTGTTATATGGGAGAAGGTAAATTGACAGTAAAAAATAGCTTTGATTCTGATGAAAGCATTCATCTTAATGTCGGATTTCTGGATATGGGAACCCTTGCTTTAAAAATAGACGAACCTGGAGCTCTTATCTATATCCCTGAAATAACTACACCCTTGAGTCTAAGTAAAGTTATAATTCATGGACAAAATTCAGAATATGCAACCATCTATGGACCCTTTGAAGATATGACTATCTCCGGTGAAATTTTGGTCTATAATGCCAGTATTGTCTACCCACCAAATACTAACAATTTGCTAAATCTTATCTACAATATCCGTAGCTCTATCATTAAAGAAGATGAAAAAACAAAAGAACCTGTTCCATTGCCATTTACACTTGACCTTATGATTCGCCTTGGTGAAAATAACAAATATGCCACCTATCCCACCAATTTTTATTTACAGCCAGGAAGTTTTCTGCATCTAATTTATGATGGTCATAAATGGAAAGTGGCAGAAGCCAATATTACTTCTGACCAGGGAACACTGGATTTCTTTGGTACCGTCTTCCAGACTGAATCACTTACCCTGGAAATACTAGAATCTCAAAATAAAATTGATATTAAAGGAAGATTTAATTATCGTTCTCCCGATGGAACTATAGTTACTCTGGATGTAGGTATGGATCCAGATACTTCAAAACCATTTCTACAAAGATTAATCTTCGCTCTCAGCAGTGATAATGAAAATGACCTCACTATCGCCAGCATTATCCAGAGAGAAGCTATGGTCAGAGGAAAATCAAGCCAGAATACCCCTGAAGAACAAAACATCTTGCGCCAGGAAGCAGTTAGTATGATTTCTGAAAACTTGTATTATTCGTTAATTTCGCCAGTTATCTATCCTTTAGAAAATAACCTCCGAAGATGGCTTAAACTGGATAGCTTTAGCATTAAAATTGGTTTCATACAAAATCTGTTTAATGAATATAACACCAGCCCCTATCCCTTAGCTGAATATACCGATATGAACCAGTTTATGGGTGATATCGTACAGTTCAGCTCATCAATACTGCTCAATAACCTGTCCATCTCTATGAGTAAATACCTCGGATTAAGAATGTTTCTGGACTATAAATTCACCCTCCAAGAAGCTACTGACCTCCAAACAACTAAGTTCTTGATTTATCATGATACTTCCTTACGCTGGATTCTACCTAAACAATATCGCATAACTTATACCTTCAAATATGAACCTATCACACCTAAAATGACTCACGAAGTTATGGTTCATAAATCTTTACGTTTCTGGAGCATTTAAGTATTCTCTCCTAGTCTATAATTACTCCTGTTTACTTTTCCCTTATTATAGCGAAATCAAATATACATTTCTCAAATAAAGATAATGTTCTTTCCTGCTGAATAATCCTTATTTGGTCGTTCTCTATTTGATATAAAGCTACTTTATTTGCATTATTCAATTATCACCCCATATATATAATACTATATCTTTATAATCAACATATTATTAGTCGTCTATTTTGTCCCGTAAACCCTCCTCTTTCTTGAACCTACTTTTGTGGTTATCTATCTCTTGTCTCTCTCCTGTCTCTTTTTTGCGTAAACAGCTAAGAGAGAGACAATTAGCAGATAAGGGTATGATAGGGTGGTTAAAATTAGCGATAAGGGTAATTATACACAAAATATTTTCTCTCATTATTAAATTACAACATTTGCTTATATAATATTATATTGCTTTAATTACTTTATTATTTATATGGTATTATATATTCTTGAACCACTATTTGTTAATTAATGTAACTTACTATTATACAATATATTATCATTGAAAGCAAAGAACTATAAATTATAGTTGGTAGGGACAAAATAATGATTATCTTACTATATATAAGATAGATATAACTCCTTTCTCATTTAATAAATTAATATTTAGGAGTTGACAAATAAAACTACTAAATAAGTTTGTGTTTCGGAGATAAAAAATGGAGAGAGTAAAGAAGAATAAGAATATATACATTTTGGAGGAAATGCCTATATTTAAAGCCATACTTAACTTAGCCATACCCAGTATGTTAAGTATGCTAATAAATATATTATATAATTTAACAGACACCTTTTTTATAGGCCAATTAAAAGACCCTATTGCTATGGCAGGAGTTTCCATAGCCTTACCTTTGTTTACGATGCAATCTGCTATTGCTGGTATCTTTGGGGTAGGTGGTGCAAGCTATCTTTCCCGACTTTTAGGCAAAAAAGATTATAATCAGGCAAAAGAGACCGCCACCATATCACTATTTAGTGCTTTAATTATTTCTTTCGTGGTGTCTATTGTAGGAATATTGACTATGCCTTTCACCTTAAAGGCTGTAGGTGCCAGTGCTTCAACCATAATTCCAGCCAGTCAATATATGCTTTGGATGTTTTTAGGAAGTCCTATAGTCTTTGTAAAATTTACTATGGTTCAGATGATACGAGGTGAAGGTGGAGCTAAATATTCTATGTATGGACTCTTTATAGGGACTGGTGCTAATATTATTCTGGATCCCCTATTTATCTTTGTATTCAATATGGGTGTAGCTGGAGCAGCTATTGCTACAGTTATTGGACAGGGTCTAGCTATGCTCTATTATATCTGGTATTATCATTCCACCCATGCAGTTGCAGTTCCTGGGAAAAAATACTTACACTTCAAATGGAGCATATTTAAAGAAATCCTCTATATTGGAGTTCCTGCATCCTTAAGTCAGATAATGATGAGTGTAGGTAATGCAATAACCTATAGGCTTGCTGCTTCTTATGGAGACGCATCGGTAGCATCTTTAGGTGTAGCCTCCAGAGTATTTTCAATTCCCCTATTTATCTTTATAGGAATGGCTATGGGAGTTCAATCACTGATTGGTTTTAACTATGGAGCAGGTAATTATTCCAGAATGAAAAAAGCTGTACGCACAGCTGTTATAATAAATCTGGGGTTAAGTGTTATCTTCACTATAATCTTTATTCTTTTCCCGCGTGAATTAATAGGAATATTTATCCATAATGAAGAGATTATGAACATAGGTAGAAAGGTCTTAGAAGCTTATGTATGGGCTATTCCTTTCGCCAGCGTAGGTATGATTTTTATGAATAGTCTTCAAGCTATGGGTAAAGCACTGCCTGCTTTAATCGTTTCTCTTTCCCGACAGGGATTAATCTATATCCCTGCATTGCTAATAATGAATAAATTCTTCGGATTTAACGGACTGGTCTATGCAATGCCTATGGGAGATGCTTTTACTACCATTCTATCCTTTATCTTTGTCTACCATATTATCCAGAAGCTGAAAACAGCACCTGCAGCGCCTATATCGCAAGAATATATTCCGTTTCCTGCTGATGAAGCCTGATATTTATTATCAGCTAAATTGTTTTATCTAGCCCTATAAATATGAATGGCATATTGATAATAACACTTTATAATGCTGGTTATTAACCATATAAGAAAGAATGATATTATTAGATAAGTCTTGACATAACAAGGTTATCCTAAATATTATACTCTCTTAAATATTTATAAAGGAGACCGTCGTTAATGATTGAAGTTTCACTTTCACCTGACGGAAAAGGATATCCTCTACCCACAGAAGAAGATAATGTTAGGGAACGCGAAACCCTGTTTAAAATAACAGAAGAACAGCGAAAACTCGGAAGAAAAATAGTAGTTGTTCAGGGTTTAGGTTTTGTAGGTTGCGTTATGGCTGCAGTAGTAGCAGATGCTACAGATGAAGATGGCAATCCTTACTATTATGTTCATGGACATCAACGTCCTTCCAAACGCTCATACTGGAAAGTTCCAATAATAAACTCAGGAGTTCCTCCGGTTAATTCATCTGACCCAGAAATCCCTCAAATATTCAAAAGGACAGTATTAGAAAAGAAGAATTTCCGAGCTACCAGTGAAGAATTTGTTTATTCTTTAGCAGATATTGTAGTAGTAGATATTCAATTAGATGCCACTAAACCATCATTTGGTGAGGCAGAAAAAGGGTATTGTGACCTTTTGGCTTTTCGTGAAGGTATTCGCACTTTAGGTGAACGTATTCGCCCTGATTGTTTGGTGATGGTAGAGACTACGGTTCCCCCGGGAACATGTGAAAAAGTAGTCAAACCTATTCTGGAAGAAGAATTCACTAAGCGTGGAATAGATATTTCTCTTCATCCTCCCTTAATCGCTCATTCCTATGAAAGAGTTATGCCTGGAGCAAATTATGTAGCCTCTATTCGTGATTTCTGGAGAGTTTATTCTGGTATCAATCCTGAAAGTGCAGAGCTCTCTCGTGAATTTCTCTCCAATGTCTTAAATGTTAAAGAATATCCTCTAACTCAACTGGACAGCACCAATGCATCCGAACTGGCAAAAACGATGGAGAACACCTATCGTGCAGTCAATATAGCTTTAACTCTGGAATGGGCACGCTATGCGGAACAAATAGGAGTTGATTTGTTCAAGGTCAGAGAAGCCATTCGCAAGCGTAAAGGCACGCACGATAATATGTGTCGACCCAGTCTTGGTGTTGGTGGATACTGTCTCACTAAGGACCCGGTTCTGGCTAATTGGGCAATGGAAACTCTTTTTGAGATTGATGATTTTTTGGAAATGGCAATTAAGAGTGTCAATATTAACGATACTATGCCACTTCATACTATAGATATTGTAAAAAAAGAAATACCAGACCTCCAAGATGTAAAAATAGTAGTCCTGGGTGTGTCCTATCTGGAAAATGTAGCTGATACACGCCATTCACCCTCAAAAACTCTGGTAGAATTTCTTCGGAAAGAGTTTGCTTTAGTTTACACTCACGATCCCTATGTGGAAGTATGGCCCGAACTTGAAGATGCCAAAGTGGAAAAAAACCTGAATGCTGTATTACCTCAAGCTAATGTGGTAATTTTTGCGGTTGGCCACAATCAGTATAAACATTTAGACCCAGCAGAAGTGGTTTCTATGTGCCAGGGAACAAAACCACTGATTGTTGATTGTTCTAATTTTTTAACTGATGAGGTTATTGATGAATATAAAAAACTGGGTTGTAAAGTTCGTGGTGTTGGCAAAGGACATATAATTTAAGCCGTGTTCAAACCCTTAATAAAAAAGGTGGGAATATTTCCCACCTTTTTGTTATCAGTTCAGATATTAGAATTAAAAATAAAAAAACGGGCATCTTAAATTGATACCCGTTTTTTTAAGGACTGCGCTAATAGTAACGCTGATTTATATTCAGGTTACTGAACTTGCGGAGTTGCTTCAGGAGCAGGAGCTGTTGTTGTGTCGGCCATTGGAACCATACTTGTATCTTCAACAGCAGTAGTATCAGGAAGTTGCTCCTGGGTTTCCTTGCTCTTGCATGCAGAGAAGACCAGCATGCCAATTAACATTGTAGCGATAAGAGCTATTACGACAATTTTCTTCATTTTGATTCCTCCATTAAGTGAAATCTTATTTTTAGGGTTAACTTTCTTTTAATCTTTTGGCAAATTAAAGCCTTACCAAGCTTTTAAAACAGAAAGGCTAATAGCCTAAAACTCTTTACTAACCTTTCTCACAGTCCTTAAACACATCTATATACTGACCTATTGCAATCACACAATAAAATATAGTTTATTTTGTCAAGAGTTTTTTAAAAACTTGTTTCTATACCTGCATGAACCATTCCAGAAGCAATGGAAGGAAATCCATCCTCTCTATAACCTAAACCATATTCCAAACTTAATATTCCTAAACGGGTTCTAACCCTCAATCCCATTCCTGGTGCAAATAATTTTGCATTAACCGAATTTTTAGTTCGGGCATAAATCCCATAATCAAAAAAGCAATATAGCATAGACTCCGGATTTATTAAATAATGTAATTCCAGATTAGACCAAGCCAAACGCCAGCTTGAAAATTCATTTTCACGGTATCCTCTTAAAGAATTGAACCCTCCCATAGTATACCATAAATAATCTGCAGAGGTACTATCATCTAAACTGCATAGATGAAATCCCATTGAGGCACTAAAATGTCTGGATATATTAATATATTGGATATAGTAAGTTTCCAGTGAGTTTATCCAATTTCTTTCTGAAGTTAGATATTTAAGATTATAAATTATATCTATCTCTATTCCCCGGGTAGGATTGAATATTTGATTTCTGCTATCTAATTGCCAGAAAGCACCAATGCTATTGGCAGAGGATTTTTCTACTATAATTGGTCTTCTGCTACCAGGAGAAATATTTTCTGAGGCTAATTCAATTCCATATTTTTGCTTAGAATGATAGGAATAGATATCGGTTTGAATAGATGATTTGATCCAGGTGGAATCTTGCACTATTCGTGAAAGAGCAAGATCTCCGGATAAAGGTATATTAATTGGTCCAGATTCATGATAGGCAAATTCTAAATTGCTGGAATAGGGATTTTGACGCCAGTTAAGAGCAATAGAACGGTCACTTCCCCAAAGATTCATAAATTTCAAGTTCAAGTAGCCTGTCAGTTCTGTTTTATCGTTTCTGTTATTTAAACCCATTATTCCTTCCAGATAAGTCATCTTTCCTTCTTCAATTTTTATAAGTATACTGGTTGGATCAAGGGGTTCTATCTGACAGGATTGAATATAACTTTTGGAAAGGATATTTTTTTGAGCTGTTTCAATTGCCTGAGGTGTAACAACTTTTAATTCATTTAATCCAGAGAGTTTGATCAAGGTTTTTTCTTTAGTATATTTATTACCCTCAATATAATAATTTTCGGGTTTAAACGGTTTTCCTTCTTGAATGTTAATATATGCTACTAAATGGTTATCTAAAACTAAAGAATCCAATTGCACAGAGGCAAAAAGAAAACCACGCTGATGGTATTCATATAAGATATTTTCCATCAAGCGGGGCAGCTCATTTACACTCACTTCTTTCTTATCTGAGATAAGCAATAAATCGCATAATTTTGCCTCAGAGAAATACCTCAAACCTGAAAAGCGTAAAAGGCAATTCTCAGCAGGAAGAACTTCTTCTATAGGAAAAGATAACTCCATACCCATATCTGAAAGAGGTATCAAATCAGGATAGGATACACGGACAAAGGGATGTCCTTGATTTTGCAGCCAGGTTTGCAAGGATACTATAGCTGCATTAATTTGTTCAGGTTCAAATTCCGCACCAATCTTCAGTCCTGAGGCTTGCAATAGCTTATCCTCATCAATAGAGAAGTTTGTTTGAAAGCTTATCTTCTCTATCTTAATAGCCCAATTATAGCTGAATAAACTTAAAGCAAAAAAGATAAGCCAGAATTTTTTCATTACCTAAAAATTAATCTCTGTCAGCTTTAAGAACTGCCAGAAAAGCCTCTTGTGGTACAGAAACAGAGCCTATCTCTTTCATCTTCTTTTTCCCTTCTTTCTGCTTCTCCAGCAGTTTTCGCTTCCTGGTCACATCTCCACCATAGCATTTAGCTAATACATCTTTACGCAAAGGATTAATAGTGCTTCGGGCGATAATATTGCCTCCAATGGCAGCTTGAAGTGCAATCTTGAAAAGGTGACGAGGTATCACTTCTGCCAGAGTATCCGTTACACTCTTTCCCCAGCTATGTGCCTTATCCTTATGACAGATAAAGCTCATTGCATCCACCTTCTCTCCATTAATCAGGATATCCACTTTAACTACATCGGAAGGACGGTATTCTAAAAAAATATAATCCAGAGAGGCATAACCTCTACTAACAGTCTTAAGTTTATCATAAAAATCAAAGATTATCTCAATTAATGGCATCTCATAATGCAAAGCAACTCTTTTTTCATCCAGATATTGAATATCTTTTTGAATTCCGCGTCGTTCTTGAGCCAATTTCATAACATTCCCGATATACTCAGTAGGTACTATAATTTCTGTTTCCATATAGGGTTCTTTAATGGTTTCAATGAGAGTTGGATCAGGAAAATCTGCAGGATTATTAATCAGGACTTCTTGTCCATTTTTTAGCTTTATTAAAAAACCAACACTTGGTGTGGTTGCAATGATAGGCACATTATACTCTCGTAACAGACGTTCTTTTACTATTTCCAGATGTAACATTCCTAAAAATCCACAGCGGAACCCATAACCAAGAGCAGCAGAATTTTCTTTTTCATAAACCAGGGAAGCATCATTAAGCTTTAGCTTTGCAATAGCTTCCACCAAATTTTCATAGTCCTCACTATTGATAGGAAAAATGCTGGAGTAGACCATAGGTTTAGGTTCTTTAAAACCTGGTAATGGTTCTTCACAACCACCTTTAGTCAGAGTTATGGTATCTCCCACCCGAGCATCTGCTACCTCTTTAATATTGGCAATAATATAGCCCACTTCACCTGCAGTTAACTCCTCTTGAGGAGAAAATTTCAAGCCCAGGTATCCAATTTCCTCTATATCATATTCATTCTCGGTGGCAAAAAGCTTAATCCGGTCCCCTTTCCTGAGTCGTCCATCAAATAAACGAACTAAGACTACTACACCTCTAAACATATCAAAGTAGGAATCAAATATCAGTGCTTTAGGTGGAGCAGATATATCCCCTTTCGGAGCAGGGAGCTTTTCACAGACAGCATCCAGCAACTCTTTAACCCCTTCTCCATTTTTAGCACTTACCTTCATTATTTCTTCTGGTAAGCATCCTAAAAGGTCAGATAAATCTTGAATGGTTCCTTCCACATCAGCTTTAGGTAAGTCTATCTTATTAACCACTGGCAAAATTTCTAAGTCGTTATCCAGAGCTAAATATAGATTGCTAAGCGTCTGAGCTTCTATGCCCTGCGAAGCATCCACTAATAATATAGCACCTTCACAAGATGCCAGTGCCCGTGAAACTTCATAGGAAAAATCTACATGACCGGGTGTATCTATTAAATTTAACACATATTCCTGATTATTATAGTTATGTATCATACGAACACAATGACTCTTGATAGTTATCCCCTTTTCTCTTTCCAGGTCCATACTATCCAGCACCTGGTCTACTTCCACCTTTTTAACTAAATGCGTGTATTCTAAAAAACGGTCTGCCAGAGTAGATTTTCCGTGGTCAATATGAGCAATTATGCAGAAATTACGGATAAATTCTTGTTTCATTCTTTACCTTTTTGTCCCAAAATTTCTTCCATTAAACAACTTTTATATAATCCCCACAAAACCTATCATTAGTTTTGTCAATGTTTTTGCTCAACCATTAAGTTCAATCCCTGTAAATCCCTTCATTATTTAATCCCATCTCCGGAATTGATAGATTCTTTCTTTTAGATTTAAAATTCAACTATTACAAATCTTATAACTTGATTTTCTACTAAAATCGTTTTTTATACTTGACAGCTAAAAGCTGATTAAAATTAAGGAAAATAAGTAAAATTGTTTTATATTTAAGGAGTTATATAAATGAAAAGGACTTATCAGCCTTCTAATCGCTCAAGAAAGAGCACTCATGGTTTTCGTAGCCGGATGGCAACTCGTAATGGACGTAAAGTTCTTGCTCGTCGCCGTGCTAAAGGGAGAAAGACCCTTTGCGTATAAATTATGCTTCGGCTGATAACGAAGCATAAGGAATATCTGGAATTTCGCAATCCAGACCTTTTTCTGCGAACTTCTCATTTTAATGTTCCAGTTATTGTTTCGCCACTTGAATTTGCAGTTGGTATCACTATTGGAAAAAAGATAGGTAAAGCCCATATTCGCAATAAACTTAAACGGAGAATTAAAGCCTGGTTTCACCAGCATAAGAATGAACTACCATCAGGATTTAAACTTAATCTTATTGCTCTTCCAGGTGCAGGTGAATTGAAATGGTCTCAATTATGCGAAGAACTATGCGAGCTCATCAGACATCTTACTCAAAGTCATTAAAATCTATTCTCCATTTTCCTAATCTTATTATTATAGGTCTATTAAACATCTATCAAAAAATTATATCACCTCTTTTACCACAGGTTTGTCGTTTTGAACCTTCTTGTAGTAGTTACAGTCTCCAGGCTTTTCATAAGTATAACTTTTTTAAAGCTTTAGGACTAACTATCTGGAGAATAATACGCTGTAATCCCTTTTGCAAAGGTGGTTACGATCCCTTACCCTGAGGAGCCTTAATGGATAAACGAACTCTCATATCTCTTTTAATTGTATTAATCCTGTTCACTATTTTACAGGTCTATGTTTTCAAACCTTCCACGCCTCCAGCAGAAGGTGAACAAGTTCAAGATAGTCTAACAAAAAATGTTCCTGATACTATCAGTACTCCAGTAGCCATCCCAGCTACTATTGCTAAATGGGATAGCCTTGCTTCTCATCCCGATAGTATCAAAACTCTTACTTTAGAAAATGAAAATATCACAGTAAAGTTTAGCAGTTTAGGTGCAAGCATCAGTTCTCTATCTTTAAAGAAATATCTCTGGGCAGATAAACCTGTTCCCGTAGATTTAGTTCCAGAACAAGGTAGATTGGCTGGAATTTCTCTTCTGGGATTAAATGTAAACCAGAATAAAGATTTGAAGCCACTAAACTGGTATTATGCCCAGCTTGATTCCAGTATTGTGTTCTGGTTAGGAGATGAGGCTAATCCTTTAGTAAAAAAGGTTTATTCTTTAGATGATAAATACGGTATTTTAATGGATGTGGTAGTCAGTAGTTCTTATCCGGTATATGGTATAGAATATGATTATTCGGATGGGATAGCAGATACGGAAAAGATTAAATCTAATCTCAAAGATACCGATTACAAATTACTTCTTTTTTATGAAAACTCCTTACAGAAATATAGTCTTTCCAAGGTACGTAAGAAACAACCTCAGGGTCAAATAAGTGCATTTAAATGGGCAGCTTTAAGGACTAAATATTTTACTATAGCTATAAATGAAACAGGAAATCCTTTAACCTCCAACTATTTTGCCCGGGTTTCACCTACAACAGGTAATCCAGCTATAGTCCTCAATTCTTATGATCGTAGTCCCTCACAGAATTGGGAACAGCATTTTCTTATCTATGCTGGACCAGCAGATTATAATCTTTTGAAAAGCTATAAAGATACCAAGATGGAATTGATTCCTGAAAGAGGTCCAGGATGGCTGCGATGGCTTTCCAATCCTATTGCCTGGTTACTCCAATTTCTTCATAGCTTTATTCCTAACTATGGTATAGTTATCATAATCTTTAGTATCCTGCTGAAGATTATACTGCAACCTTTGACCAATAAGAGCACTAAGGCAAATCTGAAAATGCAAAGTATACAACCTCAAGTGCAGGAATTACAAAAGAAATATAAAAATGACCCTCAGAGAATGCAGAAGGAACTTTCCAAATTGTATAAAGAAGCAGGAGCCAATCCTTTCTCTGGTTGTTTTCCCTTGTTGCTCCAAATGCCCATCTTTATTGCTCTTTACAATGTGCTGCGCTATACTATGGATATGCGTAATGCCAGATTTTTCGGATGGTTGAACGATCTTTCAGAACCAGATCCATATTGGATTCTTCCACTTATTATGGCAGGATTTATGGTTCTACAAAGTCTAATGTCTCAACCTTCCAAGGAAACTTTAACTAAAATGGATGAACAACAAAGAGCTATGCAAAAAAGCACCAAAATGATGACCTGGTTAATGCCCATTATTATGTTCTTCATATTTAAGAGCCTTCCTTCTGGTTTGGTGCTCTATTACACAGTCTTCAATATCCTTAGTGTGATTCAAATGTATTATATGAAGAAAAATATGAAAAAGAAGGAATTATCTAAATGATGACCATTGAGAAAAGCGGTGCAAAAGTAGAAGAACTTATTACTGAATTTCGTAAGGAATACGGACTGAAAGATTGGGAATTTAAATATGAAATCATAAAGAATCCTTCTTCTGGTTTACTCAGCCTATTCTCCAGAAAAAATGCCACCGTGCGTTTTTACTTGCCAGATATTGAAGAAAGGGTTGCTTCTTTTTTAAAACAATTACTCATCAAAATGGACATCTCTTATAAGGAAATTAAAACCCATAAGGAAGGAAAATCCATCTATCTGGAAATCATTAGCGAAGGAGAATCGGGCAGACTTATCGGAAAAAATGGTAAGATGCTGGATGCAATGCAGTATCTAGTAAATAAAGTATTTGAGGAAAATAGTGAAATTGAACATATTTATCTGGATGTTGATGGCTACCGGCAACGACAACAAGTCCAGTTCTTAAGACCTTTTCTTACTATCTTCCAAAAAGTTCGTTCCGAAGGGAAACCATACACCCTAGAACCATTAAATGCAGCAGAACGAAGAATAATTCATAAATATATAGAAAAACAAAAAGATTTGAGCACTCTAACTATCGGTGAGGGAACTAAAAAAAGAATGGTTATTTTCCCTGCTCATCAATCAGCTTCAGAGGCTCTTATTCATAGTAGACAACAACGACAGCATAGTCAGCATAGCCCTAAAAAAAGTAATCAAAGATAAAAAACTTTATGGTTATAAGTATTCATCATATTGATGCCGGGAAATATTGGACAGATAGTGGAGCCATCTTTGGTGTTCTTCCATATGCCATATGGGGCAAGACAGTGCATACGGATGAACTTCATAGAAGAATGCTGGCACTCAACTTATTACTTATTCGTCTGCCTCAACGAATCATTCTGGTGGATACTGGTTTAGGAAATCGCCTTTCCGAAAAGCAAATTTCTATCTATAATCCCTCACTTTTTATGCTTCCTGTTTCTTTAGCCGAATTAGGCATACGAGATATAGATGTAACTGATGTGGTTCTAACCCATCTTCATTTTGACCATTGTGGTGGACTTATAACCAACTTTGGAGATTCTGAAAGACTAACTTTCCCCCGGGCAAAATATTGGATTCAAAAATCTGAATGGGAAATAGCAAAAAATCCTGATGACTTAAATAAAGCCTCCTATAATTTTAACCATCAATTGTACTTATTGGAACAAAGCCATCAATATGAACTGATTGAAGGCAATCTGGAAATAGCGGAAGGTGTGACCTTGATTAAAACTGGAGGTCATACCGCCGGAAGTCAGATAGTAGAAATTGAAACCTCATCCAAATTTTATATCTATCCGGCTGATATTATACCAACTTTCTTTCATATTTCTCTTGCGGTAACTTCTGCTTATGACCTTTCACGCACAGATACATATACTGCAAAACAATATATTTACTCTCGCTTAAAAGAAAAGAAGGGGAGCTTACTTTTAAATCATGACCCTCAACGCTGGGAAGTAAATTTCTCCGAAATAAAATATTGTAAATAAAAGAGAATTAGCTTATAATCTCATTCCTTATATCACGATACAATCTATTCGTATCTACAATAATAAGCAGTCTGCTCTGAAACCTTAACTCTATATTTTTTGTCTGCAGGAACTAAAAACGATTCACCCTTACCATAAATTTTCCAATCTTTTGAATCCGGTAAAAGTACCGTTAAAATCCCGGATATTACCATCATATATTCAACCGTAGAAGTAACAAATTCAAATTCACCTTTGTCCATTACTCCAACTGTAGCCATACCTTGTGAATTTTCAAAAGCAATGGACTTTACTTTACCTTCAAAATATTCAAATACTTTAAGCATCTAATTCTCCTTTTTTATCACCTATTTTCTAATAAACTACCGTATAAATTATTCTCTAATTCTGTAAAGTCTTTTTCTCCTGCAATATTCTTACAATGAAAATCCCTTTTACTTATATTTATCCCTGTTCCCTATCAACTGATTAACAAGAAAAAAATAAAACTATAGTAAGCTTTATTTTTATAAAACATACCTTACCATCTTTAACCAGAATTCATAAAAATATCTATATATAAGCAATATACCTTCAACTCTTTAACCCGACTGATAGTTTCATACAATTTTCTTGACGCATCTGCACTCTGCAAAGGAAGGTTATTAATAAAGAAATAATATTAGGAATGAAGCAAATGCGAAAGTTAATCATTGCTGGAAATTGGAAAATGCATAAGGATGCCAAAAGCACAGAGGAATTTTGTAATGCTCTTGCTCAATATCTGGTAAATCATAATCAGATTAGAGTGTTACCTCTCATAGCTCCAGCTTTTCCCTTTTTGGAAAAAGCTTTAAAAATTCTAAATGGATTACCCGCGGAAGTGGCAGCACAGGATGTTAGTACTCATCTTGAAGGTGCCTATACTGGAGAAGTTTCCGCCAATCAGCTCAGTTCCCTTGGATTACATTATTGCATTGTGGGACATTCGGAACGCAGACAATATCATTCTGAAACTGATGTTATGGTTCGGGATAAGCAGCTTCGCTTGATAGAACAGGGAATGATTCCAATAGTCTGTCTGGGAGAAACTCTCAGTCAACGTCAAGCCGGTAAAACAGAAGAAGTAATTTTATCTCAATTAAATGGTTGTTTTGAGGGCATTGAATTACGAACAGGCAGGGAAACGATTATTGCTTATGAACCCGTCTGGGCTATAGGAACAGGACTTACCGCGACCGCTAATCAGGCTGAGGAAGCACATCTTTTAATTCGTAATTGGTTGAAAGAGCATTATTCGGAAGAGATAGCTCAAAACCTGCACATACTTTATGGTGGTAGTATGAAACCAGAAAATATTTATGGACTTATTTCTGAATCCGATATTGATGGTGGTCTGATTGGAGGTGCTTCTTTGAAGATAGATGATTTTTGTAAAATGATAGATATTGCCGTGAATTTGATTAAAAGTGGGAGCAAATAAATGATTGATTTGAAATATATTCGCACCCATCCTCAAGAAGTGCGAAATGCTATCCTGAATAAAAATGAAAAAGCCAATCTGGATGCTATTCTTGAATTAGATGAGAACCGGCGAAAACTACAATATGAATATGACCAGTTGAGAAGTAAACAACATCAGGTTTCTCAGATTATAGTATTGAAAAAGAGGAATGGTGAAGATGTTAGTGAGCTCCTGGAAGAAATGAGTAAAGTGGCAGAGCAAATCAAAACTTTAAATGCTCAACTTACCGAAACCAATACTCAATTAGAATCTTTACTGCTGACCATACCAAATATTCCTCATCCAGATGTTCCTATTGGAAAAGACGAATCAGCCAATAAAGTCATAAAGATGTGGGGTGAAAAACCAGGCTTTGCTTTCACAGCTTTGGACCATGTAGAATTAGCTGAGAAAAATAGGCTTCTGGACCTGCCCCGAGGTGCAAAAATCAGCGGCTCCGGATTCCCTATTTATACAGGAATAGGCGCAATTTGGGAAAGAGCTTTGATTAATTTTATGTTAAACTTCCATATCCAGAAACATAATTACACTGAACTGGCAGTTCCAGTACTGGTTACACGTAAAACTATGACCGGAACAGGACAATTGCCTAAACTGGAAGATGATATGTACCGAATAGAAGCAGATGACCTGTTTCTTATACCTACAGCTGAAGTGCCCGTGACCAATTTTTTTGCCGATGAGATTTTGCCACAAGATAAGCTCCCGCTTAAATTCGTCTCCTACACTCCTTGTTTCCGTCGTGAAGCTGGCTCTTATGGTAAAGAAACTAAAGGCTTGCAACGCTTACATCAATTCAATAAAGTAGAGTTAGTCCGTTTCGTGGAACCTTCTACTTCCTATCAAGCTTTAGAAGAGATTAGAGAAGATGCTGAAGAGATTTTGCAAGCTTTGAATCTTCATTATAGAGTGGTAGAACTGTGTACCGCTGATTTAAGTTTTGCCTCAGCTAAGACTTACGATATAGAAGTCTGGGCTCCAGGTTTGGGAAAATATCTGGAAGTGTCATCTATCAGTAATTTTGAAGATTTCCAGGCTCGCAGGGCTAATATACGCTATAGAGACACTCAAGGAAAACTTGGCTATCTTCATACACTCAATGGTTCTGGAGTAGCCACACCTCGTTTAATGATAGCTTTATGGGAAACCTATCAAACGAAAGAGGGAAATATCAGGGCTCCAGAGGTTTTAAGAGAATATAATGTGCCTGAAATTACCGAATCAAGTAAAGGATGGTAATGAATGTGCGAAAATAGATTAAATGAAAAAGCAACGGTTACGAGGCTAAAAGATTATGGAAAAACGGGAATTTGACTTCTTTGAACTAATAAGGTTGATTATCCGCAACCGCAAGTTCATTATTATATTTGTTGCTGTAGTGAGTGTAGCTGCAGTGATTTACAGTCTGGTCACACCTCAAATCTGGAGGTCAACTGCTACTTTCTATGTTCTTGGAGACCAGACCTCCTCTCTTCCGTTCAACATAGAAGGCTTAAGTGGTTTATCTGCCGAACTTATGGGAACAACAAATTCCCAAAATGCTATAAATGCAGTAACGGCTATGAATTCCAGGCAATTCTCAGAAAAAGTGATTCGCCATTTCAATCTTATAGATTATTATGAGATAGCCGACAAAGATAGTCTTAAAGCTATGGATAATGCTTTGAAAATACTTCATACAAAGACTATGAAAATAGGTAGTGACCCGGAAACCGGCTTGGTGACAGTTAGTGCTGAAACGAAAGACAAAAAACTCTCTCGTGATATAGTAAATTATTATTTGCAGCAACTGGATATCTATAATAGAGAAGAAAAGATTACCCGCGGAAAAATTAATCGCGAGTTTTTGGAAGCAAGGACCAATGAAACTCGTGCTGAAATTGATTCCCTCCTGATAGAATTAAAGAATTTCCAGCAAAAACACAATGCTATTGATATTGAAGCTCAAACTGCCTCTTTAATTCAAACCTATTCTGATATCATAGCCACTAAAATGAGTACTGATATAGAATTGGAACTGGCAAGAAAGAATTATGCAGAGAATTCTCCTGTCGTATTAGAACTAAAAGAGCGAAGTGAAGCTTTATCAAAACAGATAAAACAATTGGAAGCTGGAGAAAAGTCTATAAAACCAAGATATCTCATTGATATTGGCTCTATTCCTGATCTGGCTACTCAATATGCTCAATTGAAAATGAACCTGGAAATCAAATCCAAGGTTTATGAATATCTCTATCCTCAATATGAAGCAGCTAAACTGGAAGAATTGAAAGACCTGCCCACTCTGGATATTCTGGATACTCCAAGAGAAGCAGGATTAAGAGTTAGACCTAAAAGGGCAGTAATGTGTATCATTGCTTTTGCTCTGGCTATAGTGGTATCTATCATCATTGTCCTGATTAAAAACGCTCTGGAACAAAATAAAGAACGCTGGCAGGAGATTAAAAAAGAATTCTAAGTGGGTGTAATGAATATGCTAAAATTAGTGGCTGAGAAATCTATTTATCTCCTAGCCGCTTTAGCTGTTCTGGCAGTATCATTTTCACTGCAGTCCTTACAGATAGTCCAGATAGGTTTTATTGGTGTTATCTTTCTGGCTTGGGCAGTTTTCTCTCTAATTTTCGGTATCAGTGTAAGAAATAGTCTGATCTTCTGTTCCTTTTTCTTTATAAAACCTATACCAACCAGTTTCTATTGCGTATTAATCATCCTCTTGATTACTTTTATATTTGAATATCAGAATTCCCATCCTTTAGTGATACCCTATCCAATAGCGTTAATTGTCCTTTTATTAACATCCTGCTATGGATTGATGCGAGCACGTGAATTTTATTATTCCACTCAATATTTTGCTGCTACTGCCCTGGTTCCCTTGATACTATTCATTTTATTGGGCAATAGCAAGCTTCAAAAAGAAGATTTTATACTCTGGATAAAATTCGTTGTCCTAATAGGTATAGGTCTTAGTATTATTGGTGTCTTTATGGCATTAACTCATCCGGAACAACGTCTGGGTTCATTGTGGATAACGGCAATGACGATTAATGGATATTACACTTTAGCCTTTTTCTTCTCTATTGCTTTAGGTATAGAAGCGGAGAATAGCAATAATAAATATGTTTGGTTTATTGGTGCAATCATTATCCTGCTGGGTATGTTCTATACCTACACTCGTATAGCTCTTTTAGCCGTGTTATTTGGTCTTTTACTTATTATAATAATGGTTAAGAAACTGCGATATGTGGGGATGCTTTTGCTTCTACTAATTCCCTTGCTTATTCCATCTTCTATGATTTCAAGAATAAAATTGGGCTTGACCTTTGATTATTCAATTGTAATTAGATTTATCGCCTGGTTTTATGCTTTAAGACAGATTAAATTGGCACCCTGGTTTGGTATGGGAATTGATGTCTGGAAACATTGGTATGCAGCAATTATACCTATAGACTTTCTCTATGCAGAACATCCTCATAATATCTTTCTCAAGATTTGGGTAGAGCTGGGAATATTTGGTTTTTTAAGCTATTTTTATATCATCGGTGCTACTGTCAGAAAATATTACCTGCAATTAGTTAAGAGAAAGAAGGATTATTTCAATACTATAATTTTCATCGGTATTTTAGCATTGCTATTTGCTTGCTTGACCGATATCTTTATCCAGCAGTTTTCCATAAGTATGGTGTTCTGGATATCTTTAGCCTTTATGTATAGATTAGCTAAAAATCAAATTTAAAGTGAGGAACGATGAAAGAATTCCAAAAATTAGTGGATATTATTGCTCAACTTAGAGACCCTGTTTCAGGTTGTCCCTGGGACCTCAAACAAACTTCCAAAAGCCTGATCCCAAATATGATAGAAGAATTATATGAAGTAGTGGAAGCAATAGAAGATAGTGATAATGCCGCATTAATGGAAGAATTGGGAGACCTTTTACTGCACATCGTTATGCAAGCACAGCTTGCTTCTGAAGCAGGAGCATTTAATATTGCAGATGTTTTAAATCATATAAATGACAAACTGGTATGTCGTCATCCACATGTCTTTGGTGAACTGGAACTAAGAGACGCTGATAGCGTGAAGAAAAATTGGGAAAGATTAAAGAAAGCTGAAAAGCAAGAACGAAAAAGTGTCCTGGAAGGCATACCAAGAGCTTTACCTGCTTTAATATATGCTCAAAGGATGCAGGAAAAAGCTGCATCTGTTGGCTTTGATTGGGATGAGATACCTCCTATTCTGGAAAAGATTGACGAGGAAACTGAAGAGTTAAAATCTGCTTTAGAGAGTGAAGACCAGATATTCATCAAAGAAGAACTGGGAGATTTACTTTTTACCATAGTTAATCTTGCCCGAAAATTGCATATTGATGCAGAAAGTGCCTTAAAAGAAACAGCAGGTAAATTCTCTAAACGATTCCAGTATATTGAGGAGCAATATATTAAAAACGGAGAAGATATCAATGAAGCATCGCTCGAAGAACTCGACTCTTTCTGGGAGCTCTCCAAGAAAGAGGAATAATTTCCAGTATCTGCGATTATATTTAATCTTTAGCACGCTGGTTATCTTCGTTGCTATTGCCATCTATAGCCAGATTCTAATTCGTAATGCTAAAAGAGAGCAAGAATATGTCCCTCGTATCTTTGCTAAATATATTGCCTATACTGAAAATTACTTGCGTCAATCGGAAAAATATGCCTTGATGTTGGCAGAAATTACTTCCAAGACCTTTGAGGCTTTGAATAGAGAGGATTTTCAGGAAGCTATCAGCAATTATATGCTATTTGAATTTCCCCAAAAAAATCCTATTCCAGTTATTATTACTGATATTGATCTAGTGCCTCAGCTCTGGAATCAGGTTGGAGTTTCACCAGATAGCACCTACGATAGCCTTTCTGAACAGTCCAAACAGATTTTACAAAATAAGATGAAATCTATGGATCGCATAGAATTAAAGTCGGGCAACCAAGTAGTTAACTATGTCTATATTGCTCGTCCCTTATCTCTACAAGAATTTCTTAAGGACATAGATTATTCAGTAGTGGTAACCGACAGGGATAAAAAACCATTATATTGGCGAAATGTTGAAGTTCCCGAGGATAAAACCTGGGAACAGATAGCACCTGAGGACAAATTACAACTTCAAAAGACAATGAAGAATATGTATGAAGTTTACTTAGGTGATACTTCCGACCAATTAGGTTATATCTATTTCACTACTCCTAAATATCTACCTAGAATCAGATATCTCGTCTTACTGGAACTTGCGCTGGCTTTATTATTGGTCGGATTTAGCAGCTATGGATTGTTCCTCCTGAACAGAACCGAAAAAGACACTCTCTGGATTGGATTAGCCAAGGAAACCGCACATCAATTTGGCACTCCTATAACTTCTCTTATGGGATGGATAGACCTGTTAAGAGAAGCTCCAGAAGAAGGAATTTCCAGCCCGGAATTGAGTAAAATGTTAGATTATATGACTACTGATTTAAATCAACTAAAAAATATAGCCTCTCGTTTCGGTAAAGTGGGCTCTCAAACCAAGCTCGTTCCTACTGAATTACATACTATATTACAGCAAACAGTTTCTTATTTTAAGGATAGGCTTCCACATCTGGGGTCAAAAATGGACATTCATCTGATATCCAAAATCCCCGGAATAAAGGTTATGCTGGATACTGAACTTTTCACCTGGGCTATGGAAAATCTGATAAAAAATTGTATTGACGCTATGTCCCAAAAAGGTGGAAATATTTTTATCACCGCAACGCATAATAATAAATATGTCTTTATTCATATTAGAGATGAAGGTAAGGGCATTCCTCACTCGCAATGGAAAAAAATCTTTGAACCAGGAATAACTACTAAAACTCGGGGTTGGGGTCTGGGATTAAGTTTAGCAAAACGTATTATTGAAGAATATCATCAAGGCGTGATTAAAGTGCTCACCAGCACTATCAATGAAGGAACAACTATAGAAATCAGATTAAATATCGCCGAACAAGAGGAGGAGAAAAAATGAAATATTTACTCTCTACAGAACAAATGAGAGCACTGGATAGTAAGACCATTAAAGAATGTAATCTATCCTCAAGAATGCTTATGGAAACTGCAGGCAAGGGTTGTGCTGATTTATTAGTCCGTGAATTTCCTACTCAAATGGAAAATGGTGTTCTAATACTTTGCGGAAACGGAAATAATGGAGGTGATGGAGCAGTGCTTGCTCGCTGGCTACATCATTATGGATATACTGTTACCCTGGTTAATATTCAGCTTGGTAAACTTAGCCCTGAAACAAAGATAAATTTTTCTATCTGTCACTCACTGGGAATAAAAGTCCATAAAGTAAAATCAGAAAAGCAATTGGATTGGTTAAAAGAAATGGTCTCTATGCATAGTATGGTAATAGATGCCATCTTTGGCATTGGTTTTAAAGGAGAATTAGAACCCTGGCTTAAGGATTTATTCTTTTATATCAGTGCCTTTGCTGAGTTTAAGGTTGCCTTAGATATTCCTTCTGGCTTAAATGCTGATACGGGAAACACGGAAATGGCAATCTGGGTTGATACCACCCTGTGTATAGCCAATCTGAAGTTAGGACATATCCTTGGATTAGGCAGGGAAATCTGTGGAAAGTTGTATATCATTGATATTGGTATTCCAGACCTATTTTATGATGATGAAAATAATTATGTGCGACTCTTTACCGATAAGGACTTCTTCCCTCCCATTCGGATATCTACTTATCATAAAAATGACTATGGCAAAGTTTATATTTTTGGCGGTATATCTGGATACATTGGAGCTTCTATTATGGCAGCAAGGGCTGCTTTAAGAGCTGGTTGTGGCTATGCTTTCGTTCTTTATCGCAAAAGATTGATGTCTATCTACTCAGTTAAACTAACTGAAGCCCTGAATCAACCAATACCAGAGAATCCGGAAAATAATTTGCCCGATGAGCAAGCCTTACAAGATATTCTTTCCAATGCTACTGCTGTTTTAATTGGTCCCGGATTGGGTAGAGATGAATTTGCCCGAAAACTGCTGGAAATAACCATTAAGTATGTGGATTTACCTCTGGTAATTGATGCGGATGGACTGAATATTTTAGCGGAAAATCCTGATTTATACCAGTATATAGCCAAACCTAATGTTCTAATCACACCACATTGGGGAGAATTTGCCCGTCTGGCAAAAATTGAAAAAAGTGACTTACAAGCTGATTGTTTACAAGAGCTAAAGGCTTTTGTTGATAAATATCAAGCTCAAGTTCTGCTCAAAAGTCATTTCAGTATCTTTTGTAACAGAGAAGTAACCTGGGTTAATATCGCTGGTAATGATGGTTTAGCCACAGGTGGAAGCGGTGATGTCTTATCTGGAATTATAACTTCTTTCCTGGCTCAGGGTTTAAATATTTCTGAAGCAGCTATCAATGCTTCCTATCTCCTGGGTGCAACGGCTGAAAAGCTGGCAAAGAAACGTTCCACTGCCTCCATCTTGCCTTCAGATATCATTGATAATCTATTTATTAAAGATATATAAAATTCAAAGGAAGCAATCTTGAAAACTCTTGATGAATTGAACACTCCCATATTTTGGGCAGAAGGATATCCCGGTTCGCTAGAACGAGATAAATGGGTGATTAATGTTACTGGAAAATGTGTTAATCCTCATCAATTTACCTGGCAACAACTTCTTCGGCTACCTCAAAAAGAAGTATTAGGAAGATTAACCAGTGTTACTCGCTGGTCTGTAGAAGGACTCTGGACTGGAATAGAACTATCTACCATTTTGGACATTGTAAAAATGTTACCCTCCTGTAAATACCTCCGGTTCTGGTCCGTAGGAGAAATTTATGACACTTCCATTCCTGTCACTATAGCTCTAAAAGAGAAATCATTATTAGCTCATAGTTTTAATAAGGAATACCTGAGTGAAGATTATGGTGGTCCTGTCAGAGCATTTATACCTTATCTCTGGGGCTATAAATCAGCCAAATCAGTGATTAAAATTGAGCTGATGGAATATTACCTTCCTGGTTTCTGGGAAAAGCGAGGTTATTCTGATAGTGGTGAAATTGAACCTGGTCCCTGTCGGGATTTGAATGCAGATGGTGAAATAAAGTATATTGAAGGACCTGGAGAAGTGCATTTTTAGCTAAAGAGAGGTTTACCTGAAAATCAAAAAAAGATATCTGTCTAAATATTGCAATACACTGAAATTTCTTTAATTTATCTATAGATAAACCTTCTTGACTTCCAGGAAGTTAAAATTGCTATGGTCACTATAAGAATATGAATATTAAAAGAAAATACTATCATTCCATAAAATTGAGAGAAGCTTTTAACAGGATGCTCCTTCTATTGTTCTTTTGTATTAGCTGGAGCTTACTCTTTTCTCAGGATATCAGTGAAGAATATAACTTACTGAAGAATTATGTTCTACCGGATAATGCTACCCCTTTTAATGAGTTGACCCTACAAGACAGTCTATACTTAAAAGATGGAATACCATTTACAGGAATAGCTTATGACCGATATGAAAATGGAAAACTTGCCAGGGTAGTAACTTTCTATAAAGGAATTCAAAATGGTCCTATGTATATATGGTATCCCAATGGTGCTCCTCAATTGAGTACCAATTATCGTCAGTGTAAATTTCATGGATGGTATATAGGCTGGTATAGTAATGGAACTATCTTCTATAATATGGCTTTCAATCAGGGAAAATATGTTGGAGATTACCAGGATGACAACGACAGAAGACAGGAGCAAGAATCACCAGAATATGAAGGAGATGCAGATAGCCTTAATGAAAGAGATTAAGGCTTAACCTACAGAAAGGATTAAAAAAGCAATGGATGAAACACTTAGTAAAAACTATACTACTTACACCTTCAAAAAGATGAAATCTGAAGGCAAAAAAATATGTATGATTACTGCCTATGACTATGCTATGGCAAGATGCGTGCAAAACAGTGATATAGACCTTATCCTGGTTGGTGATAGTCTGGGAATGGTAGTTTTAGGCTATGAAAACACTCTTCCTGTTACTATGGATGATATGATTCGTCACACAGCTGCTGTACGGAGAGGAGCTCCAAATGCTTTCATCATAGGTGATATGCCTTATATGAGTTATCACCTTAATCTGGAACAAACTAAAATAAATGCTGCCAGATTGATGGTGGAAGGCGGTGCAAATGCAGTTAAACTGGAAGGAGGCTCTGAATCAAGACTTGAAGCTATCTCTGCTATCCTGGATTGTCAAATTCCCGTATGTGCACATATTGGCTTGACACCACAAAGCATTCGTATATTTGGTGGTTATAAAGTACAAGGAAAAACTCCTCAAGCTTATGAACGATTGTTGAAACAGGCAGTTGCACTGGAAGAAACGGGTGTTTTTATGCTCGTATTAGAAGGAGTTCCAGAAGCTTTAGGAAAAGATATAGCTAAAACCCTACAAATTCCCGTTATCGGTATAGGAGCAGGCAGATATGTAGATGGTCAGGTGCTGGTAAACAATGATTTACTCGGATATTCAGATTTAATTCCCAGGTATGTTAAAGCCTATGCCTCTCTGGATAAAGTTATAGCTGACGCCTTAAACCATTATTGTTCGGAGGTGCGTGAAGGAGTTTTCCCGGATGAAAATAATGTATATTTCCCAATAAATGAAGAAATAAAGGATAACAAATGATGAGTAATCAAAATAAACAAGTTGAGACAATGACCGCTGATGAGAAGTTTGCGGCAATTGCTAATCTAAAAAACAGTCTGGAAGATAATTTTATTAACTTAGGACAACTACTTTCTGAAATTAAACGCAGTAAACTATTCCGTAAAAAGGGTTATGATAATTTTAAGGATTTCGTTGAAGCAGAGTATAATCTCAGCGGTTCCTTAGCAGGAAAATTAGTCAAAATCTTTGACCTCTTTATTGATAATATGGATGTGGATGAAGCTACTGTCAAGGAAATAGGCTTTGATCGCTTGCAAATGATTTATCCTATGGTTAATAAAGGTGATTGGGAGGTGAAAGATGAATGGCTGGAAAAAGCACAAGAGACACCTACCAATGAGCTTCGTAAATATATCCAGGAACTCAAATTAAGTGAAAAAGAGGAGCAGATTGACCAAAAAAAGATTTTTATTGACCAGTATCTGGAAAAAATGACCAGTATTTTTAACTGCTCTCGTAATGAGCTGGACTATAAACTGGCACTTTACTTTCAAGATATGGACCCAGAACAAATTAAAAAAGTGGTCCAGAAAAGGGAACGCCAGTTTGAATCTGAATTAAAAAAGGAGGAATCCACTTGAAACGCAATAAACAAATCAAAATCCTCTGGGTGGATGATGAAATAGAACTTCTGAAATCTTTCGTCTTCTTTTTAGAAGAACGAAACTACGATGTTGATACCTGTAATAATGGCAATGATGCTATTGAAAAAGTGCTGGAAAATAAATATGATATGGTGATTCTGGATGAAATGATGCCAGGTTTAGATGGTTTGACCACCCTGCAGGAAATAAAACGTATCAATCCTTCACTTCCTATTATTATGGTCACTAAAAGTGAAGAAGAAGGATTGATGGATAAGGCAATTGCCTCTCAAATCGCCGATTACCTTATTAAACCTATCAATCCTAATCAAATTATTATGGCGATTAAAAAGATATTTCAAGCTGATGAAATCCGTGCTAATCAAATTGGTGAACAATACACCCGTTTCATTGCCCAACTCAATCAGCGCCTTTTTAATACTCCAGATTGGGATGAATGGGCTAATATCTATCAAGAGATGTCGCAATGGGAAATCCAGATAGATGATATCAATGATGATGGCTTACGTCAAACCCATTTCCTGGAAAAACGTAATTGCAATACCGAATTTACTACCTATATTGAACGAAACTATCGCAACTGGCTCCGCTCTGATGAAAGACCTAATATGTCTTTTGATGTTATTTCTCAATATATTGCACCTCATTTTGACCTGCAAATTCCGATATATTTCATTATCATAGATTGTATGCGCTTAGACCAGTACCTGTCTATTCAACCATATATTCAAGAACTCTTTGATGAAGAAATGAACCTTTATTATTCTATACTGCCAACTGCTACTCCTTACAGCCGTAATGCTATTTTTAGCGGAATGTTACCTATTGATATAGCCAAACATTTCCCTGAATACTGGAATACTACTGAAGAAATGGACAATTCTCGTAATAGAAATGAACATCAGCTCCTGGATGAACATATCACGGAACTGGGATACAATCTAAATCCATCTTCTAAATATGTGAAAATCTTCAATATGGAAGAAGGTAATTTCGTTTTGCGTAAAATTGAGACCTGGAATAAAGAAAACCTGATTGTACTGGTATATAATTTCCTGGACCTTTTGGCGCATCATCGTTCTCGTGACCAGATATTGCAAGAAACCATTCCCAATGAAGAAGGTCTGCGTGCCTTTACTAAACACTGGTTCTTGCATTCTTCCCTTTATGAAGCACTTAAACTTATTGCCAAACAAAATGCTATCTGTATAATTACTACAGACCATGGCTCCATCAAAGTAAACCGCGCTACTCAGGTTATTGGTGATAGGGACACCTCGGTTACAGTTCGTTATAAAGAAGGTAAAAATCTCAACGCCAATGAACGACATGCTATCTTTGTGAAAAAACCCTCCGAATTCGGACTGCCCAGTAAAAGCATTGTGGATAACTATATCTTTGCTCGTGATGACTACTACTTCGTCTATCCCAATGCCTATCATCAATATCAAAAACAATATAATGGCACTTTTCAGCACGGTGGAGTTTCTATGGAAGAAATGATATTGCCCATAGCTACTTGCCGTCCTAAACATCTTAAAATTTAATTGACATAACAAGCAAAGTTCTTTTAATTGAATTTAGGATTGTGCAATATGTATATCGTCCCGAAAGATGCAAGAAGCAATCACATTGTGCTTGCAACTTTTGGGACTTTTGCTTTTATAATTCTTTACTTGTAGGTAAGGTTATGAAACTATGCAAATGCCAGATGAACTGGAACTAAAAAGCAAGCAGGATACTTTTAAATTAGCTGAATTTCTGGCACCTCTATTGGATGCAGGAGACCTAATCTGCCTTTATGGAAATCTTGGTTCAGGTAAAACATTCTTTGCCGCTGCCTTAGCAAAAGCTTTAGGAGTTCCTGATTTTGTTACCAGCCCTTCTTTTATTTTATTAAATCAATATCAAGGTGCTAAATTTCCCGTGTATCATCTTGATCTTTATCGCCTGAAAAATGAACAGGAATTCTGGGATTTAGGAATAACCGATTTTATAGATAAAGGCATCATTCTTATTGAATGGCCCGAATTGGCAACTAAACTTCTGCCTGAAAGCATACAAAATCTGAATTTGCACTTCTCTTTTGATGGGAAAAGAAGGATGGTGAAAATTGATGCCCGAGATAAATTTGCTCCCTATTTTATTAAATAAATTTCGCTCAGGAGGATAAAATGAGCTTTAATCCCTTATGGATAGCACTAATAGTAGTCGTGTTAATGATTATCTGGGAAATTGCTGGAAAACATAAGTCCCCTCAAAGAGGATGGATTATAGCTGGCACTTGCTTTATTTTAGGTATGGCAGTTTTCGGCTACTTCTTCCAGCAAAGCAGACAATCTTCTTCTCTACATGTGGTCGGTTATGCCAGTAAAACCTTTGAAAGTGATATGGCAAAGTGGACTCTGTCTATGCAAAAAAACACAGATCTTGGCGGATTGATGAATGCTTATACCACATTAAATAATGATGTGAATGAATTCAAAAAATTGCTGCTGGGAAAAGGCATTGCCGAAAAAGATATTGATATTCAACCACCTACCAGTTCTCCCGTCTATGATAACAGCGGAAATATTACCGGTTATAATGTTAATCAAACACTCTATATCCTCAGTAAGGATATTCCTACCGTAGAATCAATCGCTCTTGACCCCCAATTCTTTGCCCAACGTTCTATCATATTAATCCAATCTAATCTGGAATATCTCTATTCAAAACTACCTGACTTGAAAAAAGAAATGATTGGTGCTGCTACAGAAGATGCTTATGCACGGGCAAAAGAAATTAGTTCTGCCTCCAAAACTCATCTGGGAAAACTTATCTATGCTCGGACAGGAGTCTTCCAGATTACAGAACCTTTTTCTACCGAAGTTTCTGACTATGGTTTCTATAGAACCAATACCCGCACTAAAAGTATATCTGTAACTGTCACAGCAGATTTTCGCTTATAACTATTCTAAAAATATTTAGTTGCATTCTCGCTACTAGGAACTGTAACTATTCTTAGTGAAAGATTCCCTTTTGCCCGAAATTATTCTGTAAACTCAGAAGCAAACTTATATAGATTTATATTTTACTAATAGCGCTTAGAGTGATAAAATATAGCTTGATTACTTCATAAATAATTAGTTATTATTATTGTAAATCCAGAAAAGAGAAAAGAATAGACCCTATATTATTTAAGACAACCAGATATTTTATTCCCCTTTTATAAAGGGGTGTCCGGAAAGGACAGGGTATTTTATTCCCCTTTTATAAAGGGGCGTCTCGCAGAGATGGGGTATTAAACTCCTCTCTTTCCCAAAATTTAAAAACCAGAATTGCATTTCCTGATAATCAAAAAATAAATCTATCATATCTAATCCCGGTATAATAACTTGCAATTATTCCATTCCTTTCCTGAAGTATTGAATCCTTTTATGCGCTACATTATTAGATTTACCCCCCTGGATTTTTAACTGCTTCCTACCCTAAAGAAGATTTCCAGCTTATGTCCAACTTATGTCCAGCTTATGTCCAGCTTATGTCCGAAATGGGACATAAGCTATACTTAATCTCTGCTAAAGTATTATATAGAAGAAAGACATCGCCTTAAGATAGTTTATTTGCTTGACATAGAGCTGATTTATCTATTTTAGGTTATAAAATTATAAGGATTTGGTAAATAATAGAGGATACGAATGGAAATCAGCAAGACCTATGAACCCCAACTAATAGAAAAGAAATGGTATGAATTTTGGGAAAAAAATGAGTATTTTCAGCCCGAAGGAGACACCTCAAAACCTCCATTTACGGTGTTGATGCCACCTCCAAATGTTACAGGAATCCTTCATATGGGTCATGTCTTGAATAATACATTGCAAGATATTGTGGTTCGTTTTCATAGAATGTTGGGAGAACCAACTCTCTGGTTACCTGGAGTTGACCACGCTGGAATTGCCACTCAAAATATGGTAGAAAAAGAACTTGCCCGAGAAGGAAAAACAAGACAGGAAATTGGAAGAGAAAAGATGCTGGAACTCATCTGGAAATGGAAGGAAGAAAAAGGTGGTCACATCATAGATCAACTTAAAATTTTAGGTGCTTCTTGTGATTGGTCTCGCCTTCGTTTTACTATGGATGAGACGCTCTCTCGTGCCGTTAAAGAAGTCTTTATCCGCCTTTATGATGAAGGTTTAATCTATAAAGGAAAATATATCATCAATTGGTGTCCACGGTGCGAGACCGCTCTGGCTAATGATGAAGTGGAATACAGTGAAGAAAATGGTAATTTATGGTATATTCGTTATCCTCTAACAGATGGCAGTGGCTACCTTGTTGTCGCTACCACTCGTCCTGAAACAATGTTAGGTGATACTGCAGTGGCAGTTAATCCTCGGGATGACCGCTATCAACATTTAGTAGGAAAAGAGGTAGAGCTTCCCTTAACTGGTAGAAAAATCCCTATCCTTGAAGATGATTATGTAGATATGGAATTTGGAACTGGCTGCGTTAAAGTCACCCCTGCTCATGACCCTAACGATTTTGAAATAGGTCAACGCCATAATTTGCCTCAAATCCTGATTATGGATGAACAGGCAGTTATGAATTCTGCTGCGGGCAAAGAATTTGTTGGATTAGACCGTTTTGCCTGTCGTGAAAAAGTAGTTGAATTATTAACTCAGCAGGATTTACTGGAAAAAATAGAACCTTACACTCATTCTGTGGGACATTGCTATCGCTGTGATACCGTGGTTGAACCTTATCTTTCCGACCAGTGGTTCGTAAAAATGAAGCCACTTGCGGGACCTGCTATTGAAGTAGTAGAAAAAGATGAAGTCCGCTTTCAGCCAGAACGCTGGACTAAGGTCTATATGCACTGGATGAATAATATCCGCGATTGGTGCATATCCCGACAAATATGGTGGGGACACAGGATTCCGGTCTACTATTGTAATTCTTGTGGTAAGATGATAGTAGCCAAAGAAATGCCCTCTGTCTGTCCTGAGTGTGGAAGCAATTCTTTTCATCAGGACGAAGATGTTCTGGATACCTGGTTCTCCAGTTGGCTATGGCCCTTCTCCACTTTGGGTTGGCCTGACGAAACTGAAGATTTAAAACGCTACCTTCCTACTCAAGTACTTATCACTGCTCCCGAAATCATTTACCTCTGGGTAGCCAGAATGATTATGAGCACTCTGCATTTCATCCATATTATTCCCTTTCAAACTGTCCTGCTTCACGGCACGGTTAGAGATGAATACGGGATAAAAATGAGTAAATCTCTGGGGAATTCTCCTGATCCAATTGATATTATTGATAGAGTTGGAGCAGATGCACTCCGTTTTTCTATGGTTTTTGGCACTCCTAAGGGTGCCGATGTAATTTTTAGTGAATCTATTCTGGAAACGGGACGCAATTTTGCCAATAAAATCTGGAATGCCTATCGCTTTATAATGATGAATATTAAAGAAGGCGAAAAACTACCCAGAAAAGATGAACTTCAGATGGAACTTGCAGATCTCTGGATTTATTCTCGCTTAAATGAAACAGCAAGAAATACTGCTGAACATTATCAAAACTTGAGATTTAATGATGCGGCACAAGGAATTTTTCAGTTCCTCTGGGATGAATTCTGCTCCTGGTATATAGAACTTTCTAAGGACCGACTGAACTCCAATGATATCCTTTCCAGAAGCACTACTCTTTATATTCTGCTTGATGTGATGCAAAACTCTATGCGCCTTCTTCATCCTATTATGCCCTTTATCACCGAAGAAATCTGGCAAAACATTAAAAAAGTGTTTCCTCAAACAGAAGATGCTCTCATTATTGCTGCTTTCCCTTCCTGCGATGAAAAAATGATTGACCCCGAGATTGCCGATGATATGTCCTTTATGCAAGAAGCTATCACCGCTGTCCGTAATCTAAGAAAAGAACTCAACCTCAATCCTGGCATTCCTATTTCTCTGGTGATTAGAGTAGCAGAAGAAAGACAAAAAGACCTGATTGAACGCTATACCACTTATTTCAAAAGATTGGCAAAAGTAGAAAATATAGAACTAGGAAGACAGATATCCAAACCTAAAGCCTCCATTGCTGCCGTGGTTCGTAATCTGGAAATCTTTCTTCCACTTAAAGGAATAATTGACCTGGAAGCTGAAAAAGCACGCTTAAGTAAACAAATTGAAAAACTGGAAAAAGAAGTGCAAGTGATTAAAAATAAACTGGATAATCCACATTTTCTCGCCAATGCAAAACCGGAAATAGTGGAAAATGAAAAAAAACACTTTGAAGAAGTGAACACAAAACTATCCTTGACAAAAGAACTCCTTGAAGATTTAAAGTAAATAACTCATTTAAAATAACATAGATAAAATAAAAAGTGGGGCTATAGCTCAGCTGGGAGAGCGGAACGTTCGCAATGTTCAGGTCAGGGGTTCAATTCCCCTTAGCTCCACCAATTTACCTTGAACTTTCCCTCAAACTTATTTCCTTCTTCTTTTATAAATTTATATAAGAAAATTGCAAAAATATCTTGACAACTATAAATTCCTGAATAATTAAAACCATAATAGAGGATTATTATGAAAGAAATGAAAAAGGGGAATATTATTTCGCTGATAGTTAATTGGAAGCTGAAGAGAAAAAGCTTCTTCTCTTGTGGTTTACTTGACCTCCTCAAGCCTACTTCCTACCCTTATTTACTCCTGAATAAAACCCACTCAAAATTTCTATTTGTTTTATGAATTAGATTAAATATAAGGCTCTCTTTCAAATCGAGTGGGTAGCTCGGGGGTGGGAATTCCGATTCCCACAAAGAACGAAGTTCTTTATTTGGCTAAAGCATTATATTTTAATACATTGTATCGGACTTCGTCCGATGGACGAATTGGAATTCGGCCCCCTGGAATGCGTTCACCCACTAATGATGAACTTGAGCCAAATATAATATAGAAAACAAACTTTAAGGTTAAAGGAGACCAAAAATGAAAACAAAATGCCTGATGTTTGTTTTACTCTTTGTCACCGTGTTGCTATCCGCTCAGGAAATCAACACCTATTTAAACTTATCGCATAGTTCGCTCTGTCCCGATGGCTATCTTCGTTTAAGATGGCTGGATGAGACAAGCAATTCAACCGCTACACAATGCTTTTATAGTCTTAATGGCTCGGATTGGCAGTATACTTCTGCTTCTCCCATTCAAGCAAATCAGATGGAAGCCGTTGTTCCCTATGAATTTGGTCAATCTCTTCATTATCGTTTACGCACCCCAGTAACTTTTGAAGGTGAATACATTATTTTTATGCATATTCCTTATTTGACTTCTGATGTCTTTCCCCCTGCTTTATCTCAGTTAGGTGAAATTGCTACTGACTCTTCAGGAGATTCTGACTTACCCGATATCCCTGCCTTAGATCTCACTGATTGCTGGTGTGGTGCCACTGAAACTAAACTTTATTCTGCTTTGGCAAATGTTGCTAATGCCTTTCCCCTGGTACATAATATCACCTCCTACAATCTTTATGCAACATTCATCTTCAACCCCGAAACTGTGATTGATACACTTTGCTATGCTATGATTTACACCTTCAATATTCCCTCAGTCTTCTCTCCTGGCTTATATAAAATGGGAATTGATTTGGAAGGGGTTGGACCTACTTCCTTTGTTAGAATAGGAGATATTGAGACTTCAGTGGTTAATGGAAAACTTATAATGGGATGTAATATGTCTGACCTTATTAACGACCCTGATTTTGGTAATTGGCCCAATCTCTCAAATGCCCTTATATTTACCAATATAAGCGTTAACTTTGGCTTACTGGAACAGCAACCACACTTCACTCAAGGGGATTATACCTCTCCTGGATTTTTAATCTTCCAGAACTATCATTATCAGGTAGACCAGAATACCCTTCCTCAGCTTACTAATCTAACCTATAATTCTACTACCCACCTATTTGAGTTTGATTACACCGATAACGAGGAAGATTTCCCGCTTATTATGGAAGTAGAATTAGCTGGTGGTCAAATTCTGGAACCCATCACGCTTAATCCAGATTACAGCCAGGCTGTTCACTATTCTCTGCTTATAACAAATCCCTCTCAATATATCACCCTTCGCTGCAGTGATAATTTAAGTGATATAGTTGAAGTTGTGTATGATACAACCGCAGTAAACGATGAAACAATGCCTGTCCCTGCTTTAAAATGTTATGTACCCAATCCCTATAATCCTCTCTCCGGTCCCTGCAATATAACTATCAAGGGGCTGGATAAAAGACCAGTTAAAGTGGAACTGTTTAATCTGAAGGGACAGCTTCTGGGAATTCTTTATGAAGGAATTCCTCTTGACGATAAACTGATGTTTTCTTTCAATGGAAGTATGAAAAACAAAAAATTGAATAGTGGTATATATTTTATCCACATACAGCAGAATCAGAGAAAACTGGTACATAAATTTATCCTACAATAAAGGAGTATATCTTCACTAAGTAATGTTTATAGATTATGCAAAAATTACCATTAAAGCTGGAAATGGTGGTGATGGAATTATTAGTTTCCGTAAAGAAAAATATATTTCTCGGGGAGGTCCTGATGGAGGTAATGGAGGTCATGGCGGTTCCGTTATCGCTATAGGTGATGAAAATGTTAACACTCTCCTCGCTTATAAATATCATAGAAAGTTCTATGCTGAAGATGGAAAACCAGGTTCAAGCGCTCGTAAAAGAGGATTAAGTGGAGATGATATCTATCTCCATCTGCCCCTAGGCACAGAAATTTATCAAATAAAAGAAAATGGCGAAAGAATCAAAATCGCTGATATAACTGCTCATAATGAAGAAATCATCTTAGCTCATGGTGGAAGAGGTGGAAAAGGAAATAGTAATTTTGCCACTCCTACTAATCAAGCACCTCGTATAGCTACTCCCGGTAGAAAAACTAAAGAAATTGTTCTGGAACTGGTGTTAAAACTTATGGCAGATGTTGGTCTGGTCGGTTTTCCTAATGCTGGCAAATCCACGCTCCTGAGTGTCCTTTCCTCAGCTAAGCCTAAGATTGCCGATTATGAATTTACCACTCTGGAACCTATGCTCGGTGTTGTTCCCGTTACCGAATATCAATCCTTCGTTATGGCTGATATTCCTGGCATAATTGAAGGAGCTCATCAAGGCAAAGGTTTGGGACATCAATTTCTCCAACATATTCAAAGAACCAGTGTACTCCTCTTTCTTATTGATATCAATACTCCTGATCCCTTAGAAGCCTTACGAACTCTCCGCTCTGAACTTTCTCTGTATGACCCCTTTTTGGATAAAAAACCCAGTCTCGTGGTATTAAGTAAACTGGACACTATCCCGGAAGAAGAAAGAAACTCCCGTCTGGTAGAACTACAATCGCAATTCCAGAAAGAATATGGGTTAAATGTCCTTCCTATCTCTTCTGTAGGTAATCTGGGATTGGAAGAACTGAAATGGACTCTTTATAATATGCTTGATAAAAAATGACCGATAAACTGAAAGCCTGGCTCTCTTTTAAATCAGCAGTTGGTTCTAAACCCAAAACTGCTCTGGAACTGATTAGAAAATATCCGAACCCCGAAGAATATGTAGGAAATCCACAACATCCTATCTATGCTGATAAATCTATTGACCCCAAAATAAAAGAACAACTGCTTTCCGCTATACCTCATCCCCGGGAAGAACAGATTATTAAACTCTGTGAACACTATGAGATAAATGCTCTGTTCTATGGCGAAAAAAATTATCCTTTCGCTTTGTCAAATATCACGGTTCCTCCTCTCATTCTTTATTATCGTGGTGACCTTCTCAAAGCTTTGAATAATATATGCTTAGCTGTTGTTGGAACCCGTAAACCTACCGCCTATGGGAAAAATGCCTGTTCTAAACTCCTTACTCCCGTTTGCCAAAAAGGAGTTACTATCATCAGTGGCTTGGCTTATGGAATTGATACCATTTCTCATATCACTGCTATCCAGAATGGTGCTATGACTATTGCGGTTCTTGCTAGTGGAGTAGAAAATATCTATCCTCCAGCTAATCGTGAACTTGCCAAAGAAATAATAAACAATGGAGCTTTAGTCTCGGAATACGAACCTGGAACTAAGCTAGAATCCTGGAACTTTCCCGCTAGAAACCGTATTATATCAGCTCTAGCTCCGGTAACTTTCGTCGTAGAAGGCTCTATGACCAGTGGTGCTATGATTACTGCTAAACATGCTCTGGAACAAAATAATGACCTTATGGCACTTCCTGGAGAAATCTATCATCCCAATGCTCAGGGTCCTAACTATCTCATTAAAAACGGAGCTCAATGCATAACCTGTCCGGAAGATATTCTTTCTGCTCTCGGAATAGAAATAGAAGAAAAGGAACAACTGGAAGTTTTCCCGGAAATTTCTCTTGATGAACAAAAGATTTATGACCTGTTTCGGGAAGAACAACGCGAAATCTCTTTTGATGAACTCTTGCTTAAAACTGGCTATAGCTTTGGTAAATTATCCACTATCCTTCTGAATCTTGAATTAAAAGGATTAATCATCAAATCTGGAGGAAACACCTTTCTTTTAAGCTAAACCTAATAGAATGATAAAAGGATGCAAGATGTCCCCATCTTGCAAAGTCACCAGGTTTTTCCTGATTAAAGAATTACCTATTTATGTAATCTTAACCTCAATTATATTATCTTATTACTGCACTTAACATTTTCCCTTTTCAAATATTTATCTCAGTTCTACCTCTTTTCTATAATGTAAAGATTTCTCCTCTCTTATTTTTTCCCTAAATTTTTTGTCAGATTTACCCTTCCACCTCACATACCAATTTAATAGAATAAGTCCTATGGACTTAAAAAACTCTAATCCCTTAAAGATATCTTTCTGCTTCAAGCTCGTAAACTGGCTACTCATTGTGAAGGAAAAGAGTTTTATACTCCTTTTCATTGGAGGTAATTTATGCTTCAGGCTATCAATAGATCCAGCTATGATAAAAGTCTCTATCTCGTTTGCTTTGATATCGTCTCCGATAAAATCCGCTACCGCGTAGTAAAATGCCTTAAAACCTACGGTCAGCGTGTTCAAAAAAGTGTTTTTGAATGTATGCTAAACGATAAACAATACATACAAATGAAATCCGCTCTGGATAAACTTATTAAACCAGAAGAAGATAGCATCCGTTTCTACCTCCTCTGTAAAAACTGTGCCAAAAACATTGTTATCTCCGGCCTCGGAACCTACACTGAAGATGAAAATGTTATCATCATCTAAGTTAAAGAAATATATTAAAGTTACACCACCTAACTTATTCCAACTTCACAGATCTTTATAAATAAACTATGTATTATCCCTATAATCTACTACACCGTTCATTAACTGCTAACAAATTGAATAACGATAAAATTACTCTGGGGATGAAATACATATTTGACCCTTTGTTGTTTTATACTTTGACTAAGATAAAATGGCTCCGAAAAGTAAAATAATTATTGACAATTAAAATATGATTTATTAAAAGGAAATTAGAAGAATGAATATGGAGTTTTGGACCGTGATTTGTCAGAACAAATCCGATTTTAGACAATTTATTAAAAATGAAGGGATTAAGTCCATTTCAGGACAAAATCACTGTCCAAATTGTATCTCATTATCTTTCAATCAGTTAAATAAGGTCAAAAAATATGCCCCCCACCCCCTCAACCCACCTTTTACCATCGCTGTCTTTTTTGACCTTGCAACACTTTGCTCCACAATCACTTGAAAACGCCGCTGTAAGAATTGAATTGACCCGCTTGAGGGGATTGAGACCCGAAGATTGTTTTCTTCAGTGGGTAAAAGACGCTGTAAGAATTGAATTGACCCGCTTGAGGGGATTGAGACTTATCGTATTCTATTATCTATTATTATCTATCTAGAGAGAGAGTAAGAATTGAATTGACCCGCTTGAGGGGATTGAGACAATCATAGGACTTTTCCAAAACTCTAATGAGGGACGAGAATCGTAAGAATTGAATTGACCCGCTTGAGGGGATTGAGACTGAGTTCTTGGTCTGACAAGGTTTTGAATTCGATGTTGTAAGAATTGAATTGACCCGCTTGAGGGGATTGAGACTATAATGCACCAATTGCCAGTAATAATATTCTGGAAGTAAGAATTGAATTGACCCGCTTGAGGGGATTGAGACCTCTGTCCCGTCATTAAGTTTGATGGCGTGTGGAGTTAGAGTAAGAATTGAATTGACCCGCTTGAGGGGATTGAGACTAATTTTCAGGGACTCTAATGATATTCCCTGACGGTGGGGTAAGAATTGAATTGACCCGCTTGAGGGGATTGAGACTCTGATTGAGATTTAGGGGTAGCCGATATATAATTATGTAAGAATTGAATTGACCCGCTTGAGGGGATTGAGACTTAATAATCTCTTCATTTTATCCTCCTTACATCAGACTTCCGTGTAAGAATTGAATTGACCCGCTTGAGGGGATTGAGACGTGAGGAAGTCATACACATAAATTCTTTCCTCTTCGAGGTAAGAATTGAATTGACCCGCTTGAGGGGATTGAGACTTACTACTTACATATTTTTCACACTCGGCTAAATATGGTAAGAATTGAATTGACCCGCTTGAGGGGATTGAGACGTAATATTGGATAATACAGCGTTAAGAATATTTTCCTTGTAAGAATTGAATTGACCCGCTTGAGGGGATTGAGACGAAACCCATCGCTGGAAATGAGTTTCATCATCGGGCATAATGTAAGAATTGAATTGACCCGCTTGAGGGGATTGAGACTGACAAAAAGCGGGAAATAAATCTTTCAACGGAAATACATGTAAGAATTGAATTGACCCGCTTGAGGGGATTGAGACTTATCGCTATTCTATGACTACCAATTATTTCCACATGTAAGAATTGAATTGACCCGCTTGAGGGGATTGAGACTTTTGTCTACAATTTCATATGCAGACAGTAAGATGTTTTTTGTAAGAATTGAATTGACCCGCTTGAGGGGATTGAGACACATAATATCTGCAAGATTTAAACGGATTAAATATTTCTGTAAGAATTGAATTGACCCGCTTGAGGGGATTGAGACTTTACTCACCCTTCTTACAATTTCCTTCTTTTCCATTGTAAGAATTGAATTGACCCGCTTGAGGGGATTGAGACCATTCTTCCTCCTCGTTCAGGATTATTTCATACCAATTCTGTAAGAATTGAATTGACCCGCTTGAGGGGATTGAGACTAATATTTGTCATTAACTTTTATCTCTAATAACTCATCTGGGGTAAGAATTGAATTGACCCGCTTGAGGGGATTGAGACTGTAAATGTTTCCTCACCATATAAAGAACATCCATATCTAGTAAGAATTGAATTGACCCGCTTGAGGGGATTGAGACTTCATTTCCGATTATGGGGTTAAAAACTAATCCTTCTGTAAGAATTGAATTGACCCGCTTGAGGGGATTGAGACTTTCTTTCTTACTCATTTTCTTTGCCTCCTTTTGGCTGTAAGAATTGAATTGACCCGCTTGAGGGGATTGAGACTTTCTTTCTTACTCATTTTCTTTGCCTCCTTTTGGCTGTAAGAATTGAATTGACCCGCTTGAGGGGATTGAGACTTTGTCAGCCGATAGTAAAGAAACAAATTGCTTCTTGTAAGAATTGAATTGACCCGCTTGAGGGGATTGAGACTTCAACAAACAGGCATATCCAACAATGTTTTGGATGTGTAAGAATTGAATTGACCCGCTTGAGGGGATTGAGACCATAAACAGGATAATCAAATTTATTATCCTTAAACGATTCGTAAGAATTGAATTGACCCGCTTGAGGGGATTGAGACCTTAATGGCGTTTAACACTAAGGCTGAAACTATATAAACGGGTAAGAATTGAATTGACCCGCTTGAGGGGATTGAGACCATTCTGTAGTCCCATATGCAGAGACTACAGAGATGATGTAAGAATTGAATTGACCCGCTTGAGGGGATTGAGACCTGGATAATGCACTGCTTGTCCGTTTTGCAGACAGGTAAGAATTGAATTGACCCGCTTGAGGGGATTGAGACTGTTTTTTCATTTTCAGACGATAAATTATTCATTATTACGTAAGAATTGAATTGACCCGCTTGAGGGGATTGAGACAATTTATCGTTCTCATAAACAATTTCGGCATATAATTCCGTAAGAATTGAATTGACCCGCTTGAGGGGATTGAGACTCCGATATTCTTTTTTTGCGATATGAATATAACCCTTGTGTAAGAATTGAATTGACCCGCTTGAGGGGATTGAGACCTTAATTACGGTCTTTTTTGCCATATCCTCGTATGCGGTGTAAGAATTGAATTGACCCGCTTGAGGGGATTGAGACTTTTACTTGATGCAAAGGAGGACCTTTGCATACCAATACCTTTGCATACCAATACCTTTGTATACCAGTACATTGTATAGCAATACATAATAGGGTTAAAATAATTCTAAAAAATGCATATTTCACTTGACATTATTTACATAAATTAAAATCCTAACTTTAGGGTTATTGACTATGTTATTTTTAGAATTAAAAGTTTCTTTTTCTTTGGATGACAAGATAGAGTTAGATAGGGATCTTTCATCAGCACTTAGAGGGGTCTGGGGCAGGGTTTTACGCAGCAACTTTTGTTATCAAAAGAATCTTGAGTGTTCCGAATGTAACTTTGAGAATTGCACCTATTTTGTGCTTTTTGAGAAGAAATATTCAACCTCCGAGCAATATCATCCCTATATTATTCAAGCCCGGTTTTGTGAACCTGGGGTAATTGAGGCAAGGTTCAAATTTTTCGGATGGGTTTGTGAAAACTATGAGAAATTGCTTTATTCCATTATCAAGATGAATGGTAGAAGGCTGATGCTTCAGGGCAAAGAGTATATTATGGAGCTTCAGAGCATAAAAGATAGGGAAGGTAGGGTTCTTTTTACCCGTTTTAGCGAAAAGATTAAGAGACCAAAATTGATAGAATTAGATTTTGAGCCGGAGGAATGTTCAGCGGTGGAGATTAAGTTTAAAACACCTTTGAGACAGAAGGAGGGAGGTTCTTTAATGCCCAATTTTCAATGGGAACCTTTTGCCAAAAGCTTAATCCATAGGATTCGTTTTATCAATAAACATTTTAATCGTGATGAACTTCCCATTCCGGAGCATATAGATATATCTTCCACCCTTGTTTCAGAGAGTGAGGCTTACTGGAGTGAAAAACCCCGTCATTCTTTCAGGCAGGATAGCAAGATGAGCATCGGCGGCCTTTTAGGGAAAGTAAGAGTTGAGAATATCAGTCCAGAGATGATGGCTATTTTGAAATTGGGCACCTATCTACATTGTGGGAAGCAATGCACCTTTGGCAATGGAGAGATAGAGTTAAAAAAATGTCAGATTTAGAAGAGAGGCAGTCATATTATTAATTATATAATTAATTTTTTTATAAGTGGAGGCAAGATGTTGAGGTTTAAAAAAGAAATGCAGGCTTTGCTTGAATGCACTGAGTTTTATTTATCAAGTGCTTTCAAAAAAAAGCTGAAGGAGGATAGATGAGTCTGAGCATACATCACATCGTTTTTGCTGCTTTGATGCATGACATCGGAAAAGTTATCCAGCGTAGTGGAGCAGAAAATATTCCCAGATATGAATCAAAATGTAGAAATGATAAGGGATATTTAACGCATAAACATGCTATGTGGACGGCTGGCTTTTTAGAAGAGTTTTCCCTACCACTTCCTGAAGATAACTGGAATGCCATTATAGAGATAGCCAGTTCTCATCATTGCCGGGATTCCTGGACAATGACTAATTACGACCATTATCTAAACTATCTCATAGAGGCTGATAATATTGCTGCCAGCTGGGATAGGAACAAACCAGAAGAAAATCCAGAGGAAGATAAGGCAAAAAGCAGATTTTATGAGATGCCACTTTTTTCTGTGTTAAGTTTATTTCGCCAGAAACCTGATGAGACAAATACTCTTGCCTATCATCTCGCTCCGAAAACTAAAGATAATATAAAGCCAGAAAAGATAGAGCGACACGATATGCGAGAAGAATATGCCAAACTCTATACGCAATTCAAAGAAGAATACTCTAAAATGCATCAGTATTTTCTTCCTTTAGCTTCTCAATCCGATTTTGAAACAGAACATTTCCCTCAGTACATAGATGCTGTAGATGCTTTACTGGCAAAGTATTTCTGGTGCGTTCCAGGAAATACTCAGGAAAAATATCCCACATCTTCTCTTTATCAACATATGCGCAACACTGCTACCATTGCTGCAGCTTTTTATGCTGCGGGAAAAGGCGAAAAGAAACAGGATAGTCCTTTAATGATTGTAGCGGGTGACCTTAATGGCATTCAGACCTATCTTTACGATCTCAATCCAGAAAATTCCAATAAAGCAAGTAAACTTCTGCGGGCAAGATCCTTCCAGATTCAGATGATTAATGAACTCACCGCTCAAAGAGTGGTGAAAGAGCTTTCTCTTTCGCGCTTGAATATATTTTCCAACCTGGGAGGTAAGTGGTTAATGCTTGCACCTGCCACAGAAGAAAATATGGCTAAACTGCAGGAATTGAAAGAACAGATTAACAAAGATATCTATCAGAGATTCCTGGGCACAGTAAGTCTCAATCTGAATTGGGATACTATTTTAGCACATCCTCAGCAGGATTTGAATATGCAGAATTTCTTAATAACTATGAATCGGGTCTTTGAAAATCTGGAAAAGGAGAAGCTACATCGCTTTAATAGTATTTTACAAGAAGAAAGCAAATGGAAAACCGATTCTTTTGTCATCAATCATAATAATCTGTATTATAACGAAATCTGTTCCTTCTGTCACCGTCGCAATTCTCAGAAAGAGGCAACGGAAGAATATATAAAGTTTGAAGACCCGGAAGATAAAGAGGCAAAAGTTTGTCCCCATTGCCGAAAAGAAATAAAGCTGGGAAAGGAACTGGTTGATAATAATTTCTATAAAATTTATTATAGCGAAAAAGAAGAGCCAGCTGCCTATATTAGTTTTGCAAATATGCATTTAAGTAAAGTACGAGATGAAGAGACAAATAATTTGAGACCTGGTCAGTATTATTTCCAGATTAAAGAAAAGAAAGAACACCTACCTGTCTTCCCAGTTGCTACATTTGTTCCCCACAATGCTGATGGAACGGTTAAAGATTTCAGTCAAATAGCAAAACAAAGTCAAGGGTTACAAGCCAATGCTGTTATTAAGGGTGATGTAGATAACCTGGGCTTTTTGCTGAGCAATCCCTGGAAGTTTGACGAAAACAATCGGATTGCCTGCTCTATTACTGATTATACCACTCTTTCCAATATGCTACATTACTTTTTCAGCACCGTAGTTCATAAGCTCCAGGAAGAAAAATATCCTGAATCCATCTATACTATCTATTCTGGTGGAGATGATTTCTGTATGATTGGAGCCTATGATAAGATTATAGAATTCTCAAAGGATTTGCGAGAGGAGTTTGTTAATTATTGTGGCAAAAATCCTCATCTCCATTTTTCTGCTGCCATAACTTTAATGCATCCCAAACAACCAATCAGATTTTCAATTCATAGCACAGATGCTAGGCTGGAATTAGCCAAAAGTGAGAAAGGCAAGGATAGTCTGTATCTTTATGAATTAGTGGTTAATTGGAAAGAAGTTCCAGAGCTTTTAGAACTCTCTAAAGATATGGATGCATTGATGAACGATAAAAAGTTAACTCAGCAATTTCTATATCGTTTGTTAAGCTATCATAATATGTATCTCAATACTTTAAATAAAGAGACCGATATCCGAAACTATATGTTTCAATCCCTATTATTCTACGATATTCGCAGAAATTTAGTACCATTATGTAAGAAAGAAGATACAACATTCCAGGATTTCATTCAGAAACTACTGGATATTATCGGTTTAAAAGAAAGTCCCACAATGAAAAATATCAGAATCCCGGTATGCCATACCATATATAAACATAGAAAAAAATCTAATTCATCAAAAAATAAGGAGGATAAAAATGCAAAACAGGCAGAATCCGCAATATAATCAAAATTACCGAGAAAAGAGAACAGAAAAAACTCAATTTGGACCTTTCTTCAATCCTGATGGTTCTCTTGTTCTGGATTGGGTGGGAGAAAAAGCCCATAAAAATGCTATTGAATTTAGCCGGATATTATACAAAAAAAAATCTATGCTAAGTCCTACTGGGCTTAGAAACTTCTATAATGAATTTCTTCGTATTAAAGAATTACCAGAAGGCTATGAGCAAGAAAAGAAAATACTCATTAGACTTTTGGTTCCTAAGGTTGAGTACAAGAAAAATAACAAAAGTGTACCTGAAAACTTTGCTAAATTTATTAACGAACTTGTAAACGAAATTGGTGATAGTATTGATCGTTTTGAAAAAGCCTGTCTGATTATGGAAGCCTTAGTAGGTTTTTATACTGAGACAAAGGAAAAAAATAGGTAGAGGAGGCAAAAATGCTAAAAACTAAAAAAATCACAGGAAAGATAGTACTTAAAAGTGGTCTTCATATCGGAGGTAATAAAGAGACCCTGCAGATTGGAGGAATTGATAATCCCGTCATAAAAAATCCCATAACTAATGAACCTTATATTCCTGGTTCTTCCTTAAAAGGGAAAACTCGTTTTCTGCTGGAACACTATTATGGATTAGTTTCCAGTGGAGATATTCCTGGTGTGAAAGAAAGAGGTGATAACCACTGGGATAAGAATAAGATTGCCGTAATTTATGGGCATATGGAACATGATAAAGAACCCACTAAACCTACCAGAGTGATATTTTCTGATAGCAAGCTTTTAGGAGTTATGAATGAAGATGGTACTCTGGAAACAGATAAGGAGAAATTAAAAGAGAAAATGCTCTCTGATTTTGTAGAATCCAAAACTGAAGTTGCTATAGACCGCATCACCGGTACAGCTAAAGGTGGTGCTTTGAGAATTATTGAAAGAGTTCCCGCAGGAGTAGTATTTGACCTGGAAGTAATTTTGAAATCCTATGAATCTGATGAAGAAGATGAGTTTCTGAATATCCTGCTTAAAGGTCTAAAACTTTTACAGAATGATGCTCTGGGTGGTTCTGGTTCCCGAGGAAGTGGCAGAATTGAAATCCGCGATTTGAAGGTTGATGGAGTAGATAAATCTCTGGATGATATTATCCTTTAGGAGGATGCAAATGGCTTCCTATAAAATAACCTGGAAACCGCTTTCAGGGTTTTCCACTCCTCTGGATAGTGATACTATCTTTGGACATTTTTGCTGGGCTTTAAATTATCTCTATGAAGCTGAGCAAAAAAAGCTGGAAGAAATGCTGGCTGAACTGGAAAAGCGACCGGCTCTAATTTTTTCTTCTGCATTTCCAGCAGGAAAACTTCCTAAACCGGTATTTCCTTTGAGTCAAAATAATATCTCCAAAATCTGGCAAAAACTAAAGGATGAATCACATCCCGCAAATAAGATAGATGACAAACTTCTCTATTCTTTTAATAAGAGAGTGAAGAAGAATCGTTTTATAGAAAGGGATATGTTGAAACAGAAATCCTTTGAATATGATCCAGAAGATTTCTATTATCTGAATATGAAGAAAGAACTGCATAAGTATAACGAATCTCTTAATATACCATACGAAGAGCAAGAAAAAACTGCCTCTACTCTTGAATTCCATAACAGAATTGATAGATTAACTGGAACAACTATTCCTTCTGGAGATGTGTTTGTCTCTCCTATAAACTTTTACAATAAAGAAATGGAATCCTATCTGGAAACAGATTTATATGAGCTGGAAGAGCTGCAAAAAGTCTTTAATCTTATCTCTATGCTGGGGTTCGGTAAAGACAAACATACGGGTAAAGGCAGATTTGAAATAAAAGTGGAGCCTTTTGACTGGGGTGAATATCCTCATTATAATGCCTATCTGAATCTTTCTAATATGATTCCAGCTGAGAGTGATCCCATAAGGGCTTTTTATGAGAGTAAAACAAAATTCGCTAAAGTGGGAGGAGATTTTGCCCTGGAGGAAACTCCTTTTAAATATCCTTTATATATCATTCTACCAGGAGCTGTTTTCTTTGTTCAAGAGGGATATTCTCGTCCTAAGGGTAGCCTTATTCCAAATATTCATCCTCATTCTAAAATAGTTCAAAATCTTTATTCTTATAATCTTCCCATCTTTATCAAGGAGGAGCAGCTATGAAACCTTTTAAGATTCCCTATTCATTAACGATTATAACACCATTTCATATTGGAACAGGTGAAGAATTAGACCCCTTTACAATTGTTATTAAAGATAACTATCTCTATCGCTTGAATCAACTGGAATTCATTCACTATCTGTTACAGGAAAAAGAAAAAGAATTTCAAAAAGTGATGTATGTAGGAAATATCGTAGCTATCCAACAATTTTTTCAGGAAAACTTCAATCCGGAGGTCAAGGATACCTGGTTTTATCACTACCTTATTAATAAAAATATCGCAGATGAGTATATAAAAAAAACAAGTTCTGGTGATAATCAGGGTCTAATTAAAGAATTTATCCGCAACACCGCTCTATATCAACCTTATATTCCAGGAAGTTCTATAAAAGGTTCTATTCGCACTGCTATTCTTTCTTCTTTGCAAGATTCTAAGAAAGTTAAACTTAATCAGGAAAAAAGTAATGACTCGGAGGTTCAAGCTATCCTTTTAGATTACTGGAATAGTGAAAAAAAGGTGGCTGATATTCCTTCTGACCCTTTTAAATTTATTAAATTCGCTGACATACCTTTTAAAAATGATTGGATATCTTTCTCTAAGGTAGAAATTAAGAATTTAACAGCTGACGAAAAACCTAAAAATCCTCAAATCCCCTCTCATAATAAATCAAGTAAAGAACCTGCAATCCCAATTTTTATGGAATTAGGACTTTCTGCTAAAGAACCAAGAATATTACATTCGGAATTGACTATTAACATCACGGATAACAATAATCCTGGTATTAAAAAACTACTTCCTAAGGGAAAAGCTTCTATGACCGATTTTATCCAGATGATTAAAGATTACTATAAAACTCAGTTTGATAAAGAAAAAAATGTGATGGCGAACTTCCAACCTTTAAAAAATGCGTATGATATTCTGGCAGATTATTTTAAAGTCATTGAGCAAAAAGAAAATGAGTGTATTATAAGACTTGGTTTTGGTTCCGGTCAAAATTATTGCACCTATGCAATGTTAAATTATAGCCCTAAAAGCAGAAAGGTGGTTCAAAATCTTCCCTTGGGGTGGTTCAAAATGACTTTTGACCTTAAACAGTAGAATTAACTGATTTGATTAATTAAACAGGGGGAGTAAATGGATATTTATTTATTTATCTCAACCAATAATAATACAGTAAATGCTATACCTTTACTAATAGATGAATTCAAAGAAAATAGAATTCCTGTGATACTTTCTTCGGATTATGCAGAAAAAAGACACTGGACATCTAATTTACAATATGTTCTGGAAAAGAAAGGACTTCATCCAGAGGTTTATGATTTCCCTGATAAAGAAGAGGAAATGAATAATTTATTAAAGAAATTTAAAAAGTATTCCAGCATCTATTTCAATATCAGTGGTGGTAAGAAAAATCAAATTCTGTCTTTACTGGCTCTTTATATAGAAAGAAACAATAATAAAGATCGCCTTATTTATATGGATAATGACAAGGGGAAATCAATAGTAAAAGTTTTTTCTGAGGGCTTTAAATTTGAAAAAGAAATTGAACCTGAATATTTGCTGGATTTAGAAGATATTTCTAATTTGTATGGCTACACTTGTACTCAATCTCAAAAAAAAATAGATAATTTTATTTTTAACCCAAATAACCTAAATTTACCCATAGATAAAATTAGACAAATCAATAAATACTTTCTGGAAGAGCCAGAATTTGCCATTCTTCTTTATAAATACTTTGGCTCAGCTCAAGTAGAATTTGCTGATAATTGTTTAATAAAAGAACAAATCAACAAATGTTTAACAGAAGCAAATCCAACATTAGAAGAGTTAAAAAAAGAGATAGATAACACTTTAAAACAGGATTGGATTGAGGCAAAAAGTAGATTAAATAATATTAAAGACAAATATAAAGATAATCCTTCCAATATCACAAAAGAAGATTGGAACGCACTTTGGAAGATTATCCATCTATTCCTTGATGAAAAAGGCACTTACAATAAATACTGGGGTCAACTTAAAAGGAAACTAAATGAAAAGATAATTAAAGACTTTAACCAGAATACAAAAGCATTAATTGATGATAAAGCTTTAGTTAAAAAAATTCTAGATATATGCCAGAAACTGAGTTCAAAACCAATTCAGCAAAAAGGAAAAATCTTTGATTCAGATGTTCCTGATTTATTGGATATCCATTGTAAAAAAGGATTTTTCTTTGAAGATATGTTAGCTGTTAGATTTTATGACTTAATAAAAGAAAAGAATCCAGAAATGCTTTCTCGGTTTTACAAAAATATTAATGGTTATAATCTGGAATATGATAATAATGGAAAAGCTTGTCTACCTAAAAGTAATAACCCTAATGTGGTAGAATTTGATTTCGTCTTTGTAACTAATTTTGGAATTATTTATAGTTTTGAAGCTAAAAGTTTTGATATTAAGGGTGAAACCGTAAAATCAAAGAGTTATTCCACTACTTCTCAAGGTGGAGTTTTTAGCAGCAATATATTTTTAACTCCTATTCAAAAAAAACATTTTGATGATAAACAATTTAATAAATATATACCTGGGCAAATGAAAGATAAAATAAACGCTATACAAAAATACCGGGTCCAGTTGTGGTATTTTGATGAAATAGGGGAGAGACTGGAAAAGATGCTATAAATAAAAAAGCCAGCCTTCCGCCCGAAAGCAGAAAGGCTGGGGGTGCCTACGACCCTATTGCGACATTAAAGACTATGCTTAAATATAATTATGACATTAGAAAATCTAAAATTTAACTTCGACATTGACTATTTGTTATGAATCGCTCTGTGCTTTGTTGCAGAATCAACGGTTAGATTAGAATAACGATTTTCAGTTTTGTTTCCATTTATGTGATGCACTTCATACCCAGGTCTGATAAAATTTCCCATTTTTTTTGTTCCACGGTAGTGCGATAGGTAAACTTCTAACCCATTCCAGAATTTTTATAGATGTGATAACCGTGAAAACTTCTAAACCCTAGGCACCTCCTTAATTTATACTCTTAACTATTAATATGTATAGGTCAGGGAAAAACCTGACAAAAAAAATGAGATGACCATAGAAATCTTCTGCCCTATGGCAAAAAAGTTACTCATATAATATGAAAAAAACCTCATTTTTATCATAGTGTATGCAAAGGTCCTGGTATATAAAGGTCCTGGTATGTAAAGGTCCTGGTATGTAAAGGTCCCCCTTTGCATAATGCGGTACTAGTTTTCAGCTATTCCCAGTATTATTAAAGCGGTATAACTTCTTGCACTTAATAATATGTTTTAGAAAGCCTCTACGAGGCTTGTGCAGATGAGGACATCTGCACACCGTAAGGGTATGTAAAGGTCCTCCTTTGCATAATACGGTACCAGTTTTCATCTATTCCCAGTATTATTAAAGCGGTATAACTTCTTGCACTTAATAATATGTTTTAGAAAGCCTCTACGAGGCTTGTGCAGATGAGGACATCTGCACACCGTAAGGGTATGTAAAGGTCCCCCTTTGCATAATGCGGTACTAGTTTTCATCTATTCCCAGTATTATTAAAGCGATATAACTTCTTGCACTTAATAATATGTTTTAGAAAGCCTCTACGAGGCTTGTGCAGATGAGGACATCTGCACACCGTAAGGGTATGTAAAGGTCCCCCTTTGCATAATGTGGTACTAGTTTTCAGCTATTCCCAGTATTATTAAAGCGGTATAACTGCCATTTAATATTATTTTATAGAAAGCCTCTACGAGGCTTGTGCAGATGAGGACATCTGCACACCGTAAGGGTATGTAAAGGTCCCCCTTTGCATAATGCGGTACTAGTTTTCAGCTATTCCCAGTATTATTAAAGCGGTATAACTGCCATTTAATATTATTTTATAGAAAGCCTCTATGAGGCTTGTGCAGATGAGGACATCTGCACACCGTAAGGGTATGTAAAGGTCCTCCTTTGCATAATACGGTACCAGTTTTCATCTATTCCCAGTATTATTAAAGCGATATAACTTCTTGCACTTAATAATATGTTTTAGAAAGCCTCTACGAGGCTTGTGCAGATGAGGACATCTGCACACCCTTTCATTCACACCCTTTCATTCACACCCTTACATTTACATAACCTTTCATCTACACACCCATACATATATCTACCAATAAATCTGAATACCATTTCCTAATATCATCCTTATATATGGAGATATTTTTTTCTTGAAAAGAAGAACTTATGTCCAGCTTATATCCAGCTTATGTCCAGCTTATGTCCGAAAACGGACATAAGCTCCTCATAATCTTTATATAATTACTACATTAATAAATTATAGAAGGACACAATGAAAGTATATTATAAAAATCTGATAAAAGCATATAGTAGTGAATATTATGACCTGATTTACTGCTACAATCCCTGCTTAAAATACTATTATGCCCGTTTCTATTCATTCCGACGTCAGACACCACTAAAGCAGTTATATACCAATATCGCAAAAAAATATAAAGACATTATGAAATTAATACTCCGACAGAAAAAAAATGCCAGGGGAATTTTTCGGGATAATCTCTTTTTCAGATGGTCTTCTCATTGAAACAGAAATACAACCGGAAGGGGAATAATATTCTCTAAAATTGTGCCTTGGCAAAGAAATCTTCATCTACTTTTGAAACTGCCACCTGCGAAGCAGTTATGCCTCTATACACGAACAAAAGAGAAAAGATAAGATGGTCACATCAATCAATCTGGTCACTTTCCGGAATACTTATCGGGGATTTTATTTACTTTCTGAAATTATAGCACAGAATATCTATGTCCTCAGTGAGCTTTCTTATAAGATTTCCCAATATCTTACTCCCATCTTTTTAAATTGGAACGAAGCTCCTCTTAATTACAAGTCCTGATTTCAGCTTTTATCACTTGAATTTAAAAATGTAGAATAAAATATCCAAGTGCTTATTTTTAGAAAAAAGAATAAGGTTTAAGGCATTCCCACAAAAAAGTGAGGTTGATAAGTTATAACTTACTGTTGTATAGATAAAT